>ENA-ORTL01000009-ORTL01000009.1-human-gut-metagenome-genome-assembly--contig:-NODE-9-length-370877-cov-12.7551_pt1 | contig 370877 bp, 331 predicted proteins | sample MGYA00241916_ERZ509196 | MGnify/ENA primary metagenome ERZ509196 (study PRJEB26280, sample SAMEA2338844) | human gut metagenome | biome: human gut; feature: human-associated habitat; material: faeces... | reverse complement strand
TACCCAACCTAAAACTTTCTGAACAGCCGGAAACTTCTATCGGCAAGTACGGCAGGATGCGAAAATCCTACCTAAAGAAACATCGCCCCATTCTCTACAACCAACTGCTGATGAGCGAGAAGCTGTATCCACACCTGTTAGAGATTGAGCGGACAGCACAGGGGCGTGTGGAAACCATGTTGCCTCACATGATGGAAGTTGCGGGTGCCACAGAGGAACTGAAAGCCCGCAACCCCATGCGCTGGGCGGGGCTGATGAACACGCTGAAAGCGCAGGTGGAGGAAGTGTTGTTGCAGGAATTAGTTTATATCTGATTTTGGGCATAGATGAAGCCGGGATTTTGCAAGCCAGCAAGCAATCCCGGCTTTATCTTATATATTTTCCAGTTTTTTTGACCGCCGGTATTCCAATGGCGATAGGCCGAATTGTTTTTTGAAAACTGATGCAAATTTGCTTTGATTCATATAGCCGACCAACTCTGCTATTTCTGCAACGGACAATCTTGTAAGAGTCAGTAACTCTGCAGCTTTTTTCATTCGGACTTCCCGTAGATAGATGGAAATATTTTGACCAAAAACGCCACGAAAATAGTTTTTTAAGCTGGTTTCGCTGACAGAAAACTGAGCTGCCAATTCCCATGCAGGATGATGTTGCCGCAAATCGGAAGTGATAATTTTTTCAACACGTTTTGCTATATCTACCTGTGTTTCAGTAAAAAATGTGCAGGCTTGCGATGGGGGGATATTGTTAAGATTTTGTAGTAATGAAAATAGAGCCAGAACATAGATCTTCATTTGAGAAATCGAAAACGGAGGCGCAATATCAAAAAGTTCCCAGAGCTTAATCAATATTTCTTCAACTTCAGGAGTAACTGCTGAGATATAAGTGTTATCGTTTGGGCAAAAAAGTTCAATGATTTTAGGGATGTCTATGCCAAACTCTTTTTGTATCCATGTACTCTCTGTTGCCAGTGTATTAGTATCAACAAAAAGCTCCATTCCCTCATAGATACGGCGAGGATAGACATATTGCTTTTGGGCAAAACACTCCGTGAGAGAAATATCTCCATCTTTCACATATACAAAGTTTCCGTTATTCAAGATAATCTCGCAACGACCAGTCACGCAATAGTTTAGGAGCAAAGGCCCTTTTTTAATGAAACTATCTTCACCCAAATTTGGAGCTGCCCATGTCGGAGAATTTATAAAAATATACGCAATAGTAAGTCCGGGGAAAAGTTGAAAAAATGTCATAGACCCTTTTCCTTCCTTAGTTTTCATAAGTAGTTCTGCGTTGAACTCGCTACGTTTTATTGAAACGCCGGGAATTTCAATACATTTTCTAATAATATCATCAATCTTCATTTTTAACTCCTGTCGATTTGTCTGGCTTATTGCCCTTGATTTTAATCATATTATAGAATTGTAAGCGAAGTCAGTCAATAAAAAAACTCATTGCTGTTTGGAGCTAAAAAGATGATTGGTTGTAGAGAGCTACTGCTAACTATGGTATCTTATAGAGAGGTTAGAAAACGCTAACCAGCAAATGAATGGAGGTATTCGTTATGAGTAACAAGTTACAAGCAAAAGACCTGATTAACCTCGGCCTGTTCACCGTTCTCTACTTTGTGATTGGCTGCTGTGTCGCCATTCCCGTCGGCTTTGTACCTATCTTTTTGCCGATCCTCGGAGCATTGTGGTCTTTGATTACCGGCATCCCGTTCATGCTGTTCCTGACCAGAGTTAAAAAATTCGGCATGGTTACAATTATGGGAATTTTAAGCGGCCTGCTGATGGGGCTGACTGGCATGGGATTTTGGGGCGTACCGATGGGCGTGATTTTTGGGCTGCTGGGAGATCTGATCTTGAAATCCGGCGGTTATAAAAGCGCCAAGAAGAGCCTGATCGGGTATGCGGTGTTCAGCCTTTGGATGGTTGGTACATATATCCCCATGTATTTCATGGTTGAGGATTCCTGGGCCAGTTTTGCGGCCAGCTTTGGTGAGGAATACGCTGACAGGGTAATGGCTGTTATGCCTATGTGGAGCATTATTCTGGTAATCGCCGGAATCTTCATTTTTGCGATCCTGGGCGGACTTTTAGGTAAGGCGCTTCTGAAAAAGCATTTTGCTAAAGCGGGCATTGTGTGATGAACGGGCTATCATTTTCAGCAACAACCGAAAAAAGAAAAGGAATCCTGCTTGATCCCCGGACAAAGCTCATTCTGCTGCTGACGATTACAACACTGATGTTCAGTACCAGTAACGAAGGAATTATGAACATCGTCAAGCCGTGTCTAAGCCTTGTCCCCTTTGCTCTGATTTTGTCGGAACGCCGTTTCAAAACAGCAGGAAAATATCTGGTGCTATATGCGGTTTGCTTTATACTGGAACGGATTGCCCTTACGAGTTTGAGCGGATTACTCTCGTTCATCGTGCTGGCAGTGACATCTATCATGACGCGGTTTGCGCCCGGCATTATGACAGGTGCCTATCTGATCTCATCCACTTCGATCAGTGAGTTTATCGGCGCAATGGAGCGTATGCACATCACGGAAAAAATCGTGATTCCAATGTCTGTCATTTTTCGCTTTTTCCCAACCATCAGCGAAGAATATCAGGCCATCCGGGATGCAATGAAAATGCGGGGCATACGATTCGGCGGGAAAAATCCTTTCCTGATGTTGGAATATCGCCTTGTTCCTTTGATGGTGTCCGTTGTGAAGATTGGTGATGAACTTTCTGCTGCTGCGTTGACACGGGGGCTTGGAGCCCCCGTTAAACGTACAAACGTGTGCCAGATCGGTTTCCATGTTCAAGATTTGATTGCGATTCTGTTTTGCGTTATCTGTTTTGCCTTGTTTTTGTTTCAGCAGCAGATTTCTTTTTGACGGGAGGGGGTGAACCTATGATACGGATTGACCATGTGACCTTCTCTTATGGAGAAGAAAACGAGAACGCTGGTGGAGTCCATGATATAAATCTGACCGTAGAGGACGGTCAATGCGTCGTACTTTGCGGCGAAAGCGGCAGTGGAAAAACGACAATTACCAGGCTGATCAACGGTCTGATTCCCCATTACTATGAAGGAAAAATGAATGGAGAAGTGTGGGTAAATGGGGCAAAGGTTTCGGAACAGCCCCTTTATGATACCGCGAAAACGGTTGGCAGCGTGTTTCAAAACCCCCGCTCACAATTTTTCAATGTGGACACAACCAGCGAAATCACATTCGGGTGTGAAAATCTCGGCCAGCCGGAGCAAAGTATTCGGGAACGATTAGATAAGACCATCCGGGATTTCCGCCTGGAGAAATTGATGGGACGCAATATCTTTCATCTCTCCGGCGGGGAAAAGCAAAAAATTGCCTGTGCCGGGGTATCCATCATGGAGCCGGATGTGCTGGTTATGGATGAGCCGTCATCCAACCTGGATGCTTCCTCTATCCTGGATCTGAGAGCAATACTTGCGTTTTGGAAGTCGCAGGGGAAAACAATTATAGTGTCAGAGCATCGGCTCTACTATCTGCGCGGTCTTGCGGATCGTTTTATCTATATTACCGGCGGAAAGGTGGAAAAAGATTACTCCGCAGCGGAGTTTGAGAGCCTGACGGAGCAACAGAGAGCCAAGTTGGGGCTGCGTACCTTTATTCTTGAAGATTTGTTGCCGCCGAAAGCATTGCCCCAGGCCGGTCAGCAAATGGAACTTCGCAATTTCTGCTTTGCCTACAAAAACGAACCGGAAACGCTGCACATCCGGGAAAGTAAAATCCCCGCAAATCGTATTGTCGGGATCATCGGGAATAATGGAGCTGGAAAGTCCACCTTCTCCCGGTGTTTCTGCGGCCTTGAAAAGCGCTGCGGTGAGGTGATCTGGAACGGCAGAACTTATCGGCCTAAAGACAGACTAAATACCTGCTACATGGTGATGCAGGAAGTCAATCACCAGCTTTTCACGGAAACTGTGCTGGATGAAGTCCTGATCAGTATGGAGGAGGAAAATCAGGAGTGGGCTGAGGAAATCCTTGCCGAGTTAGATTTGACAGATTTCAAAGACAGACACCCTATGTCCCTCTCCGGCGGTCAGAAACAGCGGGTAGCGATTGCCTCAGCAATCGCGTCTAAACGCTCTATTTTATTTTTTGATGAACCGACCAGCGGCCTTGATTATAAGCACATGAAAGAGGTTGCAAATGTCCTGCGACAAGTCAGGAACACGGGTATTACCGTGTATGTCATTACTCATGACCTTGAGTTGATATTAGACTGTTGTACGGATATTGTCCATTTTGAAGATGGTTCTATCATCGACCAATTTCCAATGGATGCGGATGGACTTGAAAAAATTAGAAACTATTTCATAAAGGGGGTATCTGTAAAGTGAAAGAAGAAAAGAAGGAGTCACCCATAGGCGTCTTATGGGGATGGGGCAAACCTTATCATGGAAAATTCATCGGCAGTATTATTCTTGCGGTATTAGGCGTGGCCTGCCAGATGGTGCCCTATTTCTGCGTGGCGCATATTGTCACAATGATGTTGTCTGGGGAACAGAATTTTTCCCGCTATGTGACCGCTGGTATTATTGCACTGTGCGGCTACTTTGGGAAGGTGCTGTTTTCCTGTCTTTCTACAACGATTTCCCACACAGCAACCTATTACACGCTGCGCGATCTGCGGGAGAACATTACCGAGAAACTTGCCCGTGTGCCAATGGGAACGATTTTGGATACGCCCTCTGGACAGTATAAAACGACGATTGTTGACCGGGTGGAGGGAATGGAGCCGACCTTTGCACACCTGATCCCGGAAATGACCGCAAATGTGCTGGTTCCCATTGTGATTGTCGTGTACCTGCTTATTCTGGACTGGCGTATGGCGCTTTTGTCCCTTGTCACTCTCGTGGTGGGCCTTGCGGTTATGTCCGCCGGTATGAAAAACTATCCCGTCAAGTGGGAGGGCGCAGTCAAGGCGGGCAAGCAGATGGCAGACGCCATCGTGGAATATATCGGAGGCATTGAGGTGGTGAAAGCGTTCAGCCAATCCGCCGGTTCCTACAAAAAATATTCTGACTCGGTGAATTATAACGCCAACTACTATGTGGACTGGATGCGGGAAAACCAGAAAACCATGAGCGCCTACAACGCCATCCTGCCCTCAGTGCTGATTTGCGTGCTGCCCTGCGGCTTCGCGTTCTGGCTCTCCGGCAGTCTGGAGCTTTCCACCTTCCTGTCCATTGTTATTTTCTCGCTGGGGCTGATCGGGCCGATTATTGCGGCCTTTACCTTTACGGACGATTTGGCCGTACTGGGGACAAATGTGGAAGAAATCAGCCAGCTTCTGAACGCCGAAGAACTGAACCATAAAGAAACGCCGATCAAGCTGGAAGATACCGGCATTTCTCTTAGGTCTGTGTCGTTTTCCTATGACGGGACAACAGAGGTTTTGCATGATGTGAATCTCACCATCCACCCCGGAACCATGACCGCCCTTGTAGGTCCGTCCGGCTCCGGCAAGTCTACGGTGGCGAAGCTGATTGCCGGGTATTGGGATGTTACATCCGGTAGCATTACCCTCGGCGGCCATGAGCTGAAGGATATACCGCTGTCTGAAATTGCAGATCAGATTTCCTATGTGTCCCAGGACAATTACCTGTTTAACCGCAGTATCCGGGAGAATATTCGCATGGGAAGGCCCGATGCTACGGACGCAGAGGTGGAACAGGCCGCCAAACAAAGCGGCTGCGACGCCTTTATCCGCAAGCTGGACAATGGCTATGATACGGTTGTCGGCAGCGCCGGTTCCCACCTTTCTGGCGGGGAGCGCCAGCGGATCGCCATCGCCCGCGCCATGCTGAAAAATGCGCCGGTTGTCATTTTGGACGAGGCAACAGCCTACATCGACCCCGAAAATGAGGCGCTGGTACAGAAAGCCATTTCCGCTTTGACTGTCGGCAAGACCCTGATTGTGATCGCACACCGGCTGTCTACCATTGTTGGCGCGGACAACATTGTTGTGGTGAAGGATGGAACCATCCACGCACAGGGTACGCATGAGAAGCTGCTGGAAACCTGCCCTCTCTACCGGGATATGTGGCAGGCGCATATCGGTGCGAAAGACCAGATGTAAGGGGGTGTTGTCAGATGTATGGAACATTGAAAAAAATTTTTGCTTTTGCAGGCAGTAAAAAGGGACTTCTGAAAAAATCCCTGTTATTTTCATTCCTGTCCGGGCTGTTTTCAGCCATGCAGTTTGCCGCCCTCTTTGTGGTGATCGGCGCGCTGGTATCTGACGACCGGAACGGAAAGTTTATCTGGCTTTCGCTGGGGATTATGGCCGTTTCCCTTCTTGGGCGTATCATTACGACCTATTTCTCCACGATGGAGCAGACAGAAACCGGCTATTGCATGGTAGCGGAAAAGCGTATCCACATCGGAGATCGGCTGCGCTATATCCCGATGGGATACTTCAACAAGAATAGTATCGGGAACATTACCGCCATTGTCACAACGACTTTGGGCGATGTGGAGAACTCGGCAGCCCGTGTCCTGGTGTCGGTGCTGGGCGGATTTTTTAACTCGGTTGCCCTTGTCATCGTCCTGCTGATATTCGACTGGCGGATTGGGCTTGTAGCCGCTGCCGGTGTCCTGATTTACCTTGCGGCGGCGGAACTGGCGCTTCGCAAATCTGCCGCGCTCAGCGGGGTACGCCAGCACACACAGGAGTCCCTTGTGGAGTCCGTATTGGAGTACATTCAGGGTATGGGGATTGTCAAAGCATTTGGACTGGAACGGGACAGCACGCAGTCTATCGGCAGTGCAATTAAGGCGAGCTGCCGGGATAACCTGAAATTGACAAAGGCCAGCGTTCCCTATGACGCTATCAAACAGGCCGTTATTCGGGTGTTCAGCGCCCTGCTACTTTTGGCCTCAGTCTGGTTCTGGCTGGACGGCTCCTTGCCGCTGGCCTACGGCCTGATTTTGGTGATTGCTTCTTTCATGGTGTTCAACGATTTGGAGAACGCCGGGAATATGGCCTCTCTGCTGCAAATGCTGGCGGCCTCGATGGATACGGCAAACTCTATTGATGACACGCCGGCGATGGACGAAAAAGGCGCTGACATTACGCCGAAGTCCAGCGAGATCGTGTTTGACAAGGTGGATTTTTCCTACGCTGACCGCAAGATATTGGATCAGGTCAGCTTCACCATTCCCGAAAAAACAACTACGGCCATTGTCGGCCCTTCCGGGGCAGGTAAGACAACGATGTGCAACCTGATTGCCCGTTTTTGGGATGTGAACGCTGGGAAGATTACCATTGGCGGTACGGATATACGGGATTTCAAGCTGGACAGCCTGATGAAGAATATCTCGATGGTGTTCCAGAGCGTATACCTCTTTGCAGATACGATTGAGAACAATATCAAGTTTGGCTGCCCAGACGCCACCCATGAGCAGGTGGTTGAAGCGGCGAAAAAGGCTTGCTGTCATGACTTTATTTCTGCCCTACCGGATGGCTATGACACCGTGATTGGCGAGGGCGGCGGCACTTTGTCCGGAGGCGAGAAACAGCGGATTTCTATCGCCCGCGCCATGCTGAAGGACGCACCTATCATCATTTTGGACGAGGCAACAAGCAGCGTTGACCCGGAGAATGAGGATGAATTGCAGCGGGCTATCGAGGCATTGACCCATGACAAGACCATCATCATGATTGCCCACCGTCTGAAAACCGTCCGCAACGCCGATCAGATCCTTGTACTGGACAACGCTCATATCGTCCAGCGCGGCACTCATGCGGAGCTGATCCAGCAAAAGGGCCTGTATGCCGATTTTGTATCGGCCAGACAGGAGGCCATCAGCTGGAAGCTGGCTCAGTAAAGGAGGTTCAGATGAAACTTCATGCGTCCGGGGAGGACTACCTGGAAACCATCCTTGTTCTCCAAAAGAAACTCGGTATGGTGCGCTCCGTAGATGTAGCCCGGCATATGGAGGTGTCAAAACCCAGCGTGTGCCATGCAGTGGCTACCTTGCGGGACGGCGGCTTTCTCACTATGGACGAAGATCACTTTCTCCATCTGACCGATGTAGGCCGCGAGGTTGCCGAAAAAATCTTCGAGCGACACTGCTTCTTTACCGAGCAGCTTATCACCGCAGGCGTTGACCCCAGGACTGCGGAGACTGACGCCTGCCGGATTGAACACATCATCAGCGATGAGAGCTTTTCACGGCTGAAAGAGGCAGCCGAACAGGAACAAACCTAAACCAAATAAGACAAGCGATCCTGCCCCGCAAGACGGGGAAAGAAAAAAACCGTTACAGGGCAGGCAGCTTCGTGCGCCCATAATGGATTTTCAAGGACTGCGGCGGTTTTGAGTAACATCAAGGCCGCCGTTCCTTATACCCTCGACAAAGGAGTGACGACTACACGCTGACACGGCGGCTTTAGGAGGGGACAGCATAGGAAGCAGCCGCAGCGATTGGATTTTCCATTTATAGAACGGAAGAGATGGCAGAACTTATCTCCTATATGCGCCAGTACAATGAAAGTGCATTGGAAGGCGAAGACCTTCGCTTTTACGGTTTTGATATGCAGAGGATTTCTTACAGCATGAGGTTTTTGGAAGAAGTCTGCAAAGAACTGGAATGACCCTGAGCGGTAATCATGTATAAAGACGGTGGCTCATACGAGTCGCCGTCTCTATACATGGGCCATGTCGTCGAGCGTTGTGCAGATCGTTCCACAGGAAGATTATTGCAGATATCATATGTCGTTCATGTTGTGTTAATTCCTGCTTTTTTTTGTAATCAATCCATCCGTGCAATATGAAACAAAAAGGGTATCAGAACGCAGCATTTGAATGCTTCGCTCTGATGCCCTTTTACGATATAGTTTCTTTTACCGCGGCAACAGCGATTACCGGTTACCGGAATTCCAGCGTCTCTTTCTGAAACACTGCACTCCTTTTGATTAGCGTTTTTTTCTCAGCACCTCTTGCAAACCAGAAAGAAGCACGGTATAATATGACCAAAAGAACCAAAGTGGTCATGTTTAGGGGGGACGTGGGATTGGCTTTTACCGATTACGAGACTGAGCAGCTCCGCAAGGCGTTGCTGAAGGAAACGAGGCGCTGCGCCGTCACGCTGGGGATGAAAAAAACCTCCGTGGATCAGCTGACGAAGGCGGTCGGCATTGCGAAGGGCTCGTTCTATAAATTCTACGAATCCAAGGAAATGCTTTTCTTCGCGGTTTTGGAGAACATTCACTCCGAGCTTTACGGAGTGGCTGACCGCGCGCTGCGTGAATCTGACGGCTTGCCGCCGTCGGAACGTGCGGCAAAGGCTGTTCTTGCCGTTTGTCAGCGGCTGTCCGATACCGGTGATATGATTTTCATCGAAAACGATGCGAAGCTGCTTTTGGAAAGGCTGCCGGAGGATGTGAAAAGCATCCATTACCACGACGGCGAGACGCACATCCGTCAGCTGTTGGAGAAGCACGACCTTGTGCCAAAACACGGTGCACCCTTGGCTGCCGCCACAGTGCGCGGACTGATTCTGACCGTCTCACACAAGGAGCAAATAGGAGGACTGTACCCGCAGGTGCTGGAAACGTTAGTGTACGGCGCTTGCAGGGAGTTATTTAAATAAGCGGAAGGCCGCAGAGATGCGGCTTTTCCAAGACACGATAGTTAGCTACATCTAACCGAAAGACGTGTACACATAGGTTAGGTGCATCTAACGACTGGAGGGATGACAGCGATGCGAAAACACAAGAACTTCTGGGACAAAAATGCCGATCGTTACGACCGCTTTATGCGAAAGGATCGGGCGGCGTATGAAAAGATGTATGCGCTGATCCAGCCGGTTGTAAAAGCCAAGACGGTGCTGGAGCTTGCTACCGGCACGGGATTGATCGCAAAACACATCGTGAACGCGGCGGCACACATCGAGGCGACGGACGCCTCCCCGGAGATGATTGCCGAGGCGAAGCGGGATAATCAATCTGCAAAGCTGCACTTTTCCGTGCAGGATATGTTCTGCCTGCCCTATGCGGACAAGTCCTTTGATGTGGTGATCGTGTCCAACGCACTGCACATCGTGCCGCAGCCGGAGAAAGCCCTTGCCGAGATTCATCGGGTGCTGAAAGAGGACGGCGTGCTCATCGCGCCCACCTTCACTCATGCGGGAAACTCTTTTTCCGGCAGGGTGAGAGCGTTTTTTATGAAGCTGGCGGGCTTTCCGCTCCACAGCAAGTGGACGAGCGAGGAATACCTGCACTTCCTGCGGCAAAACGGCTGGACGGTGCGGAAAAGCGTCGTGCTGAAAGCATCCTTTCCATTAACTTATACCGAATGTGTGAAATCGGAGGTGTGATATGTCATTTTTTGAAAACACCCGCAACCCCGTGGGGCTTGGCGGAAAGCTCATGGTCGTCATGATGAATCTCGGTCACAGCCCCGTGGCACGGTGGGGGCTTCAATTTCTGAATGCCGCGCCGGACGCCAAGGTGCTGGACTGCGGCTGCGGCGGAGGGGCGAACATCAAGAGACTTCTGAAAAAATGCCCGGAGGGTATTGTCAAGGGCATTGACTATTCCCCCGTCAGTGTGGAGAAATCCAAAAAGGTCAACGAGGCCGCCATAGCGGAGGGTCGCTGCACCGTCCTACAAGGCAGCGTGGCGGATATGATCTTTGCAGGCGACTGGTTCGATGCGGTAACGGCCTTTGAAACCGTCTATTTCTGGCCCGATCTGCCGCAGTGCTTCCGGGAGGTTTACCGGGTGCTGAAGCCCGGCGGGACATTACTCATCTGCAACGAAAGCAACGGCGATACAGACAAGGACAAGAAGTGGACGGAGATCATCGGCGGCATGACCATCTACAAAGATATTGAATTAAAGGCGTATCTGGAGCAGGCAGGCTTTCACGATGTGCAGATACACAAAAAGAAAAGTTGGCTCTGCATCACGGCGCGGAAATGAGGGGGCTAAATCATGAGTATCTTTGCATCTATCTTACGCAGCGTATACAAGCTCTCCGGCGCGAAAAAGGCGTTCGCCTTGCCGGAGGATGCACTGCGAAAGGAAATTGAAAAGCAGAACCGGCATCGTGGCGTTTTTACGCCCACCGACCGCAAGGCATATTATGAAACGATCGCGGTAAACGGCTTTCCCTGCCTGATCGTGCGAGAGCATCCGAAGCCGTCCGAGCGCGCGATTCTCTATTTCTTTGGCGGTGGCATTGTGATCGGCCCCGATAAGGGCGACCTGCCTGTGATGCGCAAGCTCTGCCGCGAGACCGGCTGTGATGTGTGGTTTCCGTTTTACCCGCTCTGCATGGAACATTGTATTACCGAGACCTATGCGATGGTGTACGAATGTTACCGCAGAATGGTCGGCTTGTATGGCGGCGGAAATGTCAGCACCTGTGGTTTTTCCTCTGGCGGTGCGCTGGCCCTGGGGATCGCGGCGCACAACAACGCGCAGCCTGAGCCGCTGCCGCAGCCACGGCATATCGTCGCCGTATCTCCCGGCGAAGTGCCGTGGAACGATGGCGAAAAATCGCGGATGAAGGCATTGAACGAAAGAGATGTTTCCATCGACTATGCCTTTATGGTGACGGTGGAAAAATTCATGCGGCATGGTTGCGAGAATGTGCCGGACTATATGCTCTCCGGCTCCCGGGGAGATTTTACCGGCGTGGGTGATATCCACTTCTTCTATTCTGCCGACGAGGTGCTCTACGGCGCATTGCCGGACTTTGAGGAAGCCTGCAAACGGGCAAATGTCCTCTATACGGTGTCCGCCCGCCCGAAGATGGTGCATTGCTACTGTATGCTGCCGATCTTCAAAGAGGCAAAGGAGGACTTTGCTAAAATCGTGGACATTTTGAAAAAATGAGATTGGAAACGGTCGTGTGATGATTGAAACACGGAGGAAGAACCATGGAACGAAAAGAAGCCATTCGCGGTGCGTACCGAATGACGGGTGGAAACAGTTTTTATGATGGCATGATCACCTGCTCTACTCTGAGCGGGAAAGCGGTGTGCCGCTTGGTGTGGGCAATGAACAAGGTGGAAAACGACGCCTATCTGGAAAAGGCAATGTCCGGTATTCCGGAGCATTTCTCCGGCAAACTGCTGGAAGTGCCGGTGGGAACAGGGATTTTGACCATGCCGGTTTATCAGACTATGCCGGAGGCGGACATTACCTGTCTCGATTATTCGCCCGATATGATGAGGCAGGCACGGGAAAAGGCTGACCGCCTGCACCTGAAAAATGTAACCTTCCGGCAGGGAGATGTGGGAGCACTCTCCTATGCAGACGACACCTTCGACATCGTTTTGTCGTTGAACGGCTTTCACGCTTTTCCGGACAAGGAGGCCGCTTATCGGGAGGTTTTTCGGGTCTTGAGACCCGGCGGGACATTCTGCGGCTGCTTTTATGTGAAGGGCGAGCATAAGCGGACGGATTGGTTTGTCCGGCATGTTTATAAAAAGATAGGGTTTTTCACGCCGCCCTATGAGACGGTTTCCAGTCTGAAAGCACGGCTGGATGGAATGTATACGGATGTGGACATGGGAAACCTGAAAAGCATGGCATGGTTTGTCTGCCGAAAAGCGGGTTAAATCTGAGATGGTCTCATGCACGCAAGAAAGAACAAGGAGGGAGGCAATTAGATGAAGGACAACGAGCTTCTGTTCGACCGCAAAAGCCATGTGCTGTATTCAAAGCCTTGCAAGAAAGAAATCCTGGCGAAAATCGCCCTGCACTATCCGGAAGCAGAGCGGGAGACAGTATGGGAAAAGGTGCAGCGGCAGTACGCGGTCTTTCTCTCCGACTGGCGCACCGACTTGGGCGGCAAAAAGAACTTCCACAACGGCGTAGGCGGCACCTACGACTGCATCGCCATCCTGAGCTATTATGTGGTCTGCAAAGCCGCTACTTCATTCCGTGAAATTGAAGAGATGGAGGAAAATCTGATCCTGCCGACCTTCCGCAAGCTGAAATTCGTGGACTGCAACAAGCCGTTCTGGAGGAAGCTGATGTACAAGGCGTTTGTTCGTGCGAAAAGCGGCTGCGACAAATGGCACGATTACGAGATGTCGGTTGCGCCTTATGAGACCGACAAGCCTATTTATTATGAATTTACGGCGTGTCCGGCGGCGGAGTTTGCCATCCGGCACGGCCTTATGGATATTATGCCCGCCCTGTGCAATGTGGACTATGCGTCCATGGAACTGCTCCATGCCAAGCTGGTGCGGACGACCACCTGCGTGGACGGCTGCCGATGCGACTACACCATCTGCGGCGATAAAAACCCGTACTTGAAGGGACATCCCGAATACCGGGATGAGGCGGGCTTCAGGTGGAATCGGTAATGCTTTTACAGGTGATTTTGGAAGGCATCGGGCTGGGCGTTCTGCTCATTTTGGTTTGCGCCATCGGTATCCGCAAGGGCGCGGTGGGCATGGTGCATCTTTACAGCCAGGAGGTGCAGGAGCGGTGCGTAACGCTGGGACTTACAACACACGCGAAACTCAAGCGAAATGCTTTGATTTTCAAAGCTGTCTGCGTCCCCGGCTACATCGCCTATGTGCTGGTCTGCGTCTATGCGCTCAACGGCGCAAAGGGCTTCGTTCAGGGCTTTTGGCAGCTGCTGGTCATACTGTCCGTTATGAATCTCATAGACCGATTTTGGGTTGACGGCTATTGGGTAGGACATACGAACGCATGGGAAATTCCAGGAACGGAAGACCTGAAACCCTACATTACAGCCAAGGATAAGGGCAAAAAGTGGCTGTTCGGCACAATTGGTATGGCAGTCATTTCGGCAGCACTGGCGGCGATTATGATGCTTTTTATGAAAATATGAGGTGATAGAAATGCTGTTTCAAACATATGGCGACAGGAGGAATCCTGCCGTGCTGTTCTTTCACGCTATGGGCGTGACGGGAGAAAGCAGCGAACCGGTTGCGAACTACTTACAGGATAGGTATTTCTGTATTCTGCCTACCTCCACCGTTTACTGCAAAGGGCAGAAATATGTCAGCAAGCTGGACGAAATACGGCAGGTGGAGGGCTTTCTGCATCGACAGGGCGTGGAGCGGCTGGCGATGGTGGTCGCTTCTTCCATCGGTGCAGACCTTGCCATGGCATTTTTGACAAACACGAAGCTGCCCGTTGGGCACGTTTTCTTTGATGGCGGGCAATTTGCGCAAATCGGAAAAGGTATGCGCCGCATTATGATACCGTTTCTGTATTTCGCTATCAAGAGCCTGTACTGGTCGAAGGGCGGCACACTGAAAAAGATTCTGTGGTGTGACGACGATTCCATAAAGCCGTATTTTATCGCCGCAGGGGAAAATCTGACCTATACAAATTTGCGGCGGCAGATTTCGGACAGCCTGGAGGATAAACCCTTTCCGTCCCTTCCCGAAGAACTGCAAAGGCATATCTATTTCGAGTTTGGCAGCATAGAAGATCATTTCAAATACCGTCAGGCAGTGATGGAAGCCTATCCCTGCGGCCATTATCCCGTGTTTGAGGGATACGAGCATATGCAATATCAGATACGCGATTCAAAGGAGTTCGCCGAAATGCTGGCACACATCGCCGAGCGTGACTGTATGCCGGAACTGCCATTTATCAGAAAGTGAGTGATACCCATGAAATATAAAATCGAGAAAAACACCGTACAGGAGACGCTGATCATTCCGCTGTATGCGCGGAAGGTCTGCTCAGAACTATACCCGAATCTTTACCGGGACGAAACAACGGTTCGCCTGATTGACGAGATCAACTACGATTTTTCTGAGGCAGAGAAAAAATCCCGCAGCCTGATGCAGCGTTTCGGCTCGCTGGAGGTGGCTATGCGGCAGAATGACCTTGCCTTCGAGGTGCGGGATTATCTGAAATCTCACCCCAATGCGGCGGTGGTCAATCTGGGCTGCGGGCTGGACTGTACCGGCAGAACTTGCGACAACGGCAGCTGCAAAATCTACAATTTGGATTTTCCCGATGTCATCACCGTGCGCAACGAGCTTTTACCCGCCGGGGAGAGGGAGAAAAATATCCCCTGCGACCTGAACGACACGGCATGGTTTTCTGAAATCGACGCTTCGGGCGGCGCGGTATTCTTTGCCTCCGGCGTGTTCTATTACTTCCTGACCGAGCAGGTTAAGACATTGGTGCGGGCCATGGCGGATGCCTTCCCCGGCGGCGTGCTGGTATTTGACGCAGCCAACCGGACAGCGGTGAAGATGATCGCAAAAACATGGCTCAAAAGCGCGCAAATCAAGGATGTTGGCGCGTATTTCGCGGTTTCCGACGCTCCCCAAGAGATCGGTGCATGGGATAGCCGTTTGCGGGTCTCGAGCCGCGGCTATATGCTGGGCTACACCGATTTGAAAGACCCATCCGTCAGCGGATTTTTCCGTTTTCTCGCCAGGGTCGGTGACGGAATGATGAAGATGCAGATTGTAAAGATCAGATTTGGAGGCAAGCAATGAAAATTCTGGTATATGGTGCAGGTGTTTTAGGGTGCAATCTGGCAAGGAATCTGTTTCACGCCGGAAAGGATGTGACCCTGCTTGCCCGGGGAAACTGGGCAGAGGAAATCAGGAAGAACGGACTGCGGATCAAGGATCAATAATTCTCCCTCCGCACATCGGTCAGCAATATTCCTGTGGTGACGGAACTGGCACCGAATGTCCGGTACGATGTGATATTTGTCGTTCTGCGATATACGCAGCTGGATTCTGCTCTGGAAACCTTGCGGGCGAATCAGACGAAAAATATTGTTTTTGTGGGTAACAATGTGCAGGCAAGAGCGCTGGCGGCGGCACTGCCGGAGAAAAATGTCTTGTTTGCCTTTGCGCTCTCTGCCGGGCATGAAACATAAGGTAAAGATTACAATACTTAGTGCTTTAGGAGTTTTGCTTGTAGGATCATCGGTGGCTTATGCATACTCACAAAAAGGCACTCTGATCTCACAGAAAACGGAGGAGCTGCCTGACGGAAATATTTATGTTGAAGAATTATATGAAATAGACCAGTAAGACAGAAAAAGCGGGGATGGCGTATTGATACGACATCCCCCTTTACATGGCGAGAGTTGTTAATTTCTTTAGAAATAAGTTAAACAAACTGAAGTGGAATATGCATTATATAAGCAAAAATGTTTTTTTCGAAGAACGAATAATGTTAAACTCAATTCGCCATTCAGTGTCGTCTGATACTGGTTTGAAGTGTAAAGCGGAACAAGCAACATGGAGATTTGCCTGATTGCTGTCGCTATACAGGATTACAGTTGGCTCATCTGCACCACCGATAATGTCAATACAGGCAATATCGTTTTGCATTTCCGGTGTAAAGGAGTCTGTTACAGGTACAACTTCTAAAGGTTTATCGCTATCTGCACAATCATGAATCGAAATGTCATTGTCTGGTTTAGGAGAAAGTGTATAGCTCATAGAGATAAAATGTGTGGGATACAACCAACGGTCAGAGCCCACGTGGTTTTGAGAAAGCGTCTGCTGTTCCAATTTTTGTACAGTTAATGCATATTCTGTTTCACTGACCGGATGGGAGAAAGTGAACTGGTCACCAGGAGCGTGTATCTTAAAATGCGGCCCAGGTACACGGAATGGTTGTTGCTCCAAAGCGAAAGAGATTTTATTGCAGGACGGCGTTTATCTGGCCACAGAAATGCCGCCCTAAAAATCATCCATCCATAGGAGATATCCAATTCGTAGTGTTTCACCGCCCATTTTGCTTCCAGTTCATTGTTTGTTTCGTCCGATAAGCAGGGATTAAAGACCGCCGAACAGCTGTGAGAGGCCTGCATTGTTTTTCCATTTAATTTTAAACAAGGAATAATATCAAGGCAAAGAGGGTTGTCTAAATCTATTTGCAGTTGTTGTTCTTGCGTAAAATTTAAACAAGAGTCATTTTCGGGGCTTAAATCCCACTTTTTCATAAATTCGCGAATATCTTCTGCCGGAGTACACATACAAAAATCCAAGACAAGACCTTTGTTGCAAGAATACACCGCAGGAATAATCCAATGATGCCCAGCCCATTCGAATTGCTTATTTAATCGAAGTTCTGTTCCGGCATGGCCTTTTCCTGAAGGCTCCCAGAAGTTTCCGTCAAAATAAACCTTCCATTCAGGGATGGTCGCTTCTACAGTTGGGTTCATATCCATATTATGTGTATTATCTTTGAGGCACTTTGCTCCCACAGAGGAAAGGTCAATTACGCTTTGCAAAAATTTCTGAAATATTCTGTTCATAATGTTCTCCATAATTCTGATTTTCTGAGTTACTTCAATTATGATTAATGATATCATAAAAATGTTTTGCTTTATATTTTTATTTGTTCTCTTCATTTTGTGTTCCGAAAGGAAATTTTCTACTCATACTATATATCGTAAAAAATTCCGGATGGTAACAAAAACTTTAAAATTCTTTTAAAGTCAAAAAAGAAGTCCACTATTCAGACAATGGATTTTTTACGTTGATGATTTGTCAAATATATATTACAGGAGAGATCAGCATATTATAAGGATTTATCGGCATGATGGACATGAAAATAGAAGAAAAGTAAAGATGGTAAGTGCACTCAAAAAATGATGCAGCAACAAGATATGGTGTTTCGTTTACTGTATTTTATTGACGAATTCAATATATTGTGTTACCATATAAATGGATTATTTTTTATGCATGGTTTGCCACGCAGCAAAGTTTTTTGTTCCGGATATGCTGTTCCGGGAGCAACATTTAGGCGAAGGCCTTTTATCAATAGGAAGACATCAAAAATCAAAAGAAGATTTTTGGTGTCTTTTTTTGTTGTCCAAAAACGAAATGTGAAGTGTGCAAAAAAACAGGAAGGGAGGAAATGTAAAATAATCCACAAAAGATGAACAGGAAAATCAAAAAAGGAGGCAGAATATGGGACAGGCTATATGCATTCGAAAAGATGAAAAACCATTGGGATATGACTGGGAATGTGGACATGAGGAATTATATGTCAGAGTGAATATGTACTACAACGGATCTTTGTATGTCGGATTATGGCAAAAGCAAGAAGAATGTGAGGAAAAACTGGAATTATTCGGAGATCTTACAATTGGAGTTATGGGATTTCTAAGGCCAGGGCAGGCAATAATCTCGGATTGCGGAGCAAAAGCAAAGGTTGCGTTTATTGAAAAGTATAAACTCGGAAAAGTTATAGGTAAGAGGAAAATCAATTATGGCAGCTATTATGTCGTAGAGTTTAATCTTGCACGACTTGCACAGCTCGATCCAGAAGGTACGGAAAGATATCTGCTCGAAAATGGTCTTGATCAAAAAGAATTTAAAGCAGATTAGGGTAAAGAGGTACATTTGAAAACCAGGCAATAAAGGTGGTGCGGCATGAAAGACGACGAATATAAGGGATATTACTGTCTGCTGATTGCAATCTTGTGCAATTTGAATGCAGCGGAAGCCAGCACAATGTACGAATACGGACCAGATCATCCGCTTTGCCGGAAAATCCTGAAAAAGAAAGTTCGAAAACCGTCCATAAGAAAGCTCAAGGAAACGGAACAGGCAGCGGCTATGAAGGCTCTTCTTGATCAGGGATACAGCCAGGATGCAGTATCGGAAGCATTTCAGTGTTTTCCATCTACGGTCAGGCGCAGAGTAAGAAAATTAACAGAAAGGAAGGAAACGAATGACAGATCAGAAATTGATTGCAGGAATATTTAATGATTTTTTAGGACTTTATACGGGTAAAATACAGACCGGTATCCGTCCTTTGATTGAAAAATATAAAAACCATCCCATGCTGATGGGGCTCCTCTCCAATTTGGATGAAGCGGCAAAGATTCAGACACCGAAAGCCATGAAAGAAATCTATTCTTTCTATAAAGAATATCGTGGCAGGGATCTGGAAGATGCTGACTGGAAGGAACTGACGGAAAAAGCCCGTCAGATCAGTGCAGGATGGGAGGAAAATGAATGGGTTCGCCGTATTGTACTGGAAATGATCAGCCTTTTGGATTCTGATGATGCTGAGAGACGCAGGATTGCATTGGAAGTAGAAAAAGAAATGGAAGCGGCTGAACAGAAAATGAATGCGGCATAAAAAGCAGGCAGAGGCAGGAGATTTTTTCTTCTGCCTCATGTTTTTATCAGGAAAGAAGGGACCGATTATGTTAAATGAGATCATAAAAACTGCAGAAGAATTAAATACAGCAGCATTGTATTACCGCCAGAGCGGGAATATGGATGGTGTGCGGGAACTTGCCAAAGCACATGCAGTTTCCAAAAAACAGACAGAGGAATTTATTCAGGGCAGCCGCTACCGGCTGGTTGATATACCGATTGAGGAAAGAAAGTTTGCGAATGCGTCTGAAAAACTGCGTGCAGAAATGTTTGCCTTAAAGGATGCAGGCTTTGCAGACATCATAGGACAGTATCTCGTAAATCTTGCCAAAACGGATTCTGCTTTAGATGCACAGGTGTTAAAAAAACATAAGATGCTTCAGAGATGTTTGGATTACGTGACGCAAAAAGCCTACAACATTGCACTGGAGGGAGCGAAAAAAAAGGGAGAGAACGGCATTCGAGCCAATACAGGCCTGGCACTCTCCGGCGACCAGGTTTTTCCTTGGGTACTTGAATATTATGCGAAAGATGATGAAAAAGAAATAGCAGAAAAAGAGCAGGAAGAAAAGAAAAAGATTCAAAAGGAATGGGATTCGGTAAATAAGAGAACGAAAACAATACCGAAAAACCAGGGGACAAAGAAAGATTCCGAGGTGCATCCCAAAGAAGCAGCGGAGCAGGAAGAAAAGCATATCAGCAAGAAAAAATCAAAAGATTCCGGGCAGATGTCCTTGTTTGACATGATGCAGCCGAAAGAGAGTTAAAGGAGAAGGATATGATCGCATATAAAGGATTTCAAAAGGATTTGAAATGTCGGGGCTTTCAGTTTCAGGAGTATGGCATAAATGAAACGGAAAAAGCAAACTGTAGACAAAATGGATTTCATTGTGCAGAAAACCCACTGGATTGTCTCTGCTATTATCCGAATTGGAAAAATTCCGCGTATTACATAGTAGATGCATCAGGGGATTTGGATGAAGATGGAGAAGATTCAAAAATCTCCTGCACAAAGATGCGCCTGTTAAAGAAAATTGAATTGAGAAGCCTGTTATTACATGGAGCTGCTTACATGGCGAAATATCCAAACCGGAAATGGAACTCCCATGTTGCAAAAGAAAGCGGGACCAGCTGCAACGGATTTTGTATTGTACGTGGAAAAGCCCCCAAAGCCAAAGGACAAAAGGGCGATTTACTGTTACTTTTAAAGGAGCAGCCTGGCAACAGCCAGATCCTGGAAATTGGGGTCATCTGTATCGATGGTCGGAAATATCCGGAGGAAGCATGGATTGATGTGACTGGAAAGCTGGTGGAGTTATGAGAAAAAAGATGTTGATGGAATTAAAACCATTAAAAGTGATGAACAGACATATCGCAGATGCAAAGAAAACTGAAATATCTTTGAGTCCATTGGAGAAACAAAGGGGTGAACCCGGAAAATATCGGATGTATTGTCGGGCAGCAGTAGAAAAAGGAATTTTAAAAGTGTATCTGTTTGCCGTAACGGATATTGAGGAGAATATAAACTTTCCGAGGTACCGTCTGTTTATCAGCAGAAAAGAGAGACGGTTTATTACCTATGATGAAAAATTAAAAAAATGGAGAAAGGCACTTCTTGAAAGTATCTTATGGGATGTAAGGATTAATCTTGGCAACATCTATGTAAATGACTGTGATACAAAGGTCATCCAAAAATATTTAAAGACAATGCAGCCTGCAATCCGGGCACTGGAAGAGTTTCAGGCGAATATCCGTAAAGAACAAAGGATACGTCATGATAAAAAACTTACAGATTCATGGGACCAGGTGATGAAAACTATATCTGGACTGCCTAAGAACTGGATCGGATGGGTTTCAAAATATGGAATTACGGAACACTATATCTTCTACAAGTATCAGAAAAATGGTGCTACAGAAGGATACTGTACATATTGCAAAAAACATGTTCCTATCCGCTCACCCAAATATAACCAGAAAGGACAGTGCAATGTGTGTGGACAACCGATTACTTTTCGTTCTGTGGGAAAGTCTGGAAGATTTTGTACAAAGTGGTACAGAGTCTATCTTATCCAAAGGAGACGCAAGACTTCTGGTTTTGTGCTCCGGATCTTTCATGCCAGAACGTGGTATAAAAGGGGCGGCTATACAGATTGCGAAACTACCTGCCATGAAGAGCAGAGAAGAATCTTCTCTGCAAATGGAAAGGAAATTTCCAATTTCGTTTATGATCTGTTCAAACAACGGGAAATGCGTTGGATTTCGTGTAGAAGTTCTTGGTATTATACTTGCTGTGACAGTCAATATAAAGGAATGGTTTATCCATATACCCTGTCGGATCTGTCCAGGCATGAATTAAAAGAAACAGGTCTGCGTGAGTACGCTCTTGGTCAGAAAAAGATAGATCCTGGAAAATATCTTTACCTGTGGAAGACATACCCGGTACTGGAACAGATTGTAAAAGCGGGGCTTTTCCAGTTAGTTGATGATGTACTGGACCACAGGGCAGCAGATGCAATAAAAAGGAAAGGCAGAAAACCAACAGAATTCCTGTCCGTAGATAAGAAAGAGTTTCGAAGACTCCGAGATATGAATGGCGGGGTAAAAGAACTTAAATGGCTGCAACTTGAAAAGAGTACAGGAAAAACAATCGGGGATGAAGAAATATGCTGGATGGTAAAAGAAGGATTTGAACCAAACGACCTGAAGTTTGTTCTGGATCAGATGAGCATCTGCCAGATTCGACATTATCTTGTGAAACAATCAGAAAAATCCGGGGATGATATCAGCCATGTGCTGCAGGTGTGGAACGATTATCTTTCTATGGCAAAAAGACTGGGAATGGATATACATGATTCCATTATTTACCGTACCAGAGATCTTCAACTGCGCCATAAAGAGGCGGTTTTGAAGATAGAAGAAATGAAACGCGGAATCCGACGCAGGGAGCTGGAAGAAAAGTATGTCGGATTTCAGAAACATCTCATTGATTTGAAAGAAAAATATGAGTTCAGTGACGGTGAATATCAGGTTATTGCGCCAAAGAGTATCGATGACATCCTATATGAAGGTGATACGCTTCATCACTGTGTAAATAAGACGGATACTTATTTTGACCGGATCGTTTCAAAGGAAAGCTATATCCTGTTTTTGCGGGAAAAAGAGAATCCGAAAGTACCGTTTTATACACTGGAAGTTGAACCAGATGGAACCATCCGGCAAAAACGTGCGGAATTTAACCGTCAAAATAAGGACATTGATAAGGTGACTTCTTTTTTAACATTGTGGCAGAAGGAAATTCAGAAGCGATTAACCAAAAAAGATCGTAAGAGCACAGAAGAAAGCAGGAAGCTCAGGCAGCAGAACTATCAGGAGATACGTGATAAGCATGTAGTTGTCCATGGCGGAGCATTTGCTGGGGAACTTCTGGCTGATCTTTTAGAGAAAGACTTAATGGACCTACCAGTGGAATCGGCAGAAAACGGAGAAAGCCCTACTGAAATAGCGGCGTAAATAAAAGGATAAAGTGGATGCGGCAGGGAGTTCCCCTGCTGCATTTGAGCAGAAAAGAGAAAATGACATTATATACAGCAGAAAATGAAGGAGAGGACGGAAATGAATAAAAAAGAATTGCGTAACATGAAATTGCTGGAAGCTACGGATGAACTGATAAAACTTGCAAAAGAAGATGTGCCGGTAAGAGATGAAGGATACTATACGGAGCAGCTGATTTATCAGAGGGGGCTATATTTACGTGCAGAAGTAGAAAACAATATTTTAAAAGTAGCATTTTATCTGGCAGAATATCTTTCCACGGACTGTCGGAAACCTGTATATACATTATACGTTGATAAAAAGAACGATGTTTTTAAAGGGTATGATTACCAGACAAAGAAATGGTCAGAAAGTATGCTGGATAAGACCATTTTTTCAAAATGGTTATATCAGGAAAATTCTTATATGAAAGAGGCGGATACAGCGTTGATCCAAAAGTATCTTGAAAGTGAATATGACGATGCTTTTTATGCACTGTATGTATATCAATGTGACCAGAGACACCGGAGGCTGGGAATGAAATATGAAAAAATTCTGACAAACTGGGATCAGTGTATGGATAGACTCCCAGAAGTTCCGAAAGACTGGCTGAGATGGCAGAAAAAAGTTGGAATTACCCAGAATTTTATCTTTTATCATTACAGCCGCAGGAAAGATCAGACAGGATATTGTAGTTGGTGTGAAAGCGAAGTTCCAATCAGCCATCCTCACCATAATGCAGTGGGGAATTGCCCAAAATGCAGACATCAGATTCAATATAAAGCATTAGGCCGGGCCAAAAATATAGAAACCCAAAAAGAGACTGCATACCTGCTTCAGACCTGTGGAAATAATGTGTTTGTTTTGAGAGAATTCCAGCTTCAGATGCTCATAGTAAGCAGCTCATATAAAAAACCAGTATATTCTTTCTTTGAGCGCCGGAGAATCCTGTATGATGAAGAATTAAATACGAAAGAATATTATTTCGGCCGTCATCATTGGACAAAAGAAAACCGATGGATCCAGGGTAAATTACAGGTTCCACTGTATCCAGGTTACGGTGGCTATATGACATATGAAAAATATAATATGGGAAATATTTATGGAAAATCACTGTATGGCATTAAAAACAGGACATTCCGTAGGACAGGATTCTACGAATATGCAAAAGTCAAAAGGTTTTTAGATCCGGTAAGTTTTTTTGAAATGGTTAAAGAAAGACCTTATCTGGAACGGCTCATTAAAGCAGGACTTTATCATCTGGCAGAGGACATTATGGATAATAAAGCACAGATCTATTGTGAAGATTCCGGAGACCTTGGAAAAGCACTGGGAATTGATAGATTCCGCTTAAAAAGGCTGCGTACAAACAATGGGGGAGAGATTTTTCTTCAATGGCTATTACTTGAAAAAGCCCAAAACAAATTGATCCGTGACGATGTGATTTCGTGGATGTGCCGGGAAAAGCTTAAACCAGCGGATCTTATGTTCATTATGGATCGTATGGCCCCTTTACAGATCAAAAATTATCTGGAAAAGCAGGCAGCAGAAAGTGGGGAATCCGTGAAAGACCTGATCAAAACATGGAAGGATTATCTCAATATGGCAATTCGGGTCGGAGTGAATGTGCAGGATTCTGTTATCTACCGTGCACGAAAGCTCATGCAGAGACATAATGAAATGATAAAAGAGATAGAAGCAAAAGATTTGATTTTAAGAGCCGGAGAGCTGGAAAAGAAGTATCCGGGTCTGAATCGTATATGCAGGGATTTGAAAAAATATGAATATGCGGACAAAGAGTATCAGATCGTTGTGCCGGAAAAAGTGGATGACATTTTGTATGAAGCAAAACTGATGCATCACTGCGTAAATAATACAGAAACCTATTATGAACGAATGAGCCAGCAGGAATCCTATATCCTGTTTTTGAGAAAGGCAGAACAACCAACGGAGGCGTACTATACGCTTGAAGTGGAACCGGATGGGACCATAAGGCAGACACGTACTTTTTATAACCAGCAGAATGAAGATATTGAGCTTGCAAGGGGGTTTCTTATAAAATGGCAGAAACAATTAAAAAAGAAACTGGCAAAAGAAGATTATAAACTGGCTGTAAAAAGTCAGAGTCTTAGGAAAAAAGAGATTGACGAGCTCCGCAGCAAAGGCGTTCGTGTAAACGGTGTTGGGTATTGCAACAAATTGCTTGCTGAAATTCTGGAGGAAGATTTAATGGAGGCTGGGAATCGAGAACTGGAAGAACAGGCCGCATAATAGCAGATTGATATATCACAAAAGTAACTTTAACAGTAAAATGAAATTCCTGTGAAAATTTGGGGATATTTACAGAAACAGCTCTGAAATTCTCTTTTATTTAAGTATAAGGGATTTTATGGAATTCCTTAAATATACTCGAAACGGAGGATGAGCTTTGGAGGAAAAATTAAAGTTGCTTTGGCTGATATTGATCTTTGTTGATTTTGGGCTTATGTTTGTTTCATTTCCAATCTTGATTTATGTGATTTTTTGTATGACATGAATACAAAAAGCCTTCTGTAAGTGCCCTTTTCCGGTGAAAAGGCCGGAGGGGCATTTGCATGTATGCAACAGTTTATGCATGTATTCGCAGGAATACGAGTAAAATACTACCCAGCTGCTACTGTTTAAAGCCTGTAGTGAAATTGACATTAAATATCTGGAATGATACGATAAAATTGAACATTTTGCAAGGCAGATTGCATAAAATTTTATTCTGATACGAGGTCAGAATTTTATACTTTATACCGCGTCTGCGGATCAACCGATAAAGACACAAAAAGAGTAAAATGGACTCTTGGAGTGTCTTTTTTTGTTTGGCAAAATGTTTTGACATGTATCAGATCCAATCACGCCAAAAGGAGGAAAGAAGTTTTTATGCCACGTAAAATCAGATCAAACTATAGGGAGAAATTCAAATTTGTATATAATGGAAAGACTTTTGAAAGTAAACGTCAATGCTGCAAAGTTTATGGAATATGTTACCGTAGTGTAATGTCGTACCAGAATCAATATAAATGCAATACTGAAGAAGCAATTACACATTTTATTGAATTGAAAAAAAATAAAGAGATCATATTCCGAAATCGAAAATGGGCCAGCATTAAGACCTGCTGCGAATTTTATGATTTAAACGAAGATTCTGTCAAGACCGATATGTGGAATCGAAAATGCACACCACAGGAAGCGATTGAACGGGCAATAGAATGGAAAAAAGCACATGAAATCACATATCATGGTGTGAAATACCCATCACTGCCTCAATGTTGTGAAGACCTGGGAATAAATCCTATATCCGTACGTTTGTATATGGAAAAGAATGGGGTTTCTTCTACACGTGCGATTACACATTATATCAAATCTAAAGAGAAAAGAGCCTTTGAATTCCGTGGAAAAGAATACAAAAATTTTACGGAATGTTGTCTTGCGTATGGATTAAAGCCAAAGTCAGTAAGTTCAGCAGTATTTAAAGCGAAACGTCCTCACGCGGATGTTATGGAAGAAATTATCTCTCATATGGAAGGTTGTATGCCAAAAGAAGTAACGAAAAAAGAAGAAATTCCTGAAAATCAGGTGATGTCTAAAGAAAGGCATCGTGCGAAAGAGGCTTTTTTTTATGAGGGAAATAAATATATCTCACTTGGACAATGTTGTGAATTCTATGGAATTAATGAATCTAGTGTACGCAGTAGAGCTTGGCGAAAAAAGTGTACATGGGAAGAAGCTGTGAAATATTATATTCAAAAAAAGGAAACAGAAACACCGAAAATGCAATTCTTTTATAAAGGGAAAAAGTATAAAAGTGTTTCAGCATGTTGTGCTGAATACGGCGTTAATGCTTCCAGTGTGCGTAACCGTGCCAAAACAACAGAATGCAGCATTGAAGAATCTTTGGATCATTTCATAAAGAAAGCCAGAATGGAAATACAGCCGTCGGTATTTATTTTTAGAGACAAAACCTATAGGTCTTTGGAAGAATGCTGTCTGGAATATGGAGTCAACGCTGACAGTGTATCTTCAAGAAAATATAGATTGAATTGTACTATGGAAGAATCATTGGAGCATTTTATTGAAAATAAAGATATGATTGCCGAAAGAATACAAAAATTTACATTTAAAGGAATAGAATATCGAAGTCTCCGGGCATGTTGTCAAAAATATGGTATTGATGATATATGTGTGAGACAAAGAGCACGAGATAAGAATTGTTCTCTTGAAGAATCGTTTACACATTTTATGACGAGAAAAAGGAAAAAAATGTTAAGTAACCCGGAATTTGAATATCATGGAACTGTTTATCCATCGCTTAAAGTATGCTGTGAGGAATTAGGAATAAATAAAAGCAGTGTAATAAGTCGAATCCATAGGGCAGGATGCAGTTTACAGGAAGCAGTGGAGTATTATGTCAGCCAACAGGAACATAGAACATTGGATTAACCTATAAGGCCAGCAGGCAGCCTTTTTTAGAATTTATATAATAGAGAGGAGGAACGGTCAATATCATCTGCCTGCAGATATTGACCGGTTATATATGTTGCGAAAAAAAACACAGCCGGAAGCAAACAACGATAAAATTCTTATATCCGTTAAAGAAGCCTGTGAGCTTACAGGACTTTCTGAGAAAACAATGAGATCATTGATGAATGAAAACTGTTTCATGGTACGGATTGGGCGCAGAACACTGATTGATAAGAAAAAATTTCAAAAATGGATAGATCGGCAGTCTTGAAAGCTTTTTTTTGTTGTGCTAAAATATATATCCAGTGCCATGCATTATCATCAGAAAGGATGGTGGTGTTATGGGCAAAAACTTAAAGGGTAAAGAATTAGGAAAAGGATTATATCAAAGAAAAGATGGACGATATGAGGCCAGAATTTTCGTTCGCGGTACAGGAAAAACGTTTTCAATTTATGGTACAAATTTACAACATCTAAAAAAAGAAAGAAATGCCTACCTTGCTAATGTTTCCCCCGGAATTGCAGGATATGATCCTAGAATTTCTGTTTCAAAGTGGTATGAAAAATGGATGCTTATTTATGTGGTGCATTCTGTTAAAGCAACCACTTTAAGTAACTATGTAAATGGTTTTGAGCGAGTAAGAGAATATATTGGTTACATGAGGTTAATAGAGGTCCGTCCGACACATATTCTTGACATGATAAAGGGACTCGAAGAAGAAGGATATGCACGTACAACGGTAATACAATCATTAAGTGTAGTCCGTCAGCTTTTCAAAAAGGCATATAGTGGAAAAATGATACCCATAGATCCCGTAGCCGATATTAAACTGCCTAAAGAAGAACCGGGTGAAATACCTGATGAGAAGATAATGCAGGAACAAGAAGATGAAAAATGTCTTAGTATATATGACACTCATCGTTTCCTTGAGAGCTGCAAGAATACCCGGTATTATGAACTCTTTTTTATTCTTCTTCATACAGGATTACGTATAGGGGAAGCACTTGCCCTAGAATGGTGTGATCTTGACTTTAAGCATGAAAAGCTTCGTGTATATAAAACCTTAAACAGAGTTACAAAATATTATGATTCGAAAGGAAATGAACTTCCTGAAAGGTATTCTACTATTCAGATTACAACACCAAAGAAAAGTGCCAGCAATAGAAAGGTTCCATTAACGGATGCAGTGATTGCTGCTTTTATGAGCTGGAAGGAAAAACAGGATTGTGATAAAGAAAAACTGGGGAAAAACTGGGGAAAACCAAATATACTTTTAAAAAAATATCCCGGTCTGATTTTTACAACATCTTCAGGAAGAAGTTATCTTCCATCATCAGCTCAAACAGAATGCAGGCGGATTGTTGGGATTGTTAATAAACATGAAATTGCTCTGGCAGAAAAAGAGAACAGAGACCCGAATTTAATGGATGTTCATCCTCATATTTTCCGTCATACTTTTGTAACAAGATGCATTCAATCGGGAATGGATGCCGCTACAGTAAAGAAAATAGCTGGACACTCTGATGAAAAAATGACTAATTATTATACACACATTGAAGAAGAACATATAGATGACGAATACGAACTGTATATTCAAAAATACGGAACAGAAACCTGATTTTGCAAATGGAGATAAAATTTTAAAGAGAGGTTTAAATACTTGAGTATAGACAAAAACACTAACGAGGGAAAAAACTATCGTAATAATGTGGTCAAATCAACATTTGGGACTTCTAAAAGCCGCATAAACACTGGGTTTCCGGAGGATATTAGTGTATTATCACCGATGATGAAAGAATACGTAAAGACCAAAGAAGAGTACAGCGACTGTATCCTTTTTTACCGTCTGGGCGATTTTTATGAAATGTTCTTTGATGATGCGCTGACTGCATCCAAGGAACTGGAGATCACACTTACAGGAAAAGACTGCGGATTGGAAGAGAGAGCGCCCATGTGTGGCGTTCCTTTTCATGCTGCGGAAACTTATATCAACCGATTGATAGAAAAAGGTTATAAAGTTGCCATCTGTGAACAGGTAGAAGATCCGAAAAAAGCCAAGGGTCTTGTAAAACGTGAAGTTGTTCGTATTGTCACACCGGGAACCACACTGGATGCCATGTCACTGGACGAATCCAAAAACAATTATCTGATGTCCATTGTCTCCATCGGAGATCATTTTGGCTGTGCTATTGCAGATATCACAACCGGTGACTGCTTTCTTACAGAGCTGGATAAGCCTCAGAAACTTCTGGATGAGATCAATAAATTCACACCTGCAGAGATCATCTGCAACGATGCGTTTCTTTTAAGTGGTGTGGATGTGGAGGATCTGAAAGGACGTCTTGGAATCTGCGTATTCGCCCTGGATCCCTGGTACTTTGACGATCAGCTGTGTCAGAAAACTCTAAAAGAACATTTCCATGTGGGAAATCTGGAGGGGTTAGGAATTGGTGACTACGACAGCGGGATCATCGCTTCCGGTGCTCTGTTCCTGTATCTGAAAGAAACACAGAAAACAGCACTTTCCCATATGGCAAGTATCCGCCCTTACTCTGCCGAGAAATACATGCTTATCGACAGCTCCAGCCGTCGTAATCTGGAGCTTGTGGAAACCATGCGCGAAAAACAGAAAAGAGGTTCTCTTCTCTGGGTACTGGACAAGACCAAAACAGCTATGGGAGCCAGAACACTTCGGTCTTATGTGGAACAGCCTCTGATCGATGCAGAGGAAATCGAAAAGAGACTGGGTGCTCTGGAAGAACTGAATGAAAAACCCATGGAACGGGATGAGATCCGGGAATATTTAAACCCGATCTATGATCTGGAACGTCTGATCAGCCGTATCAGTTACAAATCCGCTAATCCGAGAGATCTGGTTTCTTTTGCCTCTTCTCTGGAAATGCTTCCTTATATAAAACAGGTCCTGGCAGAATTCAAATCTCCACTGCTTACTAAGATCAACGAAGATATGGATCCTCTGACAGACATTACCTCGCTGATCCGGAACTCTATCACCGATGATCCGCCTCTTGCCCAGAAAGACGGTGGCATTATCCGGGAAGGATATAATGAAGATGTAGATAAATTCCGCCGTTCCCGGACAGATGGAAAGAAATGGCTTTCTGAGCTGGAGGCAAGAGAGAGGGAACGTACCGGTATCAAAAGCCTGAAGATCAAGTACAATCGTGTATTTGGTTATTCTCTGGAAGTTACCAATACTTTCAAAGATCTTGTGCCGGAGGATTATATCCGCAAACAGACCCTTACCAATGCAGAGCGTTATATCACTCAGGAACTGAAAGATCTGGAAGATCTGATCCTTGGAGCTGAGGATAAGCTTTATGCGCTGGAATTTGAACTGTTTTCCAGTATCCGTGATCAGGTTGGAGCGGAAGTTGTCCGTATCCAGCGCACTGCAAAAGCAGTGGCTGCACTGGATGTTTTCGCTTCTCTTGCACTGGTTGCCCAGAGGAATAATTTCGTCCGGCCAAAGATCAATGAGACAGGCCTCATTGATATCCGAAACGGCCGTCATCCGGTTGTGGAGCAGATGATCGAAAATGATATGTTCATTCCAAACGATACGTATCTTGACAACCACAAAAAACGGATCTCCATTATCACAGGACCAAACATGGCCGGAAAATCCACATATATGCGCCAGACAGCCCTGATCGTACTGATGGCACAGATCGGAAGCTTTGTTCCGGCAGACAGTGCAAACATCGGTGTGGTTGACCGGATCTTCACCCGTGTAGGTGCATCTGATGACCTTGCAAGCGGACAAAGTACCTTTATGGTGGAAATGACGGAGGTTGCCAATATTCTTCGCAATGCCACTTCCCGTAGCCTTCTGATCCTGGATGAGATCGGACGTGGAACCAGTACTTTTGACGGCCTCTCCATTGCCTGGGCAGTGATCGAACATATCAGCAATACCAAGCTCTGCGGTGCCAAAACCTTATTTGCGACCCATTATCATGAGCTTACCGAACTGGAGGGAAAACTTTCCGGTGTCAACAATTACTGTATTGCTGTCAAAGAAAAGGGTGACGATATCGTATTTCTTCGTAAGATCGTAAAAGGTGGCGCTGACAAGAGTTATGGTATCCAGGTGGCCAAGCTTGCCGGTGTTCCGGATTCCGTGATCCAGCGTGCCAAGGAACTTGTGGAAGAGCTCAGTGACGCAGATATCACCGCAGCGGTAAAAGACCTGACTGCTCCGAAAAAGAAGCAGAAGATCACCTATGATCAGGTGGATATGGCACAGATGTCACTCTTTGACACGGTGCAGGATAATGATATCATCGAAGAGATCAAAGGCCTGGAGATTGGCAACCTGACTCCAATGGAGGCCCTGAATATTCTCTATAATCTGCAGAACAAAATAAAGAACCGGTGGTGATACCTTGAGAAAAATTGCAGTTTTAGACCAGAATACCATTGATAAGATCGCAGCAGGTGAAGTTGTGGAGCGGCCTTCTTCTGTTGTAAAAGAACTTGTGGAAAATGCTATTGACGCAGGATCTACCGCCATCACAGTAGAGATCACAGATGGTGGAAAAAAGCTGATCCGTATCACAGATAACGGCTCCGGAATGGAAGCAGAACAGGTTCCCCTTGCTTTTCTACGTCATGCTACAAGCAAGATTGAAAAAGTGGAAGACCTGACACATATTGCCTCCCTGGGCTTTCGTGGCGAGGCTCTTTCCAGTATTGCCGCAGTTTCCCAGGTAGAACTGATCACAAAAACTCCTTCTGCCATCAGCGGTACCCGCTATGTGATCGAAGGTGGAAAAGAACAGTCTTTGGAGGAGATGGGCGCACCGGAGGGAACCACCTTCCTGATCCGGAACCTTTTTTACAACACACCTGCAAGAAGCAAATTCCTAAAATCCGATATGACAGAAGCCGGTTACATCAATACGCTGATGGAACAGCTGGCGCTTTCCCATCCGGAAATTTCCTTTAAATATATCCAGAATCGTCAGGTGAAACTTTCCAGTTCCGGAAATTACAGCGTAAAGGATGTGATCTACAGCGTTTACGGACGGGAGATCGCCAAAGCACTTCTGGAAGTCTCCTATGAAAATGATTTTATGAAGATCGAAGGCTTTGTGGGAAAACCGGAGATTTCCAGAGGAAACCGCTCTTTTGAGAATTATTATATCAATGGCCGGTATGTAAAAAACAAGATCATTACCAAGGCTATTGAGGATGGGTATAAAGGACTGGTCATGCAGCATAAATTTCCATTTGTTTCCCTTCGGATCGAAATGGATGGTAATGACCTGGACGTTAATGTACATCCGGCAAAAAGAGAAGTGCGTTTTGCCAGAGAAACCGAAGTTTATACGGCTATCTATGAAACTGTTCGTAAGGTACTGACTCACAGAGAACTAATCCCGCAGGTATCTGTGGGAAAAGACGAACCGACATCTCACAACGAGCAGATGAAGCCAGGAAATGTTCCGGAACCTTTCGAGGTAAAAAGACGGCAGGAGATGTACGGACACCAGAACCGGACGGCGAATATAGCTTCCCATATTGCACCGACAGCTTCTGAAGTACGTACATCGCCGGTTTCATCGATACCTTATAATAAGTTGACAAATAGTACAGCCTCCTATGGCTCAGCTGAAACAGCTCACAGTTCTTCAGATTCTTTTACAGATAAATACAGGCATATGGGTTCTCTGCGGGAAAATCCCGTATATAGATCTCAGCCCTTTACAAAAGAAGAAGAGGAAATGTTTTCCGGCACACTGAAGGACGGAAAAAAAGAGACTTCCGCTGTAGAAACAGCTGATCCAGAAGTGATATCTGAAAAACCTGCCGAATCGACATCTCCTGAGATAAACAGCGAGCCGATCAAATCCCTGGAACAGGAAACGCCAAAACAGCTGGAACTTTTCGAAGAACGGCTTCTTGCCCCGGAATCCAGAAGCCGCCACAGGCTGATCGGACAGCTGTTTGACACCTACTGGCTGGTACAGTTCGAAGATAATTTTTATATCATTGACCAGCATGCGGCCCATGAAAAAGTATATTATGAGCGGTTCGTAAAGCTGTTCCAGTCTCAGAACATCCAGTCTCAGTACGTAAGCCCTCCGCTGATCGTTTCACTCAGCCTTGAGGAAGAAAACCTGTTAAAAGCAAACGAAAAATATTTTCGGGATTTCGGTTTTGAGATCGAACCTTTTGGTGGAAGAGAGTACAGTATCAGTGCGGTGCCATCCAGTCTTCTGGGAATGACAGAGGAAGAGCTGTTTCTGGAAATGCTGGACCATCTCACTGCAGACGGCTCCAAAGATGCATTTGAACTGTTTACCGCAAGGCTTGCAACTATGGCCTGCAAAGCTGCTGTAAAAGGCAATCATTCCATGTCACCCCAGGAAGCCGACAAGCTGATCGATGAACTTCTGACACTGGAAAATCCTTATAACTGTCCTCATGGAAGGCCAACCATCATTGCCATGAGTAAGACAGAGATTGAAAAAAAATTTAAACGTATCGTGTAAGATACCTATCATAAACGGAGAAAATCTATGAAAAAACCTCTTATCGTCCTTACCGGACCTACTGCCGTGGGAAAAACAAAACTTTCCATTGCCCTTGCAAAAGCAGTAAACGGAGAGATCATCTCCGCAGATTCCATGCAGGTTTACCGCCATATGGATATTGGTTCCGCCAAGATCACACCGGAAGAAATGGATGGCGTCCCTCATCATCTGGTGGATGTGTTGGAGCCCACAGAAGATTTTAATATTGTCCTTTTCCAGCAGATGGCAAAAGAAGCCATGGAAAAAATTTATGATAAAGGCCGGATCCCGATCCTGGTAGGCGGCACGGGATTTTATATTCAGGCCGTAACCAGAGATATTGATTTTACCAGTTCCAACCAGGATGACCATTACCGCAGGGAGCTGGAAGAGCTGGCAGAACAAAAAGGCCCTTCATTTCTTCATGATATGCTTGCACAGGTTGATCCCAAGTCAGCCCAGGACATCCATGAGAACAATGTCAAGCGAGTGATACGCGCCCTGGAATTTTATAAACAGAACGGTACCAGGATCTCCGAACATAATGAAGAGCAGAAAGAACATACCAGCCCCTATGCCCTGGCATACTTTGTCCTGAACGCACCCCGTCCCCTTCTCTACGAACGCATAGACACAAGAGTGGATGAGATGTTGAAAAACGGGCTTGTAGAAGAAGTAAAAAAGCTCCGGGAAATGGGCTGCCACAGAGGAATGGTTTCGATGCAGGGACTGGGCTATAAAGAAATCCTGGACTGGATGGACGGAGAATACCCTTACGAGGAAGCCGTTCGCATCCTGAAACGTGACACCAGACATTTCGCCAAACGCCAGCTTACCTGGTTCCGAAGAGAAGGCGAGGTAACCTGGGTAGATAAAGATAACTTTGATTACGATGACAGCCGGATCCTTTCCTACATGCTTTCTGTATGCAGAGAAAAAGGGATCCTGCCTGCCAAATAAAATAAAAAAGGAAAAATGATCATGAAAGAATTATATGCACAGCTTGGAATCTCTTCCGCAGTTTACGATTTCGGTAAAACTGTAGAAGATTCCCTGAAAGAACGTTTTGAAAAATTTGATAAAACTGCAGAGTATAACCAGATGAAGGTTATCCATGCCATGCAGAAAAACCGTGTCAGTGAGGCATGTTTCGGAGCTTCCTCCGGTTATGGCTACAATGACCTTGGACGCGAGACCCTGGAGCAGGTCTATGCGGATACATTCCACACAGAAGCCTGCCTGGTCCGCCCGCAGATCACCTGCGGAACCCACGCACTTGCCATTGCACTGTTTGGAAACTTACGCCCGGGCGATGAGCTTCTTTCCCCTGTAGGCAAACCATATGATACTCTGGAAGAAGTCATCGGGATCCGTCCGTCCAACGGTTCTCTTACAGAATATGGTGTAAAATACCGTCAGGTAGACCTTCTTGAGGATGGTACCTTTGATTACGAAAATATCAAAAAGGCAGTCAATGAAAAAACAAAACTGGTAACCATTCAGCGTTCCAAAGGCTATCAGACTCGTCCTTCCTTCTCTGTAAAACAGATCGGTGAGCTGATCGCTTTTGTAAAGAAGATCAAACCGGATGTGATCTGCATGGTAGATAACTGCTACGGTGAGTTCGTAGATACCATAGAGCCAAGTGATGTAGGTGCAGATATCATGGTGGGTTCCCTGATCAAAAATCCAGGCGGCGGTCTTGCCCCTATCGGCGGATATATCGCCGGAAGAAAAGACTGTGTGGAAAACGCTTCCTACCGTATGACCTGCCCGGGACTGGGCATGGAAGTGGGGGCAACCCTTGGTGTAAACCGTTCTCTGTACCAGGGATTTTTCCTTGCACCGATGGTTACCAAAGGAGCTTTAAAAGGCGCCGTTTTTGCAGCAAACATTTACGAAAAACTTGGTTTCCCGGTGGTACCGAACAGCACAGAACCACGTCAGGATATCATCCAGGCAGTCACCCTTGGAACACCGGAAGGTCTTGTAGCATTCTGCCAGGGTATCCAGGCTGCAGCACCGGTAGACAGTTTTGTGACACCGGAACCGTGGGATATGCCAGGGTATGACAGTCAGGTCATCATGGCTGCAGGTGCTTTCATCCAGGGTTCTTCCATCGAGCTTTCTGCCGATGGTCCTATGAAACCACCTTATGCTGTTTATTTCCAGGGTGGTCTTACCTGGGAGCATGCTAAACTTGGAATCCTGAAATCTCTTCAGTATATGGTTGATAAGGAACTTGTGAAATTATGAAAAAATCCGAAGGACAGGACTTAAAAAAGCAGGTCTTTGTCGTAGGAGCAGGTGCTTCCGGCCTTATGGCGGCTATTCAGGCTGCCATAAACGGAGCAGCGGTTACGGTTCTGGAACAGAATGACCGTCCCGGAAGAAAAATCTGTGCTACAGGAAATGGACGCTGTAATATGACAAATCTGAACCAGGATGAAAACGCTTACCGGGGATCCCATCCGGAATTTGTCAAAGATGCCCTGGCACAGTTTCCTGTGGAAAAGACTCTGGAATTTTTTCAGGAACTGGGAATCTGTACCACAGACCGCGACGGATGGATCTATCCCCGGAGCAGCCAGGCGCAGAGTGTGGTAGATGTTCTTACCATGAAAGCACGCAGCCTGAAAGTAAAACTGAAAACCAATCAGACTGTTACCGGCGTGTCTTTCACAGACGGACAGTGGAAGATCCATACTGACGGATGGACCTACAATGGTGATGCCGTGATTCTTGCAAACGGTTCCCGCGCCTCTTCCGTTGCAGGTTCCAGTGAAAGTGGATACAAAATCGCAGAAAGTCTCGGACATCATCTGATCGAACCTCTTCCAGCTCTGACAGCTTTGAAATGTAAGGGAAATTCTTTTTCCGGCTGGAGTGGTGTGCGGACAGAAGGTAAGATAACCCTTTATATAGATGGCATTCCGGCAGCCTCTCAGCAGGGAGAACTGCAGCTTACCGATTACGGTGTATCCGGGATCCCGGTATTTCAGATTTCCCGCTACGCCATCCGAGCGGTTCACGAAAACAAAAACGCAGAGCTTTCCATAAATTTTTTTCCGGAACTGAACCAGAAAGAACTGGAAGAATACCTGGAACAGAGAAAAACAGCCTGCCCTTATAAAACAGAAAAAGAACTTCTCATCGGACTTTTTCCGGAAAAACTGATCCGTGTCTTATGTGCACAGAAGGATCTGATCCATGGGATCAATGATTTTCGCCTTCCGGTAAAAGACAGCCTTTCTTTTGAACAGGCACAGGTTTGTTCCGGCGGCGTGGATACTTCTGAAGTTCAAAGTAAAACCATGGAATCCAGACTTCATAAAGGCCTTTATTTTGCCGGAGAACTCCTTGATATTGACGGCACCTGCGGTGGATACAACCTGCAGTGGGCATGGTCAAGTGGAGCTACCGCCGGTATCTGGGCAGCAAAGGAGGAATAACAATGATCCGGATCACACAGTTGAAGCTTCCCATCACCCATACAGAAGAGCAGCTTCACAGAAAAATAGCGAAAACACTTCGCCTTGGAAATCAGCCGTTCACTTATGAGATCCGAAAACAATCTCTGGATGCCCGGCATAAAGAGGACAAAAAATTTGTCTATACTGTAGACATTAAAGTGGATAATGAATCCCGTGTTTTAAAAAAGGTTCACGATAAAAACATTATGTTAACCGCAGAGAGAAAGTATCATTTTCCGACACCTGGTTCTGAAACATTGTCCCATCGACCGGTAGTGATCGGAAGCGGACCGGCCGGATTATTCTGCGCCTGGTATCTGGCAAAAGCCGGATACTGTCCATTGGTACTGGAACGTGGAGAAGAAGCAGATAAACGCCAGGAAACTGTAGAAAATTTCTGGAAGAACGGCATCCTGGATCCGGATTCCAATGTGCAGTTCGGAGAAGGCGGTGCGGGAACTTTTTCCGACGGAAAGCTGAATACTCTGGTAAAAGATACCTACGGAAGAGGAAAAGAAGTCCTTTCCAGATTTGTAGAAGCAGGAGCTCCATCTGAAATCCTTTACCAGCAGAAACCCCACCTTGGTACGGATCAGCTTGTGGGAATCGTTCAGTTTATGCGCCATCAGATTGAAGAAATGGGCGGGGAATTCCGATTCCGTTCCACAGTGACTGATCTGGTGGTCCGTGACCAGAAACTTGCGGCTGTCATCGTCAATGAAAAAGAAGAAATACCGGCAGAAATCTGCGTTCTTGCTCCCGGCCACAGTGCCAGAGATACTTTTGCCATGCTGAACAAGCACAATCTTTCCATGGAGCCAAAGTCTTTTGCAGTAGGAGTACGCGTGGAACATCCCCAGACCATGATCAACCAGGATCTTTACGGAGAGCCGGAAAATGATTACCTGGGCGCAGCCAGCTACAAAGTTACCCATACACTGGAAAACGGACGTGGCGTTTATTCTTTTTGCATGTGTCCCGGTGGCTATGTGGTAAATGCTTCTTCTGAGGAAGGCATGCTGGCAGTAAATGGGATGAGTTACCAGGCACGTGACAGCCGTAATGCCAACAGTGCCATCATCGTTACAGTAAATCCTTCTGATTTTCCGGAGGAAGGCGTTCTTGGAGGAATCGCACTCCAACGAAAGCTGGAACGTGCTGCCTGGGAAGCCGGAAACGGAAAAGTTCCGGTACAGCTTTTCAAAGATTACTGTGCGCATAAGAAAAGTATCAAACTTGGAGATGTGAGCCCCTGTATCAAAGGAGCCTATACACTTACCGATGTCCGCAGCATTTTCCCGAAAGAGATCGGGGATTCCATTGAAGCCGGAATCCATGCTTTTGGAAAAAAACTTTCCGGTTTTGACCGGCCGGATGCATTGCTGGAAGGAGTAGAAAGCCGTACATCTTCTCCTGTCCGGATCGTGCGGGAACCAAAAAAACTCACTTCCAATATAGAAGGAATCTACCCCTGCGGAGAGGGCGCTGGTTACGCCGGTGGCATTACATCTGCAGCAATGGACGGAATTAAAGTGGCAGAAGCAGTAGCTTCCATTTATGCCCTGCCTGTAAATAAAATGTGAAAAAAGTGGAAATTTCCGGGATAGAGTGTACATTCCTGCTTTTTTATGCTAAAATAACTTCTGCAATTTTGCATACCCTTCTTCGAGAGCGAAAAGGGAAATCATATGAAAGATACTATAATGGAAATGCCAGATTATCAGCGCCCGTATGAAAAATGTCTTCGGGAGGGAGAACAGTCTTTAAGCGATCGTGAGCTTCTTGCTGTGATCCTGCGCTGTGGCGTACAGGGATTAAGTTCTCTGACACTGGCTGATAAAATCCTTAATTTATCGGAACAAACAGGTCATTCCGGACTTTTGGGCCTGTTTCATGCTTCTGTACCGGAGCTGATGAAGATCCATGGGATTGGCAAGGTAAAAGCCATACAGCTGAAATGCATCGGGGAGCTTTCCAAACGTATGGCAACTGCTGCAGCGAAGCCGGAACTGTCTTTTCAGCATCCTGTCACAATTGCAAAGTATTATATGGAACAGCTTCGTCACGAAGAACAGGAATTATTGTACTGTATGATGCTGGACGGACATAATCATCTCACAGGAGAGCAGCTTTTAAGCCGTGGGACTGCCACCGCCACACTGATCACTCCAAGAGAAGTTTTTGTAGAAGCTGTAAAATATCATGCTGTAAATTTGATCCTTGTGCATAATCATCCAGGCGGTGATCCTTCCCCCAGTCAGGCCGATCTGGAAGTCACCAGACGGGTTTTCGAATCTGGTGAGCTTCTTGGAATCCATCTGTTGGATCATATTATCATTGGAGATCACAGGTACATCAGTTTCCGGGAAAAGGGGATTTTTGATGAGTATATTAAGTGAAGGGGCAGATTTATGCTTTTTAGAAATAATTACGGGGTAGACCTGGGGAGCAGCTCTGTAAAAGTCTATTCTTTTTTCAGAAATAAAACTTACATAGAAAAAAACATGGTTGCCTACCGGGGGCGTCGAATCCTTGCTATTGGAAATGAGGCCTATGAAATGTTTGAAAAATCACCTTCGGATATTTCTGTAGATTCTCCCATGGCTTTTGGAATGCTTGCGAATCTCGAATTACAGGAAATCGTACTTTACAGCATGTTGAAAAAGATCGATCATACATCCGGCCTTGGTGCGGATATGTTTTTTTCGGTTCCTCTTGATATGACGGCCATTGAAAAAAGAGCCTACTATCATCTGGTCAATGGACACTGGCTTAGAAAAAACCGGGTTTTCATGGTAGAATCTCCGATTGCAGATGCGGTAGCCATGAACATCAATCTTGAAAAAAATGAAGGCAGTATGGTTGTAAACATTGGTGCACAGAGTACAGAATTTTCAATCCTTACAGATGGCAAGATCATCATAAGCCGTAAGATCCCTCTTGGAGGCCGGCAGATGAATGAATCCATCTGCAGTGAGATTCGTAAACATTACAATCTGCAGATCGGAACACGTACGGCCAAACGCCTGAAAGTAGTCATGGGACGGCTTAACGACCAGAAAAAGGAAGCCCGGAAAGTTGTAGGAATCGACAGCGTTTCCGGACTTCCCAGAGAAGAAGTTGTTTCCGCCTATGTTGTTAATGAGGGAATCACCAATTGCGTAAATCAGATCGCGGCAGAAATGAAAACATTTCTGGAACGTACACCACCACAGATTGCCTATCATATTGCAAAAGAGGGAATTTACCTTACCGGTGGCAGTACTCGACTTCCATATATCGACAACTATCTGGCAAGTTATACAGGATTTGCCTTTAATCTTTCTGATCTGTACGAAACTTCTGCTGTACATGGACTGGAAAAGATCATTCACGACAGAGAACTGCGCAGATGGGCTCAGCCTGTAAAGCAGAAAAAACTGTAAAGGGGCATATATAATGAAAAACATCCGAAAAAAAGTGCGTTTTCATTTTAATTTAAAAAGCAAACATCTTCTGGTAATCATGACACTTTTCTGTGGAAGCTGTATTGTTGCTACCGCAGCTTCCGGAACAACTTCAGCACCTCTGCAGAATGTGGCCGGATTTCTGGTTGTTCCCTTTGAAAAGGGCATTTCCGGTGTCAGTAATATGTTCGGAGATGTAAAAAGCAGTCTTCGTGATAAGCAGGACGTACTTCAGGAAAACGAGGAACTTAAAAATCAGATCAACAGTCTTACCGAACAGAATAATATCCTGATCCAGGATCAGACAGAACTTACCAGGCTGAAAGAACTTTATAATCTTGATCAGGAATACACTGATTATCCAAAAGTTGCGGCAAGGATCATCTCCAAAGATCCAGGCAACTGGTACGATACATTTATGATCAATAAAGGTACTAATGATGGAATCCGTGTTGACAACAACGTAATTGCAGGAAAAGGACTTGTCGGGATCGTCACGGAAGTTGGCCCATCATGGGCTACCGTTCGTTCCATTATTGATGACAGCAGTAATGTCAGTGCCATGGCTGTCAGCACTTCTGATAATTGCGTTGTTACCGGAGATCTGGAGCTGATCGATGAGGGAAAACTGAGTTTTGAACAGCTCTATGACCAGGATAACAAAGTAACCGTGGGAGAACGTATTGTCACTTCAAATATCAGCGAAAAATACGTGGAAGGATTGTTTATCGGTTATGTCAGCGAAATCCAACAGGATCCCAATAACTTGACAAAAACAGGTACGATCGTTACACCCGTTGATTTCGGCCATCTGAAAGATGTGTTTGTCATTACCGTCAATAAACAGGACGCAATAGACAAAACGGAGGATGCGTCCAATGAAAAATAAAATAGTATTATTTATTACCATTATTGTCTGTTTTCTCCTGCAATGTACAATAATGGATTACATTTCCATTGGTTCCATTACGCCAAACCTGCCTTTGATCCTGTGTGTAGCCATGGGATTGATGCGCGGAAGAAAAGTCGGACTTTGGACAGGATTTTTTTCAGGACTTTTTATTGATCTTTTTTACGGATCACTGTTTGGTTTCTATGCGCTGATTTATATGTATGCAGGATATATCAGCGGCTACGCATTCCGCAGCTTTTATGATGATGATCTGAAAGTTCCGCTTTTTCTTGTAGCAGGAACAGATCTTCTTTATAATCTGTCTGTATACGGCCTTCAGTTTCTTCTCCGGGGCCGACTTGGATTTTTGACCTACATATACAGAATTATTATCCCCGAGATTGTTTATACGGTTTTTCTCACAATTATCGTATATCGGATATTTTACTGGATCAACTACCACTTAATGGATACTGTAAGGAAAGAAAGTGAGTCTATTTGGGAATTAAAATAAAAAAAATCATCAAAAAAATCCGTCTGAAACGTACTACTGTTCTTGTGATCGTATTTGTTTTTCTTTCATCTGTTCTTGTTCGGCAGCTTTTCAGCCTGCAGATCATACAGGGAGAAGACTATATCAGTAAATTTCAGACACGTACCACAAAAACACGTGTGATCAAAAGTACACGAGGAAATATCTATGACCGAAACGGCACTGTTGTAGCTTCCAATGTTCTTGCCTATTCTGTTACTTTTGAAGATAGTGGAACATATAACAGCACACGTGAAAAAAATCTGGCATTAAATGGTATCGCATACCAGGTATTGCAGATTCTCTCCGAAAACGGGGACAGTTTGGCCGACAATTTTCATATTATTGTTAATGATCACGGTGATTATGCTTTCGATGTGGAGGAAGGTTTTACTCTGAACCGTTTTCGTGCAGATGTTTATGGTGAAGCACAGATTGATAATCTGAGTGATGAGCAGAAAAACGCAACTGCAGCACAAATGATGGATTATCTTACAGGAAGCAATGGATTTTCCATTGTACTCTACGGAAAAGATGCCTATACTGACGAAGAGCTGGCAGCGCATTCTCTCCCCAAAGAGCTTACCAAACAGGAAATCCTTGAAATTGCGATCATGCGCTATCAGCTGAATACGAACAGTTTCAAAAAATATATGCCGGTAACGATTGCAACGAATGTCAGCGAAAAATCAGTTGCTGCCATAAAAGAAAATCAATCCGCACTTCAGGGAATTGATATTGTGGAAGATTCCACAAGGCAATATGTGGAAGATGAGAGTATGGCACCGATTCTTGGCTATACCGGTCAGGCTTCTTCTGAAGAACTGGAAACTCTTCGGAAAGATAATCCGGATTATTCCAATGATGCCATTGTCGGAAAAGCCGGGATTGAACAGTATATGGAACTTCAGCTTCAGGGAAAAGACGGTGAAGAAACCGTTACAGTTGATAATCTTGGAAAAGTTCTTGATATTGATAATTCCAAAACTGTTGAGCCAATAGCCGGAAACGATGTGTATCTCACCATTGATTCTGACTGGCAGAAGAGTATTTACCAGATTCTTGAGCAGCGTGTAGCCGGTATTGTTCTTTCCAAACTGACCCCTGATAAGAGTTTTGATTATGAAGCAGAGAAAGACGCAAGTAAAATCACAATTCCAATCTACTCTGTATATAATGCTCTTATTGCCAACAGCGTTATTGATATCAATAAATTCAGTAACGATGATGCATCCGATACAGAAAAAAATTTATATGCCAAATTTCAGCAAAAACAGCAACAGGTTTTTGATACAATAAGTAACAGGCTGACAGGAGATAATCCTCCGGCATATAAAGACGAAGACTCACAAATGCAGGAATATCTTACCTATATCTGTGATGATCTTTTAACAAACACATTAAACATACTGAAAAGTGATTCCATTGATACCTCTGATGAAACATATAAAGCATGGAAAAATGATGAGAGCATCAGTTTGAAAGATTATCTGAATTATGCTGCCAGTCAGAACTGGATTGATATTTCTCAGATTTCCACTTCTAATGAATATCTGGATTCTGAAGAAATCTATCAGGCACTGACAAATTATATTATCGACTATCTGAAGACAGATACCGGATTCTCCAAGCTTCTGTACAAATATATGCTTCAGGAAGACACCATCAGTGGTGAAGAACTTTGTGTTGTTCTGTATGAACAGGGAGTTCTTTCCAAAGAAGATGAGCTGTATCAGACAATGCTTTCCGGAGGTCTGGATGCATATACCTTTATGTATCGAAAGATTGCCAGTCTTGAAATCACTCCAGCTCAGCTTGCACTGGCACCATGTTCTGCTTCTGCTGTTATTACTGATACTACAAGTGGAGATGTTCTTGCCTGCGTTTCCTATCCTGGTTATGATAATAACAGACTGACCAATAATATGGATACTGATTATTATGCCAAATTATCAACTGATCTTTCTAGTCCGTTTTTTAATAAGGCAACACAGCAGAGAACGGCTCCAGGTTCTACATTGAAGATATTATCTACCGTTGCAGGCATGTCAGAAGGTGTTATCGATGATGGTACTTATATTGAATGTACAGGAAGTTTCGATCTTGTAACACCACCGATCAACTGCTGGAATAAACAGGGACACGGAGCTCTGGATATCCGTGGAGCGATCGAGCAGTCCTGTAACGTATTTTTCAGTACGATCGGTTTTGAACTTGGAAAAGATTCCGAAGGAAACTTTTCTGAAGCAAGAAGTCTTGGTATGCTTCAGAAGTATGCATCCCTTATGGGACTCGACAAAAAAACTGGCATTGAAATTTCTGAAGCTTCTCCTCAGATTTCAGACAAAAATGCAGTTCCTTCCTATATGGGACAGGGTACGAATATGTTTACCACCAGCCAGCTTGCAAGATATGCTTCAACGATCGCTACATCCGGTACGATCTACAAGCTTTCTCTGCTGGACCGTGTAACAGATTCCAAGGGCAAACTGATCAAGGAATATCCTTCTGAAACAGAGGGACAGCTGGACATTTCCAGCAATATATGGGATGATATCCATGATGGTATGTACCGTGTAGTGCAGACTCATGATCAGTTTAACGGACTTGGTGTGGAAGTTGCCGGAAAAACCGGTACTGCCGAAATTGATTACTATCATCCAAATAATGCTCTTTTCGTGGGATATGCTCCGGTTTCCGAACCGAAATACGCAATATCCGTTCGAATCGCAAACGGATATGCATCCGGTAATGCCTGCCTTGCAGCTAATGATATTTTTAAATACATTTTCGGACTTGCAGATGAAAGCACCATTCTCACTGGTTATGCCGCAAGCGACACCAGTAATGTATCGAATGACTAAACAAACTTTATGAGGATACCAGAAGTGTGGAACATTTTAATGGGAGGAATCAGAAAATATGAGTGAGGTCATTGTCATTACATCCGGAAAAGGCGGCGTGGGTAAAACCACTACGGTAGCAAATATCGGGACCGGGCTGGCGGCCATGGGAAAACGGGTTGCTGTTGTGGATACGGATATCGGACTTCGAAACCTGGATGTTGTTATGGGACTTGAAAACCGTATTGTTTATAACCTGGTAGATGTCATCAATGGAAGCTGTCGCCTGAAACAGGCTCTGATCCGTGACAGACGGCATCAGGATCTGTACCTTCTTCCTTCTGCACAGACAAAGGACAAGACTGCTGTATCACCGGAACAGATGATCAAGCTTACGGACGATCTCAGGGAGGAATTTGATTATGTTCTTCTGGATTGTCCTGCCGGAATTGAACAGGGATTTAAAAATGCGATAGCCGGTGCAGATCGTGCCCTTGTGGTAACAACTCCGGAGGTTTCCGCAATCCGTGATGCAGATCGTATCATAGGTTTGCTGGAATCCGGAGGGATTCGGGATATCCGGCTGATTATCAACAGGCTCAGGCCTGAAATGATCGCAAAAGGAGATATGATGTCAGTAGAAGATGTCCTGGAAATCCTTGCTGTAGATCTGATCGGTGCCATTCTTGATGATGAACAGATTGTAATTTCCACAAATCAGGGTGAACCACTGTCTGGGAAAAATTCACAGGCAGAGGAGGAATACCGCAATATCTGTCGACGACTTATTGGAGAAGATGTTCCCTATACTACCGTCCGGCGAAAAAGCAGTGTATTCCAACGGCTTGGCAGTATTTTTCGCAGATAAATAAGCACTGCCAGATTATCTTTTCATCACAGAGGGAGGAATAAATATGCGGTTTTTCTCCGAAAAAAAACGCTCCGCAGGTTATGCCCGTGACCGAATGAAACTTCTTCTTGTATCGGAACGCATAGACTGCTCTCCACAGATGATGAAACTTTTGCGGAATGACCTCATACATACCGTAAAAAAATACGTTGTAATTGATGAAACAAGGGTGACCATACAGATTTCACAGGAACCACCTGTTCTGCATGCTGTCATACCTGTACTTAAGAAAAGGGATGCATAATTTATGATTAAACAGTATAAGCTGCGGTTTTACAACTTTCGTCTGGTAGTTTTTCTTCTGGCGATCAGCTTTATTGGAATCCATCTTGTAGGAACAGCTGCCGATTATCTTCGCACCCGTCAGCTTCTGGGTGTAATCATTGGAGTAGTCTTTATGCTGCTTCTTTCACTGATGGACTACTCCTGGTTGCTGAATTTTCAATGGATCATGTATGGTTTTAATATTGTAATGCTTCTGGCGGTTCGTTTCTTCGGCTCAAGTGCCAACGGCGCTGCAAGATGGGTGGATCTTGGTTTTATTCGCTTCCAGCCGACAGAGTTATCTAAAATCATCATTATCCTGTTTTTTGCAAAATTTTTCATGGATCACGAAGATGATCTGAATACATTGAAAACTCTGGCACAGTCAGCAGTTCTTCTGGTAATTCCGTTAATGTTGATCTATGTACAGCCAGATATGAAAAATACAATTACTGTAGTAATTCTGTTCTGTATTCTGATCTATATTGCAGGACTCAGTTACAAAATTATCGGAGGAGCGGCTCTGATTGCAATTCCTCTTGCAATTATTTTTCTGTCGATTGTTGTACAGCCGGATCAGAAACTGATTCAGGATTATCAGAGAAACCGTATTATGTCGTTCCTGTATCCGGAGAACGAAGAATATGCGGATGATATTGAACAGCAGAACAACTCAAAAACAGCTATTGCCTCCGGAGAACTTGTAGGACGTGCTTTCAGTAATGACACAAGTGTTACTTCCGTGAATGATGGAAACTTTGTTTCTGAGAATCAGACAGACTTTATTTTTGCAGTGGCAGGAGAGCAATATGGATTTATTGGCTGTACTCTGATCGTGCTGCTGCTGTTTCTGATTACTTTTGAATGTATCCGGATGAGCCTTCGGGCCAAGGATCTTGCCGGAAAGATCATATGTTGTGGAGTGGGAAGCATTGTTTCCATACAGAGTTTTATCAATATCTGTGTTGCTACCGGACTTGCGCCTAATACCGGTACTCCGCTGCCTTTTGTAAGCTATGGTCTTACCTCTCTGATCAGTCTGTTCATTGGTATGGGACTTGTTCTCAATGTAGGACTGCAGAGCAGTGCATATAATAAAGAATTACAGAAGAAAGAGCAGAAAAAGGATGCCTACTTTCGGAAAGAGGAATATTTATGACACATAAAGAACCTGTGAAAAAAACTGCACGTCCTGGAAGTACTCCCGGACATCGGTCTTCCAAAGCCGCAACTCGCACAGCTTCCGCTGGGAAAGACAGAGTTTCTGATCCATCTGCAAAAGCTGTTCCCTCCAGGCGCAAAACACAATCAGTCAGAATGAAACGGATGCGCCGCAAAAAGATCCGCAATACCGTTCTTCTGCTTCTTCTGCTGGTCGTCCTGTGTGGAGCAGGGGGATTTGGAGTCTACATGTTTAAAGGCGGGAATTTTTCCACCCCGGTTAATTCTTTCAACGCCTTTTCCGAATTTGATAATACACTGGTCTCAAAAGAGGAACAGAGAGCAGAGGGCTTTGCTCAGAATCTCTGCGTTGTTACCAAGGATGTTCCTCTGGACTCGGTCAGTCTGGATGATAACCAGTCCGGTGTTCTTTTGAACCTCAGTGACAAAAAGGTCCTCTATGCAAAAGGTGCTTACAATAAGGTATATCCAGCCAGTATCACAAAGATCATGACCGCAATGCTGGCTCTGAAATACGGCAATATGGATGATACCGTAACGATCTCCCAGGAAAATGTTACGCTGGAATCCGGGTCACAGGTTGCAGGTTTTATGGAAGGCGACCAGGTCACCATGGACCAGCTGCTTCACTGCCTTCTGGTCTATTCCGCCAATGATGCAGCTTCTGCCATTGCAGAACATGTAGGCGGTTCCACAGATAAATTTGTGGAAATGATGAACAGTTTTGCCGCTGAGCTTGGATGCACAGGAACTCATTTTACCAATCCTCATGGCCTTCAGGACGAAAATCATTATACAACGCCTTATGATATCTATCTGATGTTAAAAGAGGCGCTGAATTATCCGGAATTTACAGACATCACGCAGATGTCGTCCTATACAGTTACCTACAAACATTCGGATGGCTCAGATGCAAGTACTACCTTAACCGCTACTGACCATTACCTTACCGGTGAGGCCACAACACCGAAGGATGTCACCATCCTCGGTGGAAAAACAGGAACAACGGATAAAGCAGGAAACTGTCTGGCTCTTTTAAGCCAGAATGCTTACGGAAAGCCTTTTATTTCCATTGTTATGGGTGCATCTTCCAAAGATGTTCTGTATCAGGAAATGACATCATTGCTTCAGAATATCAACTGACAGAAAATCATTACATCATAAGGAGGACAAGGCAATGATCATTACAATTGACAGACAATGTGGATGTGGCGGGCACCGTGTAGGTGTTCTGCTGGCAGAAAAACTGGGACTGGAGCTTTATGACAAAAAGAAGCTTCTGGAAGAATCAAAAAAAATCGGTAAATTCGAGGAAAACAGCGATTTCTTTGATGAAAAATCGGTAAACAGCCTGTTATATTCCATCGCAATGAATTATGGTGAAAGAAATCCAATGACGAATTCATTCAGCCTGGTACGGGAACTTACCAAAGGAAAATCTGTTGTTATGATCGGACGATGTGCCAATATCATATATCAGGATATGCCAGATGTCACCACTGTTTATCTCCATGCAGATATGGAACATCGGGTACATCGTATTATGGAGCGCGACCATGTTTCTGATAAAGAAGCACGAAAACAGATCCGGGAAACAGACAAAAAAAGAGAGCAGTTCCATAAATCCTGCACCAATACCTCCTGGAGTGATTCGAACCAGTATCAGCTGTCTATTGATACCGGTCTTGTGGGCATCGAACAATCTGCTCAGCTGATCATTGATTACATTAATCTGAAGAAAAAAAGTATCTGAACCAGACAATAAGATTCATCTGTCAGGCAGATAAAAAAACAGGTACGCTGTGAGTTGGTCAAACCTGCTCATGAAGCGTACCTGTTTTTTATTTATGCATGTGTTTTCTGAAGATCAGTAGACTTCTACGGTATCATCTCCGGTATCTCCGGAACTACTGTCATCCAGTTCCGAATCAGAATTGTCACCGGTATCCGTACCATCATCAACAACATCACCAGTATCTCCTGTATCATCTCCCTGTGAAGTATCTGGATCAGAAGTGTCATTAACGTTCCCGTCATCAGGAGTATATCCCTGATCGTAATTTCCGTCGTCTCCGGTATCTGGATCACCGGTATCTGTGTTATCATCGGAATCATCCGATCCACTGTAATAACTGTCTTCCGTATAGATTGGAAAATCAGCACTGTCAGAATCTGCATCTACGGATCCCTGTGAAGTTGAGTCAGGAACGGGCTCCGCTGCGTTGTTATCCGGAATTGCCGTAAGATGAGAAATGTTTCCATCTTTGGGGACCACAATATAAATCCCAAGCATTACAATACATAATGCCATGGCAAGTCCGGCGATCTTCATTTCTTCCATATGTTTCATAGACGTCAGTCTCCCTGTCATTTTTTTGTATTATAGCACAGAACCAGTCGTATTTGTAAACCTGTTGTTGTTTTTCATGAAATTTATTTTTGGGCAGTGTAGACACATTTTCCCTTCGTGTTTATAATAAACAATAAGATTGATTTCCATGTAGCCATCGAGTATTTTACACAGAAAGGCAGGATATTTCATGAGTAACTGTATCACCACTTATACGGGAAAACATTTTGATCCCACACAACCTGAAAAAGAACGGATCTGCATAGATGATATCGCACATGCCCTTTCTCTTTTATGCCGCGGAAATGGCCATGTAAAGACCTTTTTTTCCGTAGGACAGCATTGTATCCTCTGTGCAAAGGAAGCCATGGCCCGTGGCTTGCCAAGACGTCTTGCACTGGCAGCTCTTCTTCATGATGCCAGTGAATGCTATATGTCTGATGTTCCCAGACCGTTTAAAAAAAGCCTTCCCAAATATCAGCGACAGGAAGAAAAGCTTCTTTGCATCATATATGAAAAATATCTGGGCACCGGACTTTCTGCCAAAGAGGAGCAACAGCTGAAAAACATTGATAATGATCTTCTCTGGTATGATCTGAAATTTCTTCTCAACGAAGAACCGCCGCAGCCCAAACCATCGGTTTGTGTTCCCATAGATTATACAGTCCGTCCTTTCCAGGAAGTGGAAGACGAATATCGGATGTTATTTAAGCAATTGCGGGCGGATATTCACAATTCAGATTTACTTGATCATGATTGAAAGAAGAAGTATGTATGGAACGATTGATTTTTCATGTTGATGTAAACAGCGCCTTCCTTTCCTGGGAAGCTACCCGAAGAGTAAAGCAGGGGCTTCCGGATCTTCGGGAAATTCCTTCCTGCATTGGTGGAGATCCCAGAAAACGGACCGGCATCGTAGTTGCCAAATCCATCCCTGCAAAAAAATACGGGATCCAGACAGGAGAACCAATGGCTATGGCCTTTCGTAAATGCCCGGAACTGATATCCGTTCCGGCAGATTTTGAGCTTTATGATAAATATTCAAGGTCTTTCAAAAGTATCTGTGCATCCTATGCCCCTGTGATGGAATCCTTTTCCATTGATGAGGTATTTCTGGATATGACTGGCACCTCCTACATTTACCCGGATCCGATTGTAACTGCCCATGAGCTGAAAGATAAGATACGGACCGAACTGGGATTCACTGTAAATATCGGCATCTCTGTCAATAAACTGCTGGCAAAAATGGCCTCAGATTTTGAAAAGCCGGATAAAGTACACACCCTGTTCCCGGAAGAGATCCCTGTAAAAATGTGGCCACTTCCCGTAAGAGATCTTCTTTTCCTTGGAAAATCCTCTGAAAAGAAGCTTAAGGAGGCGGGTATACGAACCATCGGTGATCTTGCCCATGAGAAAAAGCCCAAGATCCAGGCACTTCTGGGTGAAAAAGCAGGACAGCAGTTATACCGGTACGCCCGCGGTCTGGATGACTCCCCGGTAAAAATGAAACCAGATGAAGCTAAGGGATTCAGTCTGGAAACAACCTTTAATGATGATCTGGTATCCATGGAGCAGGCGCTTCCAATCCTTCTGGAACAATGCGATGTCCTTGCTGCTCGTATGCGCCGCAAAAAGAAAAAATGTACCTGCATCTCTGTAACCTTTCGAACGCTGGATTTCCAGAACAGATCACACCAGATGAAACTGAAAAACGCCACAGACATCACCGACGAAATTTATTTCCACGCCCGAAAGCTTTTTGAAGAATCCTGGAGAGGACAGCCGCTGCGTCTTCTGGGGGTATCACTTACCGGACTTACCGACGACTCCTTTGAACAATTATCATTCTTTGAAGATACCAGGGAAAAAGAACGCCGCCAGAAACTGGATGCAGCCCTGGATTCTATCCGACTTAAATACGGAAATGACAAGGTTACCCGCGCCAGTATCATGAACAGTACCGCCCGGATCGGGAGAAAAGCAAAAGCGCAGATGGAAAATGAGAGAGAACAATAATGTTTGATGAAAATTTACCAGATTCTTTCAAAAACCCCTTGCAATTTTATTCACAATGCACTATAATTTGAAACATATCAATAGCAATTTTATTCAAAATTATTATATGTGTCTAAGGAGGAAAACAGGATGGTTGAACTGATCGTAGGAAAGAAAGGCAAAGGAAAAACAAAAGTACTGTTAGACAAAGTAAACGGGGCTGTGAAGGATGCCAGCGGCAGCATTGTTTACTTAGACAAAAGCACCAAGCACATGTATGAGCTGAACAACAAAGTCCGCCTCATTGATGTTTCCGGATTTCCGGTTAAGAATGCGGATGAATTCGTAGGATTTATCTGTGGTATCCTCTCTCAGGATCATGATCTGGAGCAGGTATATCTGGACAGCTTCCTTACAACAGCCAAACTTGAAGGAAAGGATGCAACCGGAACACTGGATCAGTTAAGTGCCATCGGTGAAACCTTCAAAGTTTCCTTTATTATCAGTATGTCTCTGGATAAAGAAGAAGTTCCGGCAGCATATCAGGATAAGATTATCTGCGCATTATAATAAAATTGAATATGAACGTCCTATTTTGTACATAAAACATAAAAGAACGTAAATTTTAAAGGGATCTGTCGCAGGGCAGATTCCTTTTTTAATCGAATAACTGCTTCACAGTTATTCGATTATGAGCAAGTAGCGAATGCGGATTGCGAATATCCTCTTGATTGCAAGCCGATTCCTCATATGGTAAATCACGCAAAAAAGCATTGACATTACAACCGTTATAAGGTTTAAATTATATCCGGGAGGTTATCTGACCGGGAATATTGCCATCCGGCTAATACATCCGACCGATCAGACAAAAGAGAATCATGGAAAAAAATCTTACAACCGGAAATATCTTTAAAACTATTGTGTACTTTGCCCTGCCATACCTGTTATCTTATTTTCTTCAGACACTTTACGGAATGGCAGATCTTTTTATCATCGGACAGTTTGACCATGTTGATGCCATCACTGCTGTATCAAACGGAAGCCAGGTCATGCATATGTTAACAGTCATTATTGTAGGACTGGCCATGGGCGCAACCGTTACCATCAGCCGGGCTGTCGGCGCAGACAGGAAGCTGGACGCAGCCAGAGCTATCGGAAACACGGTCACATTATTCATGGCTGTTTCCATTCTTTTTACGCTCCTGCTTCTTCTCCTCGTCAGGCCCATTGTTGTACTGATCGGTATCCCGACAGAAGCGGTGACAGGTACCACACAATATCTTATCATCTGTTTTATCGGAATTCCCTTTATTACAGCTTATAACATAATCAGCTCCATATTCCGTGGCATTGGTGATTCCAAAACTCCCATGTATTTTGTGGCCATTGCCTGTGCTGCCAATATTGTACTGGATTACGTTTTCATTGGCTTTTTCCATATGGGACCATCCGGAGCAGCCCTTGGAACCACACTTGCCCAAACTCTCAGTGTGATCATTGCCCTGATATTCATTCGCCACAGAGAAACCGGAATCCATCTTACAGGAAAAGATTTCCGCCCGGATCCTCATGTGATGACGCAGATCCTGAAAATCGGAATCCCGGTAGCTGTACAGGATGGATATATCCAGGTTGCATTTATTGTGATCACGGTGATCGCCAATCACAGGGGATTAAATGACGCAGCTGCTGTTGGTATCGTGGAAAAAGTGATCAGCGCTGTCTTTCTGGTTCCGTCTTCCATGCTGGCTGCGGTCTCTGCTCTGGCTGCTCAGAATATCGGTGCCAGGAAGCATGACCGTGCGGCAAAAACGCTCCAGTACAGCATCCTGATCACAAGTGTTTACGGAATCATTATCTCATTGATCGTTCAGTTTACCGCTCCACATATCCTTCAGGCATTTACCGGAGATGACACGGTCGTACTTCTTGGCACTCAGTATATCCATTCCTATATCTGGGACTGCATTTTTGCAGGCATCCATTTCAGCTTTACCGGATATTTCTGTGCATATGGAAAATCCTATATTGGTTTTATCCACAATATCATTGCCATTATTCTGGTCCGTATCCCGGGATCTTATCTGGCTTCCAGATATTTTCCCCATACGCTGTTCCCTATGGGAATGGCAGCGCCGGCAGGTTCTCTGCTTTCGGTTCTGATCTGCCTGATCGCCTATTTCTGGTTGAAACACCATGCCGGTCCTGGTCCTGTATCCAGATGCAAAGGAGATTCCAATGGAAGATAAAAAATTATTTCTTATCGGAGAAGTAGCCAAAATGTTCCATATCAGTATGGGGACTCTCCGCCACTATGAGCAGGCTGGTCTTTTAACACCGGAATATACAGACCCGGACACTGGATACCGGTATTATGGCACCAGACAGTTTGAGCTTCTCAACACCATACGTTATCTCAGAGTCCTGGATTTTCCACTCGCCCAGATCAAAGCTTTTCTGGATAACCGTGATACCGATGTGATCGAAGAAAAGCTGGTCCATCAGAAAGAAGTGATCGCAAGGAAGCAAAAAGAGCTGGAGCTGATCTCCCGAAAGATCGACCATCGCCTGGAACAGCTCCGGGATGCCATGAATTCCAGGCTTGATGTGATCCAAACTGTCGAAATTCCCGAAAGCCGCGTTGTCTGGCTCCGGGATTCCCTGCATCCGAAAACATATCTGGATCTTGAGAATTCCATCCGAAAACTGGTAGAAAATCAGAAGGAATCTCTGGTTTTTATGGGAAAGATCGGAATCGGGATCTCCAAAGAACAGCTTTCCCAAAAATCTTTTCAGGATTACGACCGGATCTTTCTTCTTCTGGATCAGGAAGACCGATATGACGGAGAAACGGAAACTTTTCCCAGACAGACCTGCGTAACCATCCGTTTCTGCGGAAGCCACAGGGAAGCACCGGCTTATTATCAGAAACTCCTTGCATACATTGAAGAGAAAAAACTCTGTATCACCGGATTTTCCAGAGAAACCACGTTGATCGATTATGGAATTACAAACAATACCGATAAATTTGTTACGGAAATCCAGATCCCGGTAAATATCTGAAATTTATGCCTTCTCATGGAGTGCTTATTTAAGCTTCCAGTGAGGAGGCTTTGTTTATTCTTCATTTCTGTGGTATACTGAATGGCAGAATAAACACACAGGAGCGTTTCATATGAATCATTTACTGGAAAAAATTAAACAGAAAAATGCATCCGCATTTACCCACAGCGGAAAATTTCATGCAGACGATGTTTTTTCTGCCGCACTGCTTTTATATCTGAATCCTGAGATCACCATCGCACGTGGAAACATTGTTCCGGAAAATTATGAAGGTCTTGTTTTTGATATTGGAAGAGGGCAGTATGACCACCACCAGAAAGACAGCCGTATCCGTGACAACGGCGTTCCCTATGCGGCATTTGGTCTTCTCTGGGAAAAACTCGGGCCGGAAATCCTCGGTGAGGAGCTGGCACAGAAATTCGATGAATCCTTTGTCCAGCCATTGGATATCAATGACAATACCGGTGAAAAAAACGAACTTGCCACGCTCATCGGCAATTTTAATCCTGGATGGGATTCCAAAGGCAGCAATGACGAGGCATTTTTCCAGGCAGTCAGTGTCGCCGGCATGATCCTGGAAAATAAATTTGAGCGTTACCTTGGAAATGAGCGTGCGGACAGACGAGTGGAAGAAGTTCTTGCAGAACACACCGAAGCCCTGGCTTCCGGTGAAACTCCGGCAGAAAATACCAATATCCTGGTACTTCCGGAATTTATTCCCTGCCAGAAGCGCCTTTCCGAAACCAATATCGCTTTTGTGATCTTTCCATCCAACCGGGGCGGCTATTGTATCCAGCCACAGAAAAAAGAATATTCCATGAATTATAAATGCAGCTTTCCTTCTTCCTGGCTGGGCCTGGAAGGAGAGGAGCTGGCTTCGGTAACCGGCCTTGAAAGTGCGATCTTCTGCCACAAAGGCGGTTTTCTCATGACATGCGGAACCCTTGAGGATTCCATTCTCGCCTGCCGGAGCAGTCTTGCCGCGTTTCATGAAGAAGCTGTGATCGTGAGCCTTGGTGGAAATGAAGAGACAGACATGCTGCTTCAAAATCTTCCGGATCTTTCTTCTGCCAGGATCGTGCATCTGCCGGTTCCTCAGCTTCCGGAACTGACTCTGAACGGGATCTACGGAGAACTATCCATGGAAAAAGCAGAATGGAAAAGCCATATAAAAGACCAGCTGAAAGAAATCCTCCGATACAGGCCGGAGGCAGTTTTCGCAGACAATGCCATGTTTTCTCTGTACCCGATCGTCCATGCACTGCGAAAAAAACATATTCCTGTCCTTACAGTAATAGAAAAAGACGGCCAGAAGCTTCTGGTGCGAATCCCATCTGGTTCATAAAATCTGTCAAGCGAAGCAGATATATTTATACTGCATATTTATACAGAAAGAAGGCATATTTATGCGCGAAGAAAAATTTAAAATGGAAAGACAGGGACTGATCCAGGTAGGAGATAAAGTGAAAATCTCCGAATTTCTCTCTGCTACAAACTACAGCTACATTATTGAGCCTGCAGTAGCCATGTCCGGCTGCTATAGAAACGCAGACCGTATCAAGTCCAAAGAAGGGATTATAAAAAGCATTGAGCATACACCGCGTGGCTTTATTGTTACTGCAGAATTTGACGAATAAGCATACTGCTGATCAGATATCTGCCCCCTTTCAGGGTACATGCCTGATTCGGTTATGATCCGGCAGTTGACAATCTGCCGGATTTTCTGCGAAAAAAACGTCTAATTGTTTCTGGATTATTTTGCAAAAATCTGGTATTATAAAGAAGATATTTGTGTAATTTCTCTAATTATCAGGAAATTACAAATTTTTAGAACAGAGGTGTAATATTATGAGCTGGTACAACGAAGCAACCTTCTACCATATTTATCCACTTGGACTTACAGGCGCTCCTAAAGAAAATGATTACGGAACTCCTGTACATCGACTGAACACACTGCTGCCGTGGATCGACCACATTAAGGAAATCGGATGTACTGCCTTATATATAGGTCCGCTTTTTGAGAGTGTAGGACATGGCTATGAGACAACCGACTATAAAAAACTGGACTCCCGTCTGGGAACCAACGAAGACCTTACAAATTTTGTAAAAGCCTGCCATGATAAAGGGATCCGTGTGATCTTTGACGGTGTATTCAACCACACAGGCCGTGATTTCTTTGCTTTCAAGGATATCCAGAAAAACCGGGAGAATTCTCCTTACGTAAACTGGTACTGTAATGTGAATTTCGGCGGTAACACAGAATACAACGACGGATTCTCCTATGAGAACTGGGGCGGTTACAACCTTCTGGTGAAATTAAACCAGCGTAACCCGGAAGTTCAGAACTATATCTGTGATGTGATCCGTTTCTGGGTTTCCGAGTTTGATATTGACGGAATCCGTCTGGACGCCGCTGATGTCCTGGATTTTGATTTTATGCGTGTTCTCCGTCATACAGCAGATGAAGTCAAAAAGGATTTCTGGTTGATGGGTGAAGTCATCCACGGAGATTACAGCCGCTGGGTAAACGGACAGACCCTTCACAGCGTAACCAACTACGCCCTTCATAAAGCTCTTTACAGCGGACACAATGATCACAACTATTTTGAGATTGCCCACACAGTAAAATATCTTCAGAATATGGGAGATCTGGATCTTTATAATTTTGTGGACAACCATGATGTGGAGAGGATCCATACCAAACTTCAGAATAAGGCACATTTTGCACCGGTACATGTGCTTCTTTATACTTTGCCTGGTGTTCCAAGTATTTATTATGGATCTGAATTCGGAATTGATGGAAAAAAAGAGAAATTTTCCGATGCAAGTTTAAGACCGGCACTTGATCTGAAGGATTATGCAGATGCCGTTACCAAAAATCCATGCACAGCTCTGATCGCTGCTTTAGGTAAAGTCCGTCAGGGTACGCCTGCTTTAAGTTACGGAAGCTATTCGGAGCTTGCTCTTACCAACCGGCAGTTTGCTTTTGCCAGGGATCTGGATGGGGTACGCGTGATCGTTACCGTTAATAATGATGACAGTGAGGCGGAGATGAATCTTCCAACCGGAAGCGCAGATGAATATGTTGGCGCTCTTACAGGTAAAAAAGTACGGGTAGAGTACGGAAGGATCCGTGTCAGTATTGCTGCAAACAGCGGTGAGATCTGGCTTCCAGCTGGAGATATGCCGGAATATAAACCGGTTCAGGTTGAAGTTCCAGAAACTGCCGCAGCAAAAGAGAACGAAAGCAATGCGCCTGAGACAGAAGAGAATCAGGCGGCTGAAGCAGGCTCTGTAGCAGAAGCTCCATCCACTCCTGAAGCGGAAGCTTCCAGCTCACAGGAAACAGCAGCGGAGGTACCGAATCCGGATAAAACACCGGAAGAAATGACCGTAGGCGAACTCCAGGCTGCTATCCTTGCAAAAATGGCAGGAAACGGACCGGTCACAGACCAGATGAAAAAAACCGTATACGACAACATCTGGCATGATTCCCTTGTAAACTGGCTGAAGAGCTTCCGCTAAAATTCAGAACATGATTTATAAATATTTTGTAATTTTGCGCAGATCACAGAATTTTCTGCTAATTTTATTCTTATTTTTTATAAATCTGTATATTGATTTTTTGCAAAAATATAGTAAAATAAACTCAATTTAATGATGATATACAGACAAAGGCGATCTGGTTTCATACCGGACCGCCTTTGTCTGTATATCCGATGATATTACTTCTTATGCGGATCTTTTTGATCCCAAATACAAAAACAGTGAGGTTCTTCTGGATGATTTTCGCGTAATTATCGGCCTCACTGCCAAGAGCCTTGGATACAACAAGGTCATCTGGCTGAAAGATTGGATCGATCCTGATGAGACAAATATCCACTGCATCACACAGCAGCAGCCAACATGTATACTTTGAAGCAGGAGTTGCACTTCATACAGGTAAACAAAAAATGGCGGAAGCCTTAAACTTCCGCCATTTTCGTTTATCCATATTGATTATCGTTCATCAAACGGCACAAAATCTGTATGATGTCCCACATATTTGTAAGCAGGACGGATGATCTTGTTTGCACTGATCAGTTCTTCCAGACGGTGTGCACTCCAGCCAGGCATACGCGCAATGGCAAAGATCGGAGTGAAGAGTTCTTCCGGGATACCAAGCATGGTATATACAAATCCACTGTAGAAGTCTACATTTGCACAGACATTCTTGAACAGCTTCCTGTGCTCCATAATCAGCTTGCCTGCAATACCTTCAACCTTATCGTAAAGTTTGAATTCGTCTGTCATGCCTTTCTCCTCTGCAAGAGCCTGTGCAAAACGCTTCAGGATCACTTCTCGCGGATCAGAAAGGGTATAGACTGCATGTCCCATACCATAGATCAGCCCTGCATGGTCAAAGGCTTCTTTATTCAGCACTTTCTGCAGATATTCCGTGATCTCTTCGTCACTTTCCCAGTCTTTTACATTTGCCTTCAGATCTGTGAACATATTCTGGACCTTCAGGTTGGCACCGCCATGACGCGGACCCTTCAGTGATCCAATAGAAGCGGCTGTGGAAGAGTAGCTGTCTGTTCCGGAAGAAGTTACTACATGTGTGGTAAATGTAGAGTTGTTACCACCGCCATGCTCTGCATGAAGCACAAGTGCGATATCAAGAACCTTGGCCTCAAGCTCTGTATACTTGCCGTCCGGACGAAGCATCAGCAGGATATTCTCTGCAAGGGAAAGTCCCTTCTGCGGATTACGGATAAAGAGTGTTTCATCTTTTCGGAAATGGCGGTATGCGTGATAGGAGTAAACCGCGATCTCAGGAAGCTTGGCAATCAGCTCCAGAGACTGGCGGAGCACATTCGCTACGGAAATATCCTCCGGATTATCATCATATGTATAAAGAGCAAGTACGCAGCGCTCCATGGCATTCATAATGTTGGCATTGGTTCCCTTCATGACAACATCACGTACAAAACGTCCTCCCAGATCTTCCATATCAGAGAGAAGTTCCAGGAACCTGGACAGCTCATCTTTACTTGGAAGTTTACCGAAGATCAGAAGATAGATCGTTTCCTCAAAGCCAAAACGTCTGTCCTTCAGACCGTTTACGATATCCTGTACATTGATTCCCTGATAATACAGTTCACCGTCTGCCGGAATACGTCTGCCATTGACCAGCTTATATCCGGTAACATCAGAAATTTCAGTAAGACCGGTAAGTACACCTTTACCTGCAGAATCACGAAGGCCTCTTTTTACATCATATTCCACATAGAGATTGGGATCAATGTGGTGATGCTTCAGCAGCTCCTGCTCAAAGAATTTCATTCTGCCTTTCAGCTGTTCGGAGTCCTCCAGACTCATCATTTCATGCTTTTTTTCCATAATCTTTTCCTCGTTTCCCCATTGTATATTAAAAAACACTGATACAGTTAAGATTGGTTACATCTTCGTAATCAGTGTTCGGGTATGGCATACATTTGTGTTTACCTGATTAATAATTCTACAGTAAAAATTCCGAAAATGCAAGAGGGTATTTTATTTTTTCGTGCATACCTCTGGTTTCTGCAACAAAGCTATGTTATGATTGTTCCGTAACTTTTTCTATAATAGAAGGGAGAATTTAAAAGAATGCAAAGCAGCATCAACAACATTTATCAGCTGGATGGAAGAGTCCCTGTCGCAAAAACGATCCCATTTGGACTTCAGCACATCCTTGCCATGTTTGTGTCAAACCTGACACCGATCACGCTGATCGCAGCCTCAGCCCAGCCTGCTCTTACCCAGGCACAGATCGCAATCCTGCTCCAGAATGCCATGTTTGTGGCAGGAATCGCTACGCTGATCCAGCTTTACCCCATATGGAAGATCGGTTCCAGACTTCCGGTTGTAATGGGAGTCAGTTTTACCTTTGTCACTGTTTTAAGTACGGTTGCAGCCAATTACGGTTATCCTGCCGTGATCGGCGCAGTTATGATCGGCGGTATCATGGAAGGAACCCTTGGCCTCCTTGCAAAATACTGGCGGAAGATCATCACACCGGTAGTTGCCGCTTCTGTCGTAACCTCTATTGGATTTTCACTGTTTACCGTAGGTGCCAGATCTTTTGGCGGCGGGTACAATGAAGATTTCGGCTCTGCGCAGAACCTGCTTCTTGGTACTATCACACTTGCTGTGTGTCTTCTCTGGAATGTACTCAGCAAAGGATATCTGAAACAGTTATCTGTGCTTGCCGGCCTGGTAGTCGGATACATCATTGCCATTTTTATGGGAAAAGTCGACCTTGGTTCCATCTTATCCGGAGGCCTTATTTCCCTTCCTCATCTGCTTCCTGTAAAACCGGAATTTCATGCAGGAGCCATTGTTTCCACCTGCATTATCTTCCTGGTATCTGCGGCGGAGACCATCGGCGATACTTCCGCACTTGTTTCTTCCGGACTGGACCGTGAGATCACTGGAAAAGAAATTTCCGGTTCTCTTGCCTGTGATGGTTATGCTTCCACGATCTCTTCCCTGTTCGGATGTCCTCCGGTAACATCCTTCTCACAGAATGTAGGACTGGTTGCTATGACGAAAGTCGTAAATCGTTTTACCATTATGACAGGAGCTGTATGTATGATCCTGGCCGGACTGCTGCCACCCATCGGAAACTTTTTCGCTTCACTTCCGGATTCTGTTGTGGGCGGATGTACCATTATGATGTTCGGTTCCATTCTGACATCTGGTGTACAGATGATCGCTTCCTGCGGTTTTTCCCAGCGGAACATTACCATTGTTTCTCTTTCCCTGGCCGTGGGAATTGGATTTACCACAGCAAGTGAAAGCGGGATCTGGGATATTTTCCCGTCTATCATACAGTCTGTTTTTGCGGAAAATGTAGTTGCTGTTGTGTTTATCATATCTATTGTTTTAAGCTGTATCCTTCCTGAAAACATGGATATTGAAAAGATCAAAGAATAGGGATGTAAAAATGTTTAAAATTCTCATTGCGGAAGATGACCGGGAACTTCGCCAGCTTTTCCAGCATATCCTGCTGAAAAACGGTTATACGGTAAAAGGGGTTTCCGACGGACAGGAAGCACTGAATGCCCTGGAAAAAGACTATTATGATCTGATCATCTCGGATATTATGATGCCAAACATGGACGGCTATGAACTGGTCCGTTCGCTCAGAGATGCCGGAGATTCCATTCCTGTACTTATGGTTACCGCCAAAGATGCTTTTGATGATATGCGTATGGGATTTCTGTCCGGTACGGATGATTATATGATAAAACCAGTTAATATCAATGAACTGGTTTTGCGGGTGGGTGCCCTTCTTCGTAGAGCACAGATGATCAATGAGCGGAAACAGCGGATCGGGGATACCATCCTGGAGTGCGATTCCCTGACGGTATCCACCTCCTCGGAAAATATGGTTCTTCCTCAGAAGGAGTTCATGCTTTTGTATAAAATGGTATCCTTTCCGGGAAAGATTTTTACCAGGCAACAGCTTATGGATGATATCTGGGGATATGATTCCGCAAGTGATGCCCATACTGTGGATGTCCACATCGGAAGGCTTCGGGAACGTTTCCGCGATAATCCGGATTTTAAGATCGTGACGATCCGTGGAGTTGGATATAAGGTGGTAAAAGCATGAAAAAGAAACCTTTCGAAAATTTAAGCATCCGCATACGTTTTATACTTATGATCATGCTGGAGCTTATCTGTGTATCTCTGATATCCTGGATTGTTATGGATGTACTGCATATTTCAGATGTTCCGTACATTGTATGGATCATCCTGGCCAGTGTGATCGCAGGGGGCGTTCTCAACAATTTCCTCAGTATCCGGTATTTTGGCCCTGTATTAAAGCTGGAAAAAGCCATGCAGCAGGTAGCAGAGGGAGATTTCTCCGTCCGACTAAAAACCGGAAAACATCTGAAGGAAATCCAGGACATTTATTCCAATTTTAATCTGATGGTCCAGGAACTGGAAGCAACGGAAATTCTGCAGACAGATTTCGTTTCCAATGTTTCCCACGAATTTAAAACACCCATCAGTGCCATTGAGGGATATGCAACTCTTTTGCAGGATAGTGACATGCCTATATCAGAAGAGCAGGAACAGTACATAGACAAAATCCTTTTTAATACCGGAAGGCTTTCACACCTGGCTGGAAATATCCTGCTATTGTCCAAAATTGAGCATCAGGCGATCCAGACCCGCCAGAACTGGTACCGCCTGGATGAGCAGATCCGGCAGTCCATTGTTATGCTGGAACCGAAATGGTCCGAAAAAGAGCTCGAATTTGATGTGGACATGGTAGATGTGGAGTATCTGGGAAATGAGAATCTCATCTGCCATGTATGGGACAATCTGCTTTCCAATGCCATCAAATTCAGTCCCTGTGGTGGTACGATCTATATCCGGATGATGCCGGAAGGGGAAAAGATCCGTTTTTCCATAGAAAACGAAGGGCCCCAGATCCGTGAAGACTCCATGAAACATATTTTTGACAAATTTTACCAATGCGACAGTTCCCATAAACAGGAGGGGAACGGTCTTGGACTTGCCCTTGTAAAACAGATCCTGAATCTGTGCAAGGGAACGATCTCTGTAGAAAATATTCCCGGAAGTGGCTGCCGTTTTACTGTTATACTGTAAAATAAATACTTTATTATATCTTGAAAATGAAAACAACGGACATCTTATTTTTACTACAATGAGGTGTTTCCGTTGTTTTTTATTTTGCACAAATTTTTTTATAAACTTCAACAATTGTTGAGAAACAGTTGATATTTGGTTGCAGATCATCTTTTAAAGTATAAGATAGTTATTTATAAAAAAACAGGAGATGTGAAATATGTTATTAAAAAAAGAACCTGCCTACAGGAAGGCAGAAAAGGAAGATTTTCCACTAATCCGGGAATTTATCCGGAGAAATTATAAAGACCGCTGGGAATTTGAGGAAGCACATACAGAAAAACGCCTGACCAGACTTTTGTTTTATACTTATATGATTTCCAGAGACAGTATTACCGTGGCAACCTACCGCGATCAGGTAGTTGGAGTGCTTATAACCGGCAAAGGATCCAAGGTCCGTTTTGCTCCGGTTTTTCGTCTGAAAAAAGGCTATCATTTCCTGCGCCTGAAACTTACCAGAGAAGGCCGCAAGAATCTGGAACATTTCAACAAACTTCAGGATATGAAAAAACAATTGACCATTTCCAGCGAAAACTCCGCTTCCCCAAATATCCTCTTTCTTTATGTGAGCAAAGATTATCGCAGAAACGGAATCGGTACCGGGCTTCTTAAACAGATTTCAGCAGAAAAAAATACCGATTGTTCTATATATATGGACCAGCTGGATCACAGAGCGTTTATGGAAAGCCATGGTTTCATAAAGAAAAACGAGGTTTCCCAGATGCGGGAGCTGAACAAAAAACGCTTCCGGGAAAGCGTAGCTCTTTATCAGAAGAAAACCCATTGAGAAATGCATTTATGAATTACACAGGAGAAAATATGATATGAGAAAAATTGGAATTATGGCTGACAGCCACAGCGGTATTTTAAAAAAGGAAGCAGAGGAACTGGATATTCATGTTCTTCCCATGCCTTTTTATCTGAACGGAGAACTTTTTCAGGAAGACTTAAATTTTTCCAGAAAAGGATTTTATGAAAAACTCCGTGAAGGAGCAGATGTCTCAACTTCACAGCCTTCCCCTCAGGAGGTTATGGAAATGTGGGACGAAATGCTTTCATCTTATGAGCAGATCCTCTACATTCCGTTAAGCAGCAGTTTAAGTGGTTCCTGCATGACTGCTTCTGCCTTGTCGCAGGAACCAAAATACGATAATAAAGTGTTTGTGGTAGATAACGGACGGGTTTCCACACCTCTTCACCGCTCTATTCTGGATGCAATAGACCTGGTGGAAGATGGATATACAGCACAGCAGATCAAGGATATCCTGGAGGCTTCCCGTGAAAAAACCGTGATCTATGTTGGCTTAAGTACACTGGAATATCTGAAAAAAGGAGGACGCATCAATGCCACCACAGCACTGGCCGCAAATCTTCTCAATATCAAACCGGTTATGAAATTTGGGACCGGTAAGCTGGATATTTTTCAGAAATGCAGAGGCATAAAGAAATCGAGAAAAGCCATGCTCGATGCCATGCACAACGAACTGGAAACAACTTTCAAAAAAGAATATGAGGCCGGAAAAATATATCTTATGGCTGCATCCAGCAGTACTTCGGAAGTTACCGCAGACTGGATCTCACAGATCCGGGAAAGCTTTCCGGGAATGGATGTGATGTGTGATGATCTTTCCCTTGGTCTTTCCTGCCATATTGGTCCGGACGGGCTGGGGATCGGATGCTCCTGCATGCCATTATAAAAAACGTTTCAATATTTTCTGCAAATAATCCAGCGTTGTGGTATGATATTGTTATAAATACATAACAGAAAGATTTTATCTGTTACTATAGCAATTCCAGCAATTCATGTTTTGTACAGTTCAACCTGATACAATCATTTCCGGGAATGCTATAATCAGAAGGGAGAAATTACCATGGCAAAAACAATCAAAGAATTAACACAGGATCTTCTTCAGGCACCCTCTGCATGCAAAGAAGTAAAAGAAGCGGCACAGAATTATCTGGATGCTGCAGGAACTGAGAAAGAAGCAGATGCGGCAACTGCTTACGTAAAAGAACTGGAAGCAGATATCATGCCCATCGACGGACTGATCTCTTTTGCAGGTTCTGACATGGGTGCTCAGGTATTTGGCGCAGATGGCGCAAAAAAGATCCTGGCTCACGCTGAGGAGATCAAAGCTGCAGGTGCAAAATACTGTGACTGCCCGGCATGTGCAGCCTGCGAAGCACTTCTGAACAAAAAATCTGAAATTCTGAAGTAATAGCATGGATCAGTTTGAAATTGAGGTCAAGCTTCCATTAAAGAATCTTAAGGAAACTCTGAAACTTCTGACAGATCAGGGATTTCATGAGACAGCAGAAATCAGGGAAGAAGATACCTATTTTAACAGCATCTACCATGATGTGAAAAAACGTGATGAAGCACTGCGAATCCGAACAAGCACAGACTGCAGATCCGGTATTTACAAAACTCAGATTAATTTTAAAGGTCCAAAACTGGATAAAGTCTCCATGTCCCGAATGGAACTGGAAACAGAAGTATCCGATACAGAAGTGCTTAAAAATATTCTCATCCATCTGGATTTTTCTCCTGTAGCGTCGGTTATAAAACTGCGAAAATACCTGAAATGCGGCAGATTTACCGCCTGTCTGGATCAGGTAGAGGGACTTGGAGACTTTCTGGAGCTTGAAGTGATCGCAGAGCAGGAAAGCGAACGGGAAGAAATTTTATCCAGGATGGAAGATCTTCTTGCCATATTGGGATATCACATGTCAGATACTGTACAGACTTCTTATCTCAGTATGCTTCAGAAAAAGGCTGCACATACAGAAGCAGATGGATATCTTGCCTGATTCGGTTAAACTGGCAGGAACATTTTCGTATGAGTATTTAAGCTACAGAATACGAAAATGTTCCTGCTTTTTCTTTTCTTACAATATTATAAATTCCACATTATAAAACAACATCAAACCACATTCAAATCACATGATATTTCCATTGATTGTTTGCTTTTTTGTTGCTTTATGTTTGCTTTTATGTGGTTTGTTGAATGCTTACAATGTTTTTTGTGCTTTGAGTGTGGATTTGTTGACATTTTTTCAAAAAAGGTCTTTACAAATCCACATCATCGGTCGTATAATAAAGTCACAAACAACAAGAAACAATATAAAAAGATTGATATTTCAACAACAAACCACATATAAACACGGAGGGAATATAATATGAAAATTCTTGAATCTAAATTTGTACAGGGCTTTATCAAAATGGCGGATGATGGATATCAGCAGGGATGGCATGAGAGAAACGGCGGAAACTTAAGCTATCGTCTGAAAGCAGAAGAAGTGGAGATGATCCGTCCACGACTGAACGCCCCAGGAGAGTGGACCCCTATTGGTGTTGAAGTTCCGGGGCTTGCAGGAGAGTTTTTCCTGGTAACCGGAAGCGGCAAATATTTCCGTAATATTATCGTTGACCCGGAAGTATGTCTTGCGATCATCGAGCTTGACGAGACAGGAACAAATTACCGTATTCGCTGGGGACTGGTGGAAGGTGGCCATCCGACCAGTGAGCTTCCAACTCATCTGATGAACCATGAAGTAAAGAAAAAACTTACCAACGGAAAACATCGTGTTATTTACCATGCACATACTACCAATACCATTGCACTTACCTTTGTTCTTCCTCTGGATGACAAAGTATTCACCCGTGAACTCTGGGAATCTGCAACGGAGTGTCCGGTAGTATTCCCGGATGGTGTTGGTGTCATCGGATGGATGGTTCCAGGCGGAAGAGATATCGCTGTCAAAACCGCAGAACTGATGAAAAAATATGACGTCGTCATCTGGGCACATCATGGAATGTTCTGCTCCGGCGAGGACTTTGACCTGACCTTCGGCCTTCTTCATACTGTTGAAAAATCCGCAGAGATTCTGGTTAAGATCTTATCCATGGCTCCACAGAAACTGCAGACTATCACACCGAATGATTTCCGTGCCCTTGCAAAAGATTTCAAAGTAACTCTGCCGGAAGAATTCCTTTACGAGAAGAAATAAGATCCTTCATATGATACAAATTATACAGCCTGTATTTCTCTGAAAATTTATCGGAAACAACCAAATATTTGCTGATTTTTGCTGATAAATCTGGTATGATAAAAACATATCTGGTTTATCAGCAAATTAATTTCAGAAAGGATATGGATAAAGTATGGAAGAATTATATAAAGCGATCGAGGAGAAGATCAAGGAAAGCGGATACCCGCGAAAGATTTCCGGAGAAGAGGTTTACGATGACATCTGTGATCAGATTGACGGAAAGGAAAACGGAAGTTATGTGCTGCTTTCCAAGTTTGATGATGATGTGATCTTTGAATATCATATCACGATCATGGACAGCGAGTTTAATCTGGGTGTTCTTACCATGCGTACTCCAGAAGGCGTATTTGAAACGGATTTTGATAAATAATATTCTATATCTGTTTTAATAGTGGATATAAAACGTATATAAATATAGAGGCGGTCGATTTACATAACGTATATTATGTGAACCAACCACCTCTATATTATTATTTACACCCATACATCTCAGGATACGTCAAGCGGATATTCGCAATCCGCTTCGCTACTTGCTCATAACCAAATAACTGCTACGCAGCTTATCAGTCCTCACGAAGCCGTACAGCCTTGGCCGCCTGACGCCGCCTGGCATCGTCCAGAGCCGCATAATGCTTCTTGGTAGTATTGACATCCTTATGTCCAAGAACATCCGCTACAAGATAAATATCGCCGGTTTCCTGATAAAGCGCTGTGCCATATGTACTTCGCAGCTTGTGAGGCGTGATCTTTTTGGTAGTTGTGATCTCTCTGGCATATTTTTTCACCAGATTCTCGATAGCCTGGACACCGATCCGGCGACGCTGGGTAGAATAGAAGAGTGCATGCTCATGGCCGGCCAGAGGTGTAATATTTTCCCGCACTTCCAGATATTTTTTCAGAGCTTTTTCTACCTCCGGACCAAAATAAACGACCATCTCATTTCCACCTTTTCGTGTGACCTTGATCCCGTTATTTTTGAAATCCACATCCTCAACATCCAGTCCGACACATTCAGACACACGAATTCCCGTACCAAGGAGAAGAGTAACAATAGCAAGATCTCTGTCCTTTGTCTTTTCATAATACATACGTTTCTGACCAGTCAGAGTATCCCCACAATGTTCAATATAATCAAGAAGCAGAGCGACTTCATCTGTATCCAGGCGGATGATACTTTTGTCATGGATCTTGGGAACATCAATAAGAACTGACGGATTCGTGGTGATCATTTCGTGCTTATAATAATAAGCATAAAAACTCCGCAGCGCAGAAATTTTACGTTTGACACCGCGTTCGCCGTTTGTTTCGGTTTTGGAAGAGTCCGCGGATTTATAAACCTTCAGATATTCTTCATATTCCTCAAGATCAACAGCCTTGATCTGGTCCAGGACATCCACCGTGAAATCCTTCATTGTTTTATCTTTAAACATTGGATTCTGATCTAATAAAAACTGAAAAAATATGCGGATATCGTACGCATAGGAAATTCTGGTCTTGGTCGTTGTGGTTGCATCAATAGCACGAAAATAATCCCGGCAAAATGGAGGAAGCGTTTTCAAAACTTCTCGAAGCTTTAAAACATTGTCAATGTCATTTTGTTCGTGGTAAGTAATTTTATTCTCCATAAAAACTCCTTTATAATAATTGTCACAAACCTATTTTATATTATCACAAAAACAACCATATTTCCAGAAAACCAGGAACAGATTGGGATAACCAGAAATCCCTCATAAGAAGTAGTTACTCACTCATCTATATCTATACGACAAACCCGAGTTTTTCAAATAGATGGGTAGTATAAACAGCTACTTCCTGCAAAATTGCCTGTTTTTGATAAATTTTCAAGTAAATAAAGTGCCTCCTTATGGAAGCACTTTTTATTATTATTTGTCGTTACCCTCTGAGGTTTTCATCAAAAATAACGGTAAACGGTCCGTCATTTTCCAGAGATACTTGCATATCTGCACCAAAAATTCCGTGTTCCACAACCGGAACCTGTTTACTGGCTTCTGAAATAATATATTCATATAATTTATTTGCTTCATCTGGCGCACCGGCTTCTATGAAACTTGGACGATTTCCCTTACGGCAGTTTGCATATAAAGTAAACTGTGAAACCAAAAGCAATTCCCCGTTTACATCTGCCAGGGATAAATTGGTCTTTCCATTTTCATCCTCAAAAATACGAAGTCCCAGAAGTTTTTTCAAATACCAGTCTGCATCTTCCCTGGTATCCCCACGGCCAACGCCGATCAGAACAAGAAATCCTTTTCCAATTTTTCCAACTGTTTCTCCATCTACTTTAACTTCTGCATGATTTACACGCTGAATTACAAATTTCATCGTTTATTCTTCCTCCGTCTGTTTTTCTGTTTCAGTCGAAAACCTATATATTTTGCCTGGACAAACTTGGCCAAAAATGCAAACATTCGTTTGATTTCGTTCCATGCTCCGGTCCACACTCTGTGTTTTTCTGCTTTTATTGCAACTGCCTGCATTTTTGCTTTTGTTGCAGATTCTTTTACCGGCATGGGCAACGCTTTTCCGGAAACGGGATCTACACAGTCAATATCTTTATAAAACTCAGCATCTGCAGACATCTCTTTTTCATCAAGGCTACGTCCGATCAGCTTCCATACAGCCGCATTCAGAACCGCAAAAACCGGAACGCCGACAATCATTCCCGGAACTCCGAATAAACCACCGCCAACCATAATTGCAACAATGACCATGAAACTGGACAATCCGGTAGATTCCCCCAAAATCTTAGGTCCAAGAATATTTCCATCAAACTGCTGAAGAACCAGAATAAAGATCAGGAAATACAGACTCTGAATCGGATCTACCAGCAAAATAAGAAGAATACACGGAATCGCTCCAAGATATGGTCCAAAAAACGGGATAACGTTTGTCACGCCAACGATCACACTGACCAGAATCGCATATGGCGTTCCAATGATGGATGTTCCCACATAACACAATACACCGATAATTGCAGAATCCAGGATCTTGCCACTGATAAATCCGCCAAAAGTCTTATGCGTAAAACGCATGGAATGAACAAGAAAAGTCGCCCATTTGGCCGGAAGAACCGCATAGGTAGCCATTTTGGCCTTTGCAACAAATCCCTCTTTATCTGCCAGGATATAAAGTGATACAATCGCTCCAATAAGGAAATTCTTCAAAAAAACAAGAAGATCCAGAAAACTCGCAGATATGTTTTTCATCATGGACTGCATCTGAGGAAGGATCGTATTTGTCAGATATTCCTGCAATCTGCTGGAATACTGGTTGATCTGGCTGATCATATCCGGATTCAGCTTCCAGCCCTTTTCCACAACGGAATTCAGCCAGTTCTCCACAACATTTACATAATGAGGAAAACTGTAGATGATATTCATGATACTTCGGATCAACTGCGGAAGGATCATCATGACAAGGGCATAAATGATCAGGAACATAAAAAACACAGAAAGAATTACACAGATCCAGCGTACTACTTTTCTGCCCTTTTTCTGAAGGGTTTTGTGTCTTTTTTCAAAAATAGGAAAAATAATCTTCCGCTCCAGAAAATTAACAATGGGGGTTAACAGATATGCTATGGCGGCTCCATAAATGATCGGCGCCATAATGCTGAAAAATGTTTTAATTCCGGTAACCAGGGATTTCATATGGAAAATCCCGTAATAAAATAAAATACTGGCAGCAATGACCAGAAATGCAGTCACACCTAACTGCACGTAGCGATGATTCCAACGAATTTTCATAGTAATTTCCTCCACCATGTGATTATAACATAGCATCTCCGGTTTGTGTCTAAAAAAAGCATAAACATTCTCTCTCAAAACTCATAAGGATGAATTCTGTCTGTATTTTTTCGCTGATACCGAAAACACCCTGCCATAAAATGGCAGGGTGCCTATAAAAATCTGACGTTTATTTTTTCAGGCTGTCATAAATGTGAATGGCTTCAATAATGGCCTTCGCAGTTCCATCAATACCAAGCTTGCTGCTGTCCAGACAAAGATTATAGCTGTCGGCAGATCCCCATTTCTTATTGGTGTAATAATTATAGTAACTGGAACGGCTCTTGTCTGTTTTGTTGATCATGTCTTTGGCTTCTTTGGCGTTCTTATTGTATTTCTGGGAAATACGGTTGATACGCCAGTCAAGATTTGCATGGACAAATACGCTGAAACAATCCGGATTATCTGCAAGTGCATAATCTGCACATCTGCCTACCATTACACAGGGGCCTTCTGAAGCAAGCTTCTTGATCGCCTCAAACTGTGCAAGAAAAATCTTATGGTTCATAGGCATATCTGTAAACCCTGCGGATGAATATCCAAAAGAATACGTATCCATTACAAGAGAATAAAGAAAACTGTTTGTAGGTTTCTCATCATGATGCTCAAACAGTTCCTTACAGATTCCACTATCATTGGCTGCGTGCTCCAGCAGCTCTTTATCATAGCATTTAATTCCAAAATACTTAGCAACTTCCTGGCCGATCTGTCTTCCGGCACTACCATATTTACGACCAATTGTAATAATAGAACTTGTTGTATTGTTACTCATAACAGCCACATCCTTTCTGCTTCGATTCAGCAAATTCATAAATATGAACTTCGCTTCCTCTTTAATACAGCTATTATACACTATATTTCACAAGTTTTCCAGTTATTTTCGCAATTTTGACAGCAATTTAACAAAATATTCCGGAAGTGGAGCTGTAAATTCCATATATTCACAGGTACGTGGATGAACAAACCCAAGAATCATTGCATGAAGAGCCTGTCCCTCCAGATGATAGGGATTTTTTGAAGACCCATATACCGTATCTCCCAGAAGTGGATGTCCGATGCTGGCCATATGCACGCGGATCTGATGGGTACGCCCTGTTTCTAGCCGGCATTCCACATAGGTTGCCTGTCCAAAACGTTCCAGTACTTTGTAATGTGTTACCGCATCTTTCCCATTTTTGTAATTGATGGCCATTTTTTTACGATCTGTTGGATGACGTCCGATAGGACCTTCTATGGTTCCCTCGTCCTCTTTCAGATTTCCCTGTACAACTGCACGATAACGTCTCCGGATACTGTGGCATTTCAGCTGTTCTGCCAGATCCCGGTGGGCCGTATCGTTCTTGCACACCAGAAGCGCACCGGTAGTATCTTTATCAATTCTGTGGACAATTCCAGGTCTCATCACCCCGTTGATCCCGGAAAGGCTGTCACCACAATGGGCCATAACCGCATTTACCAGTGTTCCCTGATAATGCCCGGCAGCAGGATGTACCACCATTCCTTTGGGCTTATTAACGATCAGCACATCTTCATCCTCATAAAGAATATCCAGTGGAATATCCTCCGGAACAATATCCGGTTCACTGGAATCCGGAATCTCCAGATGAATTCTGTCGTTTTCCCTGACCTTATAATTGGATTTGGCAGCCTTATCCCCAACTGTAATCTGTCCATCTTTCAGAAGTTTCTGAATGAACGACCTGGAAAGACCGCTGTCTTTTTCTGCAAGATAGCGGTCGATTCGTATACCTGATTCTTCTTTTTCTACTGTATAATCGTATATTTCCATTTTATATCTCCTGCAAAATCAGATGAATCCATCATCCTCTGACCAAATCACCGTTTAATATTCAGAAATGAAAAATCATCATCTCTGTATTTGGTACACACAAACAGAATCAGAAAAATCCCACTTGCAACCACATAAATATCTGCCAGATTAAACACCGGAAAATCAATCAGGGAGAAATAGATAAAATCAATCACATATCCTCTGAAAAAACGATCAATAAAATTTCCCAGAGCACCGGCAGCAAGTACGGTAGCAATCGTAAGTAACGGCAGATAAAAACGCTCTTTTGGAATACGGATCCATGCATAGAGAATCACTCCCAGAAACAGCACACTTACAATTGCAAAGAAAAGTACACTTCCCTGAAACATTCCAAAAGCAATTCCCCTGTTTTCCGGATAAAGATAATGAAGTTCAAGTACACCGGGAATCAGCGAAATCGACAGTTGCCCTTTCAGATACAGATATGACAGCCATTTCGCCACCTGATCTGCGGCTACAAGTAAGATCATCAGGAAAATATCCCCTGCCAGACATTTGCCAGGAGACATTTTCTGATGATGGTTAACACGGCTGATCATAAAGTTATCTCCTGAATACAGGATAACAGTTCTTCATCGGTAACTGTTTTGTCAATAAAACTTTTTCCGATGCCGTCCATCAGGATAAACTTAATATGACCCTGTTCCATTTTTTTATCTTTCTTTGTTGCCAAAAGAACTTCTTCCGGAATAAGGCCATCTACATGTACAGGAAGATCATAGTCCGCACATCCCTGACGAATTTCCTGATATTCTTCTTCTGTCAAAAGTCCTCGTTTCATGGAAAGATACGCCGCAGCTACCAGTCCGGCTCCCACACACTGCCCATGAAGCAAGGTGAAATTCTTGAGTTTTTCTACCGCATGACCTACGGTGTGTCCCAGATTGAGAAGTGCACGCTCTCCCTGCTCCTTTGGATCACGCTCCACAACACCAGCTTTGATCTCACAGCATTTGCGTACCATTCTGGCAATCCGTTTCATGTTCAGCTTTTTAATCTCTTTCTGCTCACGGCATACAAAACGGAAAAATTCTTCATCACAGATCAGTCCTGTTTTCAGGATCTCACCCATTCCACACGCAAACTGTTCTGCCGGCAGAGAAGAAAGAGTACTCATATTCATATAAACAAGACGTGGCTGATGAAAAGCTCCAACCATATTTTTATACTGCTGGAAATCTACTCCTGTTTTTCCACCAACGCTGCTGTCTACCTGAGCAAGTAACGTCGTTGGAACCTGAATAAAATCAATTCCCCGAAGATAAGTAGCCGCTCCAAATCCGGTAAGATCACCTACAACACCGCCACCCAGAGCAACAAGAAGACTTTTCCGGTCAAGTCCATTGTTAATCAGCGCCTGATATAGACCAGAAACGGTATCCAGATTTTTATTTTTTTCTCCGGCCTCAAAAGTAAACACGGAAATATCAGAGCTTACTTCACTTAAAGCTTTTTTTACAGGTGCTTCATACAATGGACCTACATTAGAATCTGTTACAATACAGATTTTTCTGTCCGCAAGTCCTTCTTCTCTCATAACCTGAGCCAGATTGGAAAAATCCTCTTCAAAACAGATTGGATATCTAAAATCCCCCTCACGCTTTACAAGTAATTTTGATTCAGCCATCGCGTTTTCCTCCTTGCTGTCAGATATAAAGCAGAATACGTACACCGAGACGTCCTTTTTTCGTCCGGCGGGATACTCCATCAAAAATAAAACGTCCTTTTTTTCGAACGGATATAATATCGCCTTCTTTAGGCTCATAGCCATTGGATGTAATCAGTTTTCCATTTACAAATACAAGACCTTCTTCAATACAATGTACAATACTGCTTCTTGACGTCCCAAAAGCCAGTGCGATCAATGAATCCAGACGTACAGAAGCACAGGTACCTGTAATTGGTGTCATTTTCGGCTGTGGAAATTCACCGGGGTCTTCTATCCTGGAAGCCACAACGGTGGTATGTCTTACACGGCACAGATTCTCCAGAAAAAAATCTGTCATTCTATGCAGGCAGAAGAAACTCGCCGTATGGTCTTCTATGAGAATATCACCCACAACACTTCTGTCAACGCCAAGGTTCAGTATTGCTCCAAGATAATCCCGGTGTGTCAAATCTTCCGAAAATTTTACTGCTTTGGGCTCCAGGCGGATGCAATCAATGGGATATTCCCATGTAAAAGTAAGAGCATCAGAATGAAAGGCTACCATCTGACGCTCTGCATTTTCATATCCTCCAAAACTTTCTGCTGTTACGCCCAGCTTATGAAAATTCTGACTGTTTAAAATATTTTGTTCATTTAAATTAAGAAAATCCGTAAATGTGGTAATATCCCGCTGATATGCCATGTTTGCCAACTCACGGATTCTCTTGATAAAAAGTTCTTCTTTATCCATGGAATCAGTAACCCACTCTTACAGATGGTACAGATCCTCCAAGGATATTCTGAAGATCACCGGTAATATCCACATTGTATGGTCCAAGTACAAAAATATAGCTGGATACCTGCTGAAGACTTCCTCCAAGAGAATAACATGCTCCAGAAGTAAAATCAATGATCCTCTGAGCAAGTTCCACATCAATTCCTTCAAGATTCAGAATCACTGTAGAATTTTCAACAAGTGTATCTGCAATCTCTCTTGCCTCTTCCATAGTAGTTGGTTTAATTACACACACTTCCATATTTACTGACTGTGAGGAACGTTTACTTGTACGCATAGGTGTGATCTTAGACGAAGGCGCTGGTCTGGAAACACGTTCCTGTTTTACAGGAGCTTTGGCAGCAGCTGTTTTTGCACTTACTTTTGGAGCAGAAACCTTCATCGGTTCTTCCTCCGGCTCATCGTCCAGAAAATCGTCTTCCTCTTCTACATTCTTTTTCTTGGAAAACTTCTCAAAGAATTTCTTCTTTGGCTTCTCTTCCATATCATCGTCATCATCGAGGAAATCGTCATCATCATAATCGTCCTCATCCTCAAGAATACTATCATCCAATAATTCGTCATCGTCATAATCGTCGTTCAGTTTGATGGCATCTAAAAATTTATCTAAAACGCCCATTTTAAATCTCCAATCTTATTAGTCTTATATTGCGTAATTTCTTGCACCGAAAATACCGGTACCTACACGCACCATTGTAGCGCCCTCCTGCACGGCGACCATATAATCTCCGGTCATTCCCATACTCAGAACACTCATAGTAACATTATTAATGTTTTTAGCTGCAATGTCAACACTTAATTTCTTGAGTTCACGGAAAATTTCACGATTTTCCTCAGCATTTTCTACATAAGGAGCAATTGTCATAAGACCTTTGATCTGTATATGTGGAAAACTTGCAATCTGTTCAATAAACGGCAAAACTTCTTCCGGCTTTAATCCAAATTTGCTCTCTTCCTGAGCTACATTTACTTCTATAAGAATCGGTACGACTACATCCTTTTTCTCTGCCTCTTTTTCTATGGTTTCAGCCAGTCGAAGAGAATCTACAGAATGAATCATCGCAACCTTATCCACAATATATTTTACTTTGTTACGCTGCAGATGTCCGATCATATGCCACTGAACATCCGCCGGCATCTGATCATATTTATCCACAATCTCCTGTACTTTATTTTCTCCGAAAACGCGTGCACCTGCAGCATAAGCCTCCTGAAGCATTTCCACTGGTTTTGTCTTGCTGACGGCAATAAGTGTAACCTCTCCAGGATCTCTATTTACTTTCTTACAGGATTCTTCAATATTTTTCTGTACCTGTACTAAATTTTCCGCTACCATAGCCGAAAGCCTCCTTTATTAATAAAGTATATCTTGTTCACTTACTTTATCTGCATTTTTTACAATACGGTCATATCTGACAAGTCCATTATATGTTTCTTTGGAAACAACCGCGTATTCTTCATTTTCATCCAGAATTTCAATTCTGCGAAATACAGCATACCCTTGGTTGATGCAGTAAACGCCCTCCAGAACTTCTGTATCTCCGATTACAAACTTTTCTCCGCTGTCCGGATCAATGATTGCATCGCCTTCATTGAATTTACTTTTATCAACGTAATAAATATAACTTACTTTCTGTGTTTTTTCATCCGTAGCCTCATCACGTCCGTAAATACCCGTATTTATAAACGTTGTAGTGCTGTTTCCTTTTTTGTTTCTGCCTGAAAGCATAAAGCCTGACTGCTGTGTATCTTTATCCGTTGTCATATATTTCGAGGGAATTGCATAAAATTCCTTCGTTACTATAGATGATAACGGAACTTTCAGTCCGGTCACATTATTGGTAACCAGTTCTATTTCAAGGAAACGATCCGATGCATAACGGATAAGACCTTTATTGAAATCAATCTTTCCATATTTAGATCCATCAATCTCCTTAATGGAAAAATCTCCGGTCTGAGTCAGATCATCTTTTAAAAATTTAACACGTATGGATGTGCGGTCTTTCAGATTGGCAGCCTGTTTTTCACTTAACGGAATCAAAAGACTCCATCGTTCATCCGTGATAATTGTATAAATATCGTCTCCGGCATTTACCTGGCCATCTGTTTTCAGATCTGTTTCCTGATAAGAATTCTGATCAAAATCAGCTGCTGTAACGGTATCGACGGTTTTGGATTCATATCCATCCGTAGAATACAAAATAATACCGTCTGTCTGGGCACGACGTATATTCGGGTCACTGGAAGCTGTTGTTGTAGTTGTTGTAACTTCCTCCCCGTCTTCGTTCACTGTACTGGTCGTAGATACACTGGAGTTATCAGAAGCATACTGAAGAATGCTTCCGTTCAGCTGATATTTAAAACTGTATGTACTGTTAAATTTACTTGCATCAAACCCTTTGGAAAAACTCTGCATATTACTGCGGATATCCGTCAGCTCCTCCTTACTCAGAGAAGAACCGCTGCCCGCAGCCTTGGAGCTGTTTAAACTGTATACAGCTCCATTTGCATTGATCTTGGTTCCCTCTCTTGCATAATAGGTAACATACCCACCAGCATCTGCCTGTACTACATTTTCTGTCATAATAGACAATCCGGTGTATGTTTCATTCATGGACAAAGGACCTGACGGAACCTGATAGGACTCCATATGAGAAGCCGTAAGATAAAGAATCACACTGAAAATCATATAGATAAGTATCGCTCCAAACATTACCGTTCCAATGTTCAGACCAAAAATTTTACGAAGTTTTGCCAGTATTCCAGGTGTGCTGCTGGAATGCGTTTTATTATCAGGCAAATGAATGCCTCCTTTACATCTTTCATCTCTTAAAATCCGTTTTATTGTAACATTTTCTTTTCCTGAATACAAGCTCTAAAACGGGCGAACATACTTTCCGAATATCCGTTTGCTATTTTCGCAAAAGTATGTTATAATATTCAAAATATAATTTCGTGACGCTGTCATATCATATCCGGCAGCAGATAAACTTTAACCCAGGGAGGTAAATACATATGACATATGGCAGAATCAGCAAAAAACAGCAGGAAATACTGGATTACATGAAAAATGAAATTCTCAACAGAGGTTTTCCGCCTTCTGTACGTGAGATCTGTGAAGCAGTAAATCTGAAGTCCACCTCTTCTGTTCACTCTCACCTGGAAGCTCTCGAAAAAAACGGATATATTCGCAGAGATGCAACCAAACCCCGTGCAATTGAAATTATAGACGATAATTTTAATCTGGTACGCCGTGAGGTTGTCAATGTCCCACTTGTAGGTACCGTTGCAGCCGGACAGCCGATCCTGGCTGTCGAAAACATTGATGCCTACTTTCCAATCCCGGCAGAATATATGCCAAATGAACAGAGCTTTATGTTAACAGTAAAAGGTGACAGTATGATCAACGCAGGTATTTTTGACGGCGATCAGGTGCTTGTAAAACAGCAGTCCACCGCCGAAAACGGAGATATGGTAGTTGCTCTGATTGATGATTCTGCCACAGTCAAAACATTCTATAAAGAAAATGGTTATTATCGTCTTCAGCCGGAAAATGACAATATGGAACCGATTATTATCACTGGAAACCTGAAAATCCTTGGCAAGGTATTTGGAGTGTTCCGCTTCTTTTCTTAAACTGCAGTTTCCAGTTATATGAAAGCAGCAAAAATGCGGTATCTGTTTAAAGGATACCGCATTTTTTGTTCAGCTTGTTTAACCAAATCAAGTAAGTAGCGAAGCGGATTGCGAATATCCGCTTGACTCTATACGAAGTTATTCTTTGCCTTTCATGGTTTACATAATGTTTTTACAGTAAACTTTAAAACAAAATTTATTCTTCACCCTCTGCCAGAAATTCCTGTGCGTCAAGAATCTTTCCGTCTCTCCAGATTCTCTCCAGATCATAAAACAGTCTGTTTTCTTCGTCAAAGATATGAATGATCATATCACCGTAATCCATAAGAACCCAACTGGAGTTTCTGGTTCCCTCGATCTGTTTTGCCTCATATCCGGCACGGCCAAGCATCTCATCTGCGTTGTCAACCATTGCCTGTACCTGATTCTGGTTGGAAGCACTTGCGATCACAAAATAATCTGCGATTACGGAAACCTCATGGATATCAATGATCTTGATATCTTTTGCTTTTTTATCATCCAGTGCCTTGCAGGCGATCCGGACCATCTCTTTTTCGATACTCATAGAATTTTAATCCTCCTGTCTGTTGGCTGCATCCTGCATTTTTCTGTCATGGAGGTCTTTATAATAAACATAAGCATCCCTGGTCGTACTGTCGATCTCCTTGGGATTTTCCTCCAGATATTCCAGTGTATCTTTCAAAATCTCATACATACACTCATCCAGATCCTCAAAAGCGATCTTTCGAACTTTTGGAAGATTCGGGGCTTTGTCACGCATTGGTTCGATATAATCTGAGATATATACAATCTTCTCAAGAAGACTCATTCCCGGTCTTCCTGTCGTATGATACGTGATCGCTGTCAGGATCTCTTCATCTTTAATGTCATATTTACTGCTGGCCACATAAGCCCCCAGTTTTGCGTGAAGAAGAAATGGATGATCCTTTTCAAAATCTGATACCGGAATATCATGCTGGCTGCACAGTTTCAGTTTCTTTTTATTAGGAATGCACTTTGCACTGTCATGAAGAAGACCAGCAGCCTGTGCATCCTCCAGATCATAACCATAAACCATGGCAAGTGCGGCACAGGTGTACATAACTCCCATCGTATGCTCAAATCTGGCTTCATCCAGATATTTGGAAAGTTTCTTTTTTATCTTGATAAAATCATATTTTCCCATCTGAATCATTTCCTTTATATATATCGTTTTTCTCAATATAGGAAATCACAGGCTGAGGAACATAGTAGCGGAGACTCTGTCCACTTTTATGCCAGGAACGGAGAAGCTCGCTGGAAACATCAATATTCATCGTATCCAATCGGATAAAATTCCCGCTGTACTTCTGTGCCAGAAGTTCCATCTGCTGATCAAGCTCCTTTAACGGGGTATGATCTCTGGTTGCTACTACCAGCACTGCTTCCTGACAGATGCGTCCCGGTTCCCTCCAGGTATCAAAATTATAAAGGGAATCCGCACCGATAATAAAATAATATTCCGTATCCGGATTCTCTACATTCAACTGTTCCAATGTCCGGTAAGTGTACGTATAACCTTCCTCATGCATCTCGATCAGAGACAGCTCAAAGTGAGGATTATCCTCTATGGCAAGACGAACCATTTCCGCACGCTGTTCATCGGTAGCCCGGCCTTTCCGGTTTCGTTTATGCGGGGGATTTCCACAGGGCATAAACAAAACCTTATCAAGGCCCAGCTGTTCATAGGCTTTTTCTCCCAGAATCAGATGTCCCATATGAATGGGATCAAAAGTGCCGCCCATGATTCCTATTTTTTTTACTTTTTTGCTCAATTATGACCTCCCGAAATTACGGAAGAATGATCTTTTTCTTATCCTTTTTACCTTCTCTGTAGAGAACGATCTTTTTACCGATCACCTGTACTACCTGAGATCTTGTTCTCTCTGCAAGGACCTGTGCCATTTCACGTGGGTCTTCCAGACAGTTCTGAAGAACACTGATCTTGATCAGCTCTCTTGCTGCAAGAGCTTCCTCAACAGCAGCAGTATTTTCAGGAGTAAGACCTCCCTTGCCAAGCTGAAGGATTGGATCCATGGTCATGGCAAGGCCTTTTAAATATGCTCTCTGCTTACTTGTCATTTGTCATACCTCTTATTTATAATAATCAAAATCAAAGCCATACATACGAACTGTGTCGCCTTCCTGGATACCTGCTTTTTCCAGTTCTTCCAGAATGCCGCCTTCTTTTAGGAATCTCTGGAAGAACGCAAATCCCTTCTCAGAATCCAGATTTGTATAGCCAAGCATTTTTTCAATCTTAGGACCTTCCACAAGAAAGACTTCCGGATCTTCTTCACTGCGTTCCACAGTAAACGGAAGATTCTCATTTACCAGAACATCTTCAGGGAAGAATTCCTGTTCAAACACAACCGGTTTCATAGGACTCTTGTCCAGAAGCTCTTTCACATGGAAAAGAAGCTCTCTGACACCCTGTCCGGTAACTGCTGAAATCGGATATACAGAAATACCCTGCGGTTCAAATTCTGCTTTCAGCCGGTCAATGGGGTTTTCTTCTCCATCGTCGAAAATACAGTCGATCTTGTTGGCTGCGATCACCTGCGGTCTTGCCGCGATTTCCGGATTGTAAGCTTCCAGCTCTTTATTGATCTTGTGGATATCTTCTACCGGATCACGACCTTCTACGGAAGCTGCATCTACAATGTGGATGATAACTCGTGTACGCTCAATATGACGGAGGAATTCATGTCCAAGTCCCACACCTTCCGATGCACCCTCGATCAGTCCCGGGATATCTGCGATAACAAAACCGCCGTTATCCGTATCTACAACGCCAAGATTCGGGCTTAATGTTGTAAAGTGATAGTTGGCGATCTTCGGCTGTGCATTGGTCACACGGGAAAGGAAAGTGGATTTACCAACATTCGGGAATCCTACCAGACCAACATCAGCGATCACTTTGAGCTCAAGGAGAACTTCAAGCTCCTGAGCCGGCTGTCCTGGCTGTGCGTATTTCGGTACCTGCATAGTAGCTGTTGCGTAGTGCTGATTACCTTTTCCGCCACGGCCGCCCTTTAACACGATCTGTCTGCGGTTCTCACCGGACATATCCGCAATGACCTTGCCGGATTCCGCATCCATGATGACCGTTCCTTCCGGAACTTTCAGGACAACATCTTTGCCATCGGCGCCATGACAGCGTTTTTTACCGCCCTCCTGGCCATCCTCAGCTTTATATTTTCTTCTGTGTCTGTAGTCTCCGAGAGTATTCTGCCCCTCGTCGATCTCAAAAATCACATCACCGCCACGACCGCCATCGCCGCCGTCCGGGCCACCATTCGGCACATACAGCTCACGGCGGAAGCTTACATGTCCGTCGCCGCCTTTACCGGAGCGGATAATGATCCTTGCTCTATCTGCAAACATATTACACCTCTATTCCAAAAAAAGGCTCCAAACCGGATCGATTTGAAGCCTTTTACCTATTTCATTACTCTGCGTCTACAGGAACGATAGAAACCTGTTTCTTATCGCGACCTTTTCTTGTGAATCTTACGACTCCGTCTGTAAGTGCAAATAAAGTATAGTCTTTACCGCAGCCTACGTTTTCACCTGGGTGAATCTTGGTTCCGCGCTGTCTGTAAAGAATGTTTCCGGCTTTTACAAACTGTCCGTCTGCTCTTTTCGCACCTAATCTCTTAGACTCGGAATCACGACCGTTCTTTGTAGAACCAACTCCCTTTTTATGTGCGAATAACTGAAGGTTCATCTTCATCATTGTTGTTACACCTCCTTGACTTTTACTGTCAAATATCGATTGTTATAACTACCAGCAATTTCCGTCAGACCGAGAAGTAAGGAATCCATAAGGAGCATCCCCCGTTCAGAAAGATCATTTCTGAAATGAATGGAAACAAATCCATCCTTTTCCTGCACATCAAATTTATCATCTGTAAACTTCTCAAGAGAATTTACAGTGGTAATAATCAGTGCAGACACAGCAGCACAGACGATATCCTGTCCAGCTTCCGCATAACCGGCATGTCCCTTCGAAATAAATTCTACGTAAGATCCGTTTTTCTTTCTGACTTTAATTGTAATCATGATGACACCAGATTAACCGTTAATCTTTTCGATCTTAACTTTGGTGTACTGCTGTCTGTGTCCGTTTTTCTTGTGATATCCAGTTTTGCGTTTGTATTTGTAAACGATGACCTTGCGATTCTTACCGTTTTCAACTACAGAAGCGGTAACACTGGCATCTTTTACATCTTCGCCAACTTTTAATCCGTCATTGCTAACTGCGATTACGTTGTCAAATGTTACGGTTTCACCAGCTTCTACACCGAGCTTTTCAACTTTAATTACGTCACCCTCGGCAACCTTGTACTGTTTACCACCTGTTGCAATAATTGCGTACATCTGTGGCACCTCCTAATTATTTACTCGCCAAATTCGGTGGCTTCTGTCTTAAAACTGAAGCTCTTTAACCTCTTTGTGCGGCATACTCGATTATCATAACAGCGACTTACTGTTCTGTCAATAGTTTTTTTGACATTTTTATTATTTTTTTGCAATTTCCCGGATATCTTCAATCACAGGGCGTCTTACTTTCTTTCTGGTCATTTCCAGGATGTGTAATGGCGTGATATCAATGGCCCGGCTCTTTATCGGATCCTTTCTGAGAAGCTTCTGTAAAACATGGAAGAGTTCATCTCTGTGATCCGGGTTTTCCATATTGATAAAATCGATCAGGATAATGCCTGAAAGATTCCGAAGCCGTAATTGCCGGCTGATCTCCGCTGCAGCTTCCAGATTGATCTTACGGAAAGTTTCTTCCATTTTCTTCTTTCCGGTATATTTTCCGCTGTTTACATCAATCGATACAAAAGCCTCCGTCTGCTGGATCACCAGAAAACCACCGCTATTCAGCCATACCTTTTCCTTCTGGATCGTATCCAGTGCCGTTTCCACACGATACAACTTATAAAGAGGAAGTAGTTTATCCTGATAAAAACGAAGCTTTTCTTTAAGCTCTGGACTGATCTCTTCCAGATATCCCTGAATCACTTCCCTGATCTCGGGCACATCGGTGATGATCTCATCCAGATCACGGCCATAGGCATCCCGTACAGCCGCCACATAAAATGGTTCGGTCTCCAGAACAAGGCTGAAGCAGGTACGGTTCCGTCCCTGAACCACAGCTTTATGGTAACGGCCCTTCAGCCATTCCAGTTCCTTCAGGATTTCTTCTTTGGAAGCATCTGCGGCATTGGTACGGACAATGATCCCGAATTCTTTATCCGGGCGGTCTGCTTCTTCTTTCAGCCATCCGCTGAGACGATGACGGTCTTCCTGTGTCAGTTTGGAAGACAGGCCAAATTTTTTATCTCCTGTGGTAAGAACAAGATATCTTCCTGTAAAATTCAGATTAGACGTCAGTGCAGGAAGTTTTCCCTTCATGGCATCCCTGCTCACCTGGACCAGAAGTTCATCTCCCGGCCGCAATGGTCCGTTTCCTTTTCTTCCTGCGGAAAAAACAGCTCTCTGCGCTTCCGCAAGGGGATAGTAACATCTCTTTCCAGGTCCGATCTGGACAAAAGCCGCCTGGATATTGGATGCGATATTTTCAACCTGTCCGGTATAGATATTTCCAAGAATGGATTTTTCCTGATCGGATTCCAGCCGGACCTCCACAATCCGTTCCTCTTCAATAAGAGCCGCAACTGTACACGGAACATCATGGATCTCCATCCTTGTTATGATCAGTTTACTCAATTTCCTCACCTAATGATTCCAGCGTTACAAAACGCGGGCTTGCATTTTCTCCCTGGTCTGCATACATTTCCAGACGTTTCACTGTAAAGGCAAATTCCGGAAGTTCTTCTCCCAGCCATTTGAAGAATGTATTTGTTACCAGTTCTGGTTTCGTGTAATTGGAACTTGCAGATGCCAGCATATAAAAGAAGCCATTCTCCCTTACTTCCATTTTATAGATATTCGGTCGAAGATCGATTTCCTTTTCACTGCGCTTGGTCTGCTTGGTCACTTTGATCTCCGGCTGTGCCAGAAATTCTTCCACTCGGCTTTTCCATTCAATAGAAGGCTCCTTGCCCAGCCGGAACTCCACAAGGTAATCTGCTGCTGCCACCAGCGCCATCGCTTTACCAGCTTTTCCATCCTCTACCTTGCGGACACTTACGATATGCATCCCCTCTGCCATCTGTTCATCCAGACGAGCCGCAATCTCAGACGTAGCCATGTCTTCTGCCATCTCCAAGTCAAAATAATCTCCCAGGCTTTCCATTCCAACTCCAAGAGGAACTGCAAAAGACATGATCATATGGGGACTGTATCCTCCCGAAAAAGCCACTGGAAGCTCTGCACGGCGTATCGCCTTCTGGAAATAACGCATGGTATCCAGATGTCCCACAAACTTCATAGGACCCTCTTTACTGAATTTAATTCTTACCTTCAAGGCAGACACCTCCTTTAAATTTCATAGCTCCACATGCAGAACATTTCTGACGGCAGTTTTCTGTCACAACACCCTCTTTTGCACGCTGCCATTCACGCTCCAGAAATTTACGGCTGACACCAGTATCAATGAAATCCCATGGAAGGATCTCATCCAGGCTTCTTTCACGAAGTGTGTAGAATGTCATATCCACGCCACATTCAGCCATAGCTTCTTTCCAGATACCATAATCAAAATTTTCTGTCCATGCATCATAGAGAGCACCTTTTTCATAAGCTTTCAGGATCACATCTGCACATCGTCTGTCACCTCGTGCCAGGAATCCTTCCAGTGCTGTTACATCCGGCTCATGCCAGTTGTAACGGATGCTTCTCTGGTTCAGCTGTGCACGGATCTCACTCTTAACCACTTTGGCTTTTTCCACAAAATCCTGCTCTGTATACATCGGTGCCCACTGGAATGGTGTAAACGGTTTCGGTACAAAGAAGGAGGTGCTGACATTGATCTGTACTTTGCCCTTCCTCTGTTCTTTCGGAACCACTTCATAATAGGTTTCCGCGATCTTCTGAGCCAGATGTGCGATTCCCTTCATATCGTCTTCTGTTTCTGTTGGAAGGCCAAGCATAAAATAAAGTTTTACCTGATTCCAGCCGCCTTTAAACGCCTCGCCAGCGCCATGGAGGATTACTTCCTCTGTCAGTCCTTTGTTAATAACATCACGAAGTCTCTGTGAACCTGCCTCCGGTGCAAAAGTCAGGCTGCTTTTCTTTACATCCTGCACTTTGCTCATAACATCCAACGCAAAGGCATCGATCCTGAGGGACGGAAGAGAAATATTGATCGCTTTTCCATGAAACTCCTCGATCAGAAAATTCACCAGTTCTTTCAACTGAGAATAGTCACTGGAACTTAAAGAACTGAGGGAAATCTCTTCGTGTCCTGTATTTTTCAGCATGACCCGTGCGGATTCTTTCAGAGTTTCAACATCACGTTCACGGGTAGGACGGTAGATCATTCCTGCCTGGCAGAAACGACATCCACGGATGCATCCTCGCTGGATTTCCAGAGTCACACGATCCTGTGTAGCCTTGATATGTGGAACAACCGGTGCCTCCACTGCACGATATTCTTTTTCCATATCTATGATCAGCTGTTTCTGGACTTTTTCCGGAACACCTTCCTCAGTTGGTACAAAAGACGCAATCGTGCCGTCTTCTTTATAGGTAACCTCATAAAGAGATGGAACATAAATTCCCGGAATCTTAGCTGCTGCCAGAAGGAAATCTCTCCTGCTGCCCCCGGCCTTCTTATTGGCCTTATAAGCATCAAAAAGAGCATCGTAAACCGTCTCGCCCTCTCCAATATAAAACAGGTCAAAAAACGGCGCCAACGGCTCCGGATTATACGCACAGGCACCACCACCGATCACAATCGGGAAATCCTCACCACGGTCCGCACTTTTCAGCGGAATCCCACTGAGATCCAGTACCTGGAGGATATTGGTATAACACATTTCATAACCAAGAGTGATCCCAAGGAAATCAAAATCACGGATCGGCTCCTGGGACTCCAGTGCAAATAACGGGATATTCTGTTCTCTCATCACCTTATCCAGATCCGGCCATGGAGAAAAAAGGCGCTCACACCATACGTCCTCACGCTGGTTGAACATGTTGTAGAGGATCATCATGCCGAGATTTGACATGCCGATCTCATAGACATCCGGGAAACACATTGCAAAACGGATATCTACCTCATTTTTATCTTTCATGACAGAGTTGACTTCACCGCCGATATAGCGGGCGGCCTTATCAACTTTAAGCAAAATTTTATCACTTAATGCTAACTTTCTCATCTTTATCCTTTCATTTTTTTGTACATACTCAACAAAAACAGGTATATAATTTAAGGATGAGTATGCAGTTATTGTCTTTGAACAGGCTTCAAAAGTGTACAAAACTGTGAACACTTTTGGAGCTTATCATTCATCAAAAAATCTATTTGGTCACAAACTTTTTTCAAGCTGCCATAAGAGTTTTTGACCTGGAGTTTCTGAACACCCCATAATGTTCCTATTATACCTAGATTATTCCATAAGTTCAAGCAGATAATCGTCGTCAAACGGATTTTCATAAATTTTACCGACTGGAACTTTCGAAGATGCCTTTATCTGGTTACGATAATTTTTCTTTTTGGAAGGAATCTGCAAACGGAAGGCATGTTTCTGGATCCTTTTAATCTGAAAATCTGCGTCTGATAAGAATTCACATACTCCCTGTAACTTTTTTCAGCTTCTTCCTTTGATGAAAAACCTGCAATGTGCCCATACTCGATGGTATAAGTATCGGGATTTACCGTTTTTATGAGATGTCCCCAGGTACTGTCGTTGATTTGAAATACCGGATGATTGATTTTTTTGTTCATTATTTTATTTCTCTCTATTTTTTAGTGGATATATCATATTTTGATGCAATTCTTTATTTATTTGGAATTATACTCCTGCTTTCTTCCAATACGGTCTGTTCCCACTTCCGCATAGCCGCTACTTCCCTGTCTGTATGAAGCCAATGCTGCCCATTTTCCACAAAATTCAGTCGGCAATTATTTTCTTCCGAAAATCTCTTTACAATCTTATACGGGATCATTTCATCCTGAGTTCCATATAAAATATTTGTTTCTTTACAGATCGACTTTACTGGATGTTCCCGCACCCAACACAAATACTTCCAGGACAAAACCACTCCCGTTTCTGTTTTAATCTCCTGACTTTCTTTTAACTGCTCTTCTGTTACCTGTGCCTGTAACATCATATTAGAAATCATATTTTGAACACATCCAGCTTTAATTGCTGAAATTCCTGATTTCCATGAGTTGCTTCACCTAATGCAACAATCTTTGCCTGTTCTGGAATTGAAATATCTTCAACTGTTACCGCATATTTTTCAAATTCATTTATATCGGCACATTTTCCCGTTCCCAGTCCGCCAAAATAAGAATAAATACTCCCAAGCAAAGCTACAGAAGCCACTACTGTCAATAGCCCGTATTTCAAGACTGAATATTTCCTTTTCTTATGTTTTCTGTTTTTCTTGTATTTACTCACAATTATATTCCTGCTTTCTTCACAGATAGCTTATTTTATTTTGTCTCTAATTTTCATATAAACAAATCTTTTATCAGCGGTTTTCCTGCTTATTGTACAAAAAAAGACACAGGCAAAAATTTTTTATTTCTGCTCTGCGTCTTAGCGTCTGGCGTCTTTCTTATATTCCACTATATGATCTTTTACATTGATAATAAAATTTTTTTTACATTTCGGACAAAACAAAGGAAAATTTTTTAGTTCTGTGTTTTCCAAAACCTGCGTCCTTGTTTTCGCTTTACACTCTGGACATAAAATCCATTTATCCGTTATGATTGATTTCACTCTTCCTCGTCTCCTTTAATTATTTAATTCCATCCTATAAAGGTGCATTCCCAAAACCGCCTGAAAACCTGTTGCTGCAAAAACACTGAACCTCTCGACTATTCCAAAATACTCTTTCGGAACAATGTTCATACCTAATGCACCAACCATCATCATTCCAAGTGCTATTCCTGCAAATACCCCATAGGAACAACAGCTTCTGTTTTTTATCCCGGAAATAATGATTAAGATTAGTGATATGATAGATAACAATACAACGATTACCGTTGACAAAATGTGCATCTGATCCTGAAAGATCGCTTACTGCCTGTGCCATCCAGTTATATCCAGGATAAGCAAGTGGAGAAAATACAACTGCCGCAGTATAAGAAATAAATGCAGCAACTCCAAGCAGTCCGCAATAATTTATAAAATTCTTTTTCTTCATTTTACTGCATTCTCCTTACAAAACCATTGCAGATATTCGTCAAGATCGTTTCTTTCCTGATTCTCTGTTTTACATCCTCCACTTCTAAGGTCCAGTTCATAATCCATAAGTCCATGAACTGTCATTGCAAAACTTACTGCACTCATATCTGCATTTTGAAAATGAAGTAATTTGTGTACTTCCATTGCATAGAATAACTGTTTCGTTGCAATGATCATTTTTTCTGTTTCCTCTGCCAGAATTTTAGCAGCCATCGGCTGGATACTTCGCTCAGAATAAATAACCTTATAGAAATTCAGCATATGTTCCTGCTGATTCATATGAAAGTATCCTCCAACCATCATCCTTAATATTTCCAATGCACTCTTTCCGGCAAAAATAACCGTATAATCAATCGCACCTACATTGGCATTTTTCTTTGCTTCTTCCCGGAGAAATTGATACATTGCTTCCACAAGTTCCTCTTTCGATGCAAAATGATTGTATAATGATGGTTTTTTTATCCCAACTTTATCTGCAATTATATTCATAGATACGTTACCAAGTCCTTTATTTGCCGCCAGTTCCAATGTAGCCATGATAATCTCTTTTTTTCTCGTATCACTCATTATTCGTTTTAACCATCCCCTATATATTACCTATTGGTTTTGTTTTAACTACCATTTGGTAGTTTTGCTATATCACATTGATCTGCATAATTCAAGTACATGTTTTACTTTAATTCCGTCCCGAATAAACCATTAATTGAATATCATTATCCGATGATGGTTTACCAGTAAAATCTCCTGCCCTTTACATGTGAAGTGGATATTCACAATCCACTTCACTAAAATAACTGCCCCGGTAGTTTTTTCTTCTCTTTATAAGGAAACAACTTATCAAATTCTTCGGTTTCCTTTTCGTCTACAAAATATCCCGCTGGTGTCGCATACTCTCCCGTAATACCATCCAGATAGCCAGGAATCAGCTCTCTGCATAAAAAGAAAGTCGCATCCTGCCCTTCTTCCAGTCCATGATAACGAATGTTAAATTCTCTTGCCGGTCTGAATCCACTTTTCCCATAAAAATCAATATTTCCCTCAAGGCAGACTGCACCACAACCAAATTTCGCAGCCTTGTCTAATGAATAATCCAGTAAGACTTTTCAATATCCTTGTCTTTTCAGTTCTGGAGTAATACAAATCGGTCCCATAGTCATAATTGGAATATTTCTTCCATCATCCGCTTTAATACTTGTTCTCATAAACATATTCTGACCGATCAACTTACCATCTTCATCATTTTCATTAAGAAGCATCACAAAATCCAGTTCTGGAACAAATGCCGGATCATTTCGGAGCTGATGCAATACATAATGCTCAAGGCATCCTGGACGATACACATTCCAAAAACTTTCTCTTACCAGATTTTCTACTTTCTGATGTTCTTCCTTTTTCTCTAAACGAATCGTAATATTACTTTTTTCCATTTCTTTTATATCCTTTCAAATTATTCTAGATAAAAAGCCACTAATTTTGATTACTTTGCATTTATCAAAATTAATGGCTCTGCGTCTTAGCGTCTGGCTCTTATGTTTTTTAATTATTGCTATTTCTAATTTCTTCTGTGATTTCGGTCAGCATATGCTCAAACTGACATTTTACTTTCACCTTATCTGATGCTCCATCATACACACTATAATAGAAAAACATATTTGCATAAAATTTAACTGCAGTCTCCTCTGGATTTTCTATTTTCATATTTTTGAACAGATCCTTCACGTATTCTGCCGGTCCAGATACCAGATATTGCTGATACAACTTCTGCATTTCTTCATTTCTAAATTGTTCAAGCGTAAGCATTTTCCGAAATGATGATGCAAAATCATCCTCTGTCCAATACTCAAACATTGATTTGCTGTATCCTACAAAATCTTCTACTGATACGTTCTGATATTCTTCCGGCATTTTCTCAATACTTTCTTCTGGTACTTCATTCTGCCTGGCTTGTTCACTGTCCTGCTGTTCCATTCGTTTCACAATGTGCAAAAATATGTCTCTCTTATTTTCATAATGTCTGTATAACGCTCCTTTAGTCATTCCAAGAACCCCTGCAATCTGACTCGCAGATACAGCTTCATATCCATTTTTCGCAAACAAGTGAAGGGCCACAGTCATAATCTCTTCCTTTGTACTTCCCATACATAATCATCTCCCTTACTACAAATAAACGACCGTTTACAGTCCTATTTTAGTAAACGGTCGTTTATTTCTCAAGTCATAAATGATTATTTGAGCAAAAGCACAAGGGATTTTAACGTCCCTTGTGCTTTTCTCTTTTCTTTTTCTGTTTCAGCTCAAGCATTCGTTGTTCCGCCGCCTGTTTTATTTTTTTATATATCCCAGATCCGGGTTCTTATAATCCCCTCTGGCTTTTTTCTTTTCCACGTATGGCCCCCACACGTTTGCCTCATCTTTGATACCAACTGTCTCCGGATCAAATAATGGATCAAGCCCTGCATTTTTCTGTTTTTCATAATCTCTGACAATTTTAATAACCTGCGGCGTCAGAAGAAGGATACTGAATGTATTTACCCAGAGCATACAGCCAACTCCGATATCACCCATTGACCAGATCGTATCTCCGTCAATAAGGATTCCGAACAGACAGAAGATCAGGAACAAAATACGTACGATGGTAACTACTACTTTGTTTTCTCCCCACAGATATTTGCAGGTAGACTCCAGCTGATAGGAGTAGGATAACATTGTAGTAAAAATAAAGATAAACAGCATTACTGCCAGAAACATGGCCCCTGTTTTTCCAATTGATACCCTGAGTGCTTCCTGCATGAAAGAAATACCATACTGGATTCCCGGTACCTGTTCTACAAGAAGTACTGCTCCTGTTCCGTCAGCCGCTACATTATATGTACCTGCAAGTAAAATACAAAATCCGGTACAGCTGCACACCAGAAGTGTATCAATATATACAGAAAGTCCCTGTACAAGCCCCTGTTTTACCGGGTGGGAAGTATCAGTTGTCGCTGAGATCAGCGGGCTCATTCCGTTTCCTGCATCATTTGAGAAGAAGCCTCTCTTGATTCCCCATGCCACAGCAGATCCTACAATTCCTCCAAATATTGCATCCTTTCCAAATGCACTGGCAAAAATAGAACCAAACATCCCCGGAATTTCTTTATAATTCATAACAAAAATTGCAATGGTGATCAAGAAATAAATTCCGCACATGATCGGTGCAAGGACTTCTGCAACCTGACCGATACGTTTAATACCGCCCATTGTTACTACTCCAACAATAAGGACCATACCAATTCCAACTACGATAAACGGAATTCCAAATGCTCCTTTGATCGCAGTTGCTGCAGTCTGTGTCTGCATTGCAGGAAGCAGAAAACCAGGTCCAATGAAAACCGCAATACAGAATAATACTGCCAGAATTCTTCCAACCTTCTTATTTTTGAACCCGTTTGACATATAAAATGCCGGGCCGCCTGTTAACTCTCCTAAATTTCTGGTCTTATACGCCTGACCAAGAATACATTCCACAATACCGGTGGAAGCTCCCAGGATTGCTGTTATCCACATCCAGAACAGAGCTCCCGGTCCACCCATAAATATAGCGGTTGCAGTTCCTGCAATATTACCGGTACCGACACGTCCTCCTACGGTTGTCGCAAATGCCTGAAACGCTGAAAGACCGGTATCTTTCTTATTATCTCCCTTTTCTGTCAGACATTTTACCATGTCTTTGAATCTGCGGACCTGAATACCACGTAAACGAACGGTAAACCAGACCGCCGCGCACATCAGGAACACACACATCACCGGATGCCAGATGATGTCATTGATCGCGTTCATTACTGTTACAAATACTTCCATACTCTTTCCTCTCGTCCTTATATATTTAAAACTCTATTCTTTAATTTACTATAATCTGACATTTTTCACAAGTGTTTTCCATATAAAAACCTTTGTTTTTATCAGAAAGACACAGGAATACGTCAAGCGAATATTCGCAATCCGCTTCGCTACTTGCTCATAACCAAATAACTGCTCCGCAGTTTATTTGGTTAAAAAGGGGAAGCTGACTGTCTTCAGCTTCCCCTTCATATTTAACTACATATAGCTTATTGTTTCTGTTAATTCTTTTCTGCTGTTATGGTTTGGAAGTGCGCCTGTTCCGTCTGCCGCAATTCCAAGATCCAGCAACATCAAAATTTCTTCTTCCTCCGGAAGTCCAAGAGCCTTTGCCAGTTCATCCGGATTGAAAAAATTGATCCAACAGCTGTCAATCCCCTCATTGTAAGCTGCCAGCATCATGTGAGTTGCTACAATACTGGCATCTTCAATCCCGGAATCTCTTTTTCCTCCAGGATATGTGAAAACATTATTCTTATTATATGCTACCACCAAAACAACAGGTGCCTGATAACGGCATGGTGTTGCTTTATCAATTGCTTCCAGTCCCTTTTCAGACTGTACTACATAAATATGCTGTTCCTGAAGATTTTTTGCTGTTGGAGCGACACGTCCGGCCTCCAGGATCTTATCCAGCTTTTCTTTTTTCACTTCCACGTCACTGAATTTTTTGCAGGAATATCTATTTTTTATTACTTCTGAAAAATCCATTCCAAACCATCCTTCCTATAATTTTTTATTATTTTACCATAAAAACGCGGATGCGCAAACTATCATCTAATACAAATAAATCTTCTTTTCTACAAGTCTGTCCCCTTCATACTGTAATTTTACGGAAAAAAAGCGTTCTTCTCCAGAAAGAAGCAGATCAAGAAATACTTTATCCCCCTCCCATGCAGGCAGTTCAGGCACTTTGGTTTTGTCAACCCAGCAAAGTTGTCCTTCATTACATTCAATCAGTTCTCCTGTATATCTGTCCGCTGTGAAAACACACATAAGCTCAGATTCATATTCATTATTAACAAATGTCACCAGCCCACGAAATTTATAAGATGTAAGTGTTAATCCGGTTTCCTCCTTCACCTCGCGCATAAGACATTCCTCCGGAGTTTCCTGACTTTCTACATGTCCGCCAACACCGATCCATTTTCCACCATTCATGTCATTCTGTTTTTTAATTCTATGAAGCATCAGATATTTGTCATCATTTTCTATATAACATAAAGTGGTTGTCGTCATTTAAATACCTTCTTTCCGTTTAATCACCCTACCACTGCCAACACAATATAAACCAGAATCGAAACAATACAATACAATGAATTTGTTGTAGAAGCATATGCACTGCTTTCTTTCTTTTTCAGAAATGTCTGCATACTGAATGTTGCTGGAGACGACATATATATAATAATTGCCAGATTCAAAAGTCTGGAACTTCCGACCAGATATTTCACAGCTATAAGAACTCCCATTATCATCGCTGCCTGCAAAATAATCCTCAGAAAAATAGTTTTGATACAGGGTCCTATAAGTTCCGGTACCAGTTCCATACTGTACCCAACAACAATAAGGATAATAGGCGTAATTGCAGTTGTCAGAATGCTTTCTGCACTGAGATAGCCAGGACCAAAAGAACTATCCATCAACCGGTTGATCAGCCCCGTCAATCCGGCGATGATTCCAAGAACCGTCCCTATAAAAGCAGGAGTTTTTAATGCACTGTAAAATAAACTTTTTGCATTGATCTTTTCTCCGTTTTCCGTTTGTCCCAGCATTCCCATATACACACTAAAGCCAAAAAGCAATCCTGCAATATCCAGCACCGCAATCTGTGAAAGATTTTCGCTGCCACAAAGGCTTGTATATAAAGGATATGCCATCATTCCGCCTTCATAGATACAGACCAGAAAAGGAAGATATTTTTTATAGGGTTCTTCCATAAATCTCTTCAGCAGGAATCCCACGCCAAATGAAATCAGAAGCATTATGAACATGATCAGCACCAATGTTCCAATCTTTCCACTGTATTTTGCAGTCGCAAGCGCATGAAAAATTGCCACTGGAAGCATAATGTTTGTTACCAGTGTTTTCATGTTATTGACACCATTCTGATCTAAAAGTTTCCACTTTCTACACAGCATTCCAAGAATGATCATAACCAGTACCGGTAAAACAATCTCTAAAACATCCATTTTCTCTGTCATCCTCTCCGTTGTCCTTAATTTTTTATTTCTATCTGTTTCTGTGCATCTGCAAAATTTCCAGCAGCACTTCATATACTTCCATATTTTCCTTTACCACAAGAGCCAGACTCTCTTTCGCCTGGTTCAGAAGATGAAAAAGTCTCCGCACACTGAAATCTTTTTCCGAAGAACACATGAATCTGAGATATCCTTTTTCATCGTAATAATATTGTTCGTCCAGTAATACAACAATCTTCTCCTCGTCTCTCACTGCCTGGGCATCAAGCTGTCCGGATCCCTCTGTCGTCCGCCGCTGATATCCCTGTCTCACAAAATCATTCATAAGATTTTCCGATTCTCGGCCATTACCAGCATACACCACTGCAATATTCGGATACCATCTGGGACTTCTTTTTTCCGGCAGGTGCATCATGTTCTGGATAAAAGTGGAAAGCTCCGCATTGGTACGGATCCGGTTTGTCAGATGAAATTTCTGGAGCCCCGGCAGATTCTCCAGTCTTTCCACAATGCTCCGGTCCAGCTCTTCCGGTGAAATCACATCTTCGGAGTCACTGGAAAAGATCACTGGCCTGTGCTCATTCCATGCAAGCAGAACAGATAATTTTTCCAGGGACAGAAGATGTGCTTCATCCACCAGAATACTGCTGTAACAGCCAAGATCTGTCGTCTTTCTCAACTGATTATCCGCCAGAAAGTCTGTCCGCCGCAGACGTTCATGAAGGAGCTTCCATTCTTTTCCAGCCTCTCCGCAGTGAATGATACAAACCCTCTGTCGTACGGAAAGCTTCATCGCAATATCATAAAGCAGCAATGTTTTTCCTGTTCCGGGAAGTCCGCTGAACCAGAAATATCCTTCTCTTTCTCCACGAATCCGCTTCAGGATCTGTCGTTCAATATCTCTCTGCTGAGAGGTAAGGAAATACTCTTTTTTGAGAAAACGTTCCGGTTCTGTCAGTGGAGAGATCAGATACAGTTCTGCCTGAAACAGCTTTTCAATATCTCCCTCATAGTCCGGGGTTTCTTTCTCCAATGCATTACAAAGCTGTTTCCAGTCTCCCTCCACAATATGATCGTGATTGGTCAGTCTCACCAGACGGTCTTCACTGCTGATATAAGTATACGACAGGATCGGTTTCCCGAAAACGGACAGATAATACCGGTTCTGGATCAGCTGTCTCCGGATGGCCTCGTCCGATACGCTGCCGCTTTTCAGTTCAATATTCACAATCTGGTCATCTTTGATCTGAAGAAGGTCAAACTCCTTTCCAAGCTTCGGAATCTGAAACGAATAAAAAAAACGGAGTTTATATACTTCTTCCATATGTAGTTCCAGCTGTTTCACCAGCGCTTTCATACTTTCCAGTTCCCACTCTTTAATCCGGAGGAAAAAATCTCTGCCAGAAAGCTGACGCTCCAGTTTCTGGATACACTCCATATTCTGATTTCTTGTAAGTGCATAGATCGATATTGCTTTCATATTTTGCCCCTTACTTTACCGTTCATTTCTTTATCCGCAGTGTCCTTAAATATTCCTTCTGCTCCGATGTAATCCGGTAACTTTCAATGGCCTTCTGTATCGTCTTGTTATGAGTCCAGACATCCATCTGACGCTTTTCCAGGAAAGGAAGAACGTTCTCATACTGTTTTGCCAGAGCTGTGGCAAAATACCAGGCACGCATCATATTTACATAATATTCTTCCGACCGGATCGCTGCTACTTTTTCAGGATATTCTGTTTTAAATTCTTCATCCAGATAATGGCGCATCAGCATACTGATCCCCAACCGGATGGTATACGGCTGATCCGATTCTATCCAGCGAAAAACTTCCCGGATAAATATATCCCGGTGTTTTTTCATCATATGGAGCGCCAGCAGATCACAGGTTGCCCAGTTATCAATAAACGGGAGAAAACGCTCCAGTTCTTCCAGACATTTATCATAATCTCTGACCTGCTCGATCAGCAGGCCATGGAGATTATTTTCCTCATAATACTGATGAGGTAAAACCTTCAGGAACAATTCAGATTCTTCTGTTTTTCCAAACTCTTTTGCAAATTTCCGGAGTATCGGTGTCCGGATACCGATGATCTTTTCTTTCTCCACAGTCGGAATCAGCCTTGCATGAAAATCCCGATATCCTGTATCCTGCATTTCGAACAGTCTTTTCCGAACATCCCGGATCATCTCTTCCTGATTCATTTATCATCCCCGCCTTTTACACCAAAGATCGCGATCAGAGAACTTACAAGCAGAAGCATGGGATAAAACAGTTTCGGCATGATCTGAAAAGCAGAAAGCTCAAATCCCAGTTCCTTTGCCGCAGAAATGGCAACCAGCATCTGGGCTCCATACGGGATCACCCCCTGGAAAATACAGGAAAATGTATCCAGGATAGAAGCTGTCTTTCTGGAAGTGATCTTATATTCCAGCGCCATTTCCTTTGCAATGGGGTTGGCCATAACAATGGCTACCGTATTATTGGCTGTTGCGATATCCATGGCTCCAACCAGAAGTCCCATACCGAGAAGTCCGCCCTTTTTCCCTTTAAAAACTCTCTGTATTCCGGAGAGCAGTGCTTCAAAGCCTCCATGCTCACGGATCAGCGCACACATGGCTGCTACAAGGATAGCCACCATGCAGGTCTCGAACATTCCGGAAACGCCGGAGCCGATATTAGTCAGGAGCTCCACAGGTGCGATATGTCCTCCAAGAAGCATGATAAATGCTCCGGAGACAATTCCGATCAGAAGTACCACAAATACATTGATGCCGATGATCCCGCCGATCAGAACCAGAACATACGGAAAGATCTGTATAAGATGATAATCCTGTACCACTCTTCCCTGGATCTCTGTCTGAAAAGACAGGATAAGGATCAGGATCAGTGTAACAACAGCTGCCGGAAATGCGATCCAGAAATTTTCCCGGAATTTATCCTTCATCTGACAGCCCTGACCGTTGCAGGCCGCGATCGTGGTATCAGAAATAAAAGAAAGGTTGTCACCGAACATGGCTCCTCCCATCACCGACGCCACACAAAATGCCATATCAAAACCGGAGGCTTTGGAAACTGCTACCGCAATAGGGGTAAGAAGCGTGATAGTCCCAACGGAGGTTCCCATCGCCACAGATACAAAGCAGGCAACTACAAACAGTACCGCAACGGAAAAACGTGCAGGTATCAGAGAAAGCATGCAGTAGGCCACACTTTCTGCACTGCTGCGCCCCACAACGCCCACAAAAGAGCCTGCAGTCAGAAAGATCAGAAGCATGGTGATGATATTTTTATCTCCTACTCCTTTTGCCATAAGCTCCAGCTTTCTGTCAAAGCTGATCGTTCTGTTCTGAACACATGCCACCAGGATCGCAGCCAGAAAAGCCACAACGATCGGTACATTATAAAATCCCATGGGGATCTTCATCACATACTCAAACAAAATCCCCAGCCCCAGATACAGGACCAGGAAAACACCGATAGGCAGCAGTGCGATCACATTTCCTTTTTTCCTCATTTCCTCCATAAAACAATTCCCTTCATCACTTATTATATTCCCGGCTTTTTCTCCGGGTGATCTGTTTTCTATCATATCATATTTCCCCATTCCTGTCCTGCTGCCGGCGGAAACTTCTTCACATTTCCAGCACGATCCTGTTATCTCTGATATTTTTTACCTTATTTAACAAGATTTTCACTAATTAAATCGTTCCTTCCGTTGAAATCCGGAGCTTTTTTCAGTATAATTGGCTGTAGACAATTGTGAAAAAGATATCCAACGGATTTATAGTGATATCTCGGATCACAGTCATTAAAGGAGGAATATGATTATGGCAACATGGAAAAATCTTGACACTCTTGCTTCTTACAGCACACTTAACGGTCTGAAAGATCACGTGAACATTGCAGAGGCAATGTCCGGCGAGCAGGGTGCAGAACGTGTAAAGAAGTACAGCGTACCGATGGCAGCAGGTCTGGCTTACAATTACGCAGCTAAGGAAGTGGACGAGACCGTTCTTGACGCACTTTCCAAACTGGCTGATGAGGCAGAACTGATTGAGAAATTCCAGGAATTATACAACGGTGCAGTGATCAACACAGGCGAGAAACGTATGGTACTTCATCATCTTGCACGTACACAGCTTGGCGAGCCTGTTGTTGTTGACGGTGTGGACAAGCGTGAATTCTATGTGGCACAGCAGAAGAAGGCCGCAGATTTTGCAAACAGAGTACATGCAGGCGAGATTACAAACGAAGCCGGTGAGAAATTTACTACTGTTGTACAGATCGGTATCGGCGGAAGTGACCTGGGACCGCGTGCATTATATATCGCACTTGAGAACTGGGCAAAGGCAAACAACACCTTCAAGATGGAAGCAAAATTCATCAGCAACGTTGACCCGGATGATGCAGCTGCTGTTCTTGCATCTGTAGATCTTGCTCACTCTCTTTTCATCGTTGTATCCAAATCCGGTACAACACTTGAAACTCTGACAAACGAGGCATTCGTAAAAGACGCCCTTACAAAAGCGGGCCTGAACCCGTCCAGACATATGCTTGCTGTAACCAGTGAGACCTCTCCTCTTGCAAAGAGTGATGAGTACCTTACCGCTATTTTCATGGACGACTATATCGGCGGACGTTACTCTTCTGTTTCCGGCGTAGGCGGAGCGATCCTTTCCCTTGCATTCGGACCGGAGGTATTCGCAGACATCCTTGACGGAGCTGCTGAAGAAGATAAGCTTGCAACAAATAAGAACATTCTTGAGAACCCGGATATGCTGGATGCCCTGATCGGCGTTTATGAAAGAAACGTACAGGGATATCCTTCTACTGCAGTTTTACCATACTCCCAGGCATTAAGCCGCTTCCCAGCTCATCTTCAGCAGTGTGATATGGAGTCTAACGGTAAATCCGTAAACCGCTTTGGTGAGCCGGTGGATTATGTGACCGGACCGGTGATCTTCGGTGAGCCAGGAACCAACGGACAGCATTCCTTCTACCAGCTTCTGCATCAGGGAACCAATATTGTTCCGCTTCAGTTCATCGGCTTTAAAAAGAGCCAGCTTGGTGTTGATGTTGATATCGAGAACAGCACAAGCCAGCAGAAACTCTGTGCAAACGTTGCAGCACAGATCGTTGCTTTTGCATGCGGAAAAGAAGATGAGAACCTGAACAAAAACTTCAAGGGCGGACGTCCTTCCAGTATCATTGTCGGTGAGGAACTTACACCGAAGTCTCTGGGTGCGCTTCTTGCACACTTTGAGAACAAGATCATGTTCCAGGGCTTTGTATGGAACCTGAACAGCTTTGACCAGGAGGGTGTACAGCTTGGTAAGGTTCTTGCAAAACGTGTTCTTGCTCATGATACAGACGGAGCACTGAAGGTTTACAGTGATCTTCTTGATATCTGATAAACAGATAGGTACCGTCCCGGAAAATGTTTTTTCGGGACGGTTTTTCTGTATATGTGACCTTAACCGGGAAAGGAAATCATAAATATGCAGCAGATAAAAATGATCGGTCTTGATCTGGACGGAACTCTTCTGAATACAAAAAAAGAACTCACAGAAAATACCAGGCGCGTTCTCAGGGAAGCTATTGATGCAGGTATCCTTGTTCTGATGGCTACCGGCCGGCCATATACCGGCATTCCCGCGGAACTGAGAAATTTTCCGGGAATTCACTATGCTCTCACCTCCAACGGAGCCAGAGTCCTTGATACAGACCATAATAAACTTCTTATCGAGCAGCTTCTTCCCATGGAAAGTGCAAAAAAAGCTCTCCGTATCTTTGAAAAATATGATACTTTAAGTGAGATCTATTTTGACGGCCAGGGATATGCAGACGCTGCCAAGCTTGATAATGTAGGAAAATACCATCACGACCCTAATATGTGGAATTATGTCCGTACTACCCGTATCGCGGTTCCGGACATCCAGGATGTCATTACAAAAGAAAACAGAAGCATGGATAAAGTCCAGGCGCTTTTTGCAGACATGGAGGAACGTGCCGCTGCCTGGAAGGAATTAAGTGAACTTAAGGAGCTGGAGCTTGTAGGCTCCTTAAGCTACAATATTGAGATCAACGCTGCCGGTGTCAACAAAGGAACCGCTCTTGTTGCTCTTGGCGAAATGCTGGGAATCCCAAGGGAATCCATTATGGCATGCGGAGACGGTGACAACGATGTCCATCTTCTCCGGGAAGTCGGTTTTGGCGTAGCCATGGCCAATGCACAGCCCCAGGTAAAAGAAGCAGCCGATTATATTACTGCTTCCAATGACGAAGACGGTGTAGCACGCGCCATTGAAGAGTTTGCGCTGCACCGATGAGATATTCTATTATGTATGCCAAAAAGGAACCGACAGTTTTTACGCTGTCGGTTCCTTTTTTAGAATGGGATTGAATAGCGGTACATTCACATTCGATCAATATTCATAGTTTCCTGCCGGCTGTTTGATCCTGGTAAGAAGATCATGCCAGGACTGATCCCAGATATACCATTTTCCGGTTTTGGAGTGCTTATATGTACAGATCCATCTGGAACTGTCGCTGCCTGCAAAATCAGTAAATGATCTGTAGATCGCAGGAGTGGTCTGAGTCGGTTCAAAATACGGGATATCTTCACTGACGGAATTTCCCTTATCCGGAAGTGTGTCCTGTCTTAACGTAATGGAAATCGGTTTAGACGGAGTATAATTGTTGGCCGGAGTTGCTCCGTTCAGGTAAGAATTGCCAAGATATTTATATCCGTTATCCGCTTTCATACGATCTCTCAAAAAGTTTTTGTAATACTGAGTCATCTCTTTATTATTGAGATAAGAAATCATCTCCTCGCAGTCCGTCGGATTGGTCGGTGTCCAGGTACGATATGCAAGGATCAGAAGAGCCATGGTCTTATAGCGTCCGTCTGCCGTTGTGATATCATACTGTTTCAGCTCCTCTGCATTGGTCGGGATCGTGGTAAAGGTGTAAGTATAGGTATTTATCGTTACATTAATGACTTCCTTCTGTCCTTTATCATTGGTGATCTCTTTTTTTGCAGATTTAGTTCCTTTTGTAAGAACCGGCTCCACCTGTTTCTTTACTGTCTGTGTCACGTGGACAGTACAGCTGCCTCGCCAGGTACTCTTATCCCGGACCTGGATCTTTGTTGTTCCCACATTCACTGCCGTTACTTTGCCTTTACTGTCTACAGTTGCAACAGATGTATCATCACTAGTCCATACAAGAATCTCTTTATAATTCTTTACCTGAAGCTGTCTCACATCACCTTTATTCATATTTAAGGTGGTGGCACTTAAAGATGGTTTCGGCACCGGTGTAGATGTCGGCTTCGGTTTCTGCGCTGCTTTTACTGTAACCTTACAGTTGAATTTCTTCGTATTTGCCTTCGCTGTGATCACTGCTGTTCCTTTTTTCACTGCGGTGATCTTTCCTTTGGAATCCACACATGCGATCTTCGGATTGGAAGAAGAATATTTCACCTTCACAGTTGTTCCTGTCAATTTAATGGCACTGGATTTCTTTTCTGTTAATGTCAGCGATGTCCTGCTGAGCTTCGGTGTTTCTACCTTTACAACACATTTATATGTTTTTTTGCTTACCTTTGCATAGATCGTTGCGGAACCTTTATTTTTTGCAAACACCTGGCCTTTGCTGTTTACGGTCGCAACGCTCTTTTTGGAAGATCTCCAGGCAACCTTCTGCTTGGTCCCGGTAACCTTGAGTGTTGTCTTCTCACCTTTTAAAAGAGTTACTTTTGTTCTGTTCAGTTTTGGTGCGGCGCTGACCGTCACACTTCCAAATGCCATCGTAAAAATAAGGCTGATCAGCAGCACAAAACACAACAGATTTTTTTTCTTTTTCATTCTGATTTCCCCCTTTCCGGTAAAACGTATATTTACGTTATATATTGCTTTAATCATATTTTAGAGGAAATCCCTTATAAAAACACTAGCACTTATGATAGTATCCTTGTAAATATAATCGTTTATATTCTTTCATCGCCCATACCGGGGCTTATTGTCAGGAAACAAAAATAAAACAGGACTGATTTTTGATACAGATACTTGAAATCAAAAGTTTCATCTGTTTAAAAATCAGTCCTGTTATATAAAAAATATCATGGTTGATCCGTAATAGCAGGCAGATCAAGGCATTCGCTATCTGCTCATAATGATACAGTCACGTAACATCGCCAGTGCATGCGCTGTAGTCTGCTCGCGAATCCGCATGCGATTTCCTGTAAAGTGGAACTCTTTGGCAATAGCCTTGCCCTTATAGCAGCAGCCCATAAATACAGTACCAACCGGAGTTTCCTTTGTTCCGCCTCCCGGTCCTGCCAGACCCGTCACGGAAATACTGATGTCTGCTCCGGATGCTTTGCAGGCGCCCTTTGCCATTTCTCTGGCACACTTGGCGGAAACTGCCCCCTGCTCCTTCAGAGTACGCTTCTTCACTCCCAGACATTTATGCTTGGCCTTGTTACTGTAAGTCACAAAGCCATAGCCAAACACCTCAGACGCACCGGATACATTGACAATGCGCTGGGCGATCATACCGCCGGTAAGCGATTCCGCCAGGGAAAGCTTCAGATCTTTCTCTTTCAGAAGATCGATCACCGCTTCCTCCAGTGTCTTGCTCTCATCTGTGGCGAAAACATTCTCTCCAAAACGCTTCTTTAGCTCCTTGACAACCGGTTTGATCAGCTTTCTGCAGGCCTTTTCATTCTCTGCGCTTGCTGTCACACGGAGATGCACTTCACCGGTTTTTGCATAAGGTGCAATGGTAGGATTGGTCTGGCTTTCGATCAGATCCTGGATCTCCTCTGCTACCTGACTCTCACCGATCCCGCTGATCTTTACCATCTGGGACACAATGATCTCCGGCTGGTTTTTCTGCAGATATGGGACAACGTACTCCTCGAACATGGGCTTCAGCTCATTGGGAGGTCCAGGAAGAAGGATCGCGGTTTTTCCTTTTTTCTCAAGGATCAGTCCCGGAGCAGTTCCGTTATGATTGTCAAGAACAATGGCTCCCTCAGGAACCATGGCCTGTTTATAGTTGTTCTTCGTGATACGTCTTTGAGGATTGTTTTTCTCATATTCCTTCAGATATTTATCGATCAGTTTCCTTGAGTGGGAATCTTCCTTAAGAGGCATTCCCATCAGATCCGCAGTTACTTCCTTGGTGATATCATCCTCTGTTGGTCCAAGACCTCCGGTGAGGATCACAATATCGGAACGATCCAGTGCAGTACGGATCACGTCACGCATACGGCCTTCATTATCACCTACTACATCCTGATAGTAAACACTTAACCCAAGCAGGGCGCATTTTTCAGAAAGATAGGCGCTGTTGGTATTTACGATATTTCCTAGAAGGATCTCGGTTCCTACGGATATCAGTTCTGTGATCATGAAAAGAAACTCCTTTCGTATACTCTGATCCCTACTCCTGCATGGAAAGGACCTTTCTGTTCTGCATGATATAAGTCAGCAGGGAGATAATGGTCAGTGCAACGGACAGCCAGATAAATATCTGTGTCAGCACTGCAAAAACACCTCCGAAATCCAGCATCAGAAGTATGATCATGATCATCTGGGAAACGGTTTTGAATTTTCCCCAGTAGTTTGCGGCAATGACAATTCCGTTCTCCGCTGCGATCAGACGGAAACCGCTGATGATAAATTCCCGTCCGATGATAATGATCACAACCCATGCCGGAAGCTTGTCAACCTCGATCATGCAGATCATGGCAGAGCATACCAGAAGCTTGTCTGCCAGCGGATCCATAAATTTCCCAAAATTGGTTATCAGATTATATTTTCTGGCAAGATGACCGTCAAACCAGTCTGTCACACTTGCTGCGACAAAAATCGCAAGACAGATCCAGCGGTTTGCTTCTCCTCCCCATCCTGTCAGTAAGAAAACTACAAGAAATGGTACAAGTATCATTCTTGCAACTGTAAGTTTATTCGGTGTATTCATCGCTCAGCACTCCTATCAAATCATACTCAAGCGCACCTGTCACACGAACCTTTGCAAAATCACCTGTCATAAGCAGTTCGCCTGTCTGAACGAAAATGTATCCGTCAACCTTCGGTGCATCCCCATAGGTACGTCCGATATAGGCACTTTCATCTGCAACTTTTCCTTCGATCATAACAAGAAGTTCCTGTCCGATACGGTCCTGGCCTCTGTCGTAAGAGATTTCCTGCTGAAGCTCCATCAGCTCGTCTCTGCGTTCTTCCTTCACTTCTTCCGGAACCTGGTCTGCCATCTCTGCTGCCGGGGTATTCTCCTCCGGAGAGTAAGTGAAGACACCGAGACGGTCAAATTCCATCTCATCTACGAACTCTTTCAGTTCTTCATGGTCTTCCTCCGTCTCACCCGGAAATCCGGTGATCAGAGTTGTACGCAGTACGATATCCGGAATCTCCTTACGGAGCTTTCCGACAATATCGATCAGTTCCTGTTTGGAAGTACGGCGGCCCATTCTCTTAAGAATTCGGTCCGATGCGTGCTGAATCGGAATATCCAGATAATGACAGATCTTCTTCTCATCACGAATGGTTTCGATCAGTTCATCGTAAATCTCCTCCGGATAACAGTAAAGAATGCGGATCCAACGGATACCTCTGATCTCACAGAGCTTCTTTAAAAGAATGTGAAGAGATTTTTTGCCGTAAAGATCTTTTCCGTAAACGGTGGTCTCCTGTGCTACCAGGATCAGTTCTTTCACTCCCTGTTCAGCCATATCCTCTGCCTGGGCAATGAGGCGCTCCATAGGAACACTTCGAAATTTACCTCTGAGCTTCGGGATGATGCAGTAGGTACAGTGCTTGTCGCAGCCTTCCGCGATCTTCAGGTAGCCGAAATGTCCACCTGTTGTAAGGACACGTTTGCTTCCTGTATCCGGCAGATAATCAATATCACGGAATTCTTCGAAATGATTTCCGGCTACTGCTTCCTCCAGAGCCTTTACGATGTCGCCGTAGGATGTAGTTCCAAGAACAGCATCGACCTCCGGAACCTCCTCAATGATCTCTTTCTGGTATCGCTGTGCCATACAGCCGGTAACGATCAGTGCATGGCAACTTCCTGTTTTTTTGTACTCTGCCATTTCAAGAATGGTTTCCACACTCTCTTCCTTGGCATCCTTGATAAAACAGCAGGTATTGATCACGATTGCATCTGCCTGTGTTTCATCGTCTGTGATCTCATGACCTCCGGCTGTAAGAAGTCCCAGCATTTCCTCAGAATCCGCCAGGTTCTTGTCACAGCCAAGAGAGATGAATAATATTTTCATAAAATTACTCCGCTTCTGTCTGAGCTGCTTCTGCAGTCTCAGTACCCTCTGCGGTCTCGCCCTCTGCTGCCTCAAGAGCCTCCTTCTCAGCTTCAAGAGCCTCCAGCTCTTCCTCTTCCTCCTGTCCGGGAAGGATCTTTACTTTGCCCTTGTAAAGCTCATCAATGGCAACGGAAAGCGGTTTCTTTCCTGCTGCACCCGGTACAAGCGGCTCTGCTCCTGCGATCAGCTGGCGGGCACGTTTGCTTGCTGCAAGTACAAGAGAATAACGGCTGTTCAGCACGAGAGCCTCATCGTCGTCCTCGTTGTTTGTGTTGATAGCCTCAATTAATTCTGAATAAGATGGATGTATCATATCTTTTCTCCCTTCTGTAACGGCAGGGCCGTATTTAACTTGTTAATTGGTATTTATAAAAAAGCTTCCGCTTCTTTCTGAATTCTGGATACAAAATCATGGTTTCTGGATGCGCGCATACGCTCACATCGGATGGTTTCATGAAGTGTATCAACACATTCCTCCAGATCATCGTTGATCAGGAGATAGTCGTATTTATCCATTCCCTTGGATTCTTCAACGGCTCTTCTGAGACGTCCGTTGATCACATCCAGAGTTTCTGTTCCGCGGCCTACCAGACGGTTCTTAAGCTCTCCCATAGATGGCGGGCAGACAAATACAAGCAGAGTATCCGGGAATTTCTCACGGATCTTCATGGCTCCCTGGATCTCGATCTCAAGGATCACATCTTTTCCTGCTGCAAGCTGTTCCTCCACATATTTACGAGGAGTACCGTAATAATTCTCCACATACTGTGCGTATTCGATCAGTCCGTCTTCCCGGATCAGCTGTTCAAATTCTTCTTTTGTGCGGAAGAAATAAGCTTCTCCGTCTTTTTCGCCTGGTCTTGGATTTCTGGTGGTAACAGAAACGGATAATGCATAATTGTCATATTTCTCCATCAGCCGTTTCATGACGGTGCCCTTTCCGGAACCGGAAAAACCAGAAACAACAACTAAAATTCCCTTACTCATTTCCTTCCTCCCTCTCTTCCTCTCCGTAGGCTTCCGAAAATCTCCTGGCAATGGTTTCCGGCTGCAAAGCGGAAAGCACAAGATAATCATCGGAAGTAACGATCACTGCTTTTGTTTTTCTTCCCTGTGTGGCATCGATCAGAGTTCGGGTTCCCTTGACACTCTGTATCATGCGCTTCACAGGAGCGGCATCCGGACTTACCACAGCCACGATCTTGCGTGAATTGACAACATTTCCAAAGCCTACATTAATAAGTTTCGCCATTTACGCTCTCCCTTTCTGTCTGTGTACAGCCTGTTTCCTGTCCGGTTACTCGATATTCTGGATCTGCTCACGGATCTTCTCGATCTCTGTCTTCAGATCGATAGCCGCGTTGGATACGGTAAGATCATTGGATTTAGACAGGATGGTGTTCGCCTCACGGTTCATCTCCTGTGCCATGAAATCCATCTTACGTCCCACGCCCTCGTCCTCATCCAGGATCTTTCTCATTCCGTGGATGTGGCTTCGAAGACGTACCGTCTCCTCGTCATTGCAGATCTTATCTGAAAAAAGTATCACCTCCGCGGCAATCCTGGAATCATCGATCTGGTTATCTTCAAGAAGCTCGTGCATCTTGGCTTCCAGTTTCTCCCGATAAGCCTTTACTACTTCCGGAGAACGTTTTTCCACTACATCGACCTTTGCTTCCAGTCCGTCCAGCTTCCCAAGAAGATCCTGTTTCAGATTGGCACCCTCACGCTGGCGGGTCTCCACAAATTTCCGGCAGGCCTCATGAAGCGGACCCTCCAGAAAATTCCAGAGCTCTTCCTCATCCGGAGCCTGCTCTTCCATTGTAAATACATCCGGATATCTGGAAAGTGTGGAAACACGGATATCGTTCTCGATCCCCAGCTCCTCACTCATCTGGTTCAGATAGCCCAGATATTCCTTTGCCAGCTCTGCATTGTATTTCAGAGCCATTCCGCCCATCGTATAGTCTTCATAGGTGATGAACACATCGACTTTGCCACGGCGGATATAAGTCTTCATCACATTTCGGATCTCTCCCTCAAAATAGCTGAGTCTTTTCGGCATTTTGATGTTCAGATCCAGATATCTGTGATTGACGGATTTCAGTTCAACAGAAACCTTACGCTCTCTGGAAACTGCTTCTGCCCTGCCAAAGCCGGTCATACTTTTTATCATGTTATCCTCCAATACTGCCTCTTAAGTTTATCAGCTGCAGATAAATGCAGCCAATGATTGCATACAGATTTATTATAGTTCATTCCAAAACCCTAGTCAAACTCTTTTTTTACTGTTATAATAACTGATGTTGAAATGGAGGTAAAAATCATGGCATTTGACGGAATTACAGTCTCCGCTCTTGTGGCAGAGATCGATGATAATTTAAAAGGTGGACGTATCAACAAGATCGCCCAGCCGGAAAACGATGAACTTCTGATCACAGGAAAAGGCGCTAACGGACAGAAACGTCTTCTCTTAAGTGCAAGCGCATCTCTTCCTCTGATCTATTTTACAGATAAAAACCGTATCAGCCCTTTAACTGCACCCAACTTCTGTATGCTTCTTCGAAAGCATATCGGAAACGCCCGAATCCTGGATGTAAAACAGCCGGGAATGGAGCGTGTGGTGGAATTTGAGCTGGAGCACCTCAATGAACTTGGCGACCCCTGCCGGAAGCGCCTGATCATGGAGCTGATGGGCAAACACAGCAACATCATCTTCTGCGATGAAAAAGGCATGATCCTGGACAGTATCAAACATGTCTCTTCCCATATGAGTTCTGTCCGTGAAGTCCTTCCAGGAAGAGAATATTTCATTCCAAATACCCGGGATAAAGAAAATCCGCTGACAGTTTCCGAGGAAGAATTTACCGGACATATCTGCAAAAAACCGGTAAACATTTCCAAAGCGCTTTATACTTCCCTCACCGGTATGAGCCCGGTAATGGCTGAGGAGATCTGCTACCGTGCATCCATTGACGGAAGCGATGCAGCGCAGTCCCTGGATGAGGCAGCCTGCACCCATCTTTATCATACCTTTCTCCGCCTTATGGAACAGATCCGGAACAGAGAGTTCACCCCGAATATTGTCTACCGCGGAGAGGAGCCTGTGGAATACGGTGTCTTTCCTTATCAGCAGTTTGGCAGTGAATACCGCAGCGAAACCTTTGACAGTGTCTCTGTTATGCTGGAGACCTATTATGCTACCAAAAGTCTGCTGACACGCATCCACCAGAAATCCTCCGATCTTCGCCGTGTAGTACAGACTGCTCTGGAACGTAACCGCAAAAAATACAACATCCAGAAAAAGCAGCTGAATGATACTTCAAAAAAAGATAAGTTCAAAGTCTACGGTGAACTGATCAACACCTACGGATACGGGCTTGAGGAAGGCTGCAGATCCTTTAAGGCACTGAATTATTATACCAACGAGGAGATCACCATCCCTCTTGACCCGACACTGACACCGGCACAGAATTCCAAGAAATATTTTGATAAATACGGAAAGCTGAAGCGTACAGAGGAAGCCGTCACCGAACAGATCGCAGATACGGAAAGTGAGATCTCTCATCTGGAATCTATCTCCAATGCTCTGGATATCGCCAGATCTGAAAGTGACCTTTCCCAGATCAAGGAAGAGCTCACTGAGTACGGCTATATCAAACGTCACTACACAAACAAAAAAGGCCAGAAAGCCCAGCCGAAATCAAAACCGCTCCACTATATATCCAGTGACGGTTTTGATATCTATGTTGGAAAAAACAATTTCCAGAATGATGAGCTGACCTTCAAGTTCGCAACCGGAAATGACTGGTGGTTCCATGCAAAGAAGATGGCAGGTTCCCACGTGATCGTCCGCACCAAAGACGGTGAACTTCCGGACCGTACCTTTGAAGAAGCAGGGCGCCTGGCAGCCTGGTATTCCAAAGGTCATTCTGCTCCTAAAGTAGAAATCGACTACATCCAGAAAAAACATGTAAAGAAGCCTGCAGGTGCAAAACCTGGTTTCGTTGTATATTATACCAACTATTCTCTGATGGCTTCTCCGGATATCTCGGATCTGAAAGAGGTTACAGAATAATAATTAATCAATAAAAAACCTTCCTGTGTTTTAGTATTTCTTCTGGCCAGGATACCTGCATCTATGTAAGTATCTGTCCTGAGAAATCTTTCTGTAAACACAGGAAGGTTTTTATTTTTGCAACAAACATTCGCATTCCACTTCGTTACATGCCCATAAGTGGAAATCACTTTATGATTTTTGTTCAGATTTCCAGTTTTTTCTTTACGGCAGGCGCAATGGATGTATCTGCCTTATGATACGGGATCAATGTGGACTGCAGCGCATGATACAGGTCGGATTTTCCCGGCCATACGGTTCCTTTCAGATGATTATGCTCGTCCAGCTGATGGAACCAGGAGCCATTCTCGTGATCCATGACCACTTCATCCAGATACTTCATGAATTCTGCATAGTCTTTCGCATATTTTTCCCTGCCGGTCACATGATAAAGAACCGCAGAAGTATTGATTGCCTCTGCAAGTGTCCAGTGCATACGGTCATGTACCACAGGTTTTCCCTGCCAGTCTGTTGTGTATACAATCCCCGGTGCACCATCTGCATCCCAGCCGTCTTTTATGGCTGTTGTATAAAGGTTCTCTGCTGCCTGGAGATAATTTTCCAGTTTTTCTTTCTCTTCCCCGCAGTTTGCAAGTGCCCATTGAGTGATCAGCCTTGCCCACTCAATTCCATGGCCCGGTGTTGCACCATATGGCTTGAACGGGTCATCCGGGCGGTCGCGGTTGCAGTCAAGATCTGCCACCCATTCCTTTGTGAAATGTTCCGGAATCCTCCAGGAGTTATCCTCTGCCCAACGGATCACATGGTCAATGATCCTGCCTGCGCGGATGTGATATTTTTTGTCCCCGGTGACATCTCCTGCTGCCAAAAAAGCTTCCACAGTATGCATGTTTGCATTTAATCCCCGGTAAGCGTCCAGCACGGTAAATTCTGTATTCCAGGTATCGCAGGCCAGTCCTTCCTCTTCATTCCAGAAATGCTGATCATAAACATCCAGCGCCTCTTCAAGGAGCTCCTTCGCCCCAGGCCTTCCGGCTGTCAGTGCGGAAGATGCAGCCAGGATCACAAAAGCATGTGCATAACACTGTTTATTGGGAACAATGCCACCCTCCTGTGTCACACCTGCATACCAGCCACCATTTTTGTCATCGTGAAGCTCTCCCCTAAGACCTTTCAACGCCGCATCCACAAGCTCTCCGCTTCCTTCATGGCCAAGCATCAGTCCCAGGCTGTATACATGTGCCATGCGGCAGGTGATCCAGGTTTCCCGGTTTCTGTCCTTCCATGGTGTTCCGTCATCCCCCAGATAATAGGAACCTCCATTTGGAGAAGGAAACCGATGTCCGAAGTTCAGAAGATCCTCACAGGATGCTTTCAGGAATTCCCGGTTTTCTTTAGTGTTGATCTCATATTTACTGTTCATTTCAACCACCCCATCTGTTTTTCTTTAGGATATCATTCTTTTTGGGGAACTTCAATTCCTTTAGATTATTTTGGCAGACTAATGAAAAAAGAGAATGCCGCATACGCATTCTCCTCATATCCAGACTTCTTAATCTCATTACCATAACGGTCACAGATAGCCCTGTATCAATCTTCAAAACAGGTGATCACATAGCGGTCGCTTTCTATGATCACATCGGAAACATTATCCCTGTCCCAGATCGCATCGCTGATGATATCTTTCAGCTTATCATCCATAACGATATTAAAATTCTCCTCGATCACCTGAAACGGGACTCCCTCATTCTCCTGTGCATACTCCATGATAAAATCAAGAATCTTCTCTTCCATACCTTAAATTCTGCCGCCTTTCTGTAAATAATAACGTTTAATATATTACATCAGATTTCCGCAGATGTCCAGATATTTTCCTGTCATGTCCATGCGGTATTCCATAAGATATTATGCCGGTATACACACGCCCTTCACATTTCACTCTATATCAGAATCTGGTATGCCGGTTCACATATTTTGCCTTATATTTGGAATACACAATGGTCTGATCCTTATAAAGGCCATAATATCCAGATGCTGCATAGCTGATAGATACTGCGATCAGATAGAAGGATACTCCCTTAAATCCAAACATTTCAAAAGCGATCAGGATCGAAGTGATCGGACAGTTGGTCACACCGCAGAAAACTGCTGCCATTCCGCAGGCTGCACAGATCGACGGAGAAATTCCCATAAGATTACCCATCACACAGCCAAAGGTAGCTCCAATGCAGAAAGAAGGTACGATCTCTCCCCCGCGGAATCCTGCGCGCATAGTCAGTGCTGTAAGCACCATTTTCCAGAAAAAGGCGAAAGTATCCGCCTGTCCGTTTTCCACCGCTTTTTCAATAAGCTCCGCACCAGCGCCCATATATTCATCTGTTCTCAGAATAAAGGTGACAACAATGACCAGGCAGGCGCCCACTGCAACCCTGACATATTTATTCTTAAACCATCTGCCATAAAGTCCTGCTGCACCATTCAACGCAATACAGAACATAATGCTGACAACTGCACAGCCCAGAGCGATCACTCCCATTTTCAGGCCAGTTTCCACAGTCAGTGCCGGAATATCCGTCACATGAAAACTTTCCGGTGTGACTCCCATTCCGGCTGCAAATCCGGAAGCGATCAATGACGCGATCATACACGGCATCAGTGCCGCATAATACATCACGCCCACACTGACCACTTCCAGCGCAAAAACTGCCGCTGCCATCGGTGTTCCAAACAGTGCTGAAAACGCCGCGCTCATGCCGCACATGACAATTACATGACGGTCCTCCTCGTCCAGATGGATCCATCTTCCAAGCTGGTTGGCAATACTTCCTCCAAGCTGGATCGCTGCCCCCTCACGTCCTGCAGAACCACCGGTAAGATGAGTCAGTGCCGTTGTGATAAAGATCAGTGGTGCAGAAAGGATCGGCACATCATCTCTGGAACGCACGGTAGAAAGAACCTGATTGGTCCCTCCATCCTCTTTTCCAAGCTTCTCATACAGAAATACAATGACAAGTCCGGACAATGGCAGCAAAAGAAAAATCCATTCATGAGCCTTTCGGTAACCGGTTACTGCCTTCAACGTAAAAGAAAACAGTGTGCTGGCAGCTCCTACGATACATCCTGTAACGACAGCAAGAACCAGCCACTTGATCAGATTTGATATATCCCGGCTGATTCTTGCACTGTAATAATATAAATGTTCCTTTAATCTTTTGTTATGATCTATCCCCATGTTCCTTCCCTTCTTTTCTTTACTGTCTGCATTATACTACATTTTTCCTCTCAGTAAAAGCAGGAAGAGAAAGCCCTGTTATTTTTTCTTCCGGGAAATATATCTATGTATCAGGATCGAGAATACACTAATCATCACAAGAAGCACTGCGGAAAGCCAGAATGCCGGTGATCCGGGATTCTTGATATTTGCTCCAAATATCGTGGCTAGGATAACTCCCGGAAATGTTCCCAGCATCCCGCCCAGCATATATACTTCAAACGGGATCTTCACCGCGCCCAGAAACAGGCTCACTGCATCCCCGGGCAAAAAATTCAGCGTTCTCATAAAAAAAGAGATATACAGCGGATTTCCGTTCTGATAGTCCACCACTGTTTTCAGCTTCGGATATTTGGAAGTAAGATTCTCCACCATGGAAGAGCCGGAAAAACGTCCCATCCAGTAAGGAAGCGCCAATGTAACTGCTCTTCCCAGAAAGTTCACCAGAAGTGCAGTTCCTGTAGAAAACAGATGTCCTACAGCCAGCTGCAGAACTGCAATGGGGAATACAAAGGAAACACTTTTCACGGCATAAAACCCAAGCATAAGCAATGCAGCCTTAACAGGTTCCTTCGGCGTATAGCGCAGAATCTTTTCCACAGACAGATCCTCTCTATAACGGATACAGAAAAGGAGAAGCACAAGAAGGAGCACCGCCGGCAGATATTTTCTGATGTTATCAATCATTTTTTTCATGGTCTGATCCCTCCGTTTTCAAAAAAAGAGCACCGGCACCTGTTTCCGGTACCGTGCTCTTTCATAAGTTCTGCTTTTTTAAGTTTCAGGATCAGCAGCCTTTCTTCGCTGCCTTTCTCTCCTGGTCTTCCTTCCACATTTCCTCTGCTACCGGCTTCCAGTTTTCAGCATACCGGTCACATTTCGCACAGAGATGCTCTGCACTCTCCGGTGACTGAAGATCTGTGGAATGTGCTCCGGATTTTTCTACCATTTCTCTCAGCTTCTGCGGATTTTCAAGCATCGGGCATGGACGGTACATATTGTCATTAAACGGCTGTCCGTCATGATATGCCATCATCATCGGAGACTGCAGTGCTTCCAGAAGTGTTTTCTCGCGGATATTGGAATCAGAATAATGGATAAACACACATGGATCGATATCGCCGTTTGCATTGATATGCAGATAGCGACGGCCGCCTGCAATACATCCTCCCACAAACTCTGCATCATTCTGGAAATCCATGGCAAACAACGGCTTTGTTGCACGGTATTTACGGATACGCTCATAGGTTTCTCTTCTCTGTGCAGGAGTAGGAAGCAGCTCCGGTGCTGCATCATTTCCAACCGGCATATAATGGAAATACCAGATAAAGTACGCTCCAAGATCGATCAGGCTGTCGTAAAATGCCTCTGATGTGATAGACTCGAAATTTGCACTCGTATAACATGCAGAGATACCAAATACAAGCTTCTTCTCTCTGAGAAGCTTGATGGCCTTGATAACCTTCTGGTATACACCATTTCCTCTTCTGCCATCTGTTGCAGTCTCAAATCCTTCCAGTGAGATCGCAGGAACAAAGTTTCCTACCCGAAGCATATCATTTGCAAAATCCTCATCGATCAGTGTGGCATTTGTGAAGGAAAGGAAGATACAGTCATTATGTTTCTCGCAAAGACGGATCAGATCCTTTTTTCTTACAAGTGGCTCTCCGCCTGTGTAAATATACATATAAACGCCAAGCTCCTTACCCTGGCGGATGATGTCATCGATCTCATCGTAAGTGAGGTTCAGCTTGTTTCCATACTCTGCTGCCCAGCATCCTGTACAGTGCAGGTTACATGCACTTGTTGGGTCAAGAAGGATCGCCCACGGGATATTACAGCCATATTTCTCACGGCATTCATCCTGTTTCTTCCAGCCTGCAAGATTTGCATTGATAAAGAAGTTTGCAACCAGAGTTTTCATAACATGCGGATCAATATCAGTTACCAATCTATGAATAAACGGATAATACGGATGTTCCGAATCAGAAATGGCTTCGCGGATCATTGCTCTCTGTGTAGGAAATCCACCACCGGAAAATTTATCTGCCCAGTCCATGATCTTGATAAAATTCTTATCCGGATCTTTATAAACATAGTTGAATGCCTGTTCCAGTCCGAATTTCTTAAGTGTGTTCATTGCGCTCATACTATCTCTCCTTATTTCTCTCAATGTAAATATGCAATCTAGCTAAACGGACATCCTCATTCCGTCACACTGCATTTCGAGTAACAAAGCTTTCTTACTGTCTTTGCCTGACTCATGGTGTTACTGTACGTTTTTTCCATTTGAATAACAATAGACAATATAATTGGTATGACCAAAAACTAGGCAAATTTATTAAAATGCCTAAATATTTTTGGCATTTCTTCTAAATAACATTTGTTATTTTTGTGCATGCTTACTGATTTCACGATATTTGTCTATATAAAAAACACCCTGGCAATGGCAGAAATATCTTCCGCCCTGCTTCGGGTGTTTTTAATTTATCTTATTACTTTACTACGATATTGATGATCTTCTTCGGTACATAGATCTCTTTGATGATATTTCCGGAAATCTTATCTGCAACTGCCTTCTTTCCTTCGGCGATCGCATCTTCTTTGGAGATCTCTGCCGGAATACTGATAACAGCCTTGGTCTTGCCGTTGATCTGAACCGGAACCTCGATCTCATCATCCTTCATAAGCTCCTCATCGTGAGCCGGCCACTGAGCATGGAAAATGGAATCCTCATGTCCAAGCTTCTCCCAGATCTCCTCTGCAATATGAGGAACAAACGGAGCAAGAAGAATGGTAGCTGTCTCGATGGTCTCTTTGTCAACAGCACCGTCGTTCTGCTTTGCGATAGCGATCAGCTTGTTTGTGTATTCCATAAATCCGGACACTACAGTATTCAGGCTGAAGGCCTCAAGTCTGCTGGTGATATCGTATACCATCTTATGACGGGTCTTCTCCATCTCTTTGGTAGCCGGGATATCTTTCTCAATGCTGTCAAGAGCCAGATTCCAGAAACGTTTCAGGAATCTGGATACACCATCGATTCCTCTGTCATCCCATTCTGCATCCAGTTCCGGCGGACCTACGAACAGCTCATACATACGCAGGGAATCACATCCGTAATCATTTACAAGATCATCCGGGGAAATAACATTTCCTTTGGATTTACTCATCTTGATTCCGTTTTTACCTGTGATCATACCCTGATTGAACAGCTTGACAAACGGCTCATCAAAATCAATAGCTCCGATGTCATACAGGAACTTGGTGTAGAATCTGGAGTACAGAAGGTGAAGAACCGCATGCTCTACACCACCGATATACATATCTACCGGCAGATATTTGTCCGCTTTCTCTTTGGAAACCAGTTCTTTATTATTCTTATTATCTACATAACGGAGGAAATACCAGGAAGATCCTGCCCACTGAGGCATGGTGTTTGTCTCACGTTTTGCAGGAGCACCACAGCATGGGCATGTGGTATTCACCCACTCGTCAATAGCTGCAAGAGGTGACTCTCCGGTTCCTGTAGGCTGATAGCTCTCTACCTCCGGAAGTCTTAACGGAAGCTGATCCTCCGGTACCGGTACCGCACCGCATTTCGGGCAGTGTACGATCGGGATCGGCTCACCCCAATAACGCTGACGGGAGAATACCCAGTCTCTCAGTTTGTAATTGACAGTCTTACGTCCGATACCCAGCTTCTCGATGATATGCGGTGCTTCCTTCTTCAGTACGGAAGATTCCATTCCGTTCCACTCACCGGAGTTGATCATGGTTCCGGCAGCCTCTGTGTAAGCTTCTGTCATATCCTGGATTTCTTTACCGTCTTTTGCGATAACCTGGATGATCGGAATATCAAATTTCTTTGCGAACTCAAAGTCACGGTCATCATGAGCAGGTACGCACATGATAGCACCTGTACCATAATCAGCAAGTACGTAGTCGGAAAGCCAGATCGGAAGCTTCTCGCCGTTCAGCGGATTGATCGCATAAGTACCTGTGAACACACCTGTCTTCTCTTTATCCTGAAGACGGTCTACATTGGATTTCATGGAAGCATCAAAGATATATTTCTCTACAGCCTCTCTTGTCTCGTCTGTTGCAAGAGATTTCGCAAGAGCATGCTCCGGTGCAAGTACCATGAATGTTGCTCCGTGAAGAGTATCCGGTCTTGTTGTATAGACGGTGATCTTCTCATCTCTTCCTTCAACCGGGAAATCGACCTCTGCGCCGTAGGATTTGCCGATCCAGTCTGTCTGCATCTTCTTAACTTTTTCCGGCCAGTCCAGTTTATCCAGATCACTTAAAAGTCTGTCTGCATATTTTGTGATGCGGAGCATCCACTGACGGAGGTTCTTTTTGGTAACCGGAGTACCGCAACGCTCGCAGCATCCGTTTACAACCTCTTCGTTTGCAAGACCTGTTTTACAGGAAGGACACCAGTTGATTGGGAACTCCTTCTCATATGCAAGGCCTTCTTTGAACATTTTTACAAAGATCCACTGTGTCCATTTATAGAAATCAGGGTCTGTTGTATTTACTTCCATATCCCAGTCATAGATTGCTGCGATATCGTTGATCTGACGTTTGATGTTCTTGATGTTTGCTGCTGTGGATACTGCCGGATGAACGCCCATCTTGATGGCATAGTTCTCAGCCGGAAGTCCAAAAGCGTCCCATCCCATCGGATGGATCAGGTAATAACCCTGAAGCATTTTATAACGGCTCCATACATCAGAGATAACATAGCCTCTCCAGTGTCCTACGTGAAGACCGTTTCCGGACGGATACGGGAACATATCCAGGCAGTAATATTTCGGTTTCTTGCCGTCATTGACATTTACCGGCTTCTTTTCCCAGTTTGTGCGCCATTTCGCTTCGATGGCTCTATGGTTATAAGGTGCAGCCATTTTTTTATTCCTCCTGACAAATTACTCAGTATTAATACTTTAATGCTTTCACACACTGCTTTTAATTTTAACTACTTATGATGTATTTGTCAAACAGAAATCCAAAAACAGCCTTTTTCCATCAAAATATACATGCACCTGCAATCCTGGCCTGGTTTAGTTGACGCTTCTTTTTTCACATGATATAATTTCCTGCATGTATTTTCCTATATTATACATACCATACATATTTATCTTAGGAGGGAACGCATAAATGAAATCTTTTTATTCCTGGTACCGGAAGCATATTACCGGTGCGATCTTTACAGGACTGATCCTGGGTATCCTCACAGGACTTTTCCTGGCCGGACGGTTTGAACCTGTCCTCACTGTGACCAGTCTGATCGGAAGTATCTACATGAACGCCCTGAACATGATGATCTTTCCCATGGTCTTCTGTTCCATTGTCATTGGAATTTGTTCCATCGGAAACGCGCGTACTACCGGCAAGATCACTGCATCATCCATGATCTTCTTTCTCTGTACAACTGCTCTTGCCAGCCTGTGCGGACTGATCATCCCTCGCCTTATTCACCTCGGTGAAGGCGTAAAATTCGAGATGGCAACCTCAGATATCCAGGCTACAGAGATGAGCAGCATCCTGGACACACTGAAAAACCTGATCCCGTCCAACCCCATCGCTGCATTTGCCAACGGAAACATGCTTCAGGTTCTGGTATTTGCCCTGATCATCGGTTTCACACTGATCGCAGTCGATGAAAAAGGAACTCCATTCCTGAATCTGATCGATTCCGTTAATGAAGTATGCCTGAAAATCATCACAACCATCATGTACTTTACACCCATCGGTGTTTTCTGTACCATCGTACCAGTTGTGGAAGCCAACGGAACTGAAACGATCATTTCCCTTGCAACACAGCTTGTCATTCTGTATGTGGCATTCTTTGGCTTCGCTATTGTAGTGTACGGTCTCTCTGTAAAGCTGATCGGCAAACAAAGCCCGCTGAAATTCCTGAAAGCGATCCTGCCAGCAGCACTGAACGCCTTCGGAACCTGCTCAAGCTCCGCAACCATTCCATTAAGCAAGCAGTGTATGGAAGAAGAAATGGGCGTATCCAACCAGATCACCAGCATTGCCATTCCTCTTGGTGCTACCGTTAACATGGATGCTGTATCTATCCTGATGTCCTTTATGATCATGTTCTTTGCAAACGCCTGCGGGATCTATGTAAGTATTTCTCTTATGATCATTATCCTTCTCGCAAACGTACTGCTTTCCGTTGGTACTCCTGGTGTTCCCGGCGGTGCTATCGCATCCTTCGCAGCGCTGGCAACTATGGCCGGACTTCCTGCAGGAGTTCTTGGTGTTTATATCAGCATCAATACCCTCTGTGATATGGGTGCCACCTGTGTCAATGTTATCGGTGATATGGCATGCTGCTCTGTACTGAAAAACGTTATCAAGGTTGAGGAAGAAGTATAAAAAAAGATCTTTCTGAAGTGTTATTTAAACAGAATACAAAATTACTTTACATAAAATATTTTATGTAAAGCACCAGTAACAAAAGCCGTAAGATATATGTTTAAGAAACTTTCACATATACTTACGGCTTTTCTGTTTATCAGCTGTTCACATCCTGCTGTCTGCTTTATTTTTTCAGAACACGGTAATTTTCTTCACTGTCGTAATCCTTATGGATTCCATCGTCCTCATATAAGGTATACTCTGCACCCTCATATCCAAGAAGCTGCATATTTTCCGTATCCAGAGCTGCCACACATTCCGCTGCTTCTGCAACCGGAATACATTTTCCCTTCCGGATAAACAACGGAATCTCATTCAGTGCCACCTCTACATAATGAACACCCTTTTCAAGGATCTCCTCTGCAATGGTTCCATCCGGAAGGAATTTCACAAACTTCATCTCCTCCGGAAGATATACATAACGGCCCCTTGCGTTCTGTTCATAAACCGGAGCGATCATGATCTCATTTCCAAGAAGCAGCTGGTCTTCCACATGTACAGCAATCTTATCCTCCGGATAAACAAAGCCCAACGGCCGGAAATACATATCGTCGTTCAGAGCCGCCTTCATATATTCACTGTAAAGATATGGAATAAGACGATATCTTACACCGATCACATGACGGAAATCTTCCACATTTTCAAACTGGTAGCATTCCTGCTCTCTGGTACCGATTGCTGTATGATCACGCATCAGCGGTGTGAATACTCCAAGTGCCAGGAAACGAAGCAGCAGTTCTCTTGTTGTATCAGCGCCAAATCCACCCAGATCTGCTCCTGCATACAGGAAACCACACATATTCAGAGATGGCATCATCTTCAGGTTCAAAAGGATATGAGCCCACCAGGATTTATTATCGCCGGTCCAGATCCCACCATAACGATGCATACCAATATAGGATGATCTGGAGAACATCAGGAAACGTTTCTCCGGATCGATCCGTTCAAAAGCTTCCCCCGCTGCCCTGGTCATATTGTAGCCAAACAGGTTGTGCACTTTGTCATGGCGGATCTTTTTACCATCTACATTATGATAAAATCTCCGGTAATCTTCCGGATTGTTGGCAGCATCACGAAGGGCACTCTGCATCTTCCAGATATGGATCTTTCCCTCTGTATCTTTTGCAAATTCCCCGGCAAGCTCTTTGACCTCTTTCATTCCCTCTGTGGAATAAAAAATTGCCGGCTCGTTCATATCGTTCCAGAAACCGTCGATTCCCTTCTCGATCAGGAAACGGTATTTGTCACCGAACCATTTTCTGGCATCTTTGTTCAATACATCCGGAAAATGAGTATCCCCCGGCCATACAGCAGCTACAAAATCACTGCCGTCCTCTCTCTGGCAGAAGTAGCGGTTTTTGACACCCTCCTCATAAACATCGTATCCTGGCTCTACCTTGACGCCGGCATCGATGATCGGGATCAGACGGATATCCTGATCCTTCAGTTCCTTTACGAATTCCGGAAAATCCTGAAAATTCTCTTCACTTAATGTAAAGTCCTTATAAGACTGCATATAATCAATATCCATATAGATCATATCAATAGGAATATGATTTTCACGATATCCAGCTGCAACCTTCCGGAAATCCTCTTTTGTAGTATAGCCCCATCTGCTCTGGCCAAATCCAAAGGCAAATTTCGGCGGGATATAGCTTCTTCCGATCACATGACGGAACTGCTTTACAATATCATAGGGACTCTCCCCTTCGATCACATAAAGCTTCAGGTCTGCATTTTCGCAGGTTACCTTCATGGTATCCATTCTGGTATAGCCAATGTCAAAGGTAATCGCTGCCGGATAGTCAAAAAACATTCCAAAGGTTTCTTTTCCGGACACAATGATAAGATTATGTGCACCGTACAGGGAATGTTTATCCTCTGTATGCTCCGGATCATCGGTACAGTTACTGGTGTAAATGAATCCTCTCTTATTGATACCGCGGTTGGATTCTCCCAATCCGTAGACGATATCCTCTTCATCCATGATATAAGTAAAAGAAAATCCATCTTCTGCACAGATTTCTCCATATCCTGGCTTTCCTTCTGCTGTCTCAATGTTTTCTGTCAGTGCCTCAGTCTCAAAGGGCTCTCCATATACATATTTTTTTATCATTTTTCCCTCTCCTGTTACAGATTTTTGTAAAGAACAAATGCCTCATAAGGTTTCAAGACCACTTTCTTTCCAAAATCCTTTCTTCCAAGATTTGTGATCAGACATTCTGCATTTTTCTGAAATTCTTCCGGAATTTCCATTTCTACCACATGCTCACTGAAATTGCAGACTGTGAGAAGCTTCTCTCCCTCAAGGGTTCTGGTATATGCAAAAATCTGATCATGATCTCTGTAAAGTGCCTCAAAAACACCGTAAACGATCACCGGTTTTTCTTTTCTTAAACGGATCAGCTTCTGGTAATAACGGAAAATAGAATTCGGATCTGAAAGCTGCTGCTTCGCATTGATCTCCTTATAATTGGAGTTTACCCTGATCCATGGCGTTCCCTCCGTAAAGCCAGCCTGATGGGAATCCTCCCACTGCATCGGTGTTCTGGCATTGTCACGTCCTCTCAGCATCAGGCACTTCATCATATATTCCGGTGTATAAATACCTGCTTCTGTGTATTCATGGAAATACTGAATGCTCTCGATATCACGGTAATCCTTAAGGTCTGTAAAATAAGCATTGGTCATTCCAAGCTCTTCTCCCTGATAAACATAAGGAGTTCCCTGCATCATATGAAGGCAGGTTGCCAGCATCTTGGCTGAAGTTTCCCTGTATGCAGGATTATCATTTCCAAATCTGGAAACACTTCTTGGCTGGTCATGATTTCCCAGAAACAGACTGTTCCATGCTTTCCCGGCAAGCTCTTCCTGCCATTTGATCATAACCTTTTTAAATTCCTGGAAATCGTATTTCTCGGTAGTCCATTTACCATGGTCTGATCCCTGATCCTCTACATGCTCAAACTGAAACACCATGTTCAGCTCATTTCTGTCCTCACCTGCATATTTCTGTGCCTCTTCGATAGTCACACCGGAGGTTTCTCCAACTGTCATCACATCGTATCGGGATAAAACCTCTCTGTTCATTTCCTGAAGAAACTCATGGATCCTCGGACCATGGACGCAGTAAGGACCAAAATCACCGTATAATCCTCCATTCATTTCTCCATCCGGATATGACTGATCCTTGGAGATCATGCTGATCACGTCCATTCGGAAACCGTCGATTCCTTTTTCACACCAGAAATTCATCATATCGTAAACTTCCTGACGAACCTTTTCATTTTCCCAGTTCAGATCCGGCTGCTTTCTGGAAAACAGGTGAAGATAATACATCTCTGTCTGAGGATCATATTCCCATGCAGGGCCTCCGAACGCACTTCCCCAGTTATTCGGTTCTTTTCCATTCACCGGCTCTCTCCAGATATAGTAATCCCTGTAAGGATTATCTTTGGATTTCCTACTTTCAATAAACCAGTTGTGTTCATCGGAAGTATGGTTTACGACCAGATCCATGAGGATCTTAATGCCACGTTTATGTGCTTCCTCAAGAAGCTTTTCATAATCCTCCATGGTTCCATATTCATTATAGATCCTGCGGTAATCGGAAATATCATAGCCATTGTCATCCTGCGGGGATTCCAGCATGGGTGAGATCCAGAGAACATTTACTCCCAGCTCCTTCAGATAGTCCAGTTTTTCTATAATTCCGGGAATATCGCCAATTCCGTCTCCGTTGCTGTCCTTAAAACTTCTCGGATAAATCTGATATACCACGCTTTCTTTCCACCAGTTTTTTTTCATGGTAAACGGCCTCCTTTTTTCTGTTTGATCCTGAAATCAGCATATCCTATCTGCCCTTTAAAATCAACAGGTTTCTCGTGAAACTTAAATATCTGCCAAACTTTTCTGTTTTTTTTATGCAGTTTTAACAATAAGTCACTACTGTCCGGTGAAAGAATTTCCACCGTATCCCGATGATGTCCCAGGAAAAGTCGTCACAAAATAAAAAAAGAGATCCTGCTACTCTTTTACAGAATCTCTCTTTACAAGCCAGACAGGGCTTTTTACATTTTTTTTGGCAGGTTCCTTTCCCTCTGCCATAAGAAGCAGCTTCCGTAAGGCAAGAACTGCTTTCTGATGAACATCCTGATGAATGGTGGTCAGCTTTGGCCTGACGATCTGCGCATAAAAATTATCATCAAAGCCGGTAATGGAAATCTGATCCGGAATCCTGATTCCTCTGTCTGTAAAATAATTGATAGCTTCCACAGCTGTGTAATCAGAAGAAAATGCCAGTGCCTTTGTCTCCAGAAAATGTGGCAGCAGCTCTTCATATTTTTTCAGTCTGCGCCGGGGTTCCTGGGGAACCACCACATAACGGGAACGACTGCAGAAGCCGCCATTTCTTTCCATTGCCTGTTTAAATCCAAGCCACCTTGCATAATCACTGTCCTCTTCTGTCTCCGCAATAAAAAGCGCCCGGTGGTATCCACAGGAATACAGATATTCCCCGATCTGATATCCTCCGGAATAATCATCTACTCCTACATTTTGAAAGCTATATTCGCCTTTCGGATAGGCATCGATCAATACCATCTTTTTATTCAGCTTTCTGGAAAGCTGGTGATACTGTTCTTCGTTATATCCTATAATGATGAGGCCTTCTACATTCCAGCGGGATGCCATATCTACCACATTATCGATCCGTTCACCGCCAATGAGCATAATATAATAGCCTCTGTTTTCTGCTTCGACCTGCAGCGTTCCGGTGATCTCTCCCACAAAAGAATCCTGCAGAGACTGCATACCATGAATGAAGGAAAAACCAAGAACCACTCCAATGATCCTTGAGCCGTGTCCGGATAGCATCACAGATCCCATGTGGGGAACATAATTCTGCTCCTTCAGGATCGCCGTGATCCGGTCAATAGTGTTCTGTGAAACCCGTTTTGTATTTCCATTGATCACATTGGATACTGTTGTACGACTGACACCTGCCATATCCGCGATATCCTGCAGCCTTATCATTTCATTGAATACTGCATCAGCTCATAATGAAGCTCACAGCCCTCATAGATTTCTGCCGGAAGTAATGCTCTGGCAACTACTTTCAGTTCCTCCTCCGGCTGATCCACACGCTTCAAATGTGCATAATCTCCGTCAATCTGTTCCACGATATAATCACATACCAACATTTTTTGTCCTCTCTCTTTTCTTTTTTGCTCATACTTCAATAACCTGTATGAGCGCAATTCGTTTCTCTGACTGCTTATTCACGAATACATCTAAAAACAGGCTACAGCAAATGCTGCAGCCTGTCAACTCTTTATTCTGCCCTCAAAAAATATCTCTGTTTATTCGTCAGCACTGTCAACCTTGCTTGCGCGTGCCGCGATCTCTTTCTCCTGGATATCACTCGGAGCCTGCTCATAGCGTGCAAACTCATAGGAGAAATCTCCGCTTCCACCGGTCATGGAACGAAGTACTGTGGAATAACCATAAATCTCAAGCAACGGAACATCTGCCTCAATAATGGTATTTCCTTCGTGATCCGGATTCATTCCAAGAACACGGCCACGTCTCTTGTTCAGATCACCCATAACATCACCGGTATATTTATCCGGAACGGTAACCTTCATGGAGATGATCGGCTCAAGAAGTACAGGAGAAGCCTCCATAAAGCCCTTCTTGAAGGCAAGGATCGTTGCCATCTTAAATGCCATCTCAGAAGAATCTACCGGATGATAAGATCCATCATAAAGGGTTGCTTTCACACCAACTACCGGATATGCAGCCAGAGGGCCTTTCAGGACACATTCCTGAAGTCCTTTTTCAACTGCCGGGAAGTAATTCTTCGGAACTGCGCCACCTACAACTACCTGCTCAAATACATAAGGTGTCTCCAGATCACCGGATGGCTCAAAACGCATCTTAACATGACCATACTGTCCGTGTCCACCGGACTGTTTTTTATGTTTGCCTTCTACATCAGACTTCTTACGAAGTGTCTCACGGAACGGAACCTTTGGTTTTGAAAGTTCCACATCCACTTTATAACGTTCTTTCAGCTTGCTGACAACGATATCCAGATGCTGATCGCCCATACCGTAAATCAGGCTCTGACGGTTGGCACTGTCATTGACAACCTTAAGCGTTCTGTCCTCTGTCATCATCTTGGCAAGGGACTGTGCGATCTTATCCTCATCGCCCTTCTTCACTGCCTTAAATCTCTTATATGTATATGGTGTGGAAAGTACAGCCTTCGGATAAAGAATCGGGTTCGCCTTAGTTGCAAGGCTGTCACCGGTCTGTACGCTGCCAAGTTTGGCAATGGCACCGATATCACCTGCAAAAAGCTCCGGAACTTCGATCGGTTTGGAACCTTCCAGAACATAGAGTTTATTTACACGCTCCTCTGTTCCCTTCTCTACATTGAGAAGTGTATCATCGGATTTCAGCACACCGGAGCATACCTTGATCAGAGAATATTTACCAAGGAACGGATCTGCGATGGTCTTAAATACATAAGCGGATTTTGCCTTGGCAAAGTCATAATTCGCCTCAAAGATCTCGTTGGTCTTCTGTGCGATACCGTTGCAGGAACGTCCGCTCGGACTCGGGAAGTAACCGCAGATATCATCCAGAAGATTGGATACACCACGAAGATTTACCGGTGAACCCATGCATACCGGAACAATGCTTCCATCCTGTACGTTAGTTGCAATGGCCGCAGAAACCTCTGCTACGGAGAAGGTATCTCCCTCAAAATAACGGTCCATAAACTCTTCGCTTGTTTCTGCAACAGACTCCATCAGAGTTTCATGATATTTCTCAAGATATTCGGTCAGATAGTCCGGAACCGGGCATTCTTCTTTACCGGCCTTGTCAATGTATCTTCTTCCGGCCTGTTTCACAACATTGACATAACCTACAAACTTACCGTCTTCACGGATCGGGAAATGAAGAGGAGCGATCCTCTTGCCATACAGCTCTGTCAGCTCTTCCACGACCTCACGATAGCTGACATCATCCACGTCCATATCGGTAACAAAGATCATTCGCGGAAGTTTATATTTCTCGCAGAGATTCCATGCCTTCTGTGTTCCAACCTGAACACCGGCCTTACCGGAAACAACGATGATCGCTGCATCTGCTGCACTGACTGCTTCCTCAACTTCTCCCACAAAATCGAAATATCCGGGAGTATCCAGTACATTTACCTTCATCTTATCCCATGGTACCGGAATCAAAGAAGTTGTGATGGAAAAATGTCTCTTTATTTCTTCCTTGTCATAATCGCTGACAGTATTGCCATCCTCAACACGTCCGAGTCTGTTTGTCATACCTGCCAGATAAGCCATTGCCTCAGCCAGTGTTGTTTTACCTGCGCCACCATGACCTAATAGGACTACATTTCTGATTCGGTCTGTTCTGAAAACGTCCATATGTAATACCTCCCTGTTTGTCTTACTTAATATGTTCACATTTTACTAAATTTCCATGCAAATTTCAAGTATTTTATTCAATTTTGACAACTTTTTTTCAGAAAGTTTTTAGTTATACCGTCAATTCGTTGTAGTACATGGCGAAAGTATCTGATTTTTACATAAAAAAATCCCGAAAGAATCCGGATATGTTTTCTCAGCATTTTGCAAAATCAGGTATTCTTTCAGGATTTTTTCTATTTTTCTGTATCTTCTATATCTTTTAAGAGAAAAGCCTGTACATTCTGTCCCCCCTGTCAGAATGTACGGTTTACATATTTTTTCACGGCATCCACGGAACGGTTCAGTACCAGATCTTCCGGAAAATCCAGTTTTGTCAGAAGGGCTCTGGCAAGGTCAAATTCTCCGATCAGAAGATCAAAATGGGCATCGCTGTCCATAACCACAGGTACCTGATATTTTTTGCAGTAATTCAGCATAATGGTATCGTTCTCTACCGCATTCTCACGGGTACAGTCCGGGTCCATGGAGTGATTATTAAGCTCCAGAACTTTACCATATTCTTTTGCCCCCTGTACAAGCGCCTCATAGTCGATATCGTATCTTCCGTCATCCGGATGTCCGATGATATTGACATACGGATTTTTCATAACATTAAGATAGGCTTCTGTATTCTCCTGTCTGCTGCCCGGTTTGATACATGGCACATGAAGGCTTGCAATGACCACGTCCAGCTTTTCCAGGGTTTTCTGAGCCAGATCCACCGTTCCTGCAGCATCCAGGATATTTACCTCTGATCCCAGAAGCAGCTGGATTCCGTACATTTCACGGGGCACTACTTTTATATTCTGAAAATAGAACTTGTGGCAGGTTCCGGGCATCTTCGGTGCATGTTCTGTGATTCCCAGAAGCTCAAGCCCCTTATCGGAAGCTGCTTTCGCCATCTCGCGAAGCGTACAGTATGCATGTCCGCTGGCTACAGTATGTGTGTGCAGATCCATTACTGACTGATATTTCATAATAAATTCTCCTCTGTACCCTACATTATTTTTTCTTATTATACGTCCGAAATCCCTGATTTCTCAAGTCTTTTTATATTACTGTCCAATTATTTTTACTGTTCATTGGTAATATTCCCGTTTCGGGCTACGACAACCGAATTCGGGCAAAATATACCGCAAAATGGAACGTGCAGATTGTGGGAATGCTTTTTCAAACACGTTCTAACATTTGTTGACATTTTTCGTACTTTCTTTTACAATATAGTCGTGATTTACACTATTAAAGAATAAAAGTAAAATGTAACCGGAAAGGACTCTGAAGTACTATGAAAACCATAGGTTTTATCGGCCTTGGGCTGATCGGCGGCTCCATTGCCAGAACCATACGAAAATTTCACCCGGATTATCGCCTGCTTGCCTTTGACAAAGACAGAGACGCTCTGGCAGAGGCAGTCAGTTTAAATGTGATCGACGGGATCTGCGATATTGAAGATGAGCGATTATACAACTGCGATTATCTTTTTCTCTGTGCCCCTGTAGAATTCAATGTGGAGTACATGGAAAAGATCAAGGATTCTCTTGGAGAAAACTGCATTCTCACCGATGTGGGAAGTGTAAAAAGTATCATCCACGAAAAGGTAACCGAACTTGGACTCGAGGGAAAATTTATCGGCGGCCATCCAATGGCAGGCTCCGAGCGCAGCGGTTTTTCCAATTCCAGTGATCATCTCCTGGAAAATGCTTACTATATCATTACTCCCGGAGGAGAAGTTGCTCTGGATCGGATTTCCGATTTTACGGAACTGGTTTCCTCTCTTGGTGCGATCCCTCTTGTTCTCACTGCGGAAGAACATGATTTCATCACGGCAGGAGTCAGCCACCTCCCTCATATCGTGGCTTCCGCTCTTGTCAATCTTGTAAACCTTCTGGACAACGATGCCCAGTATATGAAAATGATCGCAGCCGGTGGTTTCCGTGATATCACACGTATCGCTTCTTCTTCACCAGTTATGTGGGAGCAAATCTGCCTGGAAAACCAGAAAAATATTTCCACAGTTCTGGACGAATTTATCCGTATGCTGATCCAGATCCGCTGTTCCATTGATAACAAAGAAGCCGACAATATTTTTGACATGTTCGCAAGTTCCAAGGATTACCGTGATTCCATTGACATTGTAGATAACAGCCTGATCCCCCGCTCCTATGTTCTTTACATTGATGTGGCAGATGAGGCCGGTGCCATTGCAACTATCGCAACCATTCTTGCAACAGAAAAGGTCAGCATCAAAAATATCGGCATCATCCACAACCGTGAATTTGAAGATGGCGTTCTGAAGATCGAATTTTATACAGATGCAGCCTTGGAGCAGGCCAAAGTGCTTCTTACCAAACGTAATTACAAAATCTGTGAACGCTGATATATATAAATGAGGTATTTATTATGGAAATCAAAAAAGCAAAAAAATTATCCGGTTCTCTTTCTATTCCCGGAGATAAATCCATTTCTCACAGAGCTGTTATGTTCGGCTCTCTCGCAGAAGGCACTACCAGGATCTCAAACTTTCTGGAAGGTGCCGACTGCCTCTCCACCATTTCCTGTTTCCGGAAAATGGGCATTAACATAGAAAATACCAAAGGCGAGATCCTGGTTCACGGAAAAGGCCTCCACGGTCTCAGCGCTCCAGCAGAGACTCTTGATGTAGGCAACAGCGGTACTACCACCCGCCTCATCTCCGGAATCCTGGCAGGACAGGATTTTGTATCAGAGCTTACCGGCGATGCTTCCATCCAGAAACGCCCCATGAAACGGATCATGACTCCGCTTTCCCAGATGGGGGCAGATATCATCAGCCTTGGCGGAAACGGATGTGCACCGCTTAAGATCTCCGGAAAAAAACTCCATGCCATCCACTACAATTCTCCGGTAGCGTCTGCCCAGGTAAAATCCTGTGTACTCCTTGCCGGAATGTATTCGGACGGCATTACCCGTGTAACAGAGCCGGTTCTCTCCAGAAATCACACGGAGATCATGCTGAATTACTTTGGCGCTGATGTAACATCAGAAGGAACAACTGCATCCATCAAGCCAGATCCTTCTCTTTACGGACGTGAGATCCTGGTTCCGGGCGATATCTCTTCCGCTGCTTATTTTATCGCAGCCGGCCTTCTTGTTCCCAACAGCGAGATCCTTCTGAAAAATGTGGGGATCAACCCGACCCGTGACGGCATCCTCCGTGTATGCAAAGCTATGGGAGCAGATATCACTCTTCTCAATGAGACCACAGAGGGCGAACCTACTGCCGATCTTCTGATCCGCTCCTCTGCTCTTCACGGAACCACAGTAGAAGGTGCCATCATTCCTACTCTGATCGATGAACTTCCGATGATCGCTGTTATGGCAGCTTTTGCAGAAGGAACCACTGTTATCCGGGATGCACAGGAACTCCGTGTCAAAGAATCCGACCGTATTCAGGTTATGACCGAAAATCTCCGGAAAATGGGCGCAGATATCCAGGCAACGGAAGACGGCATGATCATCCATGGCGGAAAACCTCTCCACGGTGCAGAGATCGATTCTCATCTGGATCACCGTGTAGCCATGTCCTTCGCAGTAGCAGGCCTTCTCTCAGAAGGAACACTTTCCATCAAAAATGGTGAATGTGTCAACATCTCCTATCCGGAATTCTATTCCGATCTTTACAGTCTGGCAGAATAATTATCAGATATACAGACAGAGAGCATTTTTGTGTACTATTGCATCTGTTCTATCAGATGGAAGTACCTGAAAATGCTCTCTGTTTTTTGTATTTTTTTATATTTCGTATATTTTTTATCTGTTATGGATATTATAATTCCAAAATAAAATCATTTTTTTGATAAACTTTATCTATTTCCCCACTTTTCAAATTTCTACAGTTATGGTATTATTTGTCCGGAAAATAAAAGATTTCCAGAGAGGAGCAACGATTATGAAAATTTTGTTTTATGACACCAAGAGCTACGATAGAGAATTTTTTGAGAAGCTGCTTCCGTCCTATCCAGGTATTGAGATTAAATTTATTGAAGCAAATATCCATGAAGAAACCGCAGCTCTTGCCCACGGCTACGACGCCATCTGTGCATTTGTAAATGCAGATCTTGGTGCGCCTGTTATCGAAGAACTTCACCGCCAGGGTGTAAAACTGATCCTGATGCGCTGTGCAGGATACAACAACGTTGATCTGGAAACTGCTGCCAGATGCGAAATCCAGGTGGCACGTGTTCCAGGTTATTCTCCGGAAGCAGTTGCCGAACACGCCATGGCACTTGCCCTTACCGCCAACCGCCACACCCATAAAGCATATATCAAATGCCGTGAAAACAACTTTGCACTGAACGGTCTCATGGGCGTAAACTTTTATCAGAAAACTGCCGGTATCATCGGTACCGGAAAAATCGGCCAGGCAATGGCAAAAATCTGTCGCGGCTTTGGCATGAAGGTAATCGCTTATGATCTTTTCCCTAATAAAAATCTTGACTTTCTGGAGTATGTTTCACTGGACGAACTCCTTTCCACCAGTGATCTGATCAGTCTGCACTGTCCGATGACTCCGGAAACAGAGCATCTGATCAACTCCGAAACGATTGCAAAAATGAAAGATGGTGTGATCCTTGTAAATACCTCCAGAGGTGGACTGATCAAAACAGATGACCTGATCGCAGGTATCCGTGATCACAAATTCTTCGCCGTTGGCCTGGATGTTTACGAAGAAGAATCCGCATATGTATATGAAGACATGTCAAGCAGCATTCTTCCTACTTCCACGATCCAGCGTCTTCTGTCCTTCCCGAATGTTACAATGACTTCCCATCAGGGATTTTTCACAGTAGAAGCACTGACAAATATTGCTGAAACAACCCTGGAAAATGCAAAAGCGTTTATGGATGGGGATGAAATGAAAAATCTGGTTCACTGATTTCCAGAACCTTTATAGAAAAAATGTCCCGGACCATTGCACTTAACGATGATCCGGGACATTTTTGTCAACTCTTAAATGTACACCTGTATTTCCTAATAAATTTCCTCAAAAGATTTTCCATCATCTTCTGTATAATATACACGCTTTCCATCCTGTGTATAGATTAATTTCTGTTTTCCCTCAGGATCCAGACTGCACTGCTGGTAAGTAACACCTTCTTCTACCGGAAGCATACTATCTGCATTCTCATAATTCTCGGGAGTTAAATTCGACGGCGCATGGCCATACTCATAAATATACTGGGCAACATCATTTTTGTCCGTATACGTTCCTTTTTCATCCATTTTGTTTTCTGCAGCGTGATCTGTACTTTCTGTGCTGTCTTTCTCTGAAGAATCCTGCGCCTGCTCCATCTCCTCTTCATCCATCGCAGTCATTTCATCATCACTGTCCTCATCCATGGCTTTTAATTCATCGTCTGTCAACGGCTCCATATCATTCTCAAAAGCAGCTTCATCATACGTCTGCTTCTCCTTACAGCCACCCAGCATCAGAATCGCAGCACCAGTCAGTGCCAAAAGAAATAATTTAAACTTTCTCATGAATCAATCTCCTTTCATGGCATATCGTTCTCTCAAAAGTGTAATTTCTCTTTTCCATCCCTCATCATCATTTGGCGTCTCCAGTATAAAAGGAACTCCCTTAAGTGCCGGATGACACACCACCTCTACAAGCGCATCCAGACCGATTTCTCCTTCGCCGATCTTTGCATGACGGTCTTTATGACTTCCCAGTCCATTCATGCTGTCATTAAGATGAACCGCTTTCAGTCTGGTAAGTCCGATCACCTGGTCAAATTCTGTCAGTACTCCATCCAGATCATGTACAATGTCATAGCCTCCATCCCAGATGTGACAGGTATCCAGGCAGACCCCCAGTTTGTCTTTTCTCTCCACGCAGTCAATGATCTCTTTCAGTTCCTGAAACGTTGATCCCACTTCTGATCCCTTGCCGGACATAGTTTCCAGAAGAACTGTGGTACTTTGTTCTTCTGTAAGAACATCATTGAGAATTTCCGCAATTTTTGCAATTCCAGCTTCTATTCCCTGCCCTACATGGCTTCCGGGATGAAAATTATAATAATTCCCCGGTGTATACTCCATGCGCTTCAGATCATCCGCCATAATCTCTCTGGCAAAATCCCTCAGATTTTCTTTTGCCGCACAGGCATTCATTGTATATGGCGCATGAGCTACGATCTTACCGAAATGATGCTCTCTGGCAAGTTCCAGAAACTTTTCCACATCTGCCGGATCAATCTCTTTTGCCTTACCGCCTCTTGGATTTCTGGTAAAAAATGCGAACGTATTTCCTCCGTTTTTTACCATCTGACGTCCCATGGCTGCATAGCCTTTTGATGAACTTGTATGATTTCCGATATATAATACCATTTTTTTCTGATCTCCCTGTATTTTTTATTTACAGCAGCTTAAAGCCACAATTGTGTTGCCTTGTCCATTATAGCAAAAACTCTTTTTTCTGCAAAGTCCGGTATTCATTCTTTACATTACTTCCAATTCTTCCTATAATAAATGTATCTTTACATATGAAGGAGAAAAAGTATGGCAAATGATAATCGAAAGCCGCCGCACAGACATGATCCGGAACTGGCACGAAAAGAAGCACTCCAGGCCAGACAGACACATACACATCGTTCCGGTCAGAAAGAAAACGGCCATCGCCAAACCACTTCGCGGGTAAACAAACGTCCGTCCACACACAGTTCTGCCACATCCCGCAGAAAAAACATCAAAAAAAATTCCAGATATCAGCAGGTACGACGTCAGAAAATGATGCTTGCGGGAGGAGGATTTCTGATCTTGCTTCTTGTAATTATCTTCTCTGCCCGCTCCTGTATTTCTTCCAGAAAAGCCGCCGAAGCTGCTGCCATCCAAAAAGCACAGGAAGCCGCCCAGGCGAAAAAATCCGAAGAAACCGCAAAAGCAGCTCAGAAAGATCCTGTTTCACTGACCATCAGTGTTGTAGGCGACTGCACCCTTGGTACAGACGAAACCTTTGATTATGACACAAGTCTGAACGCCTATTATGACAGCAACGGAAAAGATTACTTTTTCCAGAATGTAAAAAGTATTTTTTCAGCTGATGATCTGACCATCGCCAATTTTGAGGGAACACTTACGGATTCGGATACCCGTGAAGATAAAACATTTGCATTTAAAGCACCTGCCGAATATGCACAGATCCTAACCAGTGGTTCCATAGAAGCCGTAAATACTGCCAACAATCACAGTCATGATTACGGAGAGCAGAGTTACACGGACACACTGACTGCTCTGGATAACGCAGGGATCATCCATTTTGGCTATGATGATACTGCAGTTATGGACATCAAGGGCGTTAAAGTCGGACTTGTGGGAATTTATGAACTGAAAGACCATCTTGGCCGTGAACAACAGCTGAAAGATAATATTGCCAAAGTCAAAGCAGACGGCGCAGAGCTTGTTATTGTAATCTTCCACTGGGGCAATGAGAGCGAAACTGTTCCGGATACCAATCAGATGACTCTCGGACGTCTGGCCATTGATGAAGGTGCGGACCTGGTATGCGGGCATCATCCACATGTACTTCAGGGAATTGAAACTTACAAGGGCAAAAATATCGTTTACAGTCTTGGAAATTTCTGCTTTGGCGGAAACAGCTCGCCAAGCGATATGGATACCATGATTTTTCAGCAGACCTTTACCATCACCTCCGACGGTGTACAGGCAGATAATGTAACAAATATCATTCCCTGCTCCATTTCTTCTGCAGACGGTTATAACAACTATCAGCCAACCCCTGCTACCGGCGATGAAGCCACCAGAATCAAATCCAAGATTGATGAACGCAGCGCAGCGATTCCAACAGCAGATTCTACAGCCAAATCCTCTGGCGATACAGGCAGTTCTGATACTGTTTCTGCAGATGACGCATCCGGAAGCACTGATACTTCCGATGAATCTGAATCGGATACAGACTCTGATTTTTCAGATGAATCGGATGGTTCGGATTACGATACTTCAGAAGATTATGATACCTCGGACGAAGAAGATTACAGTTCCGATGAAGAGGCAGATTTTTCAGATAACAGCGATGAATAGATAAAATAAAATCCTGACAGATATTGCATGATCCATGCAAAAATCTGTCAGGATTTTTATATGAAAGATAATTGTAATTTTGTTACTCGATCATCATGGCATCACCAAAACTGAAGAAACGGTATCTCTCCTTCACCGCCTCCTCATAGGCAGCCATAATATGCTCTTTTCCTGCAAGGGCAGAAACCAGCATCAGCAGCGTGGACTCCGGAAGATGGAAATTGGTGATCAGTCCATCGATTGCTTTGAATTTATAGCCTGGATAGATAAAGATCTCTGTCCATCCGCTTCCGGCTTTTACGATTCCGTCTTCTCCTGTTGCAGACTCCAGGGTACGGCAGCTGGTAGTTCCCACGGAAATCACTCTTCCACCGTTTTTCTTTGTATCATTGATCAGTTTTGCCTGATCTTCTTCCACAATGTAAAATTCCGAATGCATATGATGTTTCTCCACATCATCCACTTTTACCGGTCGGAACGTTCCAAGGCCTACATGTAAAGTTACATGGGCAATATTCACACCCATTTCTTTTACCTTCTCAAGAAGTTCCGGTGTGAAATGCAGTCCTGCAGTCGGTGCTGCAGCAGATCCTTCATTTTTGGCATACACGGTCTGATAACGGTTTTTGTCTTTCAGCTTGTGGGTAATATATGGCGGCAGCGGCATTTCTCCCAGCTGATCCAGAATTTCCTCAAAAATTCCCTCATAATGGAACTGGATCAGGCGGTTTCCCTCATCTACAATATCGATGATCTCACCTTTTAAAATGCCATCGCCAAAAGTTATTTTGGCACCCGGACGTGCCTTTTTGCCGGGCTTTACAAGACACTCCCAGATATCATTCTCACGGCGTTTCAGAAGCAGGATCTCGATCAGTGCTCCTGTCTCCTCCTTATGTCCGTAAAGACGTGCCGGAATAACTTTGGTGTCATTGATCACAAGGCAGTCTCCCTTATGCAGGTAATCCAGTATATCGGTAAAATGACGATGCTCGATACTTCCGTCTTTCAGGGACAGATGCATCAGTCTGGAAGAACTTCTGTCCTCCAGCGGGTCCTGAGCAATCAGTTCCTGCGGCAGGTCATAATAAAAATCTGATGTTTTCATAATTATTTTTCCACTTCCTCTTTCCATTGTTTGCGAAGCCTGCGGACCTCGTTCCACTCTTTGTTTGTAAGATCGGCCTTTGGCAGCAGATCCGGTCTCCATTTGGCAGTACGGATAATAGACTGCTCTCTTCTCCATTTATCCACATTTGCATGATGTCCGGAAAGCAGCACCTCCGGAACTTTTTTTCCATGCCATTCTTCCGGTCGGCTGTACTGGGGATATTCCAGAAGATTTCCGGAAAAAGATTCCGTCTCTCCGGATTCCTGATTATTCAGAACTCCTGGTACCATTCTGGAAATGGAATCCATCATAACCATAGCCGGAAGTTCCCCACCAGTAAGTACATAATCACCGATAGAAACATAATCCGTCACAATTTCTTCCAGAACACGCTCATCAATTCCCTCATAATGACCGCAGAGAAAAACCAGGTCTTCTTCCAGTGCGAACTCTTTCGCCATATTCTGGTTGAAAGTTTTTCCCTGAGGAGTAAGAAAGATCACACGTGGTTTTCTTCCGATGCGCTCTACAATGGATTCATAGGACAGATATACCGGTTCTGCCTGCATTAGCATTCCGGCACCGCCGCCATATGGATAATCATCTACCTTCTGGTGCTTGTTGAAGGCAAAATCCCGGATATTGATCGCTTCCAGTGATAACAGTCCCTTTGTAATCGCACGGCCTGTAATACTTGTGTTCATTCCGTTCTCGATCATTTCCGGAAACAGTGTAAGTACATGATAATTCATTTAAACAAGCCCTTTCATCAAATGCACAGTCATGGTATTTTTTTCCACGTCTACATCAAGAACACAGTCATGGATCGCCGGAAGCAGAACTTCCTCTCCATCCACACGATCTACGATATAAACATCATTGGCACCGGTCTCCATAACATCGCGGAGTACTCCGAATTTCTCCCCATTCTCCAGAAGTACATCCATTCCGATCAGATCTGCCACATAATATTCATCCTCGCCAAGCTCCTGTGCTTCCTCACGCGGAATCCAGAGATCACGGCCTTTATACATTTCAATATCATTGATATTATCAACGCCTTCAAACTTCAGGATCGCAAGATTCTTAAAGAATTTTACATTCTGAATATTCAGTCTGCGAAGTTCTTTTCCTGTATCCAGAAGCACATATTCAATATCAAGAAAACGCTCTGCATCATCCGTTGTTGGAAAAACCTTTACTTCACCACGGACACCATGCGTTGTTGTGATAACTCCTACTTTTAATAAATCTTCCATTTTTGCTCCCTTTCAGAGTAAAAACAGGAGCCATGGAATCCACAGCTCCTGTCTCATTTTTCATTGCAGAATATCTACAATCACTTTTTTGCTGCTTTTTGAAGAAGCCGCTTTCACAACAGTACGGATTGCCTTGGCAATTCTTCCCTGTCTTCCAATGACCTTACCCATATCGGCCGGTCCGACTTTCAGTTCAACAACAATCGCGTCGTCTTTCTCAGTCTCAGTAACGACTACCTCATCCGGATTTTCAACAAGAGATTTTGCAATTACTTCTACAAGTTGTTTCATTACATACCTCCTTGCTCTGCCCTTACGGGGCCCACAGATCTTAAATCTGTCAGGTATTATTTCTCGATTCCGGCAAGTTTAAGAAGCTTAGCAACTACTTCTGTAGGCTGAGCACCAGCTGCAAGCCATTTCTTAGCTGCCTCTTCGTCGATTTTGTATACGCTTGGGTCAAGGTTCGGATCATATGTTCCGATCTCTGCGATACATCTTCCGTCACGTTTGCAGCGGGAATCTGCTACTACGATTCTATAGAAAGGTGCTTTCTTCTGTCCCATTCTTCTTAATCTGATCTTAACTGCCATTTTTGTTTTCCTCCAATTATCTTTCTAAAAATTTATTGTTGTTTATTAAAAGGGAAGCTTAAAGCCGCCTCTTTTTCCCATATTCATCTTGCCGCCTGTTAAGCCCGGCATCTGTTTCATCATCTTCTTGCTCTGCTCAAACTGCTTCACAAGACGGTTTACTTCTGTGACATCCACGCCTGCACCTCTGGCGATGCGGTTCTTACGGGATATGTTCAGAATGTTCGGATTGCTTCTCTCCTGAGGTGTCATGGAAAGGATGATGGACTTGGTACGATCCATAGCTTTCTCATCGATCATGCCCTCGATATCTTTCATCTTGCCGCCCATTCCAGGAAGCATGTTCAGGATACTGGAAATACCACCCATTTTGTTCATTTGCTCCATGCTGGTAAGATAGTCATTAAAGTCGAAGTCCATTTTCTTCAGCTTCTTCTGCATCTCCTGGGCCTGTTCCTGATCCACAGATGCTTCCACCTTCTCGATCAGGCTCATCACATCGCCCATACCAAGGATTCTGGAAGCCATACGTTCCGGATAAAACTGTTCCAGGTCCGAAAGCTTCTCTCCCATACCAACATAGAAGATCGGTTTGCCGGTTACGGCTTTAATGGAAAGTGCAGCTCCACCTCGTGTATCACCGTCCATCTTGGTCAGGATCACGCCGTCAATGCCGACTTTATCAGAAAAGTTCTGCGCTACATTCACCGCATCCTGTCCTGTCATGGCATCAACTACAAGCACTGTCGCATCCACATTCACATTTGCCTTGATATTCTCAAGCTCCTGCATCATATCCTCATCAATATGAAGACGTCCTGCTGTATCGATCAGTACAACATTCTGCTGATTGGATTTCGCATGCTCGATAGCTGCTTTTGCAATGTCCACGGGATTCTGCTTGTCTCCCATGGAAAAGACCTCGACGCCCTGCTTCTCACCATTCACCTGCAGCTGTGTGATCGCTGCGGGACGGTAAACATCACAGGCCACAAGCAGTGGTCTCTTTCCTTTGGATTTCAGTTTGCCTGCCAGCTTGGCAACCGTTGTTGTCTTACCTGCACCCTGGAGGCCGACCATCATAAGAACGGTAAGATCCATTCCCGGTTTGATCGGAAGTTCTGTTGTCTCACTTCCCATCAGATTGACCAGCTCGTCATTTACGATCTTGATCACCATCTGTCCCGGATTCAGACCATTCATAACATCCTGTCCGATAGCCTTTTCCTGAACAGATTTCGTAAACTGCTTAACGACCTTAAAGTTAACATCCGCTTCCAGAAGTGCCATCTTAACTTCTTTCAGCGCAACCTTGACATCAGCCTCTGTAAGACGGCCTTTGCCTTTCAGCTTTTTAAATACATTCTGCAGTTTATCTGTTAAACTCTCAAATGCCATTGATCATAACTCCTCTAATATCACATTGGAAATCGCCGCAATATCTTCGGCGTGGTACTTGTCAGCCAGTTCATGGATCTTCATAACCTGACTGCGGATGTTCAGGAATTTCTCGACCAGATGGAGTTTCTCTTCGTATTCCTCCAACGTCCGATTGCACCGTCTGATCATATCATGTACACCCTGTCTGCTGATGCCAAGTTCCTCAGCAACTTCACTTAAGGAATAATCCTCAAATACCACACTGGTGTACACCTGCCGCTGCCTCTCTGTCAGAAGCTCTCCATAAAAATCAAATAAAAAAGTCTGCTCTACAAATTTCTCCATCTGTAATCACCTTGGCTATCATACACGATTCCGGCATGCCTGTCAAGGGTTTTTGCTTTACAAATTTATTTTTTCCAAAATTTCACAGAAAAAAGGCCGGGAAAGCGCTTTTCTGCTGAGTTTTGCAGGCTTTTCCGACCTTTTTTTATTTTATTTTCTTCCTATTATATAGTTATATAGGCCAATCTGAATTCGATCAAAACATTTCTTTCGTCATTTTATCGATTTCCTGATCTACTGCCTCATAAACACCTGGGATGCAGGAAAAATTCAGGCCATGGGTGGTACATGGAATAAAATGAAGTTTACCACAGTCTCTGCAAAGCTGATCGGTTGCTTCTTCAATCATTTCCTGATTCCAGTCAAAACGATCTACTTTACCATTATCGATACCGCCCATAAATGTGATATCTTTTCCATATTCTTTGATCAGTTTTGGAAGATCATTGACTGACATACATCCCTGCCATACATCAATTCCCATCTCGATCATTGTTGGAACCAATGTTGCACTGTAACTGTCATTGTGATGAATGATCAGTTCTACCCCGTGATCATGGTAATAGCCATAAATACGTTTGTAGGAATCCATAAAGAATTCACGGAACATGTCCACACTGATAAATGTAGATTTCTGTGTTCCCCAGTCATCATGATGGAATACAACATCCGGTTTCATATAGGTACAGATCTGCTCTGCCCATTTCAGTTCCCACTCTGTAATATATTCGATCAGTTCATGCATGGCTTCCGGTTCTTCGTAAAAATTCATCATAGTATTCTGAATTTCACAGAGATAATGGCACATCTCAAAAACTCCCGGTGCGATCAGTGTGGCAACCATTGTTTCATTCCTATCAATTCCGGCAATGGTCTCCTGGCATGCTTTCCAGTCTTCTGCTGTGTAATTGATATCCGGTGCTTTTACATATTTTTTCCATTCTGTGATATCCGGGCATACCAGATGTTCGGGATCATGAAGTGGAAACGCTCCTGGCGTTCCTGCCGGCCAGGAATTATAATATCCCCAGCCACATTTTACTGTTGGTGCACCAGGTCCTTCCGGCATCATCGGATACTGCTGCTGATAGGGAGTATTCAGAACAAAGGTCAGTCCCTCATACTGTTTTACAAAACGATCCGGATTTCCTCCACGGATTACTTCCATCATATTCTGTCTTTTTGTTAACATAAAAACACCTCCGCTACGTTATTATGCAGGAAAGCCTTTTTTCCGCACTTGTTTTGCTACACCCCAATATAAAAGGCTTATTTCTGCACTTGTTTTTTCTTTATGATTCTATTATACTGAAAATCAGAAGAATCACAATTCCACATAATATGGTGATTATTTCTATTTTTTCCTATAAAATATAGGAAGGAGGATTTTCTTTGAAACTCAGTGCAAAAATCATCTGTTATCACTTACAGAAATCATTTTCCATACATACATCCAGGCTGGATACATTTCCCACGCTTTCCTGCCCTTCCTGTTTTGAAAAAAGCATGCCTCTTCAGGATGGACGTGTTTACCTCATCACAGATCCGGATTTTCAGCCAACTTTTCATCATCCCAAAAATATCCTGTTCCTGATGATCGGAAAAGCTTATCAGAATTACGAATTATCCCAGCCAAATATGTGTATCATCCCTGAAGACCTTCCTGTTAACACTGTTTTTAATAAACTTCAGGATATTTTTATCCTTTATGACCAGTGGAATCAGTCTCTGATGGAGTCCCGTCTTCGAAACGCTTCTATTCAGGAGCTTCTGGATCTTACCACTTCCATCATTCCAAATCCAATGATGCTGATCGGCATGGATTTTACCATCATTGCTTCCAGAGGCTGGGACCTGGGTGATCTCTCCAATTCCGTTCTGGGTTCCAGCGAAAATTCCTGGGATATTGTGGACAGTCTGAAGCAGGACCCTCATTACGAGGAAGCATTTTATAAAACTGGTTATTTTTATTATCCGGGAAATGGCCTTACGGTTCCTTCTCTCTGTGTAAACATTTCCAACAATGACAAGGCCGTATACAGACTGATGTTTTCCGGAGGTGAAGTTCCTCTGGATGACACCTTTGGTTTCGTCCTGGAGTACCTTTCCCAAATGGTATCTCATGCACTTTCCACAGGTATCATGCACAACCGGGATAAAGCTTTTCCTCTGCATCAGATTTTTATATCCATCCTGACAGACCCTGGAGCTGATTATGTAAAAGTCAGCCAGCAGCTGACAAATGTGGGGTGGCTTTCTTCCCATATGTATCAATGCATCCTGATCCAGACCGGGCTGATCGATCAGAAAAATCTGACCCTCAATGCCATCTGCAATTATCTGGAAAATACGATCCCGGCAAGCTGCGCTACCGAATATAAAGGGAATGCTGTGCTTTTTATCAATCTGGATCTCTGTACTATGACCGTCCAAGAAATTTCCGATAAGATTGAAGGCTTTATCAAAAGCAGCATGCTAAGCGCCGGATACAGCAGGAAGATGCTCGGGCATTTCAATTTCCACCGTCAATACACACAGGCTTCTGTCACTTTACAGGTTGGCAAACGCAAAAACCCCGCAGAAAGTATCCACTATTTTAACTCCATCGCTCTGCCCTACATCCTGGAACAGGCTACCAGAAAACTTCCTGCTTACATGATCTGCCACGAAAAGCTTCTGTCACTAAAATACAAAGATGAGGCAAAACAATCTCATCTCTATGACACACTGCGTTGTTTTCTGGAACACAACCAGAACATTGCCCATACTGCCAGCGCTTTATTTATCCACAGAACTACTCTTCTTTACCGTCTGGATAAGATCAAAGCATTTCTGGATTCGGATCTTACAGACAGAGATGAAATCCTTTATCTGCTGCTTTCTTTTCATCTGATGGATATGGAAGAAGAAAATCAGAACACAAACGCATAAAAAAAACGGGAAATCTCATGCATACCATAATATGCTTCCTGATTTCCCGTTTTTTCTATGTAAAGCGGATATTCTCTTTTATAATTCTTCCTTTTTTTCTTCGTTCAGAATTGAAGTACAGTGTGGGCATCTTGTAGCCTCGATGTCGATCTCACTTCTGCAGAACGGACATACCTTCGTAGTTGGTGCAGGCTCTTCCTCTTTTTTTGCTCCGATGGAAGTGATCTTGTTTACCGCCTTCAGAAGACAGAAAAGAATAAATGCCATGATCACAAAATTGATCACTGATGAGACAAAGGATGAAGCAAATCCGGATACATCCTTCAGTGTATACGTTGCTCCTCCTGTAAGCACATTCAGGATCGGATTGATAAAGTTGTCGGTCAGTGATGTTACGATACCTGAGAAAGCACCTCCAATGATCACACCAATAGCCATGTCCATGACATTTCCCCGCAATGATCTTATAAAAGAATACGTTCTTCCTGTCCGGCACATTTTTTTAATGTTTCCCCAATTGCCAGAATGCCACCGCACTGGCTGCAGCCACATTCAATGAATCTACTCCATGGGCCATGGGAATGCATACCGTATAGTCACAGTCCGCAATGGTCTCTGAGGCAAGTCCATCTCCTTCCGTCCCAAGAACAACCGCCAGTTTTTCTTCCGCCATCAGATGGGGATCGTCAATATCAAAAGAATCCTCCTTCAGTGCCATGGCTGCGGTCTTAAATCCCATTGCCTTCAGCAGCCGGATGCCTTCGGTCTTCCACTCTGTCTTTTCATCAAAAAACGTCCATGGGATCTGAAATACAGTTCCCATGCTGACACGGATCGCACGGCGGTACAGGGGATTGCTGCATCCTGGCGTTAACAGGACCGCATCCATTCCAAGAGCCGCCGCAGAACGAAAAATCGCGCCGATATTAGTAGGATTTACCACATTTTCCAGAACCGCGATCCTGCGGGCATTTTTGCAGATCTCATCAATCCCCGGAAGTGCCGGCCGGTGCATGGCACAGAGCATTCCTCTTGTCAGCTTAAAACCGGTCAGCTGTGTCAGAACATCAAATTCTGCTGTATAAACCGAAATGTCTCCACATCGCCGGATCAGCTCCTTTGCTTCTCCCTCAATATGTTTATGTTCCACCAGAAAAGAAATCGGCTTACATCCGGAATCCAACGCCCGCTCAATAACTTTCGGGCTCTCCGCGATAAAGATTCCCTTCTCAGGCTCTGCCCGGTTCAAAAGCTGTATCTCGGAGATCCTGGCATATACATCCAGCTCCGGTGCGTTAAAATCTGTGATTTCTATGATATTTGACATGATTGTTTTCTCCTGTTCTGTCTTCCTGTTTCTATCTGTTTATTGTAGCAGAATATCTTTACAAAAGAAAGCCAGGTGTTATTTAACCCCACCTGGCTTTGCTATTACATATAAAACAGTTTGTTTCTTTTTCAGATCCGTACTTCCATCCACCGGATCATATCCCCGATCACTTCGTCTTTACAGTATTCATTCAAAATCTCATGGAAAAGTCCGCCGTAGATCTTCATCTGTTTATCTTTTGATCCTGCTTCTTTAAAGAAATCATAGGTATCCTGTACACTTACCAGACCGTCTTTCTCACCGTGTGTCATAAGAACCGGATAATGAAACTCTGCTTTTTTCTCCTTGAACCAGTCAAGTCCGTCACAGATCGCATAGCATAAGCCTGCTGTAAAAGACTGTTTATTATATGGATCTTTTCCGTACCAGTCTACCACTTCCTGTACAGAGCATACACCGGAGCCCAGCTGATTGGTAAGACGTGTATGTACATCCATTCCTCCCGGCACTCCACGGATCAGATTTCCGTTATCTGCAGTCAGTGCACCGCTGGTAATGATTCCCCGGAGCTTTTTGTCCGGATATTTGGCTCCATACAGAGAAACGGTAAATCCTCCCATGCTGTGTCCGAGAAGGAACACCGGAATATCCGGATTTTCTTCAATGGCCATATCCACCACTACATTGGTATCATCCAGAAGTTCATTAAAATCCGAATAAAAAGTCTCCTCACCTTCGGATCGTCCATGTCCTCTGTGATCAAAACGGTAGGTACCGATTCCTACTTCATGAAGCTTCTCCGCAAAATAATCGTACCTGCCCTGATGCTCACAGAGACCGTGAACGATCACGATCACAGCCTTATTATCTGCTGCCGTTTCCTTTTTCAGATACAGTTTCGTTCCGTCAAACGATGTGATCATACTCTCACCCATAGTAAAAACCTCCTTTTTCCTGCTGTAAGATACGCATCCCCATTATACGTCTCACGCTGTCTCATAGATTTATCATACCATGAAATCTGTATTTTGATAACCCCTGATTCCAATTATCAGCAATTATATATTTTTTATGGTAAATAGTAATAAATAAAGCATTGACACATTCTGTTCTCTGAACTATAATTGTTTTGTACAGCGAGGTACCTTTTTAAGGCATCTCGTTTTTTTGTTATATACAATTATTTATTTAAGGAGGAATCTATTATGACACCAATGAATAACGCTGATTATCTTACCCGACTGGAACATGCTGACGAACTGGAAGCTTTAAAAGCAGCAAAAAAAGCTTCCGGGCTGACTTACGAACAATTAGCCGAACTCATAGGAGTCAATAAAGTATGGCTCGCTTCTGTATTTGAAGGACAGCAGTATGTTCCGGAAGAATATACCCTGAAACTTGCAGAAGCGCTTAAAATCAGTCCATCCGCTACTGCATTTCTCAACAGCCATCCGTATAAAGGAAATACTGATCCGATTCTTTACCGGCTTCATGAAGTCATTGATACTTACGGTCCCGCTATCAAAGATATCATTCATGAACAGGGCGGAAACGCCATCATGAGTGCCATTGATTTCGGTCTGGATGTAGATGTGACCGAAGACGCGGAAGGAAATCACCGTGTTATCATTAAATTCGATGGTAAACTTCTTCCTTATGCTAAAAAGGGAAAATATCCGTGGTAGGAACAAAAACGCCAGTTTCGAGTTAATTTGAAACTGGCGTTTTTTTGCAAATCTTTATTCTACTTCTTCCGGCTCCATGCTGAGCACATGACCTTCCTGATTTTCGATATCGTATTTCTGTCCGTACTCCTTGAAGTACTGATAATATTCCACACTGTTGGTCGGATAAATCTTGGAATCATGGATATGAAGATCCGAACCGGTTTCTCCACTCTTCATAAGCGCAACCATAGCACTTGCACAGTGCGTTGCGATACGGCCAAAACTGTTCAGGATATCACTGAACACCGTTCCTTCTTCCAGTCCGCATTTGCCCTGGCTCAGGCGCTCTGCGTGGCGCATTTTCAGCATATCACAAAGTCCTGTGATCACAGCTCCCAGAGGTGCTACTCTCTGTGCCATTTCCTTATCATCTTTCATAAAAGCATTGCAGGTTATGTTGATATCCTCACGGACCGCTTCCATAACAACATTCAGCTCATCCCAGGCTTCCTGAGAAAAATTCGTGTGATTATCATGCATCTCGCTGGACATATGTGCAATATAAGAAGCATGATCACCAATACGCTCAAAGTCATTGATCGTATGCAGATACAGAGAAGTCTGTCTTGTCTGTGCAGAATTCATCTCTCTCTTGGTCAGCTGGATCAGATATTCTCCAAGACGACTTTCATACTTGTCGATCAGATCCTCTTTTCGCTGAACCTTATCGTATTTATCCTGCTGATAGTCATTCAGAAGGTTCATAGCTCTGTTGACATTTTTGCGGAGTTTCTTGGACATTCCGTTCATTACACGGTGGCACTGTGCGATGGCAAGGGCCGGGTAATTCAGAAGACGCTCCTCCAGAAGATCAAAGTCCGCCTCATCTTCCAAGTCCTCTTTGTTATCCTTCACAAGCCAGCATACCAGCTTCTCGATCTTTGGAATGAACGGGAACAGCACGATAACTGTTGCCAGACGGAAGACTGTGTTCAGAAGGGCGATCGCTACCGGTGTCATCGTCATATCCATAAATGTAAAATGTACAAATGCATTCACTGTGTAGAAGATCACAGACCACATGATAAGACCAAACAGATCATTGATCAGATACACAAGAGCAGTTCTCTTACCGTTCTTATTTGCACCAATCGCAGAAATAAGGACCGGACATGCAGCACCGACACCAATACCAAGAACGATTGGAAACGCACTTGCAAATGTCAGGATTCCGGTTACAGACAGCGCCTGAAGTACACCGACTGTTGCAGATGCGCTCTGCAGTACCGCGGTAAATGCAATACCAACCAGGATACCTGCGATCGGATTGGAAAACATAGTCAGCATCTTGATAAATACCGGGCTCTCACGCAGTGGGGATACCGCACCACTCATCATCTGCATACCTGTCATCAGGATTGCAAAACCAAGCATGATATTTCCTACATTCTTATGTAAGGTTCGCTTACAGAACATGCGGAAAATAATGCCAACAACTGCCACAACAGCTGAAATTGTTGCTGTGGAAAGAATACTTGCGATACCATTGGATCCTTCGATATAAGAAAGACATAAGATCCAGCCGGTGATACTGGTTCCGATATTCGCTCCCATGATGATACCGATCGCCTGTTTCAGCTTCATCATACCGGAGTTTACAAAACCGATTACCATAACTGTCGTCGCGGAAGACGACTGGATCACACTGGTAACACCAGTGCCAAGTGCGACACCCTTCAGTGGAGTATTGGTCATCTTATAGAGAAACGCTTCGAGCTTATTTCCAGCTGCCAGCTTCAGACCATCGCCCATTAAGGACATTCCAAACAAAAATAATGATACTCCACACAACAAAGATAAGATCATTGAAAAAATTGCCATAATTTTCTCCTTTGTCATACTCGCTTCCTGTCAGCATCTGCCAGGAGCCGTGTTATCCCGAAAATGTAATTTTACATTTCCTTAATCTGGATTTTTCTTATTTTTAACATTTTCCCATTTATTATGCCACATCGCTTCCCATATTACAACAACTGATTTATTTCAAAAATAAAAAAAATTTGAAGACTGTCCTTTGATTTTCAAAAGTCAGCCTTCAATCTGAGTATTTTTGAGTAATTATTCACAAAATTTATGCCATATAGAAAAAACAGCTCCACGATATTTGTTCCATATCGCAAAGCTGTTTTTATTATTTTTGAGAATTATTTTGTTGTGTCTGCTTTCGCATCGGCAATAACTGAGAAGTAGCAAAGATCATCTAATGCAACTTTGAGTGTTTTATTCTCTTTATCAACACTGATCGGGTCTACAACTGACCACTCATTTTTCTCTGCGTTATAGCATAACAACTGAATGTTCTCCATGTCATCTGTGATGCTTGGGATAGAAATTTCAACCTCATATTTGCCATCTGCATTCTTTTCAGCTCTGGTAGCATCAAGAACTTTAAACTGTGTAAAGCCTGTAACGAAATCTTTTCCGTCAAGTTTCTCGATTACTTCCTCAAGTTTTGCTTTCAGAGTTTCATCTTTCTCATCTGTTGCAAGAGCCTTCAGAACATCGATGAATTCAGGCATATCCATTTTGCCTTCTCCAACTTTCTGGAATGCTTCTGCAATTGTCGGATACTTCTGCTGAAGATCCTTAACTCCTTCTGTATCTTCGATCTTCTGAATGATCTCATAGATCTGAGACTGCTCCTGGCTTACCGTAACATCCTTAGTACGACTTCCGTCTGCGCTGACACAAAAAGCACATCCTACACTGAGAACTGCTGCTAACGCAAGTGCCATGAATTTCTTTGCAATTTTCATAATGCACCTCTCCTTTTGAGTGAAATATTTAGATAATAGCACTTTCTGTACTATCAATCTCTTAGATATAAGAATAAATCAAACTGAAAAAAATATCAATCATTTTTCTCATAAAACATGGAAATAATCATTTCTGTCAATGCATCTTCATCAATATGATATTCATCAAAATTCTCTCCTTCAGTTCCCTGTCCCGGAACTGTCTGAGTATCGAAAATACCATTCTGTGAAGCAACGAGAAGTTTTGCAAAAACATCATTTCCCATACTGGTTACTGTATAATCTTTAATACTGCTGTAAAGATCAGCAACGAATCCGGCATTTTGACTCGCCTCATCCTGGCATTTTTTCAACAGAGCCTGAATATAAGTTTTCTGACGTTCCTGTCTTACAAGTGCACTCTGACTCTTTTTTGTATCACGATAGTGTACAAACTGCTCTGCATTTTCACCTGTCAATGTTACGGTTGAACCTTCTTTAAAATCCGGATTCACATCCTCAAGACTGCTATCTGGTACTGTAATCTCCACACCACCTACAAAATCTGTCAGAGCCGCAATTCCGTCCATATTCATAGAACAGTATCCCTGGATCGGGACACCATCCAGCATATTGGAAACTGCTGTTTTCATAAGCTCACAGCTTTTCTGTTTTCCATCGCCATACGCATACTGGATATTAATATGATCGGTAGTCATACCAAGACTTTTTCCACTTGGATTGAATACTTCAATTTTTGTCATGGAATCTCTTGGAATAAACAGAACTTTCAGTTGCTCTGTTGCTCTGTCCATGGAAACCAGAAAAATGGAATCCGCCTGACCGGCATCTTTCTGAGATTCATATGTATCAACATTTTCTCTGGTATCAATTCCCATAAACAGGTAGTTACTCAAATGGTCATTATATTTGTAAGTGCTTCCCTGATACTCTATGGTATCTGCGTCATTCTGTGTCTGACTTCGTTCTGCCTGACCGGAAACTTTCATTTCGGATTCTGTTTTTGTCTGTTTCCAAAGATAATATACGCCGACGAAAACAGCTGCCAGAATAATTATTATGATCAGCACAGTCAGATATATTTTTCTCTGATGTGCAGTGTTTCTTCCTGAATTCTTCATTTCCTATCCTTCAGTCTTATTCCATGGATATCCATAAAACAAATTCTTCGCCTGTATCTTAATTTTTGCTGATATAATTTAATTCTTCCAGTTTTTGGAGGATTGCCTCAGCCATTGCCTGCTGTGCTTCCTTTGTGGATGCAGGCTGTGGTGTCACAGATGCCAGGCTGATATAATGTTCTCCCCATTTCTGACTGAGCACCTGATCCAAAGCATCTGATGTCACAGTGCCATCCATTGGTCTGGTTCCCACTACAAGGAATTCTTCCTTATCCTGGAATGTATTCAGAATATTCTCCTGCTGCTCTGCAAGTTCGGCCGGGTCATGATTCCAGCCACCATAATATCCCATAAAAATAACCGGGATACAGTCCAAATCATTTCTGGTTGTCTCTTCTTCTGTCAGGTCACGGATTCCAGTTTCTGTTACATTCAGCTGTGCACCATTAGCAGCCTGCTGATGTTTGGTGATATATCCCTGGATCGTATCGTCACTTACTCCCGCCATTTTCATCATGGAAAGAGTTCCACCACCCTGAAGCGTTTTATTGATCACGGTAAGGTTGCTGTATCCATTCTCTGTGAGAAGTTTCTGAAGTACTGCCATATAGGAATAGGTATTTGATTCCTCTCCATTGATCAGATCATCTCCCCAGCACACAATACCTGAAATTTCTTTTTTTGTGTCTGCGGTATCAGCTGCTGTTTCATCCGTGCTGTCTGTACTATCCGCAGATTCTGTTGTATCAGAATCAGTTGCTGCATTTGCTTTTTTGTCATCTGCCTTATCGCTGCTTTCTGCTGAATCCGCATCGGACTTAGCATCTACACTGTCAGAAGACTTTGAACTATCATCTGCCGCCCCGTCTTCTTTCTCCAGCTGTGAAGCGTGTTCTTTTACAGCCTCATAATCTTCAATACCCTTCTGCTCACTTCCGGCAAGCTTTTCCAGACGGTGTGCTTCCGCTTTTTCAGATTCACGGCTCATCATAAAAATAGAGCCAAGAACTCCGATCAGCAAAATACAGATGATTGCCAACAGTATATTAAGTTTTTTACTGTTTCTTTTATTTCCGTTCACTTTTTCCCAGCTTTCTTTTTTATTTATTCTCTTCTTCCGCCCGACGGTAATATTCTCCATAATGTTTGTAATAGAAGGAATAATATTTATCCGCTTTCGTGTCGATCTTATTCATAACTGCACCAAGAATCTGACAGCCGCTTCTTTCAAGCTGTGAAAGTGCTCTCTGTGCATCTTTATATCTGACATTTCCCGGCTCGATCAGGAAAACAGCACCATCACAATATCTTCCGATCACTGCCGCATCAACAACAGTTCCAATTGGCGGAGTGTCGATCAATATGTAACTGTAGTATTCACGGACCTTCTTCAGAAAAACCTGAAAGACATTTTCACTGAGTAAGCCTGACGGGTTCGGTGCAGAAGGACCACCAAAAATGATATCCATATTCTCAAAATTGGTTTCATAAATAATATCATTGATATTTGCCTGTCCACTTAAGAACTGAGAAAGGCCCCGTACCTCTTCTTCAACCCCGAGACGGCCTACATAAGCGGTTTTACGGATATCCGCATCCAGAAGAAGTACCTTCTTTCCGATACTTCCAAGTTCCTGTGCAAGACTTAAAACAACATCACTCTTTCCCTCATTTGGAAAACAGCTTGTGATCAGAATTGTCTTTATGCTCTGGCCGGACAGCTGAATATTCGTACGCAGCGTTTTGATCGCTTCATTATAGTAATAATTATTTTTACGTTTATCTGTTAACGTGATTTTCTTCATTGTTCAGATTCCTCCATTTGCTTTAGCGATGACTTTTTTTCTTATTCTTTTTACTTTTTACATTTACAAAGTCTTTTCTGTCAGGAACCTTTGCAAGTACGGAAATTCCCAGATATTTCTCAATATCCTCTTCTGTCTTGATCGTATCATCCATTATCGTAAGAACTACAACAATCGCCGCACATGCTACAAATCCGAGAAGGAAACCGATTTCTGCATTTTTCTTCACGCTTGGTGATGTTCTGATCGTAGCAATCTTACCAACCTCGATGATCTTAGGCGGAACAACTTCCATTTTGTCTCCGATAAAGGAAGATGAAACATTGGCAACTTCATCTACGATTTCCTTTGCAAGAGCGGAATCCGCATTATTTACTGTGATCTCCAGAATACGAGTATCTGTTGGATTGTTAATGGAAATCGTCTTTCTCAGATCTTCTGCTGTCATATCCAGTTTCAGATTCTCGATAACTTGTTCCAGAACCGGTGTACTGGTAATCAGTACCGTATAATCGCTGGTCAGGCTAGCTCCCAGCTGCAGATCCGCCAGAGAAGTCAATGTAGTTTCCTTGGAAAGTACCAACATACTGGATGTGGAACTATAAATTGGTGTCATCATAAACTGCGTATATGCTCCGGCACCACATCCACCGATCAACGCTACCATCAGAATCAGCAGGATTTTTCTCTTCAGAGCCTGAAGAATCTCTCTTAAATCAATTTCCACTTCATCATCATTGACATCTGATGCAACTACCGCAGGTATTTTACTGTTTTCTAATTTACCGTCCAAATTGTTCACCATTGTAATTTCCTTTTCCTTCTTTAATAATGTAATACTTCGTTACTGACAATTCTTCACAGTAACATATTTTTTGATAAACCGAATATATTCTACCGTAGGATGCCCCAAAAGTCAATTGTATGATCCGATTTTCACGTCAGATTTTCGTGTTTGAAAGAAATTCGATCAGACGGGACTAATAAAATATTCCACAAAATATAAAGCTCTATGAATATGTTCAAACACCATGGTCTGTTGTCTGAAATTCATTTTATCAAAGCATAAATTGCGTTTATTTATCACAAATAAAAAATATTACCCCGAAATTGTATGTGATTAGTCAAGCGGATATTCGCAATCCGCTTCGCTACTTGCTCATAACCAAATAACTGCTCCGCAGTTTATCAGGAAGAGCTTGCACTCCTCCTGATACAAGCAAGTCCCCACCCACTGCTTATTGCTTTTCGCAACCCCGCAGGGGACTTACTTGATTTGGTTAAAGTTTTCTGTCGTCTTTTTCCTTGTGGATACTTCTGACAAATTCTTTAATTTTTCTGAGCCAGCCCGGTGTCCTCTCAGGATTCTTACTTCTATTGTTCATCTCCTCTTTATGGATATACTCCATAAATGCCTCAAGATCATTGACATACCTGCCATTATGATTTCTTGAAGTTAATAGTACTGCCGGCGTGCATTCTGTTCCAGGTACTAATTGTTCTATTTCATCAAATAATTCTTTAAAACGATCACCGGGAACCATATATATGTAATTGAATTTTGTTTGGTCAGAATATACAATATCAAATTCTATTCCTCCGATATCCGTACAAAATTCATTTTCCTGCTTTTCTATAACAGCAGATATCATTCCAACTATACGCTCATACTGGGCTTTAAAAAACGGTTTATCTATTTTATAACTCCATTTTATTTTTGGATTGAACCTGGTTTCAATTTCCGGATTGTATTCATATGAAATTGAATCTTCTGTAAGGATCAGTTTATCAGTAAAAGCATCCTGCACAGGTCCAAAACCAGATGAACTTTCTATTATAATCTGAATAATATCTTTCATAATTCCTCCAGTTGATTATTGTTATACAACTCAAGTCCAGCGGATATTCGCGATTGAAGCAAGGAGACTTCCCTGATTCGGTTGACTACTTCTGATATAAATATTATCTATGATCAGATTTTTATTTCAAATCCTCGTGTTTTGAAGGAATTTCAATCAAACCGAACTGATAAAACATTCCATAAAGATAGGAAACTCCACGAATATCCCCCAACGCCTTAGGCCGTGGCACCATCGGTTTACCCGCTGTCTTTTCAAACGCTTTCATCACAGAACTCCACGCCAGGCTTTTACTGTTTTTTCGCCTGTCAATCCATAATTCTTTCGTCAGCTCGCCATTTCTCCCCTTCTTCAACTGATAGGTAAACGGGAGCCCGGAAACTGTCTGAAATTCATATCCCTGAAAAGCAAGAATACACTCCCAGAGATGTTCCGGGTCGTGGTATTTCTGTAAGTCTTTTATTGCCTGTTGCTGTTGCTGATATTGTTGTAAGTCTGTGTATTGCATAAATGTTATTGTCCTTTGAGTTGGTATAATGTTGTTTTCTACTAATTATAGCAAATCTCTTAAATAATTCAATCTCTTTACAACGGTGATAAAATATAGTGCAAGAGCTGATAAAATGCTATACCATAAAACATTAACTTTGTTATACACCCTGTGTCAGAATAAACATATTATCTAGTAGCTTTTTTTACGATATTTATTTTTTCCTCCCAAGACTGCAATGTCCGTAAAGACGTCATATTTCATAAGATCGTCTTGCGTTACTATTATTTCCCTTAGACAGTCTTCGAGACAATCTTTCATGCACGGCTCAGACACAATCGCCTCATATAATTTACCAATCGTTAAATTAAAATACCAATATGTCCACTCATTTTTATTATTTATCAACTGTGCTTCTGGTTTCAATTTCACTGCATTTATTACATTAACCTCTCTTAAAATTCTTCGTTCTTTATTTCGATTATAATCTCCTACCCACATTACCTTACCTGCAATACAATCCTGATAAAATCCTGTTCTCCTAACATAAATAAGGTAATATCTATCCGTACTATCAATAATATTTTTCGGTACAGTTCCGCTTTCGGCTAAAATTCTATTAAAGTTATCATCAAAATTCTTATCTGTTTTATAAAAATAATCCTGGTATTCTATCTTATACAGATCACATAATTTTTTCGCCGTTTCCTCTGTGACAATTGCATTTTCTTTTTCTATCCTTTCTAAATTTCTTACTGTACGTATTCCTTGGATAATTTAAAGCATTCTCTCAAAATCCTAAGATCTGATTTACATTGAAATCTGATTTTATATTTCATTTTTAATTACATTCCTTCAATTGTCTTTCATCCAGCGCTAAATGTTAACTGTATTATAACAATTTTCATATTATTCCTCAACGACACGTTTCCATTAGTCTCAAGAGCCTTGAACCCCTTATATTTACTGTATTTTGGGACATTTCAAATTTCTCACCGTGTGACCATTTTTTATCATTTCTTTCGTAAGTGCTTCAAAACATGGCGTAGTGCAACATAACAGTTTTTCAGTTATGATATCTACATCATTGTTTGAGACACTTACACACGTTTCTCGATCACTTTCATTTCCCCGCCACAGATATCGCACTTTTCTTCTGGAGGAATGATGTATTCCTCAATCTCTTCCGGAAAGCCTGCCAGCATCTCTGCACATACACCCGGCTGACGTGCTGTACGTTTATACAATCTTACTGCAATCTTTGCCTTCGACAGGTTTAGCGTAAGCGCAAAATATTGCTATGTTACTCATGAATTACGCTTGCACCAAAATGATAGATGCAATCCTTATAACATTCCTTTATTTTTGTAATAATCATACAAACAACCCGATCATTCTTATTGCAACCTACACAATGATTTAGTCATCTCTTATGATGTCTACACAATGGAATATTAGCAGTTTTCGACCGTTACTCAACGACACGCAGATAAATGCAGTTATCAGTATTAACGCCCTACTGCACAAAACATGATTTTCACAGTAAAATGCAGCGCATATTTATGCAAAAAGGCGTATATTTGTATGTATATTCAACTCCACCATAGGCCATCAGACCACGACTGATTTTGCCCCGTAGACATTTTTAGGGGACAGTAATTACAATAAAATTGCAATCCACATTCGGAATATCAAACTTCATTTCTATAACTTCGAACACACCCCATCCACCCACAAAAGGAGGCCACATGGTTCTCTGGCGACGCCTGCGGGGGCCGCCGGGCGGTATTCAACCCGAAGAGGTTGCGTCACTGGCGCTTCCTCTTTTGCTGATTTCTCAGCATCTATATAAGAGGCATTTCTGCCGCTTATTAACTTTTTGATCCAGATCTTTTCTGAAAGCTTTGCTGGCATTTGCAGGCCAGGTTTCTGGAGCCGTTCAGAAAGCGGTTGATCTGGTGGCCGTTCTGGCAGATGAACAATTTGCTCTGTTTTTTCCCGGGTGAACCGCAGATTGAGCAGTATTTTTCTGTTCCATCGGCGCGTAGTTCCAAAACAAGGATTCCTTCTGCCCAGGCTTTATATTTCAGATAATTTCGTATCTTTGTGCTCAGATGAAGCGGGGAATCATTGCCGCTTCTGTACATGGTCATACGGTAAAAATCCTCATCATATTCCGGAAGCACAATAATTCCTGCCTGGTTCTCTTTGCAAAAATCCAGAATTTCTCTGCTTACCTGATGTGCATAATGCTCGTTCAGGTGTTTATAACGCATGTAATATTTTTTATTTGGCTGATCCACGTTGTCTTTATCCGTAAAAACTTTGGATGCTTCTATTTTTTTCAGCAATGTTTTGCAGTGATAACGATATGCATTTCCTCCGTGACAGTTTTTCACACTGACTGGTCTGGACCGTTCATCCAGCACACTGCATACCGCAAAACTATCCGTATTTGTAAAACGCACACCACATACTCTGCAGCCTTCTTTCATCCGTTCTTTTGCAGTCCTGGCATCCGAATTTTCCTGCTTCACAGGAACATGCAACATCAGCCATTTTCCCTCGTGAACCAGAGTCGGTGAAAGTAACGCCGAATTTGCCGGAAAAGAGCGTCCTGTAAGTCCGCATTCCGTCCAGATCCATTTCTTTCCATTCCAGAGTTTCAAAACTACAGAAGTGGATGTAAGATCTCTGTACATTCCTTTAAAAAAGTAATATTCGCTTCAATCTTCTGTGGAAAACATCCGGAAGCAGCCGCTGTTTTTACTGCCATAGACGCCTTATTCATTGCGGACCGTCGAAAGTAAACCGGAAGTTTTCCCCCTGGTGGAAGATATTCAGGAACTCTTCCATCTTTTCCAGGAACCGTTAATTTCTCCAGCTGTCCCTGGATCGTAAGAAGATTTTCTGTCCAGAGTTCATTTCTGTCCTTTAAAAGCTCATAATAAAAAGCAACTGCCTCGCAATATAACTTCTCTGTTTCCGCAAGTATCTGCTTTTCAGAACAGAAAAGCCGCATGCGCCATGTCCTGATACTGTATCCTGTCTTCATGGAATCACTTTCTGCTGTTATTGTTCGCTTAATATTTTCATAAGCGAAAAAGCAGCGAAATCTCTTATATTAAGCGGCTTTTCCAGTTATGTCAGTTCTATATCTGACCACTTATTGACTACTTTAAAAAAATAGAAAATACGTAGAAACATTGATTTTACAAGGATTTGAGTAAAAGAAAAGTGACCACTAATAAGATTTTGGATGTATGATCAAAGATTTTTTTGGCATAAATTGTTGAAAATAGTTGTAGAAATCGTCATTTTTAGCTTATAAAGCGTCATTTGCACGCCTTGACAAAGGAAAATGACGATGGTATCATTACAAAAGGTTGTAGAAATATGTCTTTTTAGTCTGTGACTTATGAAGATATTTTACGACACCATTTCTCCCGGGCAGTATCTAAACTCCCTGCTGCATCCGTCTGGTAAATTATTCTTTCAAATGTTATACTGTTAACACAGTGTTATTTCCACTATAATAAACATCAAAAAATCCACCCCAAAAAAGGAAACACATATGCAGAGAATTATTACCTATACCATCTTATCCGGAGATTCCGAAACTTCCGTTCTTTCTTTTCTCAGAAAAAATGGTTTTTCCAAACATATATTGACAACTATGAAGCGTGCAGAGCATGCGATCCTGCTGAACGGGCATCCAGCTTTTGGCAGGACGGTTCTGAAAGAGGGGGATGTTCTTCGGATCCTTGTCCCGGAAGAAAACGGAGCAGCTGATAACGGATCGGCTGCTTCCATCATCCCGGTGCAGCTGCCGCTGGATATCCTGTATGAGGATGAAGATATCCTTGTCCTGAACAAACCTGCTGATATGCCTGTGCATCCTTCTGCCGGGAACTACGAGAATACTCTTGCCAACGGAGTGGCCTGGTATTATAAACAGCAGGGGGAAAATTTTGTCTACCGCTGTATCAACCGGTTGGACCGGGATACTACCGGAGTTCTTGTCCTGGCAAAAAATCCCTTAAGTGGCGCACTTCTGTCTGCTCAGATGAAACAGCGTCAGATCCGCCGCACTTATCTGGCGCTTACAGATGGAATTCCACCGGAAAAGGGAACTGTTTCCGCTCCCATTGCACGAATGGATGATTCCGTTATCACCAGAGAAGTAAACTGGGAGCATGGAGAAACTGCGGTAACTCATTATGAACGCCTTGCTGTCAGTAACGGCTATTCTCTTGTGGAACTTCATCTGGACACGGGACGTACACATCAGATCCGTGTCCATATGAAATACATCGGCTGTCCTCTCCCCGGAGATTTCCTTTATCATCCGGTTTTTGACCGGATCAGCCGGCAGGCACTCCACTCTTTTCAGTTGGAATTCTGCCACCCCATCACAAAAAAAACTCTACGTTTTCTGGCCCCTGTACCGGAAGATTTCCAGAAAGCATTTGCAGAAAAAAGCCTGTAAAAATAAACAAACACAAAAAAACAGCTGCCTTATGTGCATTACATTCCCTGCACACAGACAGCTGTTTCGCCATTTCTGTTAATTATTTATTTTTCTCATAAATCACAAGCAGTCCTTTAAGCAGAAGATCCTCATCCAGGATAATCTCTTTTTTACAGTGAGAAACGATCTTCTTTGCAAGGCCGCCAGTTGCGATCACGGTTGCCTTTTCTCCCAGTTCCTCTTCCACACGGTCAACAATTCCGTCAATAGCCGCCGCATTGCTGTAGAGCACACCGCTCTTCATGCACTCGATGGTATTTTTCCCCAGTACATGTTTCGGTGCGTCAATACTGATCCCGCTGAGCTGGGATGCTCTGGCTGTCAGTGCGTCCAGAGATACACCTACGCCTGGCATGATCATACCACCGATATACTGTTTCTTATCATTGACAACGGAGACGGTGGTTGCAGTTCCCATATCGATCACAATAAAAGGGACCGGATACTCGTTCAGACCAGCTACCGCATTTGCCACAAGGTCCGCTCCAAGCTGTCCCGGATTATCCATCATGATATTCAGGCCTGTTTTTACTCCAGGTCCCAGTACCATAACCTCTTTTTTCAGGATTTTTTCTGCTGCCAGCTTGGCAATATTGGTGATCTGCGGAACAACGGATGAAATAATACAGCCCTCGATATCTGTTTTTTTGATGTGATAAATATCCAGCACTGTCTTGAGATCAACGGCATATTCCAGTTCTGTCTTGGTCCGCACAGTGGAAAGCCGCTCAATAAAATATGTTTTTTTGTCATCAATACATCCGACAACAATGTTTGTGTTTCCAATATCAATTGCTAAAATCATAATTTTCTTTTCCCGTCTTTTTATAAAATAATGAAACGTTTTATGCCTTTGCTTTCTCACGGCTAATCTGTGTGGAAGGGATCAGATGTGCTTTGGAAAGAGCGGCTCCTACTGCACCGGTGATCACGGTGGAGGAAACCATCTCACATACAGCATTGATTCCTACCATCAGGCAGCAGCCGATGATAATGTTATGGCCACCCATCAGATTTTTAACATATTCAGTATTTCCGAACAGTCCTACAAGTGCTGCCATAAAGAACAGCGTATTCAGAAATGCGGAAAAAAATCCGGTCACAGCACAGGCTACATAGGTATTGCTGACTTTACGCATACCTCTGAAGATGTATCCCAGGCAGATACCATCGAGAAGTCGTGGTACAAATCGCTGGATAAAAGCAAATACCGGATTGATACCAAAAAGCACAACTCCCATCGCACTGGAGCCTCCCACTCCGATACACTGCAGAAAGCTGGTGAGACCGAAGATCGCACCTGCTACGGCTCCTCCTACAGGACCGAGAACTACTGCACTGATCGCTACCGGGATCACGTTAAAGGAAATAGCCAGTGGTCCGATATTCAGATATCCCAGTGGTGTGTAAGCCATAAGCAGTAAAATTGCTGCCATCAGGCCAAGTAACGTAAGCTGCGCTGTTGTAAATCTGTTGTTGTTTTTCATTTTTTCTTCCTCCTTGTTACCGTTCCGTCTCAGAAATCTTCCGGGACACAGCATATCCCGGTATTTTCTTTACGGATACAATACGGTGATGGAAAGCGGTCCGGATTTTTCTCTCCTTCAGAATCCGCTTTACTCATTTAAAAACCTGATCATCTGAATTTTTGATCTGGTTATTTCGTGGTATTCCTGCACGTAATAAGTGCAAGAATTTTATCCAGGATTTTAAGGGCTGCATCCTCCTTACTCATAAGAGGGAGTGACACTTCCTCATCCTGTGTAATCAGGGTCAGAACATTGGTATCGCCCTGGAATCCGGCACCTTCAACCTTTAAGTTGTTCGCTGCTACCATATCCAGATTTTTCTTTTCAAGTTTTGCCCTGGAATTACCGATCATATCTTTTGTTTCCATGGAAAAGCCGCAGAGGAACTGTCCGGTTCTCTTGTGCAGGCCCAGATATTTCAGAATGTCATCTGTCCTCTCAAGCTCTATGGAAACCTGATCATCTTTCTTTTTGACTTTATCTTCACAGACCTGCTTCGGACGGTAATCCGCCACTGCTGCTGCTTTTATGATAATGTCCTGCTGATCACTTAAGTCTGTTACTGCCTCAAACATATCTCTGGCCGTTGTCACAGGAATCACATTTACAAAGAGTGGTGGCTGGATGGCGGTAGGTCCACTTACCAGCGTGACCTCCGCTCCCCGGAGCATAGCCATCTTTGCAATTGCGTATCCCATCTTTCCGGAAGAATGATTGGTAAGGCAACGGACCGGATCGATTGCTTCCTGTGTCGGTCCTGCTGTTACCAGAACTTTTTTGCCGGCGAGATCTTTTTCAAAAGCGACTTCTTTCAGAATGTATTCCAGAAGTGTCTCCGGCTCAGGCATTTTCCCTGCACCTGTATCTCCGCAGGCCAGATATCCACTTGCCGGTGTCAGCACTTCATAACCATAGGATAACAGCTTCTTAATATTGTCCTGCACAATAGGGTTCTCATACATGGCAGTATTCATGGCCGGTGCAAAAATTTTCTGGCATCGACAGGCCATAACTGTTGTTGTAAGCATATCATCGGCAAGGCCATTGGCAATTTTGCCGATCACATTGGCACTGGCCGGTGCGATCATTACGACATCTGCTTTCTTTGCAATGGAAACATGTTCTACCTGGAACTGAAAATTCCGGTCAAAAGTATCCACCAGACATTTATTTCCGGTCAGTGTCTCAAACGTGATCGGATTGATAAAATTCGTGGCATTCTCCGTCATCAGCACTTGGACATCTGCATGAAGCTTCTTAAGCGCACTTGCCAGATATGCGATCTTATATGCGGCAATACTTCCTGTGATCCCAAGAAGTACAGTTTTCCCTTTCAGCATCCCTCTTCCTCCTGTCAGTCAACCATGCGGATACTTTCGATCACCGGCTGCTGATCCTTGGCAATCGTTCCATTGCCATCAGATGGCTTGGCATCCTTACAGATCTTGTCAACAATATCCATTCCGGATGTTACATGGCCAAATGCAGCATAATCTCCATCCAGATATGTAGAATCAGACTGCACGATAAAGAACTGAGAGCTTGCGCTGTCCGGGTCTGTGCTGCGGGCCATGGAGATGGTTCCACGTACATGGGAAATATCGTTCTTCACACCATTATTGGAAAATTCTCCTTTGATCTCCTCATCTGCTCCGCCGGTTCCGTCGCCCTTCGGATCGCCACCCTGGATCATAAATCCATCGATGATCCTGTGGAAAGTAAGCCCGTCATAAAAGTTATCCTGTACCAATTTAACAAAGTTGGTTACAGTGATCGGGGCTGTATCCGCATCCAGTTCCACATCGATCTCTCCGTAGTTCTTCACTGTGATCGCTGCATGGTAGGTACCAGTAAGCTGCTGGCTGGTATCGATCACTGTAGTTCCTGCTGCGGAAGCTTTATCTGAACCATCATCAAATTCCGTTTCCGTACTGTCTTCTGCATTCTCTTCCACGGATTTTGTATCTTCAGCAGAATCTTCCGCGGATTCATTTTCAGCTGTGTCTTTTGAATCTCCTGACTCCTCTTCCCCGCTGTCTTCCAGTGAATCGGTAAATCCTGCCTGCTCAGCTTCCTCCTCGGAAACTGCTTTCGCTGCGGTTTCATCATCTACAGCAGTCTGTCCCTCTGTGCTCTCTTCCTCAAGAGTCATCTCCTGCTTCTGTGAAGCTGTATCCGAACTTCCGCAGCCCGCCAGCATTCCTGCTGTAAAAACTGTTGCAAATAATACTGATAAAACTTTATGTTTCACTTTATAAATCCTCCTTATCAGATCCCGGAAACTCTGTTATATTTTCTGTTTTTTGTTTTCCGGATGAGCTTTCCCGCTCTCCCCCTGTAAGCTTTTCTCAGTTTAACATTATCCTTTCACAAAGTCAACTTTACACAATCCCTCACTTGTATCTGTTTCCGTTCTCTGCTAAAATAACTGTTATGGTATCTTATATCATATAAGTTTTATTTCAGAAAGCGAGGAATCATCATGGAAAAAATCACAAGTTTTACCATAGACCACATCAAGCTTCAGCCTGGTGTATATGTTTCACGGAAAGATCCTGTAGGCGATCAGGTGATCACAACCTTTGACATCCGTATGACCTCTCCCAATGAGGAGCCTGTTATGAATACAGCCGAACTTCATGCTATGGAACATCTGGCTGCTACATTTCTCCGTAATCATAAAGAATTCGGACCGAAAGTAATATACTGGGGACCTATGGGATGCCGTACCGGAAATTATCTTCTTCTTAACGGAGATTATGAATCCAAAGATATCGTTCCTCTTATGATCGAAATGTTTGAGTTTATCCGCGATTTTGAAGGTGAGATTCCTGGTGCTTCCGCAAAAGACTGCGGTAACTACCTTGACATGAACCTGGGTATGGCCAAATATCTTGCAAAGAAGTATCTGAATGAAGTCCTTTATGATATCAAGCCGGACCGTCTTGTATATCCGGAATAGATCCCGGAAGATTTTACGAAAATAAAACAGACATTTACATTCTGTAAACATAAAAAACCCGGCATCTGCACTGGTTATTTACCAGAATACAGTTACCGGGGTTTTCTTTTCTGTGTCCTTTACTGTGCTGCCGCTGCAGTATCTGTCGTCGCTGCTGCCGCACCTGCCGGCGGTGTCGTGCTGACATAATCACCGGATGCATAACAAGTCTGTCCGTTATAGTCTACACGGATCCATCCATTGTCACAGATTCCTGTGCATTTCAGAGATTCTCCGGAAAGTACACCTGCCACGAACTCTGCGTCTGCGCTGGCATCGGAACGTAAATTCACACCTTCTACTGCATAATAGGTTGCATCCTGAGCCTGTACATTAATTCCGCTTGGTGTCTGTTCGGTTGCTGCTGCCTGGGCAGTAGGATCAGCTGCTGCTGTGGAATCGGCTTCCGCAGTTGCCTCCGGTGTCGGAGTAGCGGTTTCTTCCGGTGCTTCTGTGGGTTCCGGAGTTGGAGTAGAATCCACAACAGTCACAACAGCATCGGTACCTTCCGTAAATCCACATCCCTGTGCCATAAAAGCAGCACCTAGGATCAGCGCCAAAATACATTTTTTCTTCATTATTTATGGTCCTCCCTTATACGCCGGTATGAAATCAACTTCCCACCCGGCATCTTCGTCCAATCACATTACCATCAAATATACACGATTTTGGCATATTATGCAAGTCCTGCCCCATTCTTTCACACATTTACAGGCTCAAAAAGCACTTTTACAGTTCCTCCGCAGATCATTCCCAGATCTCCCACGCCCTGTCCAAGTTCATAAACTCTGGTTTCTGTTGTATGCACATTCACTGCATGTTTTCCGGCTTCGAATTCTACTTTTCCGCCGCCAATGCTTCCTGCTGTTCTTCCATCCCGGAACACGAACATCTTACTTCCTGTTCCTCTTGGCGAAGATCCTTTCTTCTCGATAATGGTAACCATAGTCCCTGAAACTCCACAGCGCACAGCCGCTTCTACATCCTCATCACAGTATGTACGAAAATGTCTGTTTTTTTCCTGCACGATTTCTGCCATGATACTTACCGCGATCTCCGCCGGCATCTGTCCCCCAATAGGAAGGCCAATAGGGGCATGGATGCTGTTCACCTGTTCTTCCGTGAATCCCTCCTCAAGAAGTTTCTCTCTGGTGATCCGTACTTTTGTCTTACTTCCGATCATCCCGAAATAGGCAAATGGTCTCTTAAGGATCTGTCTTGCACAGGCGGAATCTCCCAGATGCCCTCTCGTCACAACTACATACCAGGCATTTTCGTAAGGAGGGATTTTTTCTGATAAGGTTTCAAAATCGCCTGTGATCCGTTCATCCACCTGAGGGAAACGCTCCTGCGTCACAAAATCTTCCCTGTCATCCATTACCGTTACATGAAATCCCAGAAGTTTTCCAATCTCAGCCACAGGAAGTGATACATGGCCGCCTCCGAGAATGATCAGCCTTGGATTCTTCTCATAAATCTCTACAAAGATCTCCTGGTTCTTTACTTTCACTACGCCTGTCTCCACCGCGGCAGTTACTGTTTCTTTCAGAAAATCTTCGGCTGCTTTTTCTCCTGTTTTATTATCCGGATAAAAGAAGCAGTCTTCTTCCGCAAGATATTTAAGTCCTGCATATTCTCCGCCAAGGATGATCCCTGTTCTTGTACGTCCTCTTTTTTCTACCACATCATATATTTTCTGATACATAACCTCAGTCCCTTCTTCTCAGTCCTCAATCTCTGATGCAAGTTTCCTCACTGCCATGGCAGCCATATCGATCTCTTCTTCTGTGTTAAAATAAGAAAAGCTGAATCGCACTGCGCCTGTTTTTTCTGTTCCCAGAGCTTTATGCATAAGCGGTGCACAATGTCCGCCGGACCGAACACTGATCCCGTATTCTTCTCCAAGTGCCATTCCAACTTCCCCGGAACCTTCATCTCCAATGTTCAGTGTCACCACAGGAGATCGGTCTTTCTGGGAAAAATCTCCGTACACCGTAACTCCCGGAATTTTTTTTACCTGGTCATAAAAACGCCACATCAGCATCTGTTCTTTTTCCCGGATCTGGTTCACTCCTGTTTCCTGGATCCATTCAAGAGCTGCCCGTAATCCGGCAATTCCGTGACTGTTCAGTGTCCCGGCTTCCAGTGCTTCCGGCATATCTCCCGGGTGTTCTTTCTGAAAAGTCAGGATTCCGCTTCCGCCCACTTTCAGGGGTTCTACATGAACCCCTGGGCGAACACAGATCGCTCCTGTTCCCTGTGGTCCCATAAGACCTTTGTGCCCCGAAAAACATAAAATGTCAATATGATCTTTTTTCATGGAAATCGGAAAGACTCCTGCTGTCTGTGCAGCATCCAAAACAAAAAGTTTTTTATGTTTTTTTGCGATCTCACCGATCGCACGGATATCATTCCTGTTTCCGGTAAGATTTGATGCATGGGTGCATATGATTGCTCTCGTCTCCGGCCGGATAGAACTTTCCAGTTCAGTAAGAGAAATCATTCCTTTTCGATCCGCCGGAAGAATGGTCAGATCCAGTCCTTCTTTTTCCAGTAGATAAAGGGGACGCAGCACACTGTTATGATCCATCTCCGTACAGATCGCATGGACTTTTTCTCTTTCCGGATGCAGGATCCCAAACAATGCTGTATTTAAAGCTTCTGTTGCGTTTGCGGTAAATGCCACACATTCCGGTCCTTCTGCATCAAACATCTGAGCGATCCTGCATCTTGTATCAAAAATAAGCCTTGAGGCTTCCATTGCTTCTCCACTGCTTCCTCTTCCACTGTTTCCGGCCTGCTGCATGGCTTCCACCACTGCTCTGGCAACACAGTCCGGTTTGTGAAAACTTGTAGAAGCGTTATCCAGATAAATCATGTCAAATCTCCTTGTGCTTTTTATAAAATAATCATATAATTGGTTTTGGCTTTATTTTATACTATCAGAGGAGGTTTTCCAATGAAAAAAGGATCTTTTTTCAAAAGTCTGCCTTTTAAACTCCTTGTGGCTGTAATCCTGGGTATCCTCTCCGGGCTTGTTCTGAACCGGTACAGCACAAACGGAATTTCCATGGCAGTTCTTAATATTGTTGTTACAGTCAAGTACATTCTGGGCCAGATTATCACCTTCTGTGTTCCGCTGATCGTTCTTGGTTTTATCGCTCCATCCATCACCAAGCTTGGCAAAAATGCTTCTGTAATGCTGGGCGTTGCCGTTGTCCTTGCCTACGGTTCTTCCATAGGTGCGGCACTTTTTTCCACAGCATCCGGATTTTTTATTATTCCACATCTGTCCATTCATTCCTATGCAGCAGGGCTGAAACAGCTGCCTGAAGTAATCTTCGAACTGGAGATTCCTCAGATCATGTCGGTTATGAGCGCTCTTGTTTTTTCGGTTATGATCGGTCTGGCTGCCACCTGGACAAAAGCGAAACTGGTCACCGGTCTTCTGGATGAGTTCCAGAAAATCGTTCTGGCTCTGGTATCAAGGATCATCATTCCCATTCTTCCGCTGTTTATCGGCTCTACTTTCTGCGGACTTGCCTATGAAGGTACGATTACCAGACAGCTGCCGGTTTTCCTGGAGATCATCGTGCTGGTTCTGGCCGGACATTTCATTTGGATGGCTTTTCTGTACATACTGGCCGGAATCTACTCCGGTGAAAATCCTCTGGAGGTTGTACGCCATTACGCACCTGCTTACCTGACTGCGGTAGGAACCATGTCTTCTGCCGCAACACTGGCTGTAGCACTTCAGTGTGCATCCCGGGCCAAACCGCTTCGCAAAGATCTTGTAAATTTCGGAATCCCTCTGTTTGCAAATATTCATCTCTGCGGTTCCGTTCTTACAGAAGTTTTCTTCTGTATGGCTGTTTCCAAGATCCTGTACGGCTCTGTTCCGACGCCAGGAACTATGGTTCTGTTTTGTCTGCTTCTCGGTGTATTCGCCATCGGCGCTCCCGGTGTCCCCGGCGGAACTGTTATGGCATCCCTTGGCATCATTACCGGTGTGCTGAAATTCGACAGTTCCGGTACTGCACTGATGCTTACTATTTTTGCCTTGCAGGACAGCTTCGGAACTGCATGCAATGTAACCGGAGATGGTGCCCTGACACTGATGCTTACCGGTTATGCAAAACGTCATAACATTGAAGAACAGAATATTGATATTGAATTATAAAAGTTTCAAAAATGCCGCAGAATCCAAAAAATCTGCGGCATTTCCATATCATAAAGCGGACATTCCTGTTTCGCTTTGCTATCTTCCAGTAAACGACATCCTTTTATCCATTTTATGGGCGGATCACTTTACCTGCTTTTGTAAGTTTCTCTGCAATGGCATACATATTTGTTACAGTTCCCACTGCCGGTTCCTTCAGTCCATAAAAATTCACACAGGTTCCACATGTCAGGATCTCACATCCCTGCTCCTGCAGAGTTTTCAGATCTTCAATGCATGGGGAATCCGAAGCAGTAAGCTTCGCCCCTCCATTATAAAAAAGCATTACAGACGGCGGCGTCTCAAGCTGTGTCAGGGCATACACAAAGCCTTTGATAAGGATTGCTCCAAGCTCCGGATCTCCGTCTCCCATCTTATCGGAAGTGATGGCCACTGTATAATCCCCCTGTGGTACGGCTGGTGTGCAGACAATTTCCGGTTCTGCAGCAGTTCTGGCCTGCACGTCGGATTTCACTACCATATGGATCTCATAACCGTCCTCCGTCTTTCTGGAGACAAAACTGCATCCGGTACTTCCGGCAAGTCTGCTTAAGTTGTTTACCGCGGTCTCATTATCTACAAGAACCTGGATCTCATCCCCCTGTTCCGCTTTATCCAGGATCTTCTTGGTCATTACTACAGGAATCGGGCACTGTTTGCCCATTGCATCTACTGTATGTTTCATATTTCTTTCCTCCTATTTATATTGTTTGATCGGCAGGTTTCTTATTTCTGTTCCTGTCCATATCTTTTATTTCTGCTCCAGTTCATGTGCCTGTCTGAAAATCTCACAGGCTCCTGTATTCACACATCGTTCATGTGCACAGTCCATAAAAGTCAGCTCTCTGCTTCCGTCTTCTCTCCGTGTATACTCGCAGCATACCGTCTCTCCACTGTTCATAGTGCGGCAGAATCCGGAAATAAACTCTTCTTCAATTTCCATTTCTATCCCTCAGTCGGAGATTCCACAACTTCGGAAGGTGCAATCTCCTCCAGCATTCCTGTTTCGTTATATGCTTCAAACTGTTCCTCGATTTTTCTCAGGATATCTGCATACTGACAAAATGCCTCTGCCAGCTCTTCCCTGTGTTCCGGAAGTTTCTTATAACAGACCCGGTGCTCCATACTTGCCCACAGATCCATGGTCATAGTACGCAACTGTATCTCTACCGGAAAATATTCCATCGTATCCAGATAATAGACAGGTACGGCAATGATCACATGATAACTCCTGTACCCGTTAGGTTTCGGATTCTGTATGTAATCCTTCTCCCGGATAAAAATCAGTTCACTCTGTCTTTTCAGAGCATTTACAAGGTTATAAATATCATCTATAAAATAGCAGATCACACGGATCCCCGCAATATCCCGGAGATAATCCTTGGCGTTCTGCACACTGTCCGAATGCCCCAGCTTTTCAAGCTTCTTCTCGATGCTTTTTTTGGCTTTGATCCGCTCCTGGATATTATGGATCGGAGATACGGACGACTTCTGGTACAGACTTCCATTGAGCACCTCGAGCTTAGCCCGCATGATCTGACATGCATTCTGATATGGCTGGATACAATCGTAATACTGTTCGTTTGTCATGAAAACCCCTCTTTCTCATTTGCTCACCATAGTTTATATCTTATAAAATAAATGTGAGCAATCTGTAGTGATTTCCTAAGATTTTCCTGACGAGTTTATTAAAATTTTATAAAAAAGCAATCATCAGTCTGAAAGTTTATGGATAAAAAGACCACTTCGAAGCTTTGGCTCAAACCATGTACTCTTAGGCGGCATCAGTTTCCCTTCATCCGCAATATTCATCAGTTCTTCCATGGAAGTCGGATACATGGCAAAAGCAGCGCCGCCAGTTTCATCCGCAACCGCAGCCAGATCCTTCAGTCTGTGATTTCCTCCCATAAAACAGATTCTCTCATCTGTACGCGGATCTTCAATTCCAAGTACCGGTCCCAGAACCTTATCCTGAAGAATGGATACATCCAGCTGTCCTACACTGTCTTTCTTCGCATAAATATCCGGATACGCTTTCAGATGAAACCATTCCCCATCTACATGGAGACCAAAGCAATGTTTTTCCACCGGTTTACATGGAAATCCCGGCATTGCCATCAGTTCAAAATTAAACTTCATACTTCCGATAAAAGCTTTCGGTTCCATACCTTTAAGATCTTTCACAATCCTGTGATAGGGAAGGATCGTCAGCTGATCATAAGGAAATACTACAGACAGGAAAAAGTTAAACTCTTCTTTTCCTGTATAATCCGGATGTTCTTTTCTTCGTTTCTGTCCTACTTTTACGGCAGACGCTGCTCTGTGATGTCCGTCTGCAATATAGATGGAAGAAATTTCACCAAAAAGGCGATTGATTTTCTGAATCTTTTCCTCTTCATCCACGATCCATACCCGATGTGTAATTTCATCTTCCGAAGTAAAATCATATACCGGTTCATGGCTGTTTTTCCAGTTTTCCATCAGTACAAGAAGTTCTTCCGGATATCTGCAGGCAAGAAAGATCGGACCTGTATTGGCATCGCAGATATCCACATGGTGGATTCTGTCCTGCTCTTTATCCTCTCTTGTCAGTTCATGCTTCTTGATCACGCCATTCATGTAATCATCGATAGAGCTGACGCCCACGATTCCTGTCTGGGATTTTCCCTTCCGGATCAGTTCATACAGATAATAATTCGGTTTTTCATCCTGTATCAGAGTTCCCTCTGCCTGAAAACGATCCAAGTTTTCCTTTGCTTTCCGATAGACTTTTGCATCATAAAGATCGATTCCTGGATCCAGATCCATTTCCGCTCTGTCTACATGGAGAAAAGAGTACGGATTTTTTTCTCCAATTTCACGCGCTTCCTCTCTGCTCACTACGTCATAGGGAAGTGCTGCCACTTTCTCTGCTTTTCCCTCAGCGGGTCTTACTGCCCGAAATGCCTGAAATAAAGCCATTGTGTTTCTCCTCTCGTTCCTGCCCGTTTACTTCGGACAGTCATAAAATCATCCTGCTTATTCTAGCACATACAAAAAAGCTCTGCAATTTTAATTCTGCAGACAGATTTTTTCGCCCTGAAGAACCGGATATCTCACAGGCACAGTCCCATCCAGATCTTCATGGTGCATATGAACTGCAGAAATCTGATGATTTTCGTAAGTTGTATAATAATAAATTCCCTTATCACAGTTACAGCAGGAGGTATAAAGAGTGATCTCATATTTTCCTGGTTCTACCTCACAGCAACCTCTCTGCTGGTCAACAGACCCCAGGATATGAAAGAACTGGCTGACGCTTTCTTCCTCGGAATCTCCGGAAAAAGAATGGTCTTTCACAAACGCTACTCTTGCAAACCTGGATGCGGAGGAAAGATCTCCCGGAAGTCCCAGTGCTCCCATACCACGGCTGTAGGTTTTTAATCCCAGAGATTCAGAAAAATGATTTTCCGGCTGTCTGGGAGAAAGATGCATATAATTGTTCAACATAAACATCTGCTGGTCAAAAGGCGGATTATTCGTAAGAACGCCTGCCGGATTATCCCAGACATGAAGGCCGTCTGCCATGGATTCCACTGTGATTGCTTCTTCTTTATCCGCTATGATCCAGTGAAGCTGTGCACAGGGAAGCATTTCACTGAACGGAGTTTTTACAAGATTGATCTTTTTCAGGCACTCTTTTGCCTCCTGCACAGTGGCACATTTACTAAGGATCCACGGAATGAATTCAAACTGCGCCACATTTTCTTTTCCATTTTCTACCTCATTATATACAGCGTTTCCAACAAAATTAAGGCCTGCCATTCCAAGACCTTTTTCATTGACAGCATCATAATAAAGTGGATAATCTCCTGCTACGTGAGCCATGCCTATGATTGCATAATGGCTGGAAAGTTTCTCCATATGCCGAAACTCAAATGTATAATTTCTCGGTGTGATGGTGATCTCATCTCCATAAGAGAATTCGTAATCCAGTGTTCTTCCGAAGTAAAAGTCTTTTGTCTTATAAGTTGCTGCTGTACACATAAACTGTTCTCCTTTTTATTATTTTATTTGTTCTGTCTGCTAAAGTTTATTTGTTCCCGGTTCCTGGTCTTTCATTCAGTTCCGGCAGAACCGTTGCCAGCATGGTAAAAAAACATGCACATCCTCCTACCAGATTGGAAATCGGCTCTGCCCAGAATACACCGTCTGTTCCCAGGCCTTTCACATAGGGGAGCAGGATCGTCAGTGGAACTACTATGATCGCTTTTCGAAGCAGTGAAAAAAAAGTGGCTTTTTTTGCTTTTCCAAGTGCCACAAATACACTCTGGCCGGTAAACTGCAAAGCCATAAAACAGAACCCGAAAAAATAAATATGAAGTGCCGGAACGCCCTTTTCAAGAAGTTCTGGATCACTGTTGAATATACGGATAAAAAATTCCGGCATCAGTTTCAGGATTCCCCAGCCTGCCAGTGTATAGATAACACAGACTGCTGTGATAAATTTAATTGCTTTTTTTACCCTGTCATAGGCTTTTTCTCCATAATTAAAACTCATAACCGGAGAAGCACCTGTGGTCAGCCCGTGAACCGGCATGGTAAAAATATCACGGACAGAGTTCAAAACGGTCATCACTCCCACATAAATATCTCCACCCCAGGTCTGGAGTGTCGCATTACAGACTACCTGCACCAGGCTGTTGGTAAAAGCCATAAAAAATCCGGACATTCCAAGACTTACGATGTCCCTCACACGTTTCCAGGAAATTTTGAAGGCACTTTTTTTCAGGTTCAGAACTGCTTTTTTCCCACATAAAAAACGTAACACCCATACTGTGGAACAAAATTGGGAAATGATTGTCGCCACAGCTGCCCCTCTGACTCCCATATGAAATCCAAAAATAAAAAGCGGGTCCAGGATAATATTTAACACTGCTCCGATCAGGATTGTAAACATTCCTGTGTTTCCAAATCCCTGGCTGTTGATAAACGGATTCATTCCCAGTGTGATCATTACAAACAGTGTCCCCAGAAGATAGATCTTTATGTAGCTGGCAGCATAGGGAAATGTGACATCACTGGCCCCGAATGCATAAAGAATAGGCCTGTAAAAAGCAAGCCCCGTAACAGTAAGAACTGCCCCAGCCCAGATCAGCATGACAAATGTGTTTCCCATCAGCATCTCCGCTTCTTTTTCATTGCCTCTTCCCCGTTCCATGGAACAGAGTGGGGAGCCGCCATTTCCAAACAGATAGGTAAATGCGGTAATCAATGTAATAATCGGAAAACAAAGTCCCACTCCCGTCAGTGCGGTAGCTCCAATCTCCGGAATTCTTCCGATATAGATTCTGTCTACAATATTATACAGAAGATTCAGAATCTGCGCGATGATCATCGGTACAGCAACCTCCATAATATTCCGGTAGACATTTCCATTTGAAAAATCTGTCTGATGCGTCTGCATTTTTTCACCTTCCTGATATTTCTGAAATTCACAGATTCCTGGGTCAAGCGGATATTCGCAATCCGCTTCGCTACGTAGCTCTACACCAAATAACTGCTCCGCAGTTTATCAGGAGGCGCTTGCACTCCTCCTGATACAAGCAAGTCCCCACCCACTGCTTATTGCTTTTCGCAACCCCGCAGGGGACTTACTTGATTTGGTTAAATTCCGGAATCTCTTTTTTCAAACATAACTATACTATATATTTCTTGCCATTTCCACAAAAAACGTATATAATAAAACCATAAAAACGGTAATGATTCCAGGCGAAATCGGTCAAAAAACCACACAACAGAGAATCAGCCCGGATGGAGGTATATTTTATGGATAACATTTACAGCGGCATGGCCGTAGGTGTCTTTGAACTGGATAACCTGGTTGCCTGTTTTGTTGCCCTTGATGCTGCTTCCAAGGCAGCTAATGTTAAAATTCAGAGTGTTGAACGTAACCGTCTGAAAAGCGGTGCCTGTGTAAAGATGCGTGGTTCTGTCTCTGATGTGAATGCAGCTATGGAGGTCGCTCTGGAAGCAGCCAGACCTCTTGGCAAGGTCGTTTCTCATACTGTGATCGCTTCTCCTTCTGAGGATACAGAGATTGCGCTGAAAATGACGATCAACAAGTAAAGGGGGAGACTGATTTATGAATTATGGTGCTTTTGGTTTGGTTGAGGTTGTCGGCAGTAGCAATGCGATTCTTGTGATCGATCAGATGCTGAAGACTTCTGATGTTTCTTTTCTTACATGGCAGACGAAATGTGGCGGCCACGCGACTGTTTTTTTGACTGGTGATGTTTCTGCTGTGACTGCTGCTGTAGACAGTGTGAAGGGGAATCCTCCCTGTGAGATCGTGGCTTCTGCTGTGATTTCCAATCCTTCTGAGGAGACAGTGCGGCTGGCTGAGGAGGAAGCAGTTAGGAATCATTTTATGTAAGTATAATAGTATAATATAAACGTACGCAGGGAACCGCCCTGGCGTATCGGGAAAGGCTTCGTCGTCCGCTGAATTCTAAGGCGCTGCGGCTTCTGCTAAAACCATTCCCAAAAGTTCTGAACTCGCGTCAAGCCGCTCAGACAGCAGAACTTTTGGGAATAACGCAGAAACCACACCACCTAAGAATCAGCAGGACTCCTGCAGAACATCCCGATACGCCAGGGCGGTTCCCTGCTGGCTTTCTTTTTTCCGATAATACATCTAGCCGGCTATTTATGTACTTGTACATATAAAAAGCGTAAGTTATAGCCAAAAGCCTCTCGCTGCCACTACTAAATTCCAGGTGCCGCACGCCAGACGGTACCTCACCGGCGTCCGTCCGCCACATCCACATCCATTACTTCCCTCCCATCCACCACCCTCATCACAGCCACATCCTTCCGATTCCGCACAACCACTCTCTTCCCTCCAACATCCCCCTCAAGTCCCATCAACTCTCCATAATACCTCTCCGAAAAAACACAGGGATTTCCAAGTTTCCCATCATACTCCACACAAGCAATCCCTTTCCCCTCTTTCAAAAACACCTCCAAAAGCGCAAGGATCGTCTCTCCCCGAAGCCATGGCTGATCAGAGACTGTAAAAAGGCAGGCATCCATCTCTCGATTTCTACTGAGTCCGATTTTCAGAGAGGAAGAAATCCCCTCATCCGGATGTAAATTATAAAGCACCTGCGCTCCACATTTTTCCGCTTCTGCCGCTATCTCCTCATACTGAGTTACCACCGTAATTTCACAGGTATGCTTCTGCTCTTTCAGCGCTTTTCTCACCCTCATAAGTTCCGAAAGAATATACCGGTACATCGGTTCTCCTTCAATGGTATACAAAAGCTTATTACTCCCAAACCGTCTGCTGTTTCCCGCTGCCAGCATGATCAGTCCCAGCTTCATCTCTCATTTCCTCCTTATTCCATGAAACTTCCGGCATATTTCCTGCCGTTCCATTATCTTTTTCAGGCTTCCACACACTGCTTCTATGCCTGCTTCCCGACACTTCTTAATGATATTTTCAGCCACACCTGAAGATTCCAGCACATCTGCCTTATTAAAATATACCAGAAAACTTTTTTCACCCACATTTTTACGCAATCCATTTTCCGATGACGCAATCTTTACAACATCTTCCCACATCACTGGCTCATCTGTCTTTTTCCGTAGAAATTCCGCTACATCCTCCGGACGATGTGCAATATCACAGATCTTTTTTCCAATGCAATCCAGCCCTGTCACACCCACTACAATATCTGCAAATTCCGGAATTACCGGTTCGTGCACAGCAGGAACTTTCAAAGGTAATCTCCTCGCACCATCTGCTTCTACAAGAAGAAGATCACAAAAACCGGACAACCTTTTCAGGGTTTCCGGTTCAGGACCGGAAATTTTCGGCTGTCCGGCTTTATGTTTCGCCGCGATCACATATCCATATTGTTCTATAAGCCTGCAAAGTTCCTCTGTATCCTCTGCATCTGCAAAAGGACGGTCCTCTTCCCATGCCATGTGGGTGGTCGTTGTCACGATCACACGTTTTCCCTGTCTGGAAAATTTTTCTACCAGATAAAAAATCAGGCTGGTTTTTCCTCCACCTCCTGTAAAAGCAGCTGTCAGGGTCCCTTTCTCTTTTCTGTTCATGACATACTCCACATATTTTTAGTTTTCTTCTGTTTTAACATCAGGAAGTATCCCGCAGGAAAGCAATACTTCCAGTACCCCTCCGGCAATGCATCTTGCTTTATCCGAAATAGTAAAACAGTTTTTTTTCTGTTCCGCTCTCGGATCGATATCTGCAATTTTCATCCCTTTAAAAACAGGATATCCGTCACGGATCAGCCCCCGGATCACGCCGGATATCGTTGCTTTCACAGGAACGTTCCCAACCATGGCAATGATCTGGTCTTTTTCTACGATATCTGCGATCCTGCTGATATTCTTCATTTCACCGGCTGCCGGTGAATGGATCACTCTTTCTTTTCCGATTCCCGCGATCAGACCAGGCACACCTGTATTTGGAAGCGCACTGCCTTCTTTTATGATTCTTCCCAGATTGTGGCCCCGCATGGTTTCGATCACATAATCCACATCTTCTCCTGCGGTAAACCCAGGTCCAAGACCTACTGTCACTGGTGCCATATCTCTGTTTGTCCCGAGATTTTTTTTGGCGAGGATCGCATCGATCACTGCTGCCGGCGAAAGTTCCCGGATATGTTTTCCCTCCGTATCTGTCAGAAGGGGAATTTCTCCTTTTTCCCAGCAGCTTTTGCACTGTGCCGGAATTTCCGTTTCCGGGATCCTTCTGCACACAACGCCTTCCACTTCCGAAGTTCCGTCATAAACGGCTTCACAGAAAGCTACATGACGGCGGATGGCGCTTGGCCGGTCGCATTCCAGGATCAGAATGTGATAGCCGCTCTGATGAAGTTTATGGATCACGCCGGTAGCAAGATCGCCGCCGCCACGTACAAGGATCATTCTGTCAGTCATAATAGTAGTTTCCATTTCCATACACCCGCTGTCCGTTATTTCCCGGCATCCCTGCTGCCAGAGCATCGTAAAGTTCCGCATAGGTCGCATCCTGATATGGAGATACATAGAACAGACCTACCAGTCCAAAGGTGATCGTGGAAAGGATATTCCATGGAATAAAGGAAAGATCCAGAACAAACGTATTCCACTTCTGTCCATACATCATATCACGGCTTCTTGCAAAAACTTCTTTTCTGTCCATATCCGGATATTCCGCAAGAAGATACGGAACCATCTTATATTCATAAGACTTTATGATTCCCGGGATAATAAACAGTAAAGACCAGAGAAATGTAAACAGATCCCGGAAAAACATGGTTTTTACCACATTTCCATAATATCCGGAACGAAATGCGCTGAGCAGTTTGCCGACACCTGGAACTGCGTACAGATTTTCAATATAAAAACTGCGACCTCCTACTTCAAATACATTGCACACAAAAATCTTAAGTAATGTCCCGATCAGTGCCGCGGCAACCACTACCCCGGCTCCTACCAGCGCAAAGATCAGTGCCCACGGAGAATACGATCCGCCAAACATATGACCTGCATAGGAACTGAAACCATTGGAATTATAGGTATTAACCTGATAACTATAATCCGAATTCATTACATTGCTGGCGCCACTTTGAACTGCGCCTTTTCCACCGGATGCCAGCACAATGGCAAGCACCAGACTGACCAGAACTGCTGACCAGTAATTTTTACGAAAAGCCTGTTTTGCACGCCATTTCAGATCACTGCGTGTCCAGCTGATCATCTGTCCATTCATTTTTTAACCCTCCATATATGCTTCACAGACTGTAAACTCCCTGCGTCCTTTTTGCCAGAGATCCTGGTCCAGTTCAACCAGATAACCGCCGCCGTTTTTTACATGCCATTCATAAAACGGTCTGTGTCTGTCCGCATATTCTTCCATAATATTCATAATGGTTCCACCATGGATCACCAGCGCCGCTGTATCCACATTTTTACGGATACACTGTGTCACGGCTTTCTGAAATCCTGTCAGGCTGCGATATTTAAAGCCTTCTCTGCTCTCTCCGCCCGGAAATGGCATTGTTCCATTGCTGTCGATCCATTTCTGATAATTTTCATTTCCGGCAAGCTCTTTGTAATTTTTATTCTCAAACTCTCCAAAATCACATTCCGAAAGTTCTTCTATAATGTGGAGCTGCTTTCCCGGAAAAAAAATTTCTGCCGTTTCCACACAGCGGAGAAGTGGACTTACAAACAACTCCTCCGGCATGGGATAGGAAAGTTTTTTCAGAAATTCCCGGCCTTCATCGCTCAACGGCTCATCCGTTGTACCGATATAACGCGAAAGCTTGTTTCCCGGAGTCTGACCATGACGTATCAGATATAATTTAAGCATTTTTCAGCACCATCCCGATCCCACATACAACTCTTGTAACCCTGCTGCTCTTTCCCGCAAGTTCCGTACAAACACGGCCTACAGCCTCCCGATACTGCCGTTCAAAAGCATCGGCCGGAACGATCCCGTATCCGACTTCCTCACTGACCAGGATTACACCCGGATTTTTCTCCGCAAGTTTTTCTGCAAGACCGGACAGATCCTCACCTGATTTCAGGCACTTTCTTATGTACTGATGAAACCCAAGAACCCCTTCTGCTTCCAGAAGTTCCTCTTCTGTAAGCTCTGCACCACATTTCCATTTTACATCGGGAAACTGTTTTTCTGCATAACTGCTTTTTCCCTGATAAGCACCGCCGATTATCATTTCCATATCTTTTTACCTCATTCCATCTTCATTTCACAGAATAACAATGCCACTTATCCCAAGTACCAGAGCCATCACAACCTCACAGATACAAAGGAAAAAACCTGAAAGATCTCCAGTCGTTCCTCCAAAATATTTCATAGCCATGTGATGATACCACCAGAATACCAGCAGTGCCGTTACTGCCGCAAGCGCACCTTTTACCGGATTGATCCATATCATCAGTACTGCCAGTACTGCAAGCATTACGATCAGAACATTTCGTGCCACAATCTCCGATGCATTCCTGGAAAACTCTGCTACGGTTCCATCAGTCCTTGCTTTTGGAAATATGATCACGCCAATTCCGGAAAGGCATCTGGACATCATAAATCCAATACTCATGATACAGATTCCATCGTGATCACCAAGTAGCTGGCTCCAGGCACCCAGCCACTGGATAAAATAAACGCAGGCTGTGATAATGGCAAATGCTCCTGCATGCGAATCTTTCAGAATCTCCAGCCTTCTTGTACGCTCCTGCCAGGAACTTAACGCATCCGAAGTGTCCAGAAGTCCGTCCACATGGATCCCACCTGTAACAAAGACCGGGATCACCGTAAGGATCACTGCAAGAAAAAACGGTTCCATCTGTGCATGACTTCCCAGCACACATCCCACAAGCCAGATCAGAATACCAATGGCTGTTCCCACAAAAGGAAAGAAACACATCATATACTTCATGTTTTCTTTATTCCAGTCTACCATAGGTGTGGGAATCTTGGAAAACATGGCAAATGCCGCTTTAAAACTATTCCATACACTTTTCATGCTTTCTCACCGCCTTTATGCCAGACCGGGATTCCGTAGACTACTTCTACAACAGCATCCGCCATTTCAGCCAGATTGCAGTTGATCTGTCCCAGCTGTTCCTTATACTTTTCGGATTCTCCTTCATAGAGAATTCCATCGGAAAAAATTTCGTTGGTAACGATCACCACGTGTTCTGCCTGTGAAAGAAGATTTCTTACTCCTTCTGTGATCTTTTCGGAAACCTCCGGATGAAATCCATCTTCCCGGAACATTTCATTTGCCACCAGATTGGACATACATTCAAGAAGCACTACACAATTCTTTGGAAGTATCAACTCATCCAGCTCTGTGCATCTCTCAATTGTCTCAAATCCTTTTCCTGACCGCATCCGGCGATGTCTTCGAATGCGGCGGTGACTTTCTTCATCAAAAGCCTGCATGGTGGCAATATAGATCCTTCTCGACTCTCCAAAAGAAAGGACTCTGTCCTCCGCAAAAGCAGACTTTCCGCTTCCGCTGCCTCCTGTTACAACAACCAGCATCTTATTTCAGCTCCTCATACTGTTCTACATTGATATCTCCAAAAGTACTCATGGAATTATATACTGCACAGGAAAGATCCATCAGTGGAAATAAGGCAACCGCTCCGGTACCTTCTCCAAGGCACATTCCCGCATGGATGATCGCTTCTTTATCCAGTTCTTTCAGGATCAGGTGTGCTGCCGGTTCTTTGGATACATGAGAAGCAATGATATAATCACTGACCTGAGGGCAGATTTTTACTGCGATCAGGGCAGATACACAGGAAATAAATCCATCCATCACAACCGGCATACCTAATGCCGCTCCACCGATAAACACACCGGTCATTCCTGCGATATCCAGTCCACCAACCTTTGCCAGCACATCGATCACATCTGCGCGGTCCGGATTGTTCAGGGCAATGGCCTTTTTGATCGCGTTGATCTTTCGCACAAGCCCCTCACCGGAAAGTCCGGCTCCTCTTCCTGTCATATCTTCTACCGGTTTCCCGAGAAGTACAGATGCCACAGCACTGCTGGTGGTCGTATTTCCAATTCCCATTTCACCGGTGGCAAGAACCTGGTATCCTTTTCCCTTCAGTTCCTCGGCCATGGCAATTCCCGCTTCAATGCCCTGGATTGCCTGTTCTCTCGTCATGGCAGGTTCTTTCGTCATGTTCCTGGTTCCGTAGGCAACCTTAAGATCTGTACGGACTTTTGTATCCGTTACCATTCCAACATCCACAGGGAAAAGTTCCGCACCACACTGCCGGCACATCACACAGCAGGTTGTGGTTCCCGCCAGGAAATTTTCGGCTACAATTGCGGTAACTTCCTGTCCTGTCTGAGTCACGCCTTCCTCTACAACACCATTATCTGCACACATGGCAACTACTGCTTTTTTTTCCACACGGACATCCGGTGTTCCTGTGATCCCGGCAATCTGTGTCAGCATATTTTCAAGTTCGCCCAGGGAATGCAGAGGTTTTGCAATACTGTCCCAACGCTGTTTTGCCCCTTCCATGGCCTTTTCATCCAGCGGACGGACTTTTTTTACTGCTTCTTTTAAAGTCATCATTTGCTACCTCCCGTTTTTTTACCTGTGGTAAAGATTATAAATTTACTAAATATATAATTCAGCACCAGCACAATAAACTGGGTGCAGAATTTTGCAACCATATCGTGAAATCCCAGCACAACTGCCAGCAGCCAAACACCTCCAACTTCAATCACCATTGTCACAAGACGCGCACTTACAAACTTCAGGAAAGGCCGGATATGATCCGCAAGAGTTGCACACTGATCATGAAATACAAATCTGGAATTCACAACATATGCAAACAGGATCGCCAGGATGATCGATACTACATTCGCCGCCATCAGAATAATGCCAAGCTCTCTCATAATATAAAAGCTTACCAGATTTACCAGCGTTGTACAACCACCCCAGAAAATATAACGGATCACATCATTTTCATATAATTTAAGAATCCGTTTTTTCATTTTCATGACCTCCATGTATGATTCTGGATACAATATATCTTGGCCGGCGCTTCACTTCTTCATAGATCCTTGCAATATAATATCCGATAATTCCAAGGCTCATCATCACCGCACTGCCGATAAACAGCATCACGATCAGCAAAGTCGTGTAACCCTCTACTGCATGTCCGGTAAAATATCTCACCAGTGAATAGATCAGCAAGAGCAGAGAACATATGAAACAGCCACCGGCTCCTATCGTTACAAACTGCAGCGGAAGCGTTGTAAAAGCCACGATATTGCGAAATGCATAACGGATCAGGCTTCCGGTAGACCATTTAGACTCTCCTGCTTCCCGCTCCTGCACCTCAAAAAGCACAGATGTACTTTTAAATCCAACCCAGGATGAGGTTGCCCGAAAAAACATGCTCCGCTCTGGCATAGAAAGAACGCTTTCCACAGCTTTCCGATCCAGAAGTTTAAAGTCTGAAGCATTCTCCATATTAAATCCGGTTGCCCTGGACATGATCCTGTAAAAAAATCCTGCACTTTTTCTGTGAAACACAGTTTCTGTTCCACGGCTCTTTTTTATCCCTTCTACAACTTCATAGCCCTGTTCCCATAACCGATACATTTTTACAAGAACTTCCGGCGGATGCTGCAGGTCACAGTCCATAACAGCCACTGCGTTTCCTGACGCCTGAGCCAGTCCTGCGACAATTGCAGCTTCTTTTCCAAAATTTCTGGAAAAATGTACACCAGTCACATTTCTATCTTTTTCTGCAGTTTCCTCAATTATTTTCCATGTCTGGTCCGTAGAACCATCATCTACAATAACCAGTTCGTAATTGATTTCGGCTAAATCCAGGATTTTTTTCAGCGTCCGGCAGGTTTTTGCCAGCATCTGTTCTTCATTATACGCAGGCAAAACCACCGATAATCTGCTCATTTTTCCTGATTTCCCCTTTCTCTTTGTTTCTTTGGCCTCCGGTAAAAGATTCCGATCATCAAAAACAGAAACAGCCCTGATACACTCAGGTACATTCCCGGTATCACATATGGTGTACAGTAGGTAAGCTCAATGCTGTGTTTTCCTTTTTTCAGCTCAACCCCCATATACATACTGTTCGCCTGAACCAGTTTTGCTTTCTTTCCGTCCACATATGCTGTAAATCCTGCATTATATGGGATTGAAAACACGAGGAACTTATCTGAAGATACTTCAATATCTCCGGTAAGTTTATTAGTTTCGGTCTTTATATTATGAAGACTTTCTTCTCCAAGCCGGTCTGTCTGTTTTTCCACAGAATCCATAGGCTGGCATACCAGATAAAGATCATCAAATGTATATTCCCCAGGAGTAGAAAATGTCAGCGTTATAGTTCCTGCGCTGTAATTTTTATACCCCATATTCAGAAGAAAATTATGGCGGCCACTGTATCCGTTATATTTGTCTGTAAAAATCCGGATGGTTTTGTCCACCGCTCCCAGAGAAACCTCTACTGCGGATTCTTTACTTTCTTTCCAGTAGCGCCAGTTGTCATCTTCGTGAAGTACCGTATTCTTCTCATATTCTGTAAGAGAATCCCACTTTCTGTCACTGATCCGGGCACGCGGTGAATATGCGTTGAAATCCAGATTTTTCGCCACAAGATAGACTTCTGCATCCGGTTCTCCCTGATATCCTATAGAAACCTTGGCATTTTTCTTTGTTACAATGATCTTTCCATCTTTGATCTTACAGCCTTTTCCTGCTTCCAGTGTAAAATCTGCTTTCTTGTCATCAAAGGTAAGGTCTGTTTCCGGAAGGCTGCTGCTTTCAATGACAGCTCCCTGAAGAAGAGCCTGCTGTTTTTCTGTTACAGAAAGTTTTTCATATTTTTCCCTTGGGATCCAGGTATCATACGTATAGCCCAGAGGAAGCGCATCCTCATCTTCGTAGATCCTGTACTTCTTTGTAGTAACAGCTTCCTGATCATATCCATAAGGAACGTAGCCATATCCGTTCTTTTTGATGGCAAAATATTTCACAGCAGCTAAACGGTCCAAAATGGTCCTTCCGTCCAGATTATTGTAATGATAATCCCATGGTGTATTCAGGTACATTTCATCGAAGAAACGACTGATATTTCCATTGGCCACACTGAAATAATAAGAAGTACTGTTAGTTCCCATATACATGGCAGTATTTACGTAAGAGCCCGTTTTGTACTGATCATAACGGCTGACTGAAGAATCTTCCAGCTTCTGGATCGCTTTATCCGGCCCGGACTGCAGTGCCTCCAGTGCTCCGCCCTTTTCTTCAAACTCTGACAGATAATCTTTTTCATAAGAATACTGATATGACACATTCAAAAGAATACTTGCTATCAGTACAGTAACGATCATTCCACAGAGATATTTTCCCTGCACAAAAATATTTCCATAGGAAACTACTGTAAACACAGCCAGAACCAGCAACATTACAGCCATGATATTCCGCTCTGTACGGGCTGTTTCCGAAAAAAGTGCAAGCACACAATATCCCAGCAGCATAATAAAAATCCGTCTTTTTTCCTGTATCTGTAAGGCAAACAGTTCCGGATATGCCTGCACCAGAATATAGGCGATCAGCATTCCATATGCCCAGATCCAGCGGTTGGATACATAGGAAAATCCATTGAGCACATGTCCTGCAAAAGGAATCAGCAGGAACAGATTTAAAAGTACAAATCCCAGTTTCAGTCCTGTATATTTTTTTCTTTTGGAAAAAATCACAAACACGCCTGCCATGGCAACTGCGGAATATCCAGCAACTCCCCACTGGATCATATTCTCACCAATCAGACAGCCGAGATATTTTTCGTAGTAAATGCGGTCATAAAATAACGGGACATAATTCTGTGCCTGAAAACGTTCTGTTCCAAACAAAGTCATCACCACAGGCAAAAAAATCGTCGCAGCGATCATCAGTGCCACCAGATAGAAACCTGTAAATTTCAGGAACCACTGAAATACATCTTTCACGGAACGTTTCCGGAATAAACCGAAATACCGAAATGCCGCATACAGCACCATGAAGATACTGATCATATAAAAGAAATAAAAACTTGACATTGCCGCTACAGCCGTCGCACAGATAAAAAGGTGCGGCTTCTCTTTTTTATAAACTTTTTCAATTCCCATAAGAACCAGCGGCAGGTAGATCATAGGATTGGAAAAGTAAGGATGTTTCATAGACGCATAGATCGTCCATCCCGCAAAAATATAAACAAGACTTCCGATAAATGTGGCCTGTTTCGGATTCTTGCGGTAAAAACAATAAATACTGAATGTGATTCCCGCAAGATAGATTCGAAGAAAGATCAGAATCTCATACAAAATCTCCGTATTTTTTTCCGGTACAAATACAGAAAGTAATGTCAGGGGATCACCGATCACATAATAATGAAGTGTTGTCAGAATATCAGATCCGAAACCAATATGCATATCCCACATAGGGAAGAAAATTTTATGATCTATTACCAGTGTTTTCAGTACATTCCGCAGATATTTCCCATAATAGGCAAGTGCATTAATATGCTGCGGAACACCGTCATGGCTCCAGATCAGTGATTTTCCGTTGAAATAAAAACAGCCATAAATAAACAGTGAGATCACTGCAAAAACTATCGTATACAGAATATAAAAATCTGCTTTTTTCTCTTTTCTGGATTTCTCCTTCGAAAAAAATCTTCTCATGTTGTATATCTCTCCTGTATATGAAAAAGGCCTGCGGTGCGCTAAACACCGCAGGCCTGTCACCTAATGCTTAATCAGCAAGCACACTGTATAAACAGTAACTATTGATCAGTAATTAGTCTTCTTTCTTATCTGCTCCGTAAAGAGTGATAAGTTTCTGCAGATACTCATATCTAGCCTGAGCCTCAGACTCGTTCTTAGCGAACAGTCTAGCAGCTTTCTCAGGATTCTGACGCTGCAGAGAGTTGTAACGAACCTCACCGTTCAGGAAGTCCATATAGTTCTCCATATCCGGTGTCTTGGAATCAAGGCTGAACTTGTTCTCAGCAGCCGGGTTGAATCTGAAGTTGTGCCAGTATCCGCACTTAACTGCCAGCTCTTCCTCTGTCTGAGCTTTGCTCATACCTTTCTTGATACCATGGTTGATACATGGAGCATAAGCAATGATCAGGGATGGTCCCGGATATGCCTCTGCCTCTGCAATTGCTTTTACAGTCTGGTTGAAGTCAGCACCCATGGAGATCTGTGCTACGTATACATAGCCATAGCTCATTGCGATAGATGCCATATCTTTCTTCTTAGTCTCTTTTCCGCCTGCTGCGAACTGAGCGATCGCACCTGTCGGTGTAGACTTGGAAGACTGTCCGCCTGTGTTGGAGTAAACCTCTGTATCGAATACCATAACGTTGATGTCGCGTCCGCTTGCGAGAACGTGGTCAACACCGCCGAATCCGATATCGTAAGCCCATCCGTCACCACCGAAGATCCACTGGGATTTCTTGGAGAGGAAGTCTTTCTGTGCAAGGATCTCTTTAGCCTTGTCACATCCACAAGCCTCAAGAGCTGCAACGAGTTTCTCTGTAGCTGCACCATTTGTTGCGCCTACAGCGTAAGTATCCAGCCATTCCTGACCAGCTGCTTTAACGTCCTCGTTTGTTCCGTTAGCTACAAGGTCTTCGATCTTTTCTTTCAGACCGCCACGGATCGCACGCTGTGCAAGAAGCATACCATAACCAAACTCTGCGTTATCCTCGAACAGAGAGTTGGACCATGCAGGACCCTGTCCCTTAGCGTTTGTTGTGTATGGTGTAGATGGTGAAGAGTTACCCCAGATAGAGGAGCATCCTGTAGCATTTGCAATGTACATTCTGTCACCAAAGAGCTGTGTGATCAGCTTAGCGTATGGTGTCTCACCACAACCTGCACAAGCGCCGGAGAACTCAAGGAGTGGCTGTTTGAACTGGCTGCCTTTTACAGTTGTCTCTTTATATTTAGCGATAACGTCTTCCTTCTGAGGAAGTGTTACACCGTAATCGAAGTATTTCTGCTCTCCTGCGTTAGCTTCAAGTGGAGCCATCTCAAGAGCTTTGTTGCCTTTCTTTCCTGGGCAGACATTTGCACAGGAACCACATCCTGTACAGTCAAGAGCGGATACAGTCATTGTGAATGTATAGTCTTTCATTCCTGTAAGCGGAAGTGTCTTGATTCCCTCTGGAGCGTTAGCTGTCTCATCTGCTGTCATGGCAACCGGACGGATTGCAGCATGCGGGCAGACATATGCACAACGGTTACACTGGATACAGTTGTCCGGAACCCATACAGGAACGTTAACTGCGATACCACGTTTCTCATATGCAGCTGTTCCGGATGGTGTTGTACCATCTACATAATCCTTGAATGCAGATACCGGGAGGCTGTTACCTTCCTGAGCATTGATCTTGCACTGGATGTTGTTTACGAAGTCCTGAGCTTCCTGAGCACCGTGGGATGCGTGAGACATGAAGAGTCCCTCGTCCTCAGCGTTCTTCCAGCTCTCCGGAACCTGAACCTCTACGACCTGTTTAGCACCGGCATCGATAGCTGCCCAGTTCTTCTTAACAACGTCATCACCCTTACGTCCGTAAGTAGCTTTAGCAGCGGCTTTCATAAGCTCGATAGCCTGCTCCTCAGGAATGATTCCTGTAAGTTTGAAGAATGCGGACTGAAGGATTGTGTTGATACGTGTTGGTCCCATGCCAGTCTCAATACCGATCTTAACACCGTCGATGGTGTAGAATTTGATATTGTGGTTAGCGATGAAAGCTTTAACCTGTCCTGGAAGATGTTTCTCAAGTCCTTCCATATCCCAAGCACAGTTCAGAAGGAATGTACCTCCGTCAACAAGCTCCTGTACCATGTTATATTTGTTAACATAGGACGGATTATGACATGCAACGAAGTTTGCTTTGTGGATCAGGTATGTGGATTTGATCGGTTTCTTACCGAAACGAAGGTGAGACATTGTAACACCGCCGGACTTCTTGGAGTCATAATCGAAGTAAGCCTGAGCGTACATGTCTGTGTTATCACCGATGATCTTGATAGAGTTCTTGTTAGCACCTACAGTACCATCAGCTCCAAGTCCCCAGAACTTGCAGTTTGTTGTTCCCTCTGGTGTTGTAACAAGTGGTGCACCTGTCTCAAGAGAAAGGTTTGTAACATCATCAACGATACCGATTGTGAATTTCTCTTTCTCAGTGTTCTCATATACTGCTACGATCTGTGCAGGTGTTGTATCTTTGGAACCAAGTCCGTAACGTCCTGTAAAGATCTTAACATCGCTGAACTTGCTGTCGCGAAGAGCTGCAACAACATCAAGATACAGAGGCTCGCCAAGAGCTCCTGGCTCTTTTGTTCTGTCAAGAACAGAGATCTGCTTAACTGTATCCGGGATTACATCGATAAGAGCCTGTGCACAGAATGGTCTGTAAAGACGAACTTTAACAACACCGACTTTCTTACCAGCTGCCATAAGGTAATCGATTGTCTCCTCGATGGTATCGTTTACGGAACCCATAGCTACGATGATGTGCTCAGCGTCAGCAGCTCCGTAGTAGTTGAACAGTTTGTAGTCTGTTCCGATCTTCTCGTTAACTTTGTCCATATACTCCTGAACAACTGCCGGAAGAGCGTCATAATATGGATTACATGCCTCTCTTGCCTGGAAGAAGATATCCGGGTTCTGAGCGGAACCTCTCTGACATGGATGGTTCGGATTCAGAGCACGGTTACGGAACTCTGCGATTGCGTCCATATCTGCCATATCTTTCAGATCTTCATAGTCCCATGTCTCGATCTTCTGGATCTCATGAGATGTACGGAATCCGTCGAAGAAGTTGATGAACGGAACTTTTCCTTTGATTGCTGCAAGATGAGCAACCGGTGTAAGGTCCATAACCTCCTGTACAGAAGACTCACAAAGCATTGCACATCCAGTCTGACGACAGGCCATAACGTCGGAATGGTCACCGAAAATACAAAGTGCGTGGGAAGCAAGTGCACGGGCAGATACGTTGATAACTCCCGGAAGCTGCTCACCAGCAATCTTGTAAAGGTTCGGGATCATAAGCAGAAGGCCCTGGGAAGCTGTGTAGGTTGTAGTCAGGGCACCTGCTGCCAGAGAACCGTGAACAGCACCTGCTGCACCAGCCTCAGACTGCATCTCTGTAACCTGTACTTCCTGTCCAAAGATGTTCTTTCTTCCCTGAGTTGCCCACTCGTCTGTTGCCTCAGCCATTACAGATGAAGGGGTAATCGGGTAAATAGCAGCTACATCAGAAAAAGCATATGATGCATGAGCGGCTGCATGGTTACCATCCATGGTTTTCATCTTTCTTGCCATTTGTTTATTCCTCCTTAAAGGTTTGTTAAAAATATATTTTTAGGCTGTCAAGGGCCTAAAATTCCATTGGTTATTATAGCATAGATTCCCAGTTATGTCCATTTTCTTTCGCTGTTTTTTGTATATTATCATGTACAAACGTTGTTATCTTTTTGACAAGAAAAAAGAGCCGGTCAGAAACTTTTTCATTGCTCCCTCCCCGCTCTTCTTATTATCTTATCATACGCTTATTTACGCCTGTCACAGCAGTTTACTGCTCCTCTTTCTCAAAAAGATCTTTCATGGATTTCCGCCGGAGCATCGCCCACAGCTGTCCCTGAATCTCTTTCAGTTCGTCATGAGCATAACATGGCACACCGTCCTGGCCGTTTCTTGAACATTCACATTTTCCATTCAGGCACTCAATAATCGACATGTCGGAATCAATCGCACTATATATATCATATAATGTCAGATCCGCAGGATCTCTCTTCAGGGCATATCCGCCATGAACTCCGCGATATCCTTCCACAATTCCCGCATTCTGAAGTTTCTTCAGTATTTTGTAGGCAAAAGGTGCTGTAATCGCCTCCCTCTCGCAGATCTCACTGACGCTTAAACGCGTCTCCCCCATCAATGCGCGGACAACCCGCATCGCATAATCGCTTTCTCTGGTGATAAACATCTCTAACCTCTCTTCTGTTCAACTAAGCTGCTGATTTATGATAATTTCCGCCCCTGTTTGTACCGACACGTTCCCGGGTGTTTCATTCGTGTCAGGATACATCCTTGATTTCGGGCTGCTCTGTTTATCATATACGTCAGTATAACGCATTTTTTTCAATAATAAAAGGTTATTATTTTCCTGTAATCCATTGTAAACCCGCTGTTTTCCCTCTATTTATGTAAAAAAGAAAAATACAGCTTGCAAATTTTTCAGTTTACGGTACAATAGGAAACGATTGTAATGTTATACTATGTAATTGAAACGATTTTTATTAATGAAAAAAAGAGGTATGATATGATTTCAGCAAACAACATCACACTGCGTGTTGGAAAAAAAGCACTTTTTGAAGACGTTAACATCAAATTTACAGAGGGCAACTGCTATGGATTGATCGGCGCCAACGGCGCAGGAAAATCTACATTCCTCAAGATCCTCTCAGGCCAGCTCGAACCAACGAAAGGTGATATCGTAATCACACCTGGACAGAGACTTTCTTTCCTGCAGCAGGATCATTTCAAATATGATGCCTACCCTGTTCTGGATACCGTTATCATGGGTAACGAAAGGCTTTATCAGATCATGAAAGAAAAAGAAGCCATCTACGCAAAAGAGGATTTCACAGACGAAGATGGTATCCGTGCCAGCGAACTTGAGGGTGAATTTGCAGAGATGAACGGATGGGAAGCAGAATCCGACGCCGCCACTCTTCTCAACGGTCTCGGTGTCGACACAGAGTTCCACTACACACAGATGGCAGATCTTACCGGTAGTATGAAAGTCAAGGTCCTGCTTGCACAGGCTCTTTTCGGAAATCCGGATATCCTTCTTCTGGATGAGCCTACCAACCATCTGGATCTTCCTGCTATTGAATGGCTGGAAGAATTCCTGATCAACTTTGACAATACCGTCATCGTAGTATCCCATGACCGTTATTTTCTGAATAAAGTCTGCACACATACTGCTGATATTGACTATGGAAAGATTCAGCTCTATGCCGGAAACTATGATTTCTGGTTTGAGTCCAGCCAGCTTCTGATCAAACAGATGAAAGAAGCCAATAAGAAAAAAGAGGAAAAGATCAAAGAACTTCAGGAATTCATCTCCCGTTTCAGCGCCAATGCTTCCAAATCCAAGCAGGCAACTTCCAGAAAACGTGCTCTGGAAAAAATCCAGCTGGATGACATGCGTCCTTCCAGCCGTAAATATCCATATATCGACTTCCGTCCAAACCGTGAGATCGGAAATGAAGTTCTTATGGTTGAAAATCTTTCCAAGACAATTGATGGTGTCAAAGTTCTGGATAACATTTCCTTCACACTGGGTCGCGAGGATAAAGTTGCTTTCGTAGGTGCCAACGAGCAGGCGATCACAACTTTCTTTAAGATCCTCACAGGTGAGATGGAGCCGGATGAAGGTAATTATAAATGGGGTGTCACTACTTCCCAGGCATATTTTCCGAAGGACAACACTCAGGAATTTGATAATGACCTCACGATTACAGACTGGCTGACACAGTATTCCGAGATTAAGGACTCAACTTATGTCCGTGGATTCCTTGGTCGTATGCTTTTCCCGGGTGAAGACGGTGTAAAACGTGTCCGTGTTCTTTCCGGTGGTGAAAAAGTTCGCTGCCTTCTTTCCAAGATGATGATCTCCGGAGCCAATATTCTCATCCTGGATGAGCCTACCAACCATCTGGATATGGAATCCATTACTGCACTTAACAACGGACTGATCAAATTTCCGGGTGTAATCCTTTTCACATCTCATGATCATCAGTTTGTACAGACAACCGCAAACCGTATTATGGAAATTCTTCCTAACGGCAAACTGGTTGATAAAATCACAACTTATGATGAATATCTTGCCAGCGATGAAATGGCCAAGAAACGTCACGTCTTCCAGGTTAATGAAGAAGACGCTCAGGATAACTAAATCTTTCATAACCAATTTTGATGTATGCACTTCCCCTGCCTGCTTATGCAAAAGCAGATGCAGGGGATTTTTATCCGTAAAAAAACTCCTGCCGCAAGTTTTCCTGCGGCAGAAGCTTTTTTAGTATTTCTTTTTAGCAATCCTTTACTCCATTGTGATCGGAGCAAGTTTCCCCTGAGTCACATCCAGAAGGTCTTTAAGCGGAACTTTCAGAGTAAGTCCTACTCTTCCGCCGCTCACATAAATTTCCCCGAAATTCTCCGCCGACTGATCAAACACAACCGGATAATTCTTTTTCATTCCAAGCGGACTGCACCCGCCTCGAATATAACCTGTAATCTTCGTAAGATCTTTTACGTGGATCATGTCTACTGTCTTTTCTCCAACAGATTTCGCTGCCGCTTTACGATCTACTTCTTTCTCAATCGGTACCACAAATACATAATAGCCGCCGCTCTTTCCTTCCATGACCAGTGTTTTAAAAGACTGGTCATGAGGCGCACCGGTAAGATCCGCGCAATGGATCCCATCTATAAATTCTCCACAGTCATATGTGATCGCCTCATATTTTACTTTTTTCCGGTCAAGCATTCTCATCGCATTGGTCTTTGCTTCTTTTCCCATTTCTGTCACTCCTCAGGTTTTCTCTTACTTATCTTCCCATTCGTCATAATCTTCCGGATCCAGATCTGCCATATTTTCTATGTCCATCTGCCGTCTTCTTTGCTGCTGTTTTTCAAATTCAGCATATGTATTTGGATTTTGTGCCTCTTCCCTGTCCGGAATATCATATGGATCATAGTCTTCATTCATATCGATTTCTTCATAACCGGACTCTCTGTTATACCTTCGGCTCCTGGCACTATAAGAATTGCGACCTCTTCCAGGATCAGGTGAATAACTTTTTGAAGAGGTACCTGCCCTCCTGCGTTCTGAAGACGTAGTTCTGTCAGAAGCAGATCTCCTTCCACTGTAGGAACTGTTTCTGGAATTTCCACCTCTTCGGCTGTCAGAAGAACTGTTTGGATTTTCTCTTCTGCCTCCTGCCTTTCTGCCGGCAGAGGTTCTGCTGTCTTCGCCTCTGTTCCTTCTTCGCTCATCCGCAGAATCTCTACGTTCTGAACGATCCCCGTATCTTCCATCCCGACCGGAAGTTTTTCGGGAATGCCTTACCTCTGTGTCTGAATTACCCGTCCGGTCATCCCGATATCCACCTGCGGACTTTCTTCCACGATCATCCGGTGCATATCCGAAATCGTGGTTTCTGTTTTCCGGTATGTTCTTTCTTTTTCTGCTCCTCTCCTCTTCGTAGGGTTCGTCCTCGTCTTCGCTCTCCTCCTCTTCATCTCTGTCCTTATTAATGGCAAACTGGATCAGCATACCAAGAAGTGCAATTCCCACAGCCATACCAATTCCATAAGGAAACTGTGCAAGGCCTCCCATCTGAGCGATGGATAAACCAGCCAGAACTCCGCCAAGAACACTGGTTCCAATAATGATCACACCTTTTGCATAACGCATAGCAAGTGCACCAAGTCCTACACCGATCAGAATGCAGAGAAAAAAGGAAAAAGAACTGGTTGGATGGATCAGGTAAATACTCAAAGATATTCCGATACCAAATCCCAGTACAAAAATACCTGCTCTGTAGACCAGGAATGAAACGATCGCCAGTACAATGCCAAATCCGGCCATGGCCCCTGCAATTATCATTTTATCCTGCACACCTGATATATATGTTGCGGCAAAACCGGCACCTGCACCAATGAGGAAGCCAAAGATCATCATCCAGAAACGCAAGATACGGTACCCGAGAATACAGTTCAAAAGTCCAAACACACAGAGCACTCCATATACGATCATCATAAGCTGTCCAATCTGTTCCATACCTCCTGTCCTCTGTATAATGTCAAACACCCTCGATAACATATCCATATTCATTCGCTTACTCCTCTCTTCCTGAATTCATTATTCTGCCTGAAAATCTGCCGATCACTTCATGATCTTTATTCAGAAAATCAGATATATGGTATAAAAATTATCCAGCACGCCGTAATGGTATTCCACCTGCTCAAGGCCATTCTGCTTCATATAATACTGAGCTACATTCTGCACTTCCCCATTATCCAGAAGTTCATTGCAGGCTGCAGCAAATACCTCCTGATTGCTGAATTTAAATCGAACTACCGCAGCGCCATTATCCAAACGCATTTTGCAGTAATCATAAATAGTCTCCCAGTCATATCCGTCAAAACATCCCTGATTCAGAACATAGAAGTTCATGTCTTTTGCAGTACAGTCCGGAACAGTAAGTTCCTCCGATCTTATATATTTTTTTTCGTATTCTTCTGGAAAAGGGCAAAGATAATCATAAATAATCGTCTTATGTTCTTCCAGCTGTGCAGCATTCCCATTAAGAAAATCCGGCTGGTCACCATTAGTAGCATCTACATAATAATACTCTCCATCCAGTTTTACAATATTCCATGCATGCCCTTCTGTACTTCCCTGCGTGCTTCCATCTACATAAATGCACGGAACGCCTATTCTTTCCAGAAGATATTGAACTGCACCTGCATATCCCGCACAAACTGCCTCTTTTTTCCAGAAGACACCTGCAATACTCTGATCGTCATCACTTGCCTGATATTGGGTATTATCAATCACATAAGTATAAACAATGCGGACTTTTTCATAATCACTGGCATCTGCCGGAATCAGACTGCTTACTTCCTGAAATCCAGCCTCCATGGCATTCTGAATCTCACTGATCTCACTTTCTGTATAAATATATCCCGGGGTAAAAGTGCAGTAATCACTGTCTGAATAAGTTGTTTTATAAATTTTTTCGTGGTTATGCACCCAGAATATCTCCGGATGATCCTTCAGAACCGCATGATAGCATCTGTCAATACTGTCATCCTGGGAAAGGGTCAGATAAAAGTCCTTTTCCCGTGCGCGAATGCCCTTCAGGAGTTCTCTGTAAACTCTCTGTTCTTCTTCATTTAACTGTTTAAAATAATATTCCTGATGTCCTTCCTCACTCTGTGCCACTTCCATCTGACGTAATTCTTCTACCTCTTCCGGTTCTCCCGACAAAACGCTCTTCGCAATAGAACGGATCTGATCCAATGTTCCGGCCCGAACGTAAAAAGGCTGCAACATAACAGATAATACGGTCAAAATTACCACCAGCCGGCAAAAAAATCCCTTTTTCATTTTTTATCCTCTTAATATCCTAATACCGATTGTCAGAAAGGGCAGCCTCCCGCAGGAGACTGCCCTTATTTATCTGCTGTCTCTTAATTCTCCAATTCCAATGCTTCTGCATCATCAAAAGTCTCTACCGCATCATCGATAGATTCCGGATCCAGAGTCAGATCTTCAATCTCATCTTCATCCTCATCTTCCTGCAGAGAATTGTTTTTAAAGTCCTCAAGAAGATTATCAGAAAGAGTATCATTGGATGAAAGTGCGTCTTTCAGTGCTGTTGACTTCACAACATCTGTAAGAATATTATTCGTGCCATCTTCTGTCGTAGTGTTTTCTGCATTTTCACTGCCAGACTCAGTTACTGCTGTATCAGAATAGAACGCCGGCTGTCTGATATAACGGAAGCTTGCGCTGTATGCCTCACCTACTGTTACTCCATTTTTACTGGAAGAACAATGTACCGCGATCCAGTCTCCGGAATCCGTTTTGCCACACAAAATTCCAACATGGTTGTCACTGCCCGCTTCAGGTCCTCTCTGAAATACAAGATCTCCCGGCTGTGCATCTGCCTCGCTGACAACATTCGCTTTCTCCCACTGATCGGAAGTTCCGTCACCAACTGCCGCCTGCATTCCCTGATCCTGATAACCGTTGATCACTGCCCAGGTAACAAAACCACTACAGTCAAGACCATACGCCCGCAAAGTTCCTGAACTCTTGCTTCCATCTGCTGAGACTTTCTCAACGGTTCCCCAGCTCGGATCCTCTCCAAGGACAGTAGACTTACCACCCCAGAAATATCCAACTTTACCTACCAGAGAATAAGCAGCCGCAATAACATCTACACGGTCCTCGGACACGTTATCGCCAACGCTCTCGCGGACAAAACCTTTCGATGCAGTAACAACCGCACAAAGAAGTTTACAGTCTGTCTCTACATATTTCTTAAGAACGGTTCTATCCTGCTTCGCAATGTTGTTCTTCTTAATATAATAGTTGATTTTACGGTTTCCATAAGATACCTTGGTGATATCCTGTTTATCTCTGACGATCGGATTCATTTCCTCAAAGATCTTGGACAAATCTGCTTTACAGGATGAGTCCATTGTAAAAGATGTCTTACCGCTTTTACTTTGCTGATAAATATAAACAGCCAGGATATCTTGCCAGTTACGTACCAGCAGTGTATCATCGGTCAGTTTATTTTTTTCTTTATATTCTTTCTCGATTTCATCCATAACAGATGTAAAATCATCAGAAAATGTCAGATTATAATTATTCTTAAGGCTGTCCAGATAAAAATCTTTACCTGCGTGAAGGTTGGAGACCATGTTTGTCACATAAACCGGATCTCCGATCTGAGTAGCCGTAGCATTATTTCCATCTGTAATATCTGTAGTTCCATTATTGGAATTATTCTTGTTATCCTTATCCTGTAATATCGCTGCAAGCTTCTGCTCTGCATCAATCAGTACAGAATAATTCGTAACCTTAGCTTTTTCTGCATCAGTCAGTGCATCATAAGCAGCTCGTGCAGCTTCAATCTCATCTTTTGTATCAGCTGTGATCATCTTTCCTGCCAGTGCATTGATCATATCTATAACTGTCTGTACCCTGGTATCATCCTGCGGTGCCTCTGTTGGCTGTGGTGTCGCTGTCGGTTCCGGTGTCGCTGTTGGCTCCGGTGTTGCTGTTGGTTCCGGCGTTGACGTCGGCTGTGGTGTTGCTGTTGGCTCCGGCGTTGCTGTTGGCTGCGGATCTGGTGTTTCCGTTGGCTGTGGTGTTTCCGTCGGTTCCGGATCTGGTGTTTCTGTTGGTTCCGGATCCGTAGGAATTTCCGGTTCTGTCACTTCCTCACTGCCCTCAGAACTCCCCTCATCAGCCGCAACAGTTTCTGCCATGTCAGCAGCTCTGACCCCGGCTGGGCCTGCCAGTACCATAGCTGATATCATCGTGATGCATAAAAACTTATTAAGGTACTTGTTTTTCATATTTATTAAGATGCTCCCTTCTTTCCTTGAACATCCCTTTACTTCCCCTATAATAAAGGTCTGCCTTAAACCATTTTAGATAACCTAAAGTTTAACTCCACTTATTTTAGCATAGGAATTTTATGAAATCAACCGTTCTGCCGGGATATCCTTGTCAATTTATTTATTTTTCACTTTTTATTCACATTTTTATAAGAACATTTTCGTACTGCAAAAAAGCTGCAACGCTTTCGCGCAGCAGCTTTTTGTCGTATACTGTCAGATTGCCGTTACCGGCCGGCCTTCCATATGGAACTGTCTTCTGAGACAGAGCTGAAAAATCCCCTGTATTACCTGATAACACACTCGAAGAATAAAGCGGATATCATCTGCAATACAACGAGGGCTCTCCAGATAGCACGCATGCCTCTCGCGGATATATCCCACAAGTTCCTCAAAACTGTCAAAATGCTTCGCCTCTTCCAGCTGGCTGTCCGCATTTCCACTTAAGATACACTCCTTCAGACAATTCTTCAGTTCCGCTTCATAGGAATTATGTTCTGCAAGACTTCCTTTATATGTTCTGTTATGAGGAAAAGTAAAGTAATCTGCCATATAATGCATGACCTCTCCGAATCTGCGCCAGTAAACTCTGGCATTATCTTCTTCCGGATTTCGCTCAATCAATTCCCGCATCTTTTCCTGAAGCTGACTGAATGTTCCAAAAAACTCATGTCTGGTAGTAAGAAACGACGGTCTCAGATCCGGCATAATATTGCCCAGGCAAAACGCTTTTCTGTGTTGCTGGAGGCTATACACCTCGGACATCTGGTCTGCCAGGTATCTGCCTAACAGTATATGTGATTTTTTACGCAATTTTTCCCTCTTCCTTCTTTCATGATTCAGAATATGGCCGAATCCATCAGTAAAGTAGTCCTGCCGGCCATCGACTGAAATCTGTAAACAATACATTTGTCAGAACCAACTTTACTATAGCACCATTTTTCTAAATAAGCAAATAAAGTTTGCGTAAAGTTTCTGTTTTTTCACTCAGCTCAACCATGCGGGTTTCAGCCCTCTTACAGTTCCTTAAAATCCGGTGTGCCATACAGGTCGTATGGGGTGCTCTGGTATACGTAATAAGCATTACAGGTTGCGTCCTTTTTCATTTCTAAAATCCTGATTCTATAAGGCTTTTCGGGATACTGTACGCCATTACTTATGCTTCTTACGCCATCATTACCCCATTTTCGCAGTCCCCTGTATTATGCAAACTGAATAATTTTGTTGTTTCTTACAGTGCTGTTTTCATTTACTTTGTCCAATCCGATGGTATCCTCCAAAAGCTTCATATCTTCTGTTTTTTTCTGCTCCATGACACTTGTATATAAATCCATTGTCATTTGAAGTGAAGCATCCTTCCTTTATGTGATACCTTTACCAAGTTCTTTACCTTTTAAATCTTTTCCCATCGTGTCGTATTCCTTTTATGCCCTACATACGATTACGACAGAACCTTTTCAGCATTATTCTATCATAATCTACGGGCAATATCCAATTATTCCTTGTTCTCTTCCACTAAAAAAAGAGTATCCCGGATCTTGCATGACATATTCTTACAGCCGGTCCAGCTAGTGTTTTCTTCTTACTGCTGCCTCTGCTTCTGCCACTGCTGCCATCCTGTCACGTTCCGGGGATGCTCTTTACATCTATTTTGTTCTTCCTTTGTATAATTATTCGCATTCTTCCAGATTCTGTTTCAGTATCTTTTCTACATCCAGAACATGCGCTTCCGCTTCTATATCTTCCACATTCTCTGTTATTGTTGTCGTATACATAACTGGTTTTCCCACATTTATATCACAATCATATAAGGCTGACATTAGCAACACCTGAAACTGTTCCTGTGAAAGCTGGAAAGATGGACAGTCCGCATTTTTTATCTTCTCTTCCATCTCTTTGTTATGATCTACGTCCGTTTTGCTTGCGTAATACGTCAGATTTTTATGGATTTCCCGGGGCAGCAGCTGTAAATTGTCCGCACGGTTGCACTCTTTTCCTTCACTTGGCTTATACTGGTTCTTTTTCCTGATATGGTGGATCTCATTGTCATCAGATCCGAACTCATTTTCTAGGAAACAGTCACTCATTACCCGGTACATGCTAACGTGCTTATTGTGTTTCTGTCCTTTAACTTTGTATTCATAATACCAGTCCTGTCCCGTCCGGCTGCCGTCCTTATTCTTTGTCCCTGTGTACCTGTGGTTTGGTTTCACTACCTTGATCTTATTACCATATGCAGAAAACAGATAACCTTTGTTGGACATAAACCAGTACGCTGGGTATGGTTCCTTACATTGGACGATCTGCTCTCCTTCCTGCATAACATAATTAAATGTATTCATCATCAGATCATCAAATTTTTTACTGCATTCTTCTCTCGTATATTTCTTATATTTTCTCATTTTATTTACTCCTTTTTATCCTTTTTATAAACAATTTTTCTCATAAAATAAGAGCACCTGTAACTGGTACAGATGCCCTCATACTTTCATATTTATCTGAATTTCTTAAACTCTTTTGCAAGCTGCTTGTCGTGCTTATCAAGCTCTCCACGGATCACTTTTTTCAGCTCTGACATGTCGTTCACGTCCACACCATTTATCACGAACTGATACTCATTATTCATGGTAACTTCCTGTCTGGCTGGTACTTCTTTTATGTTTGGACTTCCTGCATTCTGCATAACATCCGTAAACTCCTGCATGATCGCTGTTGCTGGCCTCAGAATCTTTGTAAAATCCTGCGTCAGAACCGTTTCTCCCGGCTTGGCTCCAATGAATCCGGTATCACCATTTTTCATGATCGCATCTCCCAGAAGTGTCCCCATAGTTGCCGGGATCAGATTTCGGATCACTCCGCCCTTGGAGAATCCAAACGTCTGAAGCTTTTTAACCAATGCGTTCTTCTTTTTGGTATCCCATTTGCTTACATTTTTTGCATCCTTATAGCCCAGAATCGAAGCTGCCTTTACAATGTTTGCATTGCTAGTTTTCTTACCTTTCTTTGCAAAGTGCTTCACAACCGGATCTTTGATTTTCTCGATCTCTGCGTCACCGCCTGTGTAAGTAGGTAATGCTGCATACCATTTCTTCAGCTCTGCTTCTTTTTTAGTATTCGCCTTTACGGTATTGGCACTCTGTCCGGTAGACATATTCAGGACACGGTTCTTTTCTTCTGTGGTAAGAGAATATTTCTTACTCTTGGCTGTACTGTTTACGATCTTGGAATTCTTCGCTGCATCCTTCAGTACAGACACATTTAAACTTACAGCCTTACAATATCCGCCAGATCCCTGAACCTTGATTGTTGTTTTCCCGTTTTTTAATCCCTTCAGAGTGATACTGTTGGCGGATTGTGTGATTTTCACGATTCCTTTTGTGGAAGCTGTACAGGTGAAATTCTTATTGACTGCGGTTGTCGGACTGAAGCTTACCTTTACCGTTGCTGTCTTTCCTACGTTCACAACAACTGATTTCGGACTTAATGTAATACTCTTCAGGGTTTTATTCTGTGCATCTGTAGCGGCATTTCTTATTACTTTGTCCGTAGCAGTATTTCCGATTCCTGTAGATCCTGAAAGCTTGCTATCTTTGATATTTGTAACTGCTTTGTCCGCTTTCTTCTTATCCATCTGTTCATTCTTAAGATTAGAATTCTGAATATTCTTCTGGAACTGATCCGAAACTTTCAAACCTGTGTCTGCAATGATCTGGTTGATTTCTGCATAAGCATCCTTGTATTTCTGCTTTGTAGTTTTCAGCATCTCGTCAATGACAGCGGTCTGCATCTGAGAGTTGAATTTTACTGCATTTAAAGTACTGTCCAGAGCATTGTCAGCCTGATCGGTAAGGTTATCATAACCTTTAGATATCATATCAATCTGATGGCTGTGTTTGGTATCTTCCAGATCTTCCTCTTTTTCCGCAAGATCCGCTTTTAACTGTTCCAGCTTTGCTTTGGCAGCAACGTTTGTAGTTCCCTCCAGAGCTGCAATCTGCGCTTTGATCGCATTAATATCCTTATTTTTGCTCTTGATAGTCTTATCAAACTGGTAATACTCTTCCTTGGCATCTGTGGCTTTCTGCCGTATATCCACGTTCTCTTTCAGGAGATCGTTCTCTTTTGAAACCTGATCCTCATACATTTTCAGCATATCCTGATTGTAACTGTAAATAGCCTTGGAAGATTCCCGGATTCCGTCCTTATACTGTTTCTGGTATTCCTTCAGCTGTTCCTTGGTAAGATTTCCTGCATTATATTCTTCCTGAGCATTTTTCAGTTGTGCCCGATAGTCCGCAATTTTCTGCTGTTCTGCATTCAGTCCCTTATTGATAAGAGCAATGTTGGCAGCTCCCTGTTTCGTCAGTTCACCAGAATCAGAGAAGAACGTATCAGAATCCAGCATATCTTTTAAGGTGTCGCAGTCGTCAATCAGTTCATCCAGAGAATCAATGGTATCATCTCTTCTTCGGTAAGATCAGAAATTTCTAACCCCGTATCTTCTTCATCCTCACTCTCTTCCTCATACTCTTCCAGATCATCCATAAACTCTTCATCCTCAAATTCTTCTGCAAACTGCTGAAATTCATCCATCTCTTTCATTCCTCCATATATTATTGCAAACATTTGTTCTTATTGTATCGTGTAAGTCATGCTAACATTTATATATAAATTTGTCAATAGTCGGAAAATGGTTTTTTTGCCACTATAATAACAGTCTTTTTAATCTTCCACTGTACACTTACCAAAGCAATTTTTTACCCCTGTTTTAAAGACTTTTTTTATCTTTTTGATACAAAAATCCACCGTAATCTTTTCAATGGGAAGTTACCCGTCTAAACCTTAAAATCCATTCTAGCCCCATATACGCGCGTTACAGGCCTATGAAAATTTTTTTAATTTTTCAAAAAAATATGTCCATAACATCCAACCCAGCTCCCTGTCCTCCACTCCCAACTCACTCTCCGCAGCGTCCTGACCTTACCCACCACAGTGGCCTTCAGAGCGTCTGACAGCCCGTACAGAGCATCCTGTACACCTCTCTGAACAAGTCTCCATACAGCACCTCTGATCCGTTTCTGACCGAATACGTGTCCTAGAAGCCTATAGTTCAATCCGATCATAAAGTCATTGAAAAATTCATTCTCAACCCATTATATAAGAAGATTCTCTGCTTTCTGGCGGTCACGATCTGTTGATACAGGCAGTACCAGCCATATAAATTCCAGTCCATATCAGGCTCTTTCTCCAGTCACAGTGAGCTTCCAACGAATCAAATAACAGTATTCCTCCAACTGCTGCCATCTTCTCTGAATCAGATTACTCTCAGACCTGCTCCTGATACTCTGCTCACCCGGCACGTTTGCTTACCCTGATCTGCTGACTGTAGCTCACCTGATAGCTCTGGAATCCATCCTAACTGATCCTGTGGAGAAGTCATCAGCTGGCAGTGAACCCGGCTTGTAGGACTATAGGATGCTCACAGGGCAGCACTTATTTACAGATCTCTTTTTCCGTACAGTTACTGCTTGATTCTGCTTCAACCATCATTTATACTATAATTGTAGGAGGTGCATAGCATGAATAACACACTACCCATTGAAGATTTAAGCAAGACATATCTGGAACATTCCATGGTTATAAACAATTTCGTTATCAAGATCGGCAACCAGATCAAAGACAGCTTATGCCGTGTTTTCGGTGACAGTGTACAGTATGAATGGCGTGAAAATGATGATAAAGTCGTTGTTCCCGACGTTTCCATCATCTGCAACATGAGAGATCGTAAGAATGTATCTTTTACAGGTATTCCACGTTTTGTTATGGAAGTCCTGTCCCACGCTACTGAGGACTACGACAGGCATGAAAAAATGAATATCTATTGTAAGGTTGGAGTTTCTGAGTATTGGATTGCCGACTGGCGCAAGAAACAGGTTGAGATTTATCTGTTCGATTTCAAAGAAGATGGTGAGCCTTATCCTTACTTATATAAGACAGTCACCGCAGAGAATAAAGAAGATCTTCAACTCGTTATGTTTCCGAATCTTCACATAACCTTTGACGAACTGTTTGATATCATCGAATATTAATCAACACTATGTCCATATAAGAGTAAAGGTATACTGCTGCCTTTACTCTTTTTGTATATGCTTCCTTCATTTTCAGGCTCTCAAAATTTTTCTGCTCGTTTTTTTTAATCGAGTTTCTTCCTATATAATGCGTTCATTCTGTAAAGTTGGAAGTACCCCCGGGACAGTCGGACATAAAAAAAGAACGTACAAGATCTGTGTGTCTTATACGTTCCGTGAACATCCTTCTCTTTCTCCACAACATCCCAACAACAGGCACAGATATTGACTGTATTCTGGAAGGGATCAACAAATATTTGCTCCTGCTTGCCAAGGAACAGATCAGGCTTGCTTTTGAACAGTCAGAAAAAGAGGTTCAGGATCTCAGGCAACGTACTAAGGAAGGAATGCAGACGGCAAGGCTTTCCGGTAAACAGATTGGACAGGCTTCCGGTACAAAATTTGTAACAAAGAAATCTATAGCAGCTAAAGAAATCATCCTGAAGCACAACAAAACGTTTGGCGGATCACTCAATGATCTGGAAACCATTACTCAGGCTGGAATCACAAGAAAGACGTTCTATAAATATAAGAAGGAACTACTTTCTAAGATGGCCGGATAAGCGGATCAGCGTTGAATGTTTTGCTGCAATCCGGTATAATAATAACAGGAACCTGACTTATTAAGAAGGGAGCGTGAAACTATGGACTGGGATCTTAAAATAACAGACATGACAGGAGCTACACCGGAACATTCTGCTGTAATCGTAAATTTTGTTGCAGCAGTCAGACATCAGTTAAGAAACAGCACTTGCTATGTATATTCTGATAATGTTCAATACCGTTTTAAAGATGAAGAAGGCAATAACAAGATTGTTGTTCCAGATGCTTCCATAAATTGTCGTACAAAATCAAGACGAGGTAACACCTTTACAGATGCCCCACGTTTTGTTATGGAAGTCCTGTCACCTTCAACAGAAAATTATGATCGTACCGAGAAAATGCAACTCTATTGTCAGCAGGAAATCGAGGAATACTGGATTGTTGACTGGCGCAAGAAAACTGTTGAAATCTATGAATTGGATTATGATGGAGAAATTCCAAAATACTTCCTCTGGAAAACCATCACAGAAGAAAATAAAGACGAGCTACACCTGCTCCATTTTCCAAATATCAAGATCACTTTTGACGAGTTATTTGAGGAAATTGATTATTAATGGTTATATTACTGACCGTTTTTAGTGTGTTAAATTTTTAACACAATTGTATACTGACCACCATCAAAATTGAAGCTTTTCTGAAAAATAAAAGTTGGCGATTCCCTATATAGAACAGGGGTTTACGCCAACTTTTTTATTATGTCTCTGATGAAATTCTGAATTGCTACAGGCTGCATATGGGATAATTCTGGATCATCCTTATTCGTTCTGACAGTAAAAGGATAATGTAATATGGTCTGAAAAAGCTTATATCTGGCAGCAGTAATTGTTTACAAAACGGAATAATACTGTGATCTTCTGCTATAATGGCAGCTCAGAATATTGGTTATCGCACTCATATTCTGTGGATGAATACATATGAGCGATCGTTCATGTGTTAAGAATTTATCATCCTCATTAACTTGGCACATCTGCTACCACAGCCGTCCCCGATCCACTCACAGATCCAGCCTCTCTCACCGTCCAACTCATGTCTCAGTCTGCTACAACTCACCATCACAACCGTCCGATCCATCACATCATCCATCTCACCTTTAGCCCATCCATTTCTCCCTGATCTTGCCTGCACTTTCTACGGATCTGATTCTCTTTTCACCCTCTCGAAATCGCCCCCCACCGGAACAACAACGGTTGTACGATAACTTGAGCCACAATCCAGCCTGCTGCCGTCTGCTCTTTCTGGTGATTTTCGGGTCGATTCTGTTCAATTCCCATGATCGAATTTTGCACCACTCAGAATGAATAAGCTGAGTGTTTCAAAGGATCTTCCGATAAATTATATGATATGAATTTTGATGGTGATAATCGGAATAATCGGTGTGATTATTAGGAAAATTATACCATCACTTCTTAATGTACTTATTAATGACTCTCTTTTCCAATGTTTTTCCGGAATCTCGATACCATAGTAAAATCACTCCACAATACTTTATAATTCTGTGCATCTTTAAAGCTCATCATCATAAGTACATTTCCTCCTTCCTTCTCCTGTATGTACTTTCTGATTTTAATTTTAATTTCAAAAATATTCTGAATTTATTTTTCGGTGTAAAAAAAGATACACTATACCTGTGTATCAACAATCACTTTACTTTTGCTTACCTTAGCAAGCGGTGTTCTTCTATATGACATGGCTTAATAATTCTCAACGTGGTATATCCCACATGGCATATACACTACTCTTACCCCACATGACGTAAGACATATTACGTTTACTGATTATTTTCCAAGACTTTGTAAGGTACGCTTACAGCACATTTCTTTTGTAATCGCTTTAACCATAGCACCGTTGAGTAGAGTTGTAAAGAAAATTTATACATTTCAGCACTTAGTCTAAAAACAGATCATAATTTTCAGTAATTATCACTAAACGTCAATGATGATATTTTCAGTTCATTATGTTCTATGGGATAGAATTTTATCCTATAAATTTTCTGTTGCGAACATATTTTCTGACTGTTATAATGACATATGGGTGTTGCCATAACGGTAGGCGGTTAGTCCTTCAGCAGAGGGACTGTGACCCTCTGATTACATAGAAACCCGGCAGGGAATCCACTGGAAAGGAGGGCTAAGCCAATGAGTATTATAGATTTTATTGCAGTAGTGAGCTTTGGCTTAACCTGCTTTAGCATCGGATACACATTCGGTAAAGATAATAATAAAACACAAAAATAGCCGCCCACGTCTGGTAAACTAAAGCGACTACTTTTGACTAAACATATATTGGACTAACCGTCTATCGGTAACACCCTTTTTCTATAATTATATTAACACGCATTTGCGTAAATGTCAAAATATCTTGACTACGAAAGAACTTTACCCTCTTAATCTTCAAAAAATTCCTCATAATCCACATCGAATAATTTCTGCAAGGCTTTAAGATCACTGGCTTTTATGTTTCTTCTGCCCGATTCAATATTTGCAAGTGTACTTCTGGACATACTGCTCCCCATTAACTGTAGCTGGCCTACAACTTCAGCCTGTGTCATGTTCTTTTTCATCCGTATATTCTGGATATTTCTACCGATTGGAATGTCCTGTAAAATCCACTGCATAAGATATACTCCTGTGACTAATTAGTAACTTTTGTATTGAGTATATCTGGAAAACATGATATTATTGTCACTAGATAGAAACAATCGTATCAGAGAGGAATACAGAATCATGGATATCATAGATCAGCTTTACAACTCACATGTAAGTGCAGCTACACTGGACGCTCTGGATAAGTACCGTATACATAAGGATCAGGCTTTACATGGTTATCATGCTCTTAAAGAACAGCTCACAGACGATCAAGCGGCCGCTTTGGAGCAGATCATGGATGAGAACCTTATGGGAACATACAAAATATATTTAAAAAAAGCCAATAACAAAAACGGCTTCATTATTACCAATATCAAACAAACTGTAAATAAAAAGAACTCTCTTTAGTCTTTTCACAGATGGGCAGATTCCTAAATTTGGGATCTGCTCTTTTTCGCCTTCTAATTCGTCCTATAAGCCATTTTTACTCTTCAGATGGATAAACTCTCGTCTCATTACTTTCAATCCCTTTACAGAGCAAATACGTGCTCACAGGCCAGCTATATATACAAGTTCCGGGCAAAGATGTGAATAATGGATAAATGACAGATAAACGATACGAAAATTCTGTGTAAAAATTCAAAATAAAAAGTAAAAAAAGGCTCATGACTTGTCCATAAACTGTACTACTACAGCCTCGACTTATCATGAGCCTTGAAATTCGTCTCTCATATACTACGGCAGATGGGTTATTTGCTGAAAAGGTTCTATCGTATATGCAGGATTTTTTCTACGCCATTTTTTCTTGTTATTTACGCCATTTTTACCCCATTTTTGTAAAAACTTACGTGAATTTACGGTAACTTATGTGAAGTTATCCGCCCTCTTCCATTTTCATGTCAAAATCCTCAGAAATGGCTCAACCATGCGGGTTTCAGCCCTCTTACAGTTCCTTAAAATCCGGTGTTCCATACAGGTCGTATGGGGTGCTCTGGTATACGTAATAATTCAGCCAGTTTGTATACAGATTGTTGGCATGTGCTCTCCAGGTAAGCAATGGCTTGTTATTTGGATCATCGTCCTGGTAATAATTTTTGGGAATGTCGATCGGGAGTCCCTTGGCAAGATCACGTTTGTATTCTCCATCCAGAGTTACACGATCATATTCCGGATGTCCCATGACAAAAATCTTACGTCCACCTTCTGCCATTGCCAGAAACAACCCCGCCTCATCGCTCTCTGCCAGTACCGTTAGATCTTTGCATGCATGGATATCAGCAATAGGAACTTCCGTATGTCTGGAATGAGGTGCAAGAAACACATCATCAAAGCCACGCACCAGCGGAATCTTTCGATTTAATACTTTATGCCAGAAAAGGCCAAACATTTTTTTATCCAGAGGTTTTTTCTCAAGACCATAAAAATAATACAGGCTCGCCTGGGCCGCCCAGCAGAGAAAAATGGTAGAAGTTACATGCTTCTCTGTCCAGCCCATGATTTCCGTCAGTTCCTTCCAGTAGTCTACTTCTTCAAACGGCATCTGTTCAACTGGTGCTCCGGTAATGATCATTCCATCAAATTTACGTTTCTTTATGTCTGTAAATGTTTCATAAAATTTATTAAGATGACTGAGGGAAGTATTCTTCGCCTCATGGCTCTCCACAGCCATAAAAGTCACATCAACCTGCAGTGGTGTGTTGGAAAGAGAACGCAGAAGCTGCAGTTCTGTCTCCTCTTTCAGAGGCATCAGATTCAGGATCAGAATCTGGATTGGACGGATATCCTGATGCATGGCACGTTTTTCATCCATCACAAATATATTTTCTCTCTCAAGGATCTCCTTTACTGGCAGATCCCCCTGTGTTTTGATCGGCATTGTTAGCCCTCCTTTATATATGTAAAGCGGTCTTTCTTATTTTTTATATAGAAACCGCTCTGCTGTTTTTACCGTAATGTAGATATCTTTAATCCGCATTTCCCGCAGTTTTTATCATAATCACTGCTTTCCCACAAGATTCAGAAAATCTTCTTCTGAAAGGATCGGGATTCCCAGTTCCCTGGCTTTTTTGTTCTTGGATGAACTGGACTGGATATCATTGTTGATCAGATAATTTGTCTTCTTGGTCACAGACCCCGTCACTTTGCCACCCAGAGACTCGATGAGTTCTTTGGCTTCACTTCGATTTCCGAAATGTACCAGGCTTCCCGTGATCACAAAATTCATTCCCGCAAAAATCTGTTCCTGCTTCGGTCCTTCATCCTGAATATGCAAAAAGCTCATAAGATGATCCAGACGACGGTTATTCTCTTCATCCTGGAAATAGGAAACCAGATTTCCGGCGATCACAGGTCCGATCGTATCAATTTCACTGATCTCTTCCAGGCTGGCATGACGGATCTTTTCAAGATCATTATTAAAATAGCGGCAGATCACTTTTGCATTGGCAAGTCCAATATTTGCGATTCCAAGGCTGTAGATCACTCTCGGAAGCGTTGTTTCTTTCGCCCGTTCAAGGCTTTCTATAAGATTATCATAGGATTTCTGTCCAAATCCTTCCATCTCTACAATTTCATCCCGGTATCGGCTGATCTCAAAAATATCACCAAAATCGTGAATAAAACCACGGGCGATAAATTTCTCCAGTGTCGCTTCTGAAAGTCCGTCGATATTCATTGCATCTCTGCTGGTAAAAAGGCCAAAAGACTTGATTTTTTTGGCTGGGCACCCCGGATTAACGCAAAAAAGACATTCCACATCATTTTCTTTCTTCACAACAGTTTCCTGTCCACACGCCGGACAGATATGCGGAACCGGTGCATTACCACTTCCTGTCAGATTCTCCGCGATCTGTGGAATGATCATATTCGCCTTGTATACACGGATCGTATCCCCGATTCCAAGTTTCAGCTCTTTCATAATGCTGATATTATGCACACTGGCCCTGCTTACCGTCGTGCCTTCCAGTTCTACCGGTTCAAAAACAGCTACCGGATTGATCAGGCCTGTTCTGGACGGGCTCCACTCAATTTCCAGAAGTTTCGTATCACGCATCTCATCTGCCCATTTAAATGCCATGGCATTTCTGGGAAATTTAGCTGTAGTTCCAAGAGATTCTCCATAGGCAATATTGTCATACAGAGCCACCAGTCCATCTGATGGAAAATCATTCTTCGTAACTGCTTCCGCAAAATAATCCATAGCTTCATCCAGAGTATCTGCTGTAACTTTACGGTACTCTACCACATCAAATCCCTGGGCATTCAGCCACTGAAACTGCACTTCTCTGGAATTCTGGAAATCCACACCCTCTGCACTCACCAGAGAGAATGCATAAAACCGTACATTCCTCTTTGCCGTAATCTCATTATTCAGCTGACGCACGGAACCACTGCAGAGATTTCTGGGATTTTTGTATTTGGCATCTGCATCACCGATCGTTTCATTGATCTTCTCAAAATCGGAATACGTAATGATCGCTTCTCCGCGAAGTACCAATCTTCCTCTGAACGAAATCTTAAGCGGAATATTTTTGAAAACTCTTGCATTGTTGGTAATGACCTCTCCCACAATACCATTTCCTCTGGTAACTGCCTTTACCAGCTCTCCGTTTTCGTAGGTGAGCACTATCGTAAGTCCATCCAGTTTCCACGAAAGAAGCGTTGGATGTTCTCCGACAAACTCCCGCAGTGCTTCCCGATCCTTTGTTTTATCCAGAGAAAGCATCGGTCTCTCATGTTCTTCCTTGGGAAGCTGATCTACCGCTTCATAGCCGACATTAACGGTCGGACTGTCTGCCAGAACGATTCCTGTCTCTTCTTCCAGTGCGCTCAGTTCGTCGTACAGAGCATCGTACTCCACGTTTGGCATGATCTCCCTGTCTTCCTGATAGTACGCCCTGGACGCTTCCCGGAGCTTTTTTCCCAGCTCTTTCATTCTTTTTATGGATGTTTCGTTCATGGCCTTCCTCCGTCTTTCTTTCTGTTTTTGCGGAGGAAAGCATTTCCTCCAGCTGTTTTCTCTCTTCCGGCCTGATCTCACGGTATTTCCCCGCTTCCAGCCCGTCAATATGCAGGTTCATGATCCGAACTCTTTTTAATGTTGTGACTTTATATCCAAAATATTCACACATACGTCGGATCTGACGGTTCAGTCCCTGCGTAAGAATAATCCTGAAGCTGTTCTTTCCGGTTTTTATGACTTTACAGGGACGTGTAACTGTGCCCAGGATCGGCACTCCACTGCTCATTCCCTGTATAAACGCTTCTGTTACCGGTTTATTCACTGTTACACAATATTCTTTCTCGTGATAATTTCCCGCTTTCATGATACGGTTCACGAGATCTCCCTGATTGGTCAGAAGAAGCAAGCCTTCTGACTCTTTATCCAGACGTCCTACAGGATAGATCCTCACCGGATAGTTCAGATATTCTGTCACTGTCATTTCATTGCGCTGCTGTTTGGTACTGCAGACGATCCCTCTTGGTTTATGAAAAAGAAGCAGAATCTTTTTTTCCTGTTTCTTTATTGGTTTCCCGTCAATGCAGATCTCCTCATCCGGAAAAATCTTTTCTCCTGTGGAAACGACTGTTCCACGAACAGTTACCCGTCCAGCCTCCGTCAGTCTGTCTGCCTCTCTTCTTGAACAGACACCTGCATCACTTAAATATTTATTAATTCTGATTTTTTCGTCCATTATTCTATTATATATTTTTTCCCTGGTATTCGCAACCGGTTATTTTCCTTGTATTTTTCTGACAGGTATTGTATGATAAACAAAAATGTAACAGTCAGGAGGAAAATCATGTCAGACCGTACACCTCATCTGAACCGACTGCTGATCTTTATTATTATTATTTTGTGTCTGATCTGTGGACTTCTTTTTACCCAGTCATCTGCTGGACCGTTCGGAAACAGCCATACTTCTGTAATCGCAGAAAATACAGGCGATATTGCTGTTCTTTCTTCCGACAAAGACCAGAACATTAAGCTGAATATATCTGGTACCGACATCTCTGTTTCACCTTCTGCCACTCCATCTCCAACCCCTGTCAAAGAACAGGATGCAGAAAATGTTTCTCCTGAAGCGGAAAGTGGAACCTGGACAGCAGATGGAACAAACTGGAAATTTATGGTAAATGGAAAGGCCTATACAGGCTGGCTTACAGATACCGATGGCCACAGATATTATTTCAACAAAAAAGGGATCATGCAGACCGGCTGGCTTGAGACAGGCAAAAAGCGCTATTATCTGGACGAAGACGGAATCATGCAGACCGGCACCATTACGATAGACGGTCAAAAGTACACATTCGCTTCAGATGGTTCTCTGAAAAAATAAGATCAGCATGGCAAAAAAAATGCAGGCTCTTCAAAAGAACCTGCATTTTTATTACATTTCTACTCCAACAGACTGCTGTGTACATATCCGGTCTGTCCATCATAATCGACCTGTATCCAGTCACCTTCCTGCCCCTTCTTTTCAACTTCCGTTCCTGCAGAAAAGCCACCGATAACTTCACCCTCTGGATCTGCGGAAGCACGAACATTACAATCTTCTGTGACTGTAAGCATTGTTCCTGCATCTGCAGAAGCACTGGCATCATCACCCAGGCCCTGAAGAAATTCTGCCAGAGAGGAATCTCCTGCCTGTGCTGCTTCATAATCAGCCTTCACTTTCGCAATAAGATCCTGAACATCTTTCTCTGACTCCAGTTTCTTCACATATGCACTGATATCTGCGTCTTCATCAGCTCCACCCTTGATCTTCAGATTTCCGTCACTGTCAGTTTCCACATAAAACTGGCTCAGCGCCGGAACCGGAGTCTCAATTCCTGTACAGATATAGTTAAAAACCACATAGACGACATACGAACCGTCCGTTAGTCCCTTCTTTGCGTAAACATCCTGTACTTCATACCCGTCAATATAATCCCTTGAATTAATCTGTGACTCATCGGCCGGTGTAAATCCGTCCTCAATTGTCTTAAGTGTTGCAATGTCTTTTTCCCCAAAAGCTTTATAATAGCTTTGAATCAGCTCGGTTACTTCCGTGCTGGCTTTTTCCATGGTTGTCTCCGCATTCGTATCTGTCGCGGGACTGGCGTCTTTCTTCTCGTCTGTCTCCCCATCATTTGCCGGAGAAGAAGGATCATTTTCCTGGTTACTTTGGGCTGTTTTCTGATCTTCATTGGAATTCCCCTTCTTACCTCCAACACAGGCGCGGACGCCAAAGATCAGAACAAGCACGATCACCAGAATTGCTCCGCCTAACATAAAATAGCGAAGGTTATCTGATAACCATTCTCTGAAATCATCCAAGTTCTTGTCCTCCTTATCATAACAACACGCCGGAACAATTCCCACTGTTCCGGGTAGCACACCTGAAGGGAATCGAACCCCCGCACATGGTACCGGAAACCACTGCTCTATCCACTGAGCTACAGGTGCATAATGAAAAACATAACTTCTAAATCAGGTATGAAATTATCAAAGTTGGCTTACACTGTCTTTGATTGTAGCACATAAACATAAAATTGTAAAGATTTTTTTAAACAGTGTACATTCATCACACATTTCATATTATTTCCGGTACAGATTCTGAAGTAAACTGTACCAGAAACATATTCATTTATATTTATCACACGAAAATATATAATACGGACTTACCGTATCCAGAACCTGGTAGCCGCCGGCCACCATATCCAGAACAAAATTTTCATCCGGAGGTACCATCACCACATATGTACAGTGAACGGCATCTGCCAGGCTGGAAGTCTTTTTTCCATCGGGGACTTCCGAAGTGATCTGTTTATACAGAACTCTTGCCTTCTTACCTACAGCACCATCCCCTCTGCGTCCGTAGGCCATTTTCAGGGAAGGATCATACACCCGGATATAGGATGCGGTATATTCATCTGCGGCGATCCGCACTTCCTTTCCTTCTCTGTCCTCATTGATCCGGTTACAGATCATTGCGATCTGATCCGGTACCTGCTGGCGGTTAAAAACTCTTTCGAAATTTCCTGCTTTTATCATTCCGGTCCCAGAAGCAGCAATAACTCCTGTCAAAACCAGCACCAGGATCACCTGCACGATCCGGTTGCGACTTCTTCGGACAAGCTCTGTAAAACCGCCTGCGATCAGCGGAACCGTAGGTAAAAGCCACAAAACACGCCAGTACACGATTTTTCCTATACATTTCATAATCACCCGTCCGGAAAACGGACAGAAAAACAATACCAGAAGAAAAACGGAATATAAAACCAGACTGAGACTGTTTTTTTTCTTTTTCCCAAAAATCAGTGCACATGCTCCGCCAAGAGCCAGAAGATACGGTATCCAGCCATTTCCCCAGTACATCCTCCACACATTAACTGTCCATGCAATTATTTCTTTCATTATTTTCTCCTATCGGATCATAATATACACAAGTCCAAGAAGCAGCGACGGCAGACAGCACAAAGCCGTACATGCTGCTTTCTGCAGACTGTGAAACCGTACCAGTCCCATGATCAGAAGGATCACCAGCATCATACAGGCCAGAATAATTCCCATGGAAGAAAGGAGGCAGCAAGAAATATCTGCCAGTAAAAGCAGCAGCCATGAATATTCCTGTTCTTTTTCCAGAATGATACCTATGCCAAGATATAGAAGCAGAGGTAGAAAAACCGATGCCAGGCATGCTTTTCCCTGCCAGATACGGATCATCTGAAAATTCTCAGAATTATAAACGGAATATGCCGAAAACCAGATCAGTACCGCACAAAAGATCATAAAGATCCCCCTCGCATGTTCATCCTCCGGAAACCACCGTTTCGCATACTGATACAGAACCAGATATGCCATAAAAATAAAGACTACAGGAAATATCACATGCGCCACAATTGCCGGATGAAGTCCTACAAGAGAACTGATCACTGCAAGAAATATCGGAAACGGCGACAAAACATACCTGCTTGGTAACCGTGTATAGGAATATCCGGTATACGGATTAATGGAAAAAACGGTATCCGTATGGACAGATGTTGTAGCTGTTGCCACATAAAAAGCGTCATCCGCATCCATATGAGCCAAAAATGAAGCAGCCACAAGCTGGAGTAAGATCAGTATTGCAGCTACAACAAAATAAAAAGACATTTTGCCCGTCTTCTCACCATTTCCCGTAAAACCATTCCGTTTTACCAGTGCCAGGACAATCCCCAAAACAGCAGCTGATGCCATTACAGCGGCAAGACTGTATTTCAGGACATGCAATGGCAGTTTAGCCCAGATTGCCGCCAGCGCCAAAATCTCTGCAAAGGAAAACATCATAAGATATCCTGCAAGAAGGTTCATTCCCATCGAACTTTTTTTACTTTTACAGAGGACTACCCCTCCGGCCGCCCACGGAACTGCCAGCAGCCATAAAGCTGCCAGCAGACATTTGATCACCATATTCATTTCTTCTCTCCGGCTTCCTGCTCAAGAATTCCCATCGCAACTTTTTCCGGAGTGATCGGGAGTTCACGGACACGGACACCGGTTGCATTGTAAACGGCATTGGCAATCGCAGGGCAAGGTGTATCGATTACAAGCTCACCGATGGATTTTGCACCGAATGGGCCGGTCTTTTCGTAACTGCTCTCAAACTCGATCCGTACTTTCGGGATATCCATACGGTTGGGGATCTTATACTGCATGAACGAATTGTTCCGGATTTTTCCCTTGTCTGTATACTGCACATCCTCATACAGGACCATTCCGATACCCTGACCGATACCGCCTTCTGCCTGCACTCTGGCAAGGTTCGGATTGATCGGGGTTCCACAGTCGATCACACCTACATAGTCAATAACGTCAATCTGTCCGGTCTCTTTGTCGATCTCCACCTCGGCAGCTCCTGCCATAAACGGTGGCGGAGAGATCGGAGAAGAATATTCTTTTACAACCTGAAGCTCACTGCAGACTCCACAGGTCGCTTTTCCCGCGATCTGCTGCAGCGTTACCTCTTTTCCATCTTCTGTGCGGACTTTTTCTCCGTCAAAATCAGATTCTTCCTCAGATACACCAAGCATCTGTGCACCAAAAGCGTGGATTCTCTTCCTGAGCTCTCCGCAGGCCTGGATCACCGCATTTCCGGTGGCATAAGTTGTGGAAGATGCATAAGAACCGGAATCATAAGGAGAAATATCCGTATCCACACTGAACACCACGATATTTTTCATATCAGTATCCAGACAGTCTGCTGCCATCTGTGCAAGGATCGTATCGCATCCGGTTCCCATATCGGAACAGCCAAGAGCCAGGGTGTAAGACCCGTCTTCATTTAATTTAATGTCTGCTCCGCCGACATCGATCCCTGCAATAGATGAGCCCTGCATGGCCATAGCGATGCCGACACCCCGTACTTTGCCGTTACCCATATCACGGAATGGATATTTCTCATCCCATCCGATCATTTCCTTTGCACGGGCAAGGCATTTATCCATGGTACAGCTGCCGTTGATTGGTACATCCGGATATCCAGGAAGCGCCTCTCCCTCCATAGGCATGTTCAGCTCACGGAATTTTACCGGATCCATACCCATCTTATGAGCCAGCTCATCTGCTGCGGACTCCACAGCAAAAATACCCTGTGTGGCACCATAGCCACGATAAGCGCCTGCTGCCTGCATATTGGTGTAAACCACATCATAGGCAAAACGGTAGGCTTCTGTATGGCGGTATAATGCAATGGATTTATGTCCGGAAAGTCCTACGGTTGTAGGCCCATGCTCTCCATAGGCACCGGTGTTGGAAAGGGTATAAAGATCGATGGCCTTTACAATACCGTTTTCGTCCGCACCCATACGGATATGGATCTCCATCTCATGACGCGGAGAAGATGCGATCATGGATTCCTTTCTGGAAAAAACGATCTTGGACGGACGTCCGGTAACCCAGGTTACCAGTGCCGGAAAAACCTCACTGACAGAGGACTGTTTTGCACCAAAGCCCCCTCCGATACGCGGCTTGATCACACGGACTTTGGAAGACGGAATATTCAGCGCATTTCCTACGATCCTTCGGATATGGAACGGGATCTGTGTGGAAGAAACCACCGTCAGTCTCTGAAAATGATCCATATAACAGTAGGTACGGAAGGTCTCCATCATGGTCTGCTGATTTGCCTTTGTGTGGTAAACCTGGTCTACTGTATACGCACATTTTTCCAGCATGGCGTCCACATCACCCACTTCTTCTACATTGGAGGAGCAGAGATTCCGTTTATTATCTCCGCCGGCCGGGATCGGCATATACCAGTCATCCTCCGGGTGCACCAGGATCGGATTATCCTTGGCTGTGTGGATATCCAGAACTGCTTTCTCCACACGATATTTTACCTTAATGCGCTTCAGGGCTTTATCTACTGCTTCTTCTGTCTCACCGGCTACGATGGCAACCGGATCCCCCACAAAACGCACATGCTTATCTATGATATAACGATCCCAGGGACTGATCTCCGGTGCTGTCTGTCCGGCCAGGGTAAATCTTTTGTGTGAAACATCCTCATAGGTGAGAACACAGGCGATCCCCTCGATCTTCTTTGCAGCATCTGTTTTGATCTCTTCCACCCATGCATTGGCATGAGGGCTTCTTAAAATCTTGACGATCAGGCAGTCAGAAGGTGCAAGATCATCGGTATAGACCGGTTTTCCGGTTACCAGCGACATGGCATCTGTTTTTGGTACCGGCTTGTTTACGTATTTCATTTTCCTTCCTCCTGTCCTTTTTTATAGTCGAGAAATTTCAGGATACTTCTGGTCTGTCCCACAAATCCCGAACAACGGCACAGATTTCCGGAAAGATACTCCAGGATATCCTCTTCTGTAGGATCATCCAGTTCCTTTAACATGGCAAACACATTCATGATAAATCCCGGATTGCAGAAGCCGCACTGCTCTGCTCCCTCATTGGCCATAAAAGCTCCGAATTCCTTTGCTTCCTCCTGCATTCCCTCCAGAGTCACGATCCGTTTCCCATCTGCGCGGGCAGCCAGCATGGAGCAGGACAGTACCGGACGTTCATCCATCAGCACAGTACAGAGACCACAGTTTGCAGTCTCACAGCCATGTTTTACGCTGTAACAGCTGTTTTTCCGCAGGAAATCCAGAAGCAGTTCATCCGGACGTACCTCTGCCTGCCGTTTTACACCATTCAGCCAGAAAGTGATATTCATTCTGCTCTCCCTCCGATCTCTTCCCAGGCTCTTCTTGTAAGGACTTTCACAAGAAGACTTCTGTATTCTTTTGAAGCACGCATGTTCTTGTCTGTAGGAACATGTTCCACCGCATATGCGGCAAAAGAAGCTGCTGCCTCCTTTTTCTGCTGTGCATCCATCTGTGCAAAATCTTTTAAGATCCCCTCTTCATCTTCTACGATCATTGCTTTTCCGGGTCTGGCGCCAATGACAGTTCTTGCTTCTCCGTCAATCAGAGATGCCGCACAGGTGATTACCGGAAAATCTGTGGAATTGTTCCGCTGGCTTAAGTACACCGTGTTCAGCGGCTGTTTTTTCACAATGATATTTACCAGGATATCGTTATCTTTTTCCATGGATGCAAACTGTGCCAGCGGAATGGTTCCGCCATTGTACAGCTCCACCCAGGTATCCAGTGCCAGAAACATGGTCAGCACATCGGAAAATCCGAATCTTCCGAAAATACTCCCCCCCACTGTGGCACAGTTTCGAAACTGCACACCCACAATGTGCCGCACGCTTTCCCGGATGGCACCGTTCGTATAGGCATTCAGCTCTTTATGGGTTTCCAGTGCATGAAGCGGTGTCATGCAGCCGATCACAAACGCTTCTTCCGTTTCCATAATGGTATCCAGCCCAAGATCTGACAGATCAATGGCTGTCATGATGTTCCGGTTTCCCATTTTCAGCCAGACCATACCGCCCAGCACACAGGCTGTTCTTTTCTGGTTCAGTTCATATGCCTGTTCAAGGCTTTCTGCCTTTACGTAATTCTTTATCTTCAGCATACTTTATTCCCTTCTGAATTCTCATTCTCTTTCATCGCGGCTGTTTTTTCAGCCAGACATTTATTTTAACAGACCGTCAGCTAAATAGCTATTGTTTTTTCTCTGCTGCTGTTCTGACGCCGTATCAGTCAGCGATCTCCAGAACGATAAACTGATACGGTTTCAAAATGATCTCTTTTCCTGTGATCTCCGCTGTTTCCTGATTATTCAGAAGCACCTTCTTCATTTCTCCGGAAAGAGATACCTTCTGAGACTGTGCCTGCATATTTCCCAGGATCAGCAGATCCTTCTCACCGTTTCTTGTATAGGCGATCAGATTCTTCCGTTCTTCCTGATATGGAGTGAAGGTTCCGTATACAAGGGTTTCTTTATATTCCGGAGCTTTTCTCAGTGCAGTCAGCTTTTTGTAGAAAGAAAGGAGGGAGTCACTGTCCGTTAACTGGGTCTCTACATTGATTTCCTTATAATTGGGATTGACACCAAGCCACGGCTCTCCTTCTGTAAATCCTGCATTTTTCTCTGCGCTCCACTGTACCGGAGTTCTGGCATTGTCTCTGGAAAATGCAGAAGCAGCATCAAGAGCTTCTTTTTCACTGCATCCGGCACGGAGTGCTACCTGGTATTCATCGATGGTACTGATGTCATCGATCTGGTCCATAGAAGTAAACTCCATATTCTCCATACCGATCTCCTGACCCTGATAAATAAACGGAATTCCCTTCAGCAGGAAATAAATACCTGCCAGAAGCTTTTTGGAATCCGGGCAGCGGTCTTCCGGAGAAATATAGTGACAGACACCTCTTGGCTCATCATGATTCTCAATAATGTTGGAGATCATACCGGTATCCCCGATCTTTTTCTGAGTATGGAAAATACACTTCTTATACTCTTCCGGACTCAGGTACGGTTTGGATGCATACCAGCCATTCGCGCTCTTTCCATAACAGGTTTCCTCAAAATCAAACATGGATGAAAAATATCCGTTTTCTCCAATGAAGTCTTTGATCTCATCTTCCTTTTCATTGAAGACCTCTCCTACAGTAAAAGCATCATAGGGATGAAAGCACTTCTCAGCCATCTCTCCCAGGAATTCTCCGATTCCCTCTGCCTCCTCCAGCATCCTCTCGATATTGCAGAGCCCGTCTGCACGATCGGCAGGATAATCGGAAAACGGAAGCTTCTTCTTGATATTGATAATGGCATCAATACGGAATCCGCCAAGCCCCTTTTCCATCCACCAGCGGATGTTTTTGTAAACTTCCTCTCTTACCTCCGGATTCTCCCAGTTGAGATCCGGCTGCTTCTTGTGGAATACATGGAGATACTGTTTATCCGGATGTCCCGGAAGCTCTTCCCATACCGGACCACCGAAATAGCTCCTCCAGTTGCAGGGAGCCTTGTCATCCTTTTTGTCCCGGATATAAAAGAAATTTCCATACTTTCCGTCCGGATCCTTAATGGCCTGCTGAAACCACTCATGCTCATCGGAGCAGTGATTTACCACCAGATCCATAAGGATGTACATCTCTCTTTTTTTCGCTTCTGCGATCAGCCGGTCCATATCCTCCATGGTCCCAAACCGCGGATCAATCGCATAATAATCTGCAATGTCATATCCCTGGTCTGCAAGTGGAGATTTATAGATCGGGGAAAGCCAGAGGATATCTGCTCCCAGTTCCTTCAGATAATCAAGCTTGCTGATGATTCCCGGGATATCCCCGATCCCATCTCCGTTGGAATCATAAAAGCTCTTGGGGTATATCTGATATACCACCTTGTCATGCCACCATTTTCGTTCCATTTTAATTCCTCCTTATGCCTGTTTGATCATGCAGTACTGCTTTAGATCAAATCCTTTTTTCTGTACAATTCCGTATAATTTAAATCCGAATTTCTCATACATGGAAACATTTGCCGGATTATGAGTTTCCAGAGAGATCATCAGCTTATGCCTGTCCGCATAATCGATCACCTCATCCATCAGCTTCTCAGCAAGACCATGATGCTGCATCTTCGGCGCCACAGCCAGATAGATCACATGAAGTCTTTCTGCTGTATGAAGCTGGGAAGTCCAGCTGGAATTCAGATAATCTTTTCCCTGGATGAATTTCCGCAGGGTCGCAAGACTTGGATCCTCTTTGATCAGATAGCCATCTGTTTTCAGAAGGGCAAAAAAATCCACCATCAGATTATGTAAGGCTGCTTCATGCTCCGTTCCGTCGGATACTACCAGGATGCTGTTCAGCTCACTGCTGTCTGCATAGATCTCACAGGTCTCAAAAAACTCCGTAAGATCACAGGTAAAAAGCTCCGGCATCAGACGTTCTCTGGTATCCCTGTCCGGGATCAGTGCATGATACAGAGGATCCTCCGAAAAACATACGGTCAATATCCGGATCACCCTGTCCAGATCTTCTTCTTTCACTCGGTATAAATTATGGCTTTCCATTCTTTCCTCCAGGTATGGTTTTATTCTGTTTCTTTTTCAAACATATCGCTGACCTCGCAGATCAGATCTGTAAGCTTTTCCGCTGTGCGGATCAGATATCCGATATCATCCACATAATATTGCTTCTGCCTCTCCCAGGCTTCCCTCAGGCTTTGTTTTTCTGCCTCCAGGCTGTCACCCGGTTTCTTTTCTTTCAGGCTTTCCACAAGGTCATAAAGGTTCTCATGATGGATGATCCGGCCTTTTCCCCACATCAGACGATCCGGGGACTGCTTCATGATATATTCTGTAAAATGATAAAAAACTTCCCGTTCAAACTGAAATGCATAACAATTATTATCAATACTGTAAAAGGATTCCAGCGCAGGCGCAATCTCTCCTTTTTCCAGATATTCCATGGCTTCTTTCAGTGCATAAAGATTGTTCTGTACGGCCTGCTGGGGAAAGATCACATTGTCATCCCAGTCCAGACGCACCAGATAATCCTGGGATTTCCGAAATACACCGAGAAGCTTTTCGGTGATGGCATCGGCTTTTTTCCAGTCACGTTTTTCTTCCGGAATGCTGTTGAAGCGGCGCACCTGCTCTGAAAGAATGGCAGCTGCTTTTTTCGCTTCTTCTGTTTTTTCCAGAAGGAGAACACCGTTGGCGCCGGTCTGCATACACAGATCCAGATCCAAGCTCTCAATACTACCGGCCAGTGCCCGTCCGAAATCCATCGGCGGCAGTGCAAGACTGTCAATAGCAAGAAGGAGCCTCAGATAAAATTCGTGGTGGAATTTATATACTTCTTCCTCATAAACATCCTGGTTATCATACTGGGAATGATAATAATTTTCCATAAACGGACCACCGCTGAAATCATTGACCATGGACGGGATCCCGGAAATCGCCATGGTAAAATCATCCGACCAGGTCTCAATGGGATACAGTGTAGTCATACCCTCCGGATAAATCCCCTTCGGCATCTGCACTGCGTCCACAAATCCACGTACAAAATCCGCATACTCATAGGTACAGCGCACTGCATCCCTGGTGCTGTGTGCATGGGCCGGAAGTTCGAAATTCAGATCTGCGATCACGTGCCCCTGCCACTCCGGTCTCGCCTCAAATACCTGGCGGTAAGCACCTGTGGACCAGTCATATTTCGTGTCGGAAATCCCCCATTCTTCTGCTGCAAGCGCACATACCACAATGGTATGGCGAGGTCTGTATCCACCGTGGATCAGAGCCCGGGCAATTCCGATGATCATTGCTACGGCCGCATTATCATCCTGAAATCCTTCAAAATAGGAATCATAATGGGCACTTAAAAGGATCATGGAATCGGAACTGGTTCCCGGGATTTTTCCTACAATATTATAGGTATACTGGTCTTTAATCACCTCTGTGTCCGCGTCAAATTCCACGGAAATCTTTGGAATCTTCTTTCCGTCCTCATTTTTTTCTTCCATCAGACGGCGGATCTTAAGAAAATCTGCTCTGGACATGGAAAAAGCCGGAGCACTGGAAGGTCCTGCAATGTCCTGTGCATTCAAAGCCGTATCGTCGATCTGTGCGTACCCTCTGCTCTGTACGGCAATGAGAGCTGCCGCGCCTTTTAAGTGAGCCTGATACACCGGATAATTGATCCACCACTCTTCTCTCTGGTTGATCTCGATAAGAACCAGCTTTCCTTTTACATCGATATTTTTATATTCGTCAGCAGTACCTTTTCCAAGATATACAAGGTCAAATTTCTGAAAGCCATCGGTCTTAAAATCCGTCTGGTATGCACCAAGCTGGATCTCATGCACGGTTCCCTCCTGGTCACGGTAGCGCATCACCGCTTTTTTAAATTCCCATGCATCCACACGGATCTTGTCTTTCTCTACCTCGGTGAGGCCTGCTTCTTTCATTTCTTTTAAAAGCATATCTCCGGTTTTCCGTTCTGCCAGGGAACCTGCGGTGCGGTATCCCAGAACCGGATTTGTTTTTTCCTGTTCCATGCGCTTGGCCAGATCATAGGATTCTTTTACATCCAGGCATGAAACACATTTCTCCACGATGTTCAAATTTACTGTCATCCCTTTCTTGGTAGTTCCCTGGTCAGCAGTTCTGTCCACTCCCGGCAGGAACACGCTCTTAACTGCTATAGATTATACCTTATCAATGTGCGGATTTCCAGATAAAAAAACATGATTTGTTCTGACAGGAAAAATCCCGTTCGTACAAATCACGTTTTTATCATATCTCTTCTTGCCCGGGCAGGCTGTTGACGACAGTCTTAATCTGGCAAAATTTTTATTAACCGGAATACCGGAGCGCATCGATCGGTTTCTTGGATGCTGCCTTGTTGGCCGGATACAGACCAAAAAGCACACCGATCAGGACAGAAAATGCCACAGACAGCCAGACCACTTTCATATCCATGGTAAAACTCATGGAATTCTTCATCACCACAGCTGCCACTTTCAGGATCACCCAGGAAAGACCGATTCCCGCAAGGCATCCCCTCAAACTTACCAGAAGCGCCTCGATCAGAAACTGCAGCATGATGGTTTCTCTTCCTGCACCGATGGCTTTTCGGATACCGATCTCCCTGGTCCTCTCTGTCACAGATACCAGCATGATGTTCATGATTCCAATTCCACCAACCAGCAGCGAGATAGCCGCGATCCCTCCGATCATCAGTGACATAGTATTGGTGACACTGGACATGGCTTCCATGATCTCTGACTGATCCACAATGGAAAAAGCATCCTCGTCCTCTCCAAAACGTTCCATAAAAAATTCCGTAAGAGCATTTTCCGCCGGTTCCAGACTGTCCTCATCGGTTCCGGATGCGTAAAACATAGTCACATCCAGAACATTATCCGCAAGTCTGGTCATGGTAGAAAACGGGATATATCCCTCCAGCTGTACCGAAGAGGAGGAGCTGTCAGAATCGTCCGAATCCGAAGAGCTGGTCACTGCCGCACCCTGAGTCAGTGAGGTGCTGTCGGAGAGCACTCCTACGACCAGAAAACTTTTCCCATTTAATTTGATGCTCTCCCCTACGGCATCTACACGTCCAAGAAGTTCCGTTGCCGTATCTTTTGTGATCACAACTACATAAGAATTGTTATCAATATCCGTCTGTTTGAGAAAACGTCCGCTGAAAAGTTCCAGTCCCTGGATATCCGCATAACTTCCTGTCGTACCGGTCAGTGTCATGGTTCCGTTGGAATAACTTGTTTTTGCGGTAACGCTGGTCCAGGAAACCGGAGCCACTTCATCCACTTCCTCCGGTTCACAAAAATCCGACAGTTCCTTAAGGCGCAGCGGATTTCCCTTATCATCGGTAATGGTCACCGTCAGATAGCTGGAACCCATGCTGGAGATCTGATCCGTCACAGAAGATGTCGCTCCGTTGGCAATGGATACCAGTACGATCAGTGCCACCACCCCGATGATGATGCCAAGCATGGTGAGAAAAGAACGCAGTTTGTTGGACACCACTGCGTGCCACGCCATTTTCATACTCTGAAAGATCATAAGCTCACCTCGCTGACTTTTCCATCACGGATAAAAATTTTCCGCTCTGCCTCATCTGCCACTCCGTTGTCATGAGTGATCAGTACGATGGTGTTTCCATTGGCGTGAAGTTCGTGAAACAGTTTCATGATCTCTTCTCCTGTAGAAGAATCCAGGTTTCCTGTGGGCTCATCTGCCAGGAACAGAGAGGGCCTGGTCACAAGTGCTCTTGCAATAGCCACCCTCTGCTGCTGGCCGCCGGAAAGCTCTGTAGGCCGATGTCCCATTCTGTGAGAAAGTTCTACTTTTTCCAGAGCTTCTTTCACGCGACGTTTCCTCTCACTCTTGGGAATTTTCTGATAGATCAGCGGCAGTTCCACATTTTCCTCTGCTGTCAGTTTGGGGAGCAGGTTAAAACTCTGAAAAATAAATCCGATCTTATGATTCCGGATCTTTGCCAGCTCCCGCTCTGTATAATCTTCAATGGAAATCCCATCCAGGATATAAGTCCCTTCATCTGCGGTATCCAGACAGCCAATAATATTCATCATAGTGGATTTTCCACTTCCGGAAGGTCCGATGATGCTGACAAATTCCCCTTCCCGTATCACCATATTTGCATGATCCAGAGCATGAACTGTATCTCCTCCGATGCAGTAAGTTTTGCATACATCTTTTAATGTTATCATTCCGTCCATTGTTTCACCGCCTTACATATTCGGAGACGTGCCGCCACCGTTACCGCCGGAACTTCCGCTTCCACCCGGACCTCCGCCGTTTCCTCCTGGGCCTCCGCTGTTTCCGGAGTCGGAATTCCCGCCAGGACCGCCGCTCATATCACCAAAATCGCCCATACCATCAGGCATACCAGAATCATTGCCGCTTCCACTATCCGTATTTCCTGATTTGTTATAATATACGGTATCTCCTTCAGAAAGTCCTTCTGTGATCTCCACGGTAGTTCCATCGGAAAGTCCTGTGGTTACTTCTGTCTCGCCGGAAAGGTTTCCATCCTCGTCTTTCTCTGTATAGACAAAAACTTTATTTCCTTTTTCCTGCAGTGCATTGACTGGAATGGTGATTACATTTTCACGATTTTCAATGGTGATCGTGGCCGAGGCATTCATTCCCTGCTTCATCTCTTCATCTTTTGGTACAGAAACAGATACCGTATATTTTGCCACGCCGCCATTGACCGATGCAGTATTTCCTATCTCTGTAACTTCACCGGTAAATTCCTTGTCTTCAATAGCATCAAAGGTAACTGCTGCTTCCTGTCCAATCTCCACAGAATTGATATCCAGTTCATCCACGCTGACTTCCAGAGTCATGGTGTCATCTGGCGAAATGGTAAAAAGCGCAACATCTGTGCTGTATTCCGATGTGGAAAGTTCTGTACCGGATGTGGATGCGGAAGAATCTGTCTCCTGGGTATCTTCCGTCTGAGATGCACCGGAAGAAGATCCCGAAATATTGTTCGCGGATGTACCGGCACCGTTTCCTGACTGATCGTTTCCGCTCTGTGTGGAATTTCCATTCGTTTCGCTGGTACTGTTTGTTCCATTATCTGTGGAATCCGAAGTCTTTCCGTCACCGGAATCATCTTTTTTTATATCCTCTGTCTCTGCCGCAGTCTCCGGAAATGTAATCTGGAAAGACATACTTTTTCCATCCTGGGAAACACAGATGCCGGAAACGGTTCCCAAAGTAATTCCGGAAACACTTCCAGCCTGGAAAACATAGCCATCCCCTGCAGTAAGAGTAACCACTGCCTGATACACTGTTTTTTCCTGGAAACTGTCATCTCCCGGATTCCATGCCACCGTACCTGTATAACTTCCATCTGTCGCACTTACTGACGTAACAGGCGTCTGCCCGGTTACCGGAGCAGCGATCACAAGCGAGGATGCTGTGCTGGTGCCTTCTGTGGCAATGGCAAACTGCAGAGTTGTGGATGTTTCAGATGTATTTTCGCCGGAAGAATCCCCTTCTCCGCCAACATCTGAAGAAAAGTCTGTATCGGATGACGCCAGAGCAACAGCCTCTGCCTGCTGTTCTGTATCTGTCTGAAGGCTGATGATCTCTTCTGTCTCTCCGGTTTCCTGACTGTTCAGATTGCTATCAGCTATATTTGTCACACTGTCTGAGGAAACAGCTGCACCTGTATCACTGCATCGAACCACGCTTGCGTTTACATTTACTTCTATCGCTGCAATGCTTGTAGTGCTGCCCAGTGAAATCAGCTGTACGGCGTTTCCCGCAGTTGTATCACTTCCAGATACTACATACGACATCTGCGAAACCGTCTTTCCGCTTCCGGAGCTTCCGGAAGAACTGCTGCCGGAAGAACTTCCGCTGCTGCTATCCGTTGTTGTACTGCTTCCTGCGGAAACATTCACACTCTGAACTGTTCCGGAAATTTCCGCTTTGATCTCCGGATCTGCTTTCAGCTGGATCAGTTTTTTCAGGGTTGCTGTCCTTGCCTCCCGTTTTGCAAGAAGTTCCTGATATTGTGTCTCATTGGCACTTCCTTCCAGAGTCAGCAGGGTTGTTCCCTCGGAAACACTTGCATTTTCGGAAACATTCACTGCGGAAACGGTACCGGAAGTCCCTGTGATTTCCAGTGGTTCGTGGATCGTAAGCTCCCCGCTTCCAAGCTCCTGTCCGCTGCTGTCTGTAACGATAACTGTATCACCATATGTTGTTCCGTTATCAGTAAGAGTAACCACGCAGTCTTCTCCACTGGCAGAATCCACAGTTCCTGTCACCTGCGTGCCAGAAGACAATGTTACTGTTACAGAATCTCCTGCAGATACCCCGGATACTCCGCTGAGAGAAACTGCCATTTTTCCATCCAGCGAAAGCACCATCAACGCACCGTCACTGACCATGATGTCCGAAAGATCAGAACCGGCAGATACATTGATCTTCTTTACACGACCGCTGACTGAAGATTCGATCACATTCTCCTCGTCACTGTCCTGGTATTCCTGAATGCTCTCATCCAGCTGGGAAATCTCATCCTGCACCTGCTCCATCGCCTCAAGGATCGAACTCTCATCCACAACCGCAAGAGCATCCCCCTCTTTTACCTCATCTCCGCTCTCTACCATCACTTCACTGATCTCAAGACCGGAAGGCGCATCCTGATCTTCGGCCTCAGCAAGCTCCAGATTACCGGTACCCACAATTGTCTTGGAAAGATTCCCTTTTTTTGCCTCTGCGGACTGCGCTTGTGCTGTTACATTTTGTACCGGCTTCGTATGTGCCACTTTAAAATATCCCACAGTTCCTGCACCTGCCACGCAGATAACTGCCGCCGGGATGATCAACATAATCTTTTTACGCCGTCGTTTCATTCCTTCAACCTCCAAATATGCCATGTATGTTCTCTCTGTTTTAAAAATATCTTAATGGAAAAATATGTAGAGACTTTGTGTGATCTGTGAAAACCCGGTGAAAAAGGTAAAGTATTTTTCATACGCAAATACAGTTAATTGAATATAGTTTTCTGTCTGTTTTTATATTATTTTGTGTATTTTAAATATTATTTTAAATAATTTACATTATTTTCTGGTATTTTTTACGGAAATATGTTATAAAAGAAATAAGAAAAAACGCCGGAAAACAGACCTTCCTGCTTCCGGCCTGAGATAAAGGAGGTATTCATTATGGCAAAACGTATTATCACTATCAATCGTATGTTTGGAAGCAACGGGCGCCTCATCGGCAAGACTCTGGCAGAAAACCTGGACATCGGTTTTTATGATAAAGAACTGATCGACATGGCTGCCAAGAAAAACAATATCCCCTTCGACACCCTGGCAAAAGTAGATGAGAAAAAAGCCAGCCAGTGGGTATTCCCCGTTGACAGCGAGCTGCAGTTCACAGATAATTTCTCCTTTGTACCAATGAACGATGTACTCTATGATCTCCAGCGAAAGATCATTCTTTCCCTTCCTCAGAAAGAGGACTGCGTGATCGTCGGCCGCTGCGCAACCAATATCCTGAAGGATAAATCACTTAAGATTTTTATCCATGCACCTTTTGAAGAAAGAGTACAGAATGTGATCCGCCGCACCGGCAGAGAAGAAGCCAGTGCAAGGAAACTTGTCAAAAAAATGGATAAAGAAAGAAAAGCTTATTATGAATACTTTACAGATAGTAAATGGCTGGATATGACACAGTATGATCTTTGTATTGACAGCAGTCGGTTTTCTATGGAGCAGATTGTAGAAATTGTAAAGAGATGTCTTTAGGATTCTTTTTTGAAAAAAGTGAAACGCTTTGGAAGCGTAAGTGAAACCGCAGGGGAGGGGAAGCACTCGTAGTTGCGAAAGGCCGTTTCCCCTCCCCTGCACCCCTTCCCTCTGGCCCCGCTATAAAACGTACGTTATGACTATGTTACGTTTTTGACGGGGCGATGGATTCTGCGTTTGTTTATGACGACAGGCTGTGCCGATTGCGCCGATTGCGGACGCTCAACTCACCAAAACGTACGGACAGGCGCCTAGCGTCTGCTCCCGCCCCTCGGGTGAACCATCAGCCTGGGAAGTGACAGTCTTCCGGGTTGCTGCGGAGGAGGGGTGATGATGGTTTTAGCCGTCTCCCGCAACCTTAGCAGCATCCCCCGACGGAGCCCTGCCCGGAGGACTGTCACTTTCCGGGCGTCCGTTCATTTACATACCCCCTCAGAAATTCATAAATCTCCCCCTCCAGCGGCGGACATCCCTCCACAAAATTCTGAAACTTACAGGTACAGTGCCCCACACCAAGCACTCCCGTCTTGCCGCGATACCCCTGTCCGATGCAGATCTTCTCATCCAGCTTCTCAAAAAGCCCTTCTTTCTTCAACATCTCCAGAGCCGGGATCAGATACCCGTAACATGCACTGCAGGACTCCACTTCCTCCACGGCATCGGCGAGCTCCACAACCTTCCTGGACACCGGCATCACCTGATCCGCCCCGTCCTCCAGAAACTGCACATCCGCTTTCGAAACATCCGAACATCCCACACCAAGCTCACCCGCAAGCTTCACATAAGGAACATCTTCCACCGCATAATGCATCATCTGACACACATAGGCATCCACAAGAACCGGATCACAGGCACCCATCACACGGTTCATCACAACCGGATTTCCACCATCCTCAAAATCCAGATCCCCGCAGATATTATCCACAACAATAAAATCCTGCCTTATCCCCATGTTCAGATGGGCGATGGGCTTATGAAGTCCCAGAGAATGGAATCTCCTCTTCTCCTTATTCGGGATCAGCCCTTTCATATTCTTGAGCGCACAGGTGATCTTTGTCTGACAATGTCCTTTCAGAACCGGCACATTGATCAGAAAATCAATCTCTTTCACACGCTCACAAATATTCAGCTCCATACCGCCGCAGTCCACCGAAACCCCTTTATCCTTCTGCATATCCCAGAACGGCACCTGATACTCCTCTTCCAGCCGGTCAAATCCACAGGTCTCAAAAGCTTCTCTGGTCTTATCCCCAACCCAGGACCCCTCCAGCATCACCAGATCCCGGAATCCGTGCTCCTTCAGATACTCAATAATTCCCGAAACCACCTCCGGATGCGTAGTCGCACCCCAGGAAGCCTCCGACGGGGAAACCAGATTCGGCTTGATCCCGATCTTTTTCTTTCTGTCCCCGATATGGGACTGAAGATCCGCCTTTTCCAGAAGCTCCTTCGTCATTTTTTTATATTCTGTACCACTGGTAATAAAAATCTGATTTTTATCCATATTTATCAGAATTCCTTTCTCTCCATAATATGGATGCTGATCCGGCAGGAAATATAAGAAGTAAGCCCAAGAAATACTACAATGATCAGGGTGATCATTCCAATCCCCAGATTCTGTACCTCATACAGCAGCTGATCCAGATCCACGCCAAAATTCTGCATAACTTTTGCCGTCAGATAAGCCAGACCAAAACTTCCACCAAATACTGCAGCCATTACAATTCTACCATTATCCACACCAAACTTCAATTGAACCGGTATCAGCAAAATCAGGATCAAAGCTACGATTAGGATTCCTGTCTCGCAGGTCAGCATCCATTCTCCCTGCTCCATAGCCACACCATGAAAATGGTTTGCAATTGCGGAAACCACAAATCCTGTCAAAAGAAGCAAAAAACTCACACCATAACCCAGGATATATTTTTCTATGGCGTAGGTCTTTCTGGTCGCCGGAAGCGTCATAAGAAATCCCATTCCGCGGTCTGCCTCATCATAGGAAATCGTAGAAATTGAAAGAAAACCTCCCATCATCCCAAGATAGATAATAACAAACGCATCATTTCTTATACAAACGAAAAAAATAACCATTACTATCACAAGCCCGAGAAAAGACCGGTTCTGTTTCAAAAGTTCTATATCTTTCTGCAAAAATCCTCTCATAACTTTTCTCCTTTCGAGATCATGCAGATGATCTCATCCACTGATCCTCGCTCCACAACAAGTCCCGGATAATTTTCCAGATAAAACTGCTTCTCATTGGTCAGACAGCTATAGCCCCAGGATTCTTCTGCCACCCGGAGAATTCCTCTTTTATCCAGATCCGAAAAATCTTTCTTCTCCACTTTCAGAAGTCCGTACTGATCCAGAAGCACATCCATGTCCTCATGAAGAACAATTTTCCCCTCATGAATCATATACAGATCATCACAGAGCCCTTCCAGATCCGAAGAAATATGAGAACTTATAAGGATTCCTCTTCCTTCCTGCTCCATATATACCCGCAGAAGATCCAGGATCTGATCCCTTGCCACCACATCGAGACCGGCAGTCGGCTCATCCAGGATCAGCATCTTTGCCTCATGACTCAGTGCCAGAAGAACTTTCAGTTTTGCCCGCATTCCTGTGGAAAATTCTTTCAGGCTTTTATTAAGAGGAATGGACAGCTTCCGGCATTTTTCCAGAAAATCTTCTCTGTCAAATCTGTGATACATTTTTTCCATGATATATGAAATCTGCTTTACAGTCAGATATCCGCTGAAAGTACTGTCGGAAAGCACGACCCCGATTTCCTCTTTCTGTGCAGGCGTAAGTCCGGTACTGTACTGTCCCATAATCCGGACTGTCCCATAATCCACATGGATCAGTCCCAGAATCGCTTTAAACGCGGTACTCTTTCCTGCACCGTTTTTGCCGATCAGTCCTGTGATCCTTCCTTCTTCCAGCTGCATGGTACAGTTCAGCTGAAAATTCCCATACTGTTTTCTGACCTCTGTAAGTTCTGCTAACATATCTGAACCTCCCTCTTCATTTCAGATCCTCCAAAATACAAAGAAACATTTCCCGGAGCTCATCATCAGAAAGGCCTCCTGACCGTCCTTTCTGGATCGCATTCTCCAGATCCGCCTCCACTTCTTTCTGCCGTTCTTCCCGAAGCAGATTCCGGTTGGCTTCCGCCACAAAACTGCCCTTTCCATGAACGGTAACGATCATTCCTTCCTCATCCAGAAAATCATAGGCCTTTTTTACTGTAAGCGCACTAATCTTCAGCTCTCTTGACAGTGTCCGGACGGATGGAAGTGGTTCTTTCTCTTTCAGTGAACCATCTATGATCTTCGCACGGATCTGTCTGACGATCTGTTCATAGATGGGTTCCATAGATGTATGACTGATAATAATATTCATCGTTGTCCTCCTATTAATAAACAGTATATAACAGTGTATAACTGTTGTCAAGTGTTATATACTGTTTATTCAAAATCAGGGAGATATTGTCAAGCCATATCCGTGCACATATAAAAAAATACCCTCTCTACCAGTTTCCCGGTAAAAAGGATATTTTATCTGACGCAGCTGCAACATATTATTCAGTGATAATCCAGAAATGTCACAGAAAAAACCGCTTTTCCTTTTCCATTATTTCGATATGTATGAATCTGATCCGTTTCAAAGCGAAGCACATCTTCCGCTGTTACCAGATGCGAAACACCCTCAGCTTCCACCGTTACCTCCCCCTGCAGCACAGAAATATATTCTCTTGTTTTTTCTCCATGGCCACCGCTGATATAAGATTGTCCGGCTTCAATCTCGATCCGGTAGATCTCCACCAGCTGATTATCTTCATAGGGAAAACAGGTCCAGACTTTATACCGGCCTTCTACCTCTTTGGTAGGAACCATCTCCTGCACATGCACCAGGCAGGAATCCAGAGGCGGTGCCTGGATCAGTTCCTGAAAACGGATCCGAAGACCACTGGTGATTTTCCCAAGAACTCCAAGAGAAGGATTGGCAGTTCCCTTTTCAATCTGTGCAAGCATACTTTTGCTGACTCCGGTCTGCTCAGATACCACATCCAGGCTCATTCCTTTGGATTTCCGGATTCTTTTTAGATTTACCGATACATTATGGGTTAAGTAGTCCATCCCGGTTAATTCTCATCTCCATTCCTCTTCTCTCTTCGGCCGGTCTTCCCGCCTGCTGCAAGTCTCATCTTATCGGTCGATCTTTGCGCCGCCCCACCATGGAAATTCCCGGTTCAGCCATTTTCCGGCAAGTTCACTCCATGGTTCACAGGCTCTTACAATTCCTCTGCCATTTTCGTTGGCAGTCAGCTCATTTGCCAGACCAAGCCCGTGAGGTCCCTGTGGAAAAACATGATACTCCACCGGAATCCCTTTTTTATAAAGTGCCTGAACAAAGAGAAGCGTATTATCCAACAGCACTGTCTGATCCTCAAAAGTATGCCAGATAAAGGTTTTGGGTGTATCTTCCGTAACCTGGAATTCCAGGGACATCTGATCTTTCAGTTCTTCATAACGATCTCCCAGAAGATTGCGGAAGCTTTCTTCATGGCCAAATTCTCCGGAGGTAATTACCGGGTAATTCAGGATCATGCCGTCCGGCCGGATCATCTGGTTATCCATTTCCGTAATCTTCGCAAGTTCCTCTGTATTCCAGAATACTCCCAGGGAAGCAGCCAGATGGCCACCTGCGGAAAAACCGGATACAATGATTTTATCTTTTTCAATATGCCACTTTTCACTGTTTTTTCGAAGAAGCGCTACGGTTTTTGCCAGCTGTCGGAGAGCCACCGGATATCTGGCAGGTGCTACACTGTAACGAAGTACCACTGCATGATATCCCATTCCCATAAAACGCACGGCAATCGCCTCCGCTTCCCTATCCGAAGTCATACCATAGGCTCCACCCGGACAGATCACGATCGCAGGTCGCTTCTGTCCCAGATAAAGTTCTTCTGACTCCTGCCAGAAATAAGTTTCAATATAAGCTTCATTATAATCAGCCGTTTTATCCTCAATTACAATTTTTTCATTTATCATACCAGTTATCCTTTCTTTATCCGATATCTGTTCTACCGTGCGTAAAAATAACGCAGTCTCAGTTTTCCCGGGAAGTGCTGTTTCTTATACAGACACTGCCGGAACCGCTCTGTCATTCCACGGAGCACCCGCAGTTCATGAGGCATAAGCTCCATTCCACCAAAACGATATTTCTGGATCAGGCCTCCTGAACGGAAATATTCCTCCTCGCGGATTCCCGGAAAGCACACTTTCACTTCTTCAAAGAGCGCTGTCAGATCTGTCAGATCACCCTTTACACCACCGATGGCAAAAAGATTCTCTATTTCATCTACATACCATTCTACCAGCTGCCCTTTCGCAGCATATTTCTTTTTCAGATTTTTCCGCATTTTTATTCTGGCCGCTCTCTGCAGTTCCAGAATAAGATACAGAAGAAACAGCCCATATAAAACCAGGACGATCACACCCGGAACTGTTTTCCAGGTATGCTTCTCGATTACCTTGGTTTCAGACTTTCCTGTTCCGTTTCCGGTACCCTGATCTGTTGTATCCGCACCGTTTTCATCACGGACTGTGTTGACACGATAAGAAGGCTTCCCTTCAACCAGCTGATCTGTATAAGTCTCTGTGTACAGTCCCGGCACAACTTCTACCGGCATCCAGCCAAGACCTGCAATATAAACCTCTGCCCAGGCATGTGCATTCTTTGTGGTAAGTATGACCTCCTTTTCGCCTGCATCGGAAGCTGCCTGTGCATCCATATCAGACAAGTGATAACCCTCTGTGTATCTGGCCGGATACCCGGCTGCCCTGTAGGCCATAACTGCTGCCGTAGCAAAGGCAACGGCGTTTCCCTCTTTCTGACCATCCAGAATCCAGTTTACCATATCTTCGTTTTCCGGCATATCCTGTGGAATATCTGTATATCGTATATGATTTCTCAGAGCCTGACGGATCTGCGTTGTCAGTTCGTCGAAATCCATCTCTTCCGGATCCTGATTCTCTGCAAAAAATTCCGCCAGGATCCTTTCTTTCAGCTCATCACTGATATCTGTATAAGAATCCAGGACAAATGAATGATAAACATTTTCTGCTTTTACGTAACTTTCCTGTCTGCTGTCAGACGGATTTTCAAGCCAGTTTCCGGGAATCATACTATCTGCAGTTGCCTCTCCTTCTGATACCTGGAACTGATATCTGCGTGCACCAAAAAAGCTTCTGGATTCCACATTCCAGTCTTTGTGCTCCACACCGTTCTCCCACGCTTCTGCTACAGCCGGCAGATATACATATTTCCGGTATGCGCCTGTATTTTCGACGGACACCTGCATATAACCGGAGTTATTTCCGGAAGCCTGAGCATTCAGTTTATCGTAGACCGCAAACTGGCTCAGCGGCGAAAAACTGTTCTGCTTCAGCCAGCGCAGCATACCCTCATATTCTCCTTCGTATGAAGAGTACGGAATCCCATTCCACTGCATGCCATCATAAGAACCTCCTACGAATCCACGAAGATACAACTCCTGTGGCTGGTTCATTGTAAGCTTCAGTGTTTCTTCCTCCCGGTCAAGAAGTTCCGCTTCTTTTCTCAGATCTCCCTGCGGAAGTGAATCTTCACCATAACGGAATTTCTCAACATCTGCGGAGATTTTCTGCTTCCACTGTTCCAGCTTTACGGATTTCTGATATCCTCCTGTAAGAAAACTTACAACGCCCACAACTACAGCGATCAATGCGATCGCAGAAATTCCCCTCAGGCCAAAATTCTGTCCTCTGGTACTGTATACAATAAAAACGCCAAAAAATCCTGCCAGCGATAAAAGAACTGCCAGCCACATACTGCTGCTTCCAAGAATCAGGCCACATGCAGCAGATGGTATCATAAAAATCATAATTCCATAGATGTTATTCTTTTTAACCTGGGAAAACAGAAACGAAACTACTGCTTCCGCAAACAAAGCCCACAGGATCACGGAGCCAATCCCTGCATTGCTTCCCACCGCAAACAGCGTTGCCTCCGTTCCGAAACGGGAATTCCACATTCCCAGAAAACAGTCTGCAAGATAAAAGATTCCCTGCGTAGTGACCGTAATTGTTACCAGAAAAAGTGCGATCCCGGAAACATATAATATTGTCTTCATTCTCCCTGCCGCTTTTTCCGATCTTTCAGTGATACAGTACAGTACTGTCACCACTGCACCAACAAAAAAAGCAGCAGCCAGACACCACACAGAATAACTGAAGTCCCTCAGAAAAAGCAGGATTCCTGCCAGCACAAGAAAAATCAGTACCGGTTCCGATATTCTGTTTTTTTTCTCTTCTGTCTCATTGAGAACAAAAATCTCATTTTTTTTCATGCTCATCTTCTCTTCCCCGGCTATATTACAATGTTATATGCTTTTTTCTGGTAAGTTTCTGCATCCACAGGGATGACGGAATATCCCTCTGTTGCCATATATTCTTTTCCGTCGCCCTGGTTTACCTGAATGATCGTAAGATCCAGTTCTCTGGAAAGCTGTCGTGCTGCGCTTTCTTCATATTCCGGTGTAATATAAATGATCTTGGTATATTTGCGCCGGATATCTGTCTGAAGAAAACGATACAGAGAGTCCCTGCCATTCTTCTCATGAACAGGACGGCACAGAAGATTCAGCACCATCTGTTCACAGGTTGCCAGAGAATAAACCGGAAAATCCTGCAGTTCTCCGGCCGCACAGCCAACATTATGCTCCAGATTCCGCTCTACCATACTCCGGCTCAGAGCAGACGTAAAAGCAAGGACTGCATCATTGCGCTGATTGGAAATTTCGTTTTCCCCGAAAATTGCCATTACATTATATAAGATCAGAATATTATAATTGGCCGGATAGCCAAACTCCCGCACAACCAGAGTATCGATCTTGGAAGACAGTTTCCAGTGAATGCTTCCCAGCGAATCACCTTTTTCATATTCCCGGAGCCCTGACACTTCGCTTACATCCTGCCCTTTTCGGTTCTGGTCATAAAGCTCTCCGGATATGATCGTTTCAGGCCGCCGCAGAAGCTGTGTATTTAACTGCAGCTGCGCCGGATACACCAGCACTTCCTTCTGTGATGCGCCTGGTCTGGTCCAGCAGAAGATCCCCAGGTGATCATAGCATTTCACATGTAACACCGTGATCCTGACACATCCACAGTTTTCCATTTTGATCAGGTGCTGAAACTGCGCGTTTTTCTTTTCGGAAGCACATAGGATCACTGTCTGCGTTTTTTCTTCTCCATACATCGTGTTTTTAATCTGAATTTTCAGCTGGATCCTTCCAAGAGGGCCCCTGTTTTTTTTGCTTATCCGGATTTCCAGGGGAATCTCCTGTCCAACATGACAGGAAGATTTTACACTATATTCCATTTTAAATCCATTTAAGCTTACCAGTTCGATCACAAAAGAGAGGACCGGCACAACAACCAGACACAGAAGAACCGTAAGTGCTTCACTTCGGTTGGATATGATATAAATTAGCAGGGCAGCCACCATTGCCGCCCCGTACCAGATTCGATATCTACGCATATTATTTCTGCTTCCTTCCAAATGCAGGACCTGGAACCTCTTTAAGAACCTGGCTCAGTACATCATGTGCTGTGATGCCCTCGATCTTTGCCTGCGGTTTCATAACCAGACGATGTGCACATACATCCTCAAAAATCTCACGTACATCATCCGGAACAACATAATCTCTCTCCCGCAGCACAGCACGGGCACGGGCCAGCTGCGCCAGTGCTGCCGCGCCTCGTGGACTGACACCAAGCTCTACCATGGAATGCTCTCTTGTTGCAGCACAGAGATCAGAAATATAATAAAGGATTTCATCTACGATCCGAATAGAATACAAGTATCCCTGGATTTCCTTTACATCATCCAGATTCATTCTCATTTTCACCAGATCCATATCGCCACTGCCTCTTCTGCTTTTCAGAATCTGTACCTGACTGTCTCTCTCCGGATAACCAATGCTTAAACGCACCATGAAACGGTCCATCTGAGATTCCGGCAGTGCCTGAGTTCCGGCAGTTCCGTAGTGATTCTGTGTGGCAATACAGATAAATGGCTTCGGAAGCACATGGGTAATACCATCTACAGTAACACTGCCTTCCTCCATGACCTCAAGAAGAGCTGCCTGGGTTTTCGGAGAAGTACGGTTGATCTCATCACCAAGAAGCAGATGACAGTCTGCAGCTCCTGGTTTATATTCCAGTTCACCGGTGTTTTTATTGTATACACTGAATCCGGTAATATCGGAAGGCATGGTATCCGGTGTAAACTGGATACGTTTGTAAGAAAGCCCAAGTGCTCTTGAAAAAGCAAGGGCAAGGGTTGTCTTTCCTACTCCCGGCGCATCTTCAAGAAGGATATGACCACCTGCGTAAATAGCCATCAGTACCTTTTCTATGATCTCATCCTTTCCGATAAATACCTTTTTGATTTCTTTCATTACCTGCTCTGACTGTTCTATGATCATGATTCCCTCTCCTTGGCTTCTTCTGTTAATTTTCCGCTTTCTGCCCGCTGTACCGCAGTGATGCTTTCTTCCGTCTGTTCACTTTGTTCTGTCTGTTCCTGAGATGTTTCCTCCGATGATCCATCAGAAATATTTTCATCGGTTGATGGCTCCGGCTCCTCTGTTGTTCCCGGATCTTCCGGCTCCTCTGGTTTTTCCGGTTCTTCTTCCGGTATTTCTTCCGGCTGTGGATTTTCCGGAACTTCCTCGATCACTCCCGGTGTCTCCTGTTCCTCTGTTGTTCCTGCTGCTTCCACTGTATCAGCACTTCCATCCCCGGGCACCGTGATCTCGATCTCGGAAATAGCTGCTGCCTGACGTGCTTTTGCACCATCAGAAAAGGAGTCCAGGATCCGGTATGCTTCATCTTTTCCGAGGATTCCGGTAAGTGTTTCCAGATATGTCTTATAAATGCTGTCACCGTCTTCCTGGCTGTCAGGCACAAGGATCTGATAATCTTCCGCCATACTGCTGGTGGAAAAAGCTCCAAATACCGGCGGCTGTGTTGCCTGAAGCCAGAGTTTATGCATCGCAGTGCATCCGTCAAAAGCAGACGCTCCGATCTGATTCAGACTGCCTGTCAGTATGACATTCTGCACAAAATTACCTTTCGCATCCAATACCTGGTCAGACATCGCACTGCATCCGTAAAAAGCCCTGTCTCCAATCTGTTCCAGATTGGCATATCTTCCCAGATTCCAGCTTGTAGAGGTGCTTAAAGATGCACAGCCTGCATACGCCTCCTCACCGATCCGCTTCAGACCGTTAAACGCAGCAGCCGTACCACCTGTACGGATCAGTTTCGTACAGTCTTTGAAACAATATTTCGGATATTCTTCGATAGCTCCATAAAAACTTACATACTGGATATTATCACAGTCCATGAAGCAGCCCTCTCCCACATGGGTCACTTTTGCGGGAACTGCCGGCTGTTTCAGGGTATCGCAGTTGGCAAAGGCATAAGCCCCGATATAAGTCAGAGAACTCATCTGAGAGGTCAGAAGTACCTTCAGGCTGACACAGTCACGGAAAGCACCATCTTCGATCACCTGCAGGGAACCTCTCGCAACAACTGTATATGCAACCGCAGCAAGAGAAGTACAGCCTGCGAAACATTCCTCACCATAGACATTTATCGCTGCACGGATCTCAATCTGCGACTCCCTGGCCAGTGACGTACAGTTTTTAAATGCGCGGGTACCGATACGTGGGATCTGAGCGCCTGTATTGCCAAGGCTTAACGTCACAAGGCTGGTACAGTCCATAAAGGTCTCATCGCCCCATTCTGTAATATTTCCAAGAAGTCTCACCAGCTGCAGACCGGTACAGCCCTTGAAGCAACGGTCACCCAGCGCAACATTGGTTCCCTCTGCAGTATAAAATGCTGTTATTTTATCGCATCCTTCAAACGCATCCTCCGCAATACCCACGGTATCTTCCGGAAGCACATATTCTCCACTTAATTCTGTGGATGCTTTTTTCAGGACATGGCCTTCTTCTGTATTTTCAAAAAGTACTCCCCTGATGATCTCCTGTTTCTCATTGATCTCACCCAGAACCTGAGCAGTTGTACCCTCGCCGTAAACCGGATCAAGCACTGGCTGATATGCATTCAGATAAGTTTCCACCATCTCCGGTTTTACCCAGATATGAAGAAATTTCGGCAGTTCTTCCCGCTCTCCGAATATATTTTCACCCAGAGCGGTTACATGGTCTGCTTTGGTCTGCAGGATGGAAAGGTTCTCACAGCCTTCAAAGCAATAATCCGGGATCTGTTCCAGGTTTTCCGGAAGCCTTACGGTTGTCAGCCTTATACAGTTCTCAAAAGTACTTGCTCCCATAACTTCCAGGGTAGTCTGTTCACTGAAATCCATTGTTTCAAGGCTTGTGCACATACCGAAAGCACGCACGCCAATTCCCTGCAGTGTTCCACTCCTTGTCATGGAATCCTGGAATACGACATCCGTCAGTGTACGACAGCCATAAAAACAGTACCGGCTGATTCCCTGAAGCGTTCCGTCCAGCACCACCCTTTTTAACATGGTGCAGTTCTCGAAACAGCTTTCTCCCATGCTGCTTAAAGTTTCCGGAAGAACCACCTCTGTAAGGCCGGAACAGCCGTAAAAAGCACTGTTACCTATCACTTCTACAGATGAAAGAATATCTGTCTTCATCATACTTCCACATCCGTAAAAAGCTTCATCTCCGATCTCCACAACACCTGGCGCAGTAACTGACTCCAGAGCAGTACAGTTATAAAAGGCACCCTTTCCAATCTTTTTCACACTATTTTCCACAATGATCTTCGGTGCATTGACACAGTTACGAAATGCATAGTCTCCGATTTCTGTAAGATTAAGACAGCCGGTAAAGTCATAATAGAACTCTCCTTTGCAGTTTTCAAAACAGGAATCTCCGATTTTCTGAAGTGCCATATCATCCTGTATATGAAATCCGTTGGGAAAATCACAGTCCTTCATTGCATTCTTATAAAGAACAGTCGTATTCATCCATATTTTTACATGTTCTGTATAATCTGTCGGCACATTGAGAAGTGTCCATCCATCTGCAGTACTTCCATACAGGATTCCGTCATCCCATCCAAAACCTGTAAATTCATCTCCAGCTGTCAGGATCTCCACATCGGATGACGCACCGTAGGTTTCCTTCTTAAAAAGTGTTTTATTTTCAGATGCAACCATTTCCAGGCTGTTAAGATTCCCAAGGAAATCCTCTCCTGCCGTTTCTACGGATTCCGGGATCAGAAGAATTTCCAGATCATCGCATCCATAAAGGGCGCCTGATGCAATTTCCACCGTTCCCTCCTTGATCCGAAATGCGGTCCTGTCGGTCTGATAAACCCGCACCAGACGATAGGCGATATTTCCCTCTGTAAAAATCTGCTGATACTTCGCTCCATCCTCATAGATATAGCTGCTGTTCTCTGTATATAACAGTGCCCTGGCAGTTCCCTCTCCGTAAATAGGATCAAGAATGCTGCCCCAGGATTCCAGCATACGTTCATAATCCTCCCCCGGCACATAAATCTTCAGATCCAGATTTACTTTATCAGTACCGGAAGTACCGAAAATATGGTCTGTGATCTTCAGATCCGGATTCTGCACGGTAACCGAAACCACACGGCCTGAAAGCACCATACTGTTTTCTTTCAGTTCTTCAACATTTTCTCCCAGAATGATATCCGTAAGGAAACCACAGTCCGCAAAAGCTCCTGCTCCGACTGATCTCACATTTTCCGGTACTGTATATTCTCCATGTGTCTTCTGCGGAATAGCTGCCAGAACCCCATCTCCGTTCTTTTCAAGCAAAATTGAATGTTCACTGTCATATGTATAAAGATCCTTCTGTCCGTTTTCTGTTTCAAACACAAGATTGCCGCATTCTTTTCCAAAAGCGAACATATAATTCTTGCAGATCAGATCGTACCGGGAATCCGCAACCTTTATGGTTCCTGAAAAACCGGTTTCCCCCTTCAGCACAGGTGGATTTTCGCCTTTAAATGTGACAACAGCATCTTTTGACAGGCCATCGAAACATCCCTTTCCCAGTGTTGTGACGGTTGCCGGGATTTCCACATTTTTTCTTCCTGCCGGAACTGACAACAGTGTTTTTCCGTCCCTGCTGTAAAGAATACCATCAGAAATACTGAGATCCACATGGAGTTCATCTCCGTCTGCCACCTGATACTCCTGCAGATCCGGCAGATTCTCACTGATTGAGGAGATATCCATTTCCTGTACACCCTGTGTAATGGCAAATGTTTTTACGGATGTGTTTTTCTCATTTAACTTTACTTTGGTAACTCCCATGGGAACTGTCAGCACAGAATCTGTACCTGTGTACTTTTCCAGGACCTGATCTGCTGTATACTGCACTGTTCCTTCATTCTCTGTCACACGGCGGATCTTATATCCATCCGGAACCTCGCTGATATAATCCACCACATTTCTGGTTAAATAATTCCAGTTTGCGACAGGATAATAGAGGTACGCTCTTTCTGTATCCATCAGGGTATTGGAAGATGTCCACCGGAATCCCTGGAGCATATTTGTAAGATAACCATCTTTATTCTCAAGAAATACAATATTTTTGTAGTTGGCACTGATATTCTGCGCTTCATCGCTGTGAAAAGCTGTTTGGATCGCAGGATCTCCCAAGACCGCAATATACCGCTTATGTACCTCCACAAGATCTACATACTTTCCCTTCTTGGCATAATTATATGGAACTTCTGTATATTTCTTCAGAGCACTGTAAAACTCCTCTCCTTTGCTGTTTTCGAGCATTGTTCCCGGAAAATTCTGGGAATAGATCTTATTATCATTGGAATAGCTTACCATATAATTGAGTACCAGATTACTTTTCAATACGGTATAATATGCGCTTGCAGACATTCCTCTGTAAGAAAATGTAGCAAACCGTCCTCCTGCCTCAACCGTGGGAAGCGTTACACTATATCCGTCAGGGCCTCCATAATTCAGAACTTTTTCTTTTGTTTTGCCGTCTTTTTTAAAGGTTGCTGTAACTATGCCGTCTTCTGCCTGATAAGTTTCTCCGAAAGTATAATATTCTTTTGTAATTTCCGCACTCAGCTTAACAAGTTCTCCATCTTCCGTTATTACTGTATCTTTATCCGTCTTCCACGGATTTGGAGTTGGCGTTGGCGTCGCAGGCACTGGTGTTGGTGTCTCAGGAGCCTGTGTTGGCGTTGGTGTCGCAGGTATGGGAGTGGGCTCTGCCGGAGTTGGTTCTGCCGGAGCCTGTGTTGGCGTTGGCGTTGCCGCAGGCGTTGGTGTTGAAACCGGCGCACTGGTGGGAGCTGGCGTTACCGTGGGAGTTCCTCCGGTACCTGGAGTCGGTGTAGGAGTACCTGTAACTTTGGTCTGTGAGTTTCCTCCACCACTGCCGTTTCCATCGGAGCCGTTTCCATTCCCTGCCTTGTTTACAAAACTGCCATTTCCGTTGGCGCCATTACTGTTCTGGATCGTTTTCTCTGTGTTATCTGTATTATCGGCCTGAGAAAGTTCCACACCATTTGCAGCATTTTCATTATTCTGTGAATCTGCGGAATCATCTTGTTTCTGATCATTTGCACTATCTGCGATCCCAAAACTGCTGTTGTCCTTCAGATCTCCATTTTCCTGCTTTTTCAGCTGAAGTACCTGAAGATCGTCTCCGCTGGTTTTTTGCTTATCCTTTACATTATCACCGGCAATGTCTGTTTCTTCTCCATCACCGGCCACATAATCATATTCTTCTGATTTATAATTATTTTCGAATTTTTCGAATTTACCGGGGTTGAATACCGAATCCAGTTTTGATCCATTTACCAAAGCAGCTGCGGCAACTCCAATAACCGTAGCTCCTGTTACAGCCGTTAACGTTTTCTTTTTTGTTATTTTTTTCATTTAATGGCTCCTTACTGCCCAAAGCTGTTCCCCGATGATCCTGCGTACTTCATCGTAATCTACCGGTTTGCTGATATGGCCATTCATGCCGGATTCCAGAGATTTTCTCCGGTCTTCCAGAAAAGCGTTGGCTGACATGGCAAGGATCGGAAGATCGGAATCTTCCCGTTTCATCTTCCGGATCACCCTGGTCGCTTCCCATCCGTCCATCTTCGGCATCTGGATATCCATGAGGATCACATCAAAAGTATATGGCCTACTTTCTTTAAACATTTTTACAACTTCCGCGCCATCGCAGGCTCTTGTAAGAACTGCACCTTCCATGGCCAGGATCTCCATTGCGATCTCTGCATTGATATCATTATCTTCCGCAAGAAGGATCCGGACTCCTTTCAGTGTGAATGCTTCTATCGCACGTGTCTTCGCAGGATCTTCCGCTTCCGTTATCTCCGTGCCCTCATTCTGTTCCTGCACTTCTGCTATCGGCAGGGAAAGATATACACTGAACTCGGTTCCCTTTCCCTCTTCACTTTCTACCAGAATCTGCCCGTTCATCAGACGTACCATACTGTCTGCAATGGCCATTCCAAGACCACTTCCACCATAGTTATGTGCCGTAGATGCATCCTCCTGCTCAAACGGCCGGAAGATCTTGCTGAGGAAGTCTTCTTTGATTCCCTTTCCCGTATCACTGACACGGATCATAAAATGAAGATCATTTCCAATCCGGTCCATCTGCCGAAACAGAACCTCTACCGTTCCTCCAGGCGGAGTAAATTTATTGGCATTGGAAATGAAATTGATAATAACCTGACTGAGACGCATCTCATCACCAATCACGTATTTTACATCAAAATCCTGCATCTCGATCTTCCAGTTGATACCCTTGGCTTCTGCAGTACTGCGGAACATGGAATCCAGTTTATCAACCAGCTGTTCCAGCGAAAAGGGAATTTCTTCCAGCTGAACCTTGCCGCTTTCGATTCGGGACATATCCAGGATATCGTTGATCAGAGTCAGAAGAAAATGTGACAGATTTTCTGTTTTTGCAAGATATTCCTCTGCCGCTGCCGGCTGATTTAAATGGGTTTTCAGAAGGCTCAGCATACCCAGGATTCCATTCATCGGTGTACGGATTTCGTGAGACATCTGAGAGAGGAAGTCCGTCTTGGACTGACTTTCCTTTTGGGCAGTAATAAGTTCCCGTTCCATTTCCTGGCGTTTTTCATATTCTTCTGTAATATCCGAAAGAATCAGAAGATAACCGCCATCCTTTTCACAGTACAGGATCTGTATCTGTCCACGCCGCAGTTCTTTCTCTCCGCTTCTGTGATAATTCACTTCACTGGAAAATTCCTGTTCTTTATTCCAGGCATTCAGCTGTTTTGCAATCTCTCTGGCTTCTTTTCGTACAATGAGACCTGTCATAAGTTCTGTATCCGTTTTCAGATCATCCGGTCGGATTCCGGTTACCAGCTCCAGATTCGGTGTCGCGTACAGCACCTTTCTGTTCTTCTCACTGACAAAAACATAAGCTGTCTTCCGGTTGTTTTCGAAAGAGCTGTAAAATTTCTTTCCACCCCTCAGTTCTTCTCTGGCCTTTCTCGCCGCCTTCTTTTCTCTTCGGTAGAGATTCCAGAAAACAGCTGCCAGGATCATCACGCCCCACAGTACGATCATATAGATCAGATTGTTTTCAGTGTATTCCAGTATTGTTCTCATACAGTTTCTGCCCCGCCTCTTTTTCACTTTTATTGTTTTTTAAAATAAACCTATTTTGTACAATTATACTCTTCTCTAATATAAAAAGCAAAAAAAACAGGCACAAAATCGACATTATTTTTCTCTTCGTCGATTCTTCGCCTGTTTTTGGATCAAGCGGATATTCGCAATCCGCTTCGCTACGTAGCTCTACACCAAATAACTGCTCCGCAGTTTATCAGGAGGAGCTTGCACTCCTCCTGATACAAGCAAGTCCCCACCCACTGCTTATTGCTTTTCGCAACCCCGCAGGGGACTTACTTGATTTGGTTAAATGAGTTATTCTGAATATTATTTCATTGCATCTCTGATCGCGGCAAGCAGTTCATCATACTCCTCATAGGCCGGAATTTCCGGATGATCTGCACGAATCTGCTCTGTACTGCGGAAAAGAAATCCCGCTTTACTTGCCTGGATCATTCCAAGATCATTGTAGGAATCTCCGCTCGCAATGGTGTCAAATCCCATAGACTGCAGTGCTTTTACAGTCGTAAGCTTGGATTTCTCACAGCGCATCTTAAATCCTGTGATCTCTCCGTTCTCTGCCACTTCCAGAGTGTTACAGAAAAGTGTGGGACGGCCAAGTTTCTCCATCAGGGGAGTTGCAAACTGTGTAAAAGTATCACTGATCAGGATCACCTGGGAAAAAGATCTCAGCTCATCCAGGAATTCCTTTGCTCCCGGGAGAGGATCGATCTTTGCGATGGTCTCCTGGATCTCTTTCAGACCAAGGCCATGCTCTTTCAGGATGCCAAGTCGCCAGTTCATCAGTTTATCGTAATCCGGCTCATCACGGGTTGTTCTCTTAAGCTCCGGGATTCCGCTTGCCTCTGCAAATGCGATCCAGATCTCCGGTACCAGTACACCTTCTACGTCCAGACATGTAATATACATTTTCATATCCTCCTCTTCATCCAGCTGATCGCTGGTATTTCACAGAGCCTGATCTATGTCTTATCCACATTACATATACACAACGTATATATGCATAGCCATCAGAACTCTTTATTCTTTTATCGCTTTACTTTGATATATTACCATATAGTTTCCGGGTCTGTAAACAGTTTTCTGGCGGACCATGACATTTTTCTGTCACAGTCCGCCGGACTTTTTATCTGTTTTATTTTTTCTTTTTCTCTGCTTCGTAAATCTTCAGTTCTTTCAGTGCTTTTTCCCCAAGAGGATATAACATGAAAATATTAAAGATCGTCATCAGACCAATTCCCACATCTCCCAGATCCCACACAAATGTATAGGCTGCGATCCCGCCGATAAACAGCATCACAAGGGCCAGTACTTTATACCCTGTCTGGGATGCCCAGTTGTCACCGAAAAGATAGGCCACATTGCCTCTTGCATAAAACAGGATTCCCAGGAATGTGGAAAAGCTGAACATAAACAGTGTTGCAGCAATAAAGATCACTCCAAACTGTCCCAGGTGATAATGCATGGCTGTCTGAAGAAGTTCCATTCCGGCAAGTCCCTGGACCAGATCTTCCGGGGCCAGAAGCATGATCATAGCTGTACAGCTGCAGATCACGATCGTATCCACAAATACACCCAGGGCCTGGACAAATCCGGCTTTTACCGGACTGTCACATTCTGCTGCCGCTGCTGCACAGGGAGCGGAGCCGCTTCCCGCCTCATTGGAAAAAAGGCCTCTTTTTACTCCGTTCATCAGCACGACGCCAAATCCGCCGGCAACAGCCTGACGAAATCCGAAAGCTTCTTCAAAAATCCGTTTAAATACTCCCGGCATACTTCCAAGATTTGTAAATATAATAAACAGCGTGATCACAAAATAAAGCACTGCCATTACCGGCACCAGAAGATCCAGAACTTTAACCGTTGCATTCTTCCGAAGCACGATCACAGCTGCGATCACTACCAGCACGATGGTAGTATACAGCGGCGGAATATCAAAAGCATTTTTGAAAGACGCCGTGACGGAATTGCTGATAACCTGACTGATCCCACACCAGCAGATCAGGCCGGAAATGGCAAACAGAACGGAAAGCAGAACCTTTTTTCGTTTTCTGCCCTGTTTTTCTTCCCAGTAACGGTGGATATAGTAGGCAGGACCGCCCCTGTAGCCACCATAAAGAGGATCCTTTTCTTTATAGAGCTGTGCCAGGGTTGCTTCGATAAAAGCAGTGGAGGAACCGATCAGCGCCGTGATCCACATCCAGAATACCGCTCCTGCACCTCCTGCCGAGATCGCAGCTACCACACCGACCAAGTTTCCCATTCCCACACGGGTAGCTGTAGATACGATCAGCGTCTGAAATGCTGAAAGATTATTTTTGTCACTTTTCTTTTCTGACAGGGCTCGTACCATATCCGGAAAAAGACGGATCGGCAGAAGCTTTGTCCGGATGGTAAAATAAATACCGGTCGGAATCAGAAGCAGGATCAGAAGCGAGATCCCCAGCGTACTTCCTCCCGGAAGCGGGATCGTTATCAGATCTCCCCACAGAAATGTATAGACCTTTTCAATCATTGTTACTATCATGTTACTGTTTCCTTTCCCCAATCACCCCATGTGATCGTTTTGTTCTCTTTTTCTGCCCGTTGTTTGTATTTATTTCTGCAACGTTTTAAACGGGCAAAGCGTATCTCTCATTATAGTAGCTTTCTGTTTGTATGTAAAGAAAAATCCCGAATCTTTCGATCCGGAATTTTTTTGTATCGGTAATTTTTCTGTTATCCGACAGATTTCTGATATCTGTCTGTTTTTATGAACATAGCTGCATTTTCCTCTCAGCCAGCCAGGTGGAACATCTCGATCAGGAAGATCCAGCTCATTCCATAGTATGTTATCACGGCTACAAGATCGTTCACCGTAGTGATCAGCGGACCTGAGGCTACTGCCGGATCCACACCAACCTTTTTGAAAAACAGTGGTATGCAGGTTCCCACTGCACTGGATACCAGCATGGCCACCAGCAGGGATAATCCGATGCAGCCGGATACCGCATAGGCAAATACGAGAGTTTTTCCTTTGAATAAGAAAATATACAATCCGATCAGCACAAAAGACAGGATACCGAGCAGACCACCGTTACAAAGACCGATCCGCATTTCCTTCAGCACAAGCTCTGCTTTCTGTCTGCCTGTCAGTGTCTCATCCATCAGTACACGGATGGTTACAGCCAGGGACTGGGTTCCAACATTTCCTGCCATATCCAGGATCAGAGACTGGAAACACATGATGATCGGCAGACAGGTAACTACTTTTTCAAATATTCCCACAACAGAAGATACCACCATACCAAGACCCAGAAGAACGATCAGCCAGGGCATTCTTTTTTTCATGCTTTCAAAAAGAGATTCTTTCAGATCTTCCTCTGCAGTCAGACCAGCCAGCTTTGCATAATCCTCTCCCATCTCATCGTCTACCAGATCGATGATCCCTGCGGATGTGATCACTCCAAGGAAACGATTGTCATCGTCCAATACAGGAATAGAATCTTCAGAATAATCCTTCAGCCGTTCCATACAGTCGTCGATCTGCTCAGTACCATACACATATGGATAGGAAGTTACGATCAGCTCTTCCATAGGATGGTCCTGTCTTGCTGTGATCAGGTCCTTCAGATCTAGAGCTCCATAAAACTCCCCTCTGTCCGTCACTGCAAAGATCGTAGAAATATTATCATTATCTGCCGCCTGGGAAACCAGCTCACTCATGGCCTGCTTTACGGTCAGGTTTTCACGGATCACAATGCAATTCGTTGTCATTCTGCTTCCGATCTCATCCTCATCAAAGGAGCGGATCATTTCAATATCTTTCCGCACCTGTTCATCCAGAAGCTGGATCAGAAGCTTGCGTTTTTCTTTATCGATCTGCTTTAAAACATCTGCCAGGGCATCGGTTTCCATTTTGGAAAGAATGGCTGCCGCTTTTTTTACATCCATCTCTTCCAGATATTGTACAGTTTCTTCTTCCTCCAGATATTCAAAAACATCTGCCAGCATACTGCTTTCCAGGATACGGTATAGTCTGCTGCGCTCCGCAGTGCTTAATTCTCTTAATACTTCCGCCAGATCGTTTTCGTGGAAATCCTGCAGCCTTTCACTTAAAACTGCCGGAGAAACACTGCTTCGGATCAGACTCAGAATATCTTTTGAAAAATCCTGATTTCTTTTTGTCATTTTCTCATCCTCCTCACATAGTTTCGCACAAAACACGCACACCAAAAACAGACATGTTAAAGCATGTCTATGTGCTGTTTGATTTTCGCTTGTGTTTCCTTGGGATTTGAATGTAAAACGGAAAGAAATAATATACGTCCGTTTTACTGTATGAATTCTCAGAATGAGAAGAATGAAAAAATGTATATTATGACACTATTAAAACAGAATGGAACAATCCCGTCCCTCTCTGCGCCTTCCATCTTCCATTCCGAGAGCTACAACTTCGCCCATGAGAATCACAACTGTCCATTCTGTTCACCTGCCTTTTTTCTTAAAATATTTTTTTCAACCCGGCCATTATAACGTCCCCGGCCGGGTATGTCAACCGTGTTTATGGTTAAATTTATCGTAAATCTGGGTAAAATTCCCCGCTCTGCAAAGTATCTCTTGTTTTTAGCTCAGCCATTTCCAATTTTGAAATCAAATTACACTTTTACATCCGAAGCAGTTTCGGTTAAATTAAAAAGTCCAACAATAAATGCTTCTGCACGGATCTTCAGCATTTACTGTCGGACTTTTATCCTTTTATTCCTTTTTGAAATATATCACAATATCATATTGTAGAGCAAAAGATTATTCTGCGTGCTCTTTCAGGTACTCTGCACGTCCCTCTTCGTAGAGGTTATTTCCCTCGCTGTCAATGATGACTACAAGCGGCATGTCTTCCACATAAAGCTTGCGGAGTGCTTCTGCGCCCAGGTCTTCGTAAGCGATAAGCTCTGCTTTTTTGATGCATTTTGCAAGAAGTGCTCCTGCACCGCCGATGGCTCCGAAATATACGCCGTCATATTTTTTCATTGCATCTACGACTTCCGGAAGGCGGGCACCTTTTCCGATCATTCCTCTGGCGCCTACGGACATCATGGTCGGTGCATAGGCATCCATACGGCCGCTGGTTGTAGGGCCTGCGGAGCCGATGACTTCACCTGGCTTTGCAGGAGTCGGACCTACATAGTATATGGTAGCGTCTGTAGGATCAAAAGGAATCTTTTCTCCTTTTGCAAGGGCCTCGCACATTCTCTTGTGACCTGCGTCACGGGATGTATAGATGGTTCCTGTCAATAAAACCTGGTCGCCTGCATGGAGAGTTCTTGCCAGCTCTCTTGTCAGAGGCAGTGTGATCTTTCTTCTTTCCATATTAAAGCACCTCCGTTTTATGACGTGTTACATGGCAGTTGATGTTAACTGCACATGGCATACCTGCGATATGGGTAGGCATAGTCTCGATGTTCAGACCGATAGCTGTGGTCTTTCCGCCAAAGCCCTGAGGTCCGATACCAAGCTTGTTGATCTTCTCCAGCATCTCTTTCTCAAGATCTGCATAGTAAGGATCCGGATTCTCTGTATTCAGAGGGCGCATCAGCGCTTTCTTTGCAAGAAGCGCACATTTGTCAAAAGTTCCTCCGATACCAACACCAACTACCATAGGCGGACATGGATTCGGACCTGCAGTCTCTACAACCTCAAGAATAAAATCCTTGATTCCCTGAAGACCTGCGGATGGTTTGAACATACGGATCTGGCTCATGTTCTCGCTTCCGAAACCTTTTGGTCCTACAGTAACTTTTACCTGATCTCCGGGAACGATCTCTGTGTAGATCATTGCCGGTGTATTATCGCCTGTATTTCCACGACGGACAGGATCTTTGACAACGGATTTTCTGAGGTAACCTTTGTCATATCCGCGGCGTACGCCTTCATTGACAGCCTCATTCAGATCTCCGCCTGTAAAATGGACATCCTGACCAATTTCCAGGAATACACATGCCATTCCTGTATCCTGACAGATCGGAACATTCTCGCTGTCCGCAATATCAAAATTCTCGATAATGTTGTCAAGGACACCTTTTGCGATCTCGCCGTCCTCGCAGGCACGGCAGGTTTTGATGGCATCTTTCACATCTTCCGGAAGATGCTCATTGGCTTCGATACAGAGTTTTTCGATGACATCTGTAAGTCTGCTTACTTCGATTTCTCTCATAATAGACCCCTTTCGCTTATCTCATATGTTTTCTACTATAATAGCACATTTTCAGCGCTCGTGACGAGCATATTTAGGCAAAAGCATAGGAGATACTTCTCCTGTGTCGATTCCTGCGTTTTTCAGATCCTCTTCATATTTTTTGATATGATCCAGATTCATGGTTCCAAGCTCTACCTCTTTGCATTTGGCAGCCGCTTTTTTACCTGCATTTCGTCCGAATACGATCACGTCAAGAAGAGAATTTCCCATCAGTCGGTTTCTTCCGTGGATTCCGCCTGCTGCCTCTCCTGCAACCAGAAGGTTCGGGATTTCTTTTGTAAAGCCGTCTCCGTTGATCTCAAGTCCGCCGTTCTGATAATGAAGGGTCGGGTAGATCACGATCGGGACTTTTCTCATATCAATGCCGTAATTCATGTACATACGGAACATGGCAGGGATCCTCTTTTCGATAGTTCCCTCACCGCCCAGGATCTCGATCATCGGAGTATCCAGCCATACACCTTTTCGTCCACCTGGAACTTCCACGCCACGGCCTTCCTCACACTCGCGGATAACACCGGAAGCATTTACGTCACGGGTTTCCAGCGGATGGATATAAGCTTCTCCGTTTGCATTTACAAGCTGTGCACCAACGGAACGAACCTTCTCTGTTACCAGGGCACCAAGGATCTGTGACGGATAGATCGCACCTGTTGGATGATACTGGATAGAATCCTGGTAAAGAAGGGAAGCGCCTGCTCTGTATCCAAGTACGAGTCCGTCAGCAGTTGCTCCGTAGTGATTGGAGGTCGGGAATCCCTGGTAATGCATTCTTCCTGCACCACCGGTTGCAATTACGACTGTTTTTGCTCTTGCAACGGAATAGTCTCCGGTTTCCATGTTAAGAAGAACTGCGCCGGATACCTGTCCCTTTTCATCCTTCAGAAGCTCCACGGCGGAGGTAAATTCCACTACCGGGATCTTAAGATTTAAGACCTCATCACGGATAGTACGCATGATCTCTGATCCGGAATAATCCTTTGCAGCATGCATTCTCTTTCTGGAGGTACCGCCGCCATGTGTAGTGACCATGGTTCCGTCTTCTGCTTTATCAAACTCAACACCAAGGTCGTTGAGCCATTTGATCGCATCCGGCGCTTCCATTACCAGTCTTTTTACCAGCTCCGGTTTTGCGGCAAAATGTCCGCCTCCAAAGCAGTCCAGATAATGCTGTACCGGGGAATCATTTTCTTTATCTGCTGCCTGGATCCCGCCTTCTGCCATCATAGTGTTGGCATCACCGATACGGAGTTTTGTAACGATCATAACGTTGGCACCTGCGTTGTGAGCCTCGATGGCACAGGAAGAGCCTGCTCCGCCACCGCCGATGATCAGTACATCTACATCATAATCGATTTTTGTAAGATCGATTTTTTCGTTGAGCAGACGGCTTTCTGAATGGAGCATTTTTGTCAGTTCCAGTGGTGCTTTCTGTCCCTTGTTCGGTCCTACCTTGATCTCTGCAAATGCATCCGGGTTATAATCCGGATGGAATTTTTTGAGAAGAGCATCTTTCTCATCTGCACTCAGACGTCTTGGCTCTGTTGCCATACGCTCCGCTCTTGTAGCCTCTACCTTTTTGATGGATTCCATCATATTTTCTGGATATGGTGCATACATGTTTTACGCCCTCCTACTTCTCGATTTCTCTGCTGTTGTAAAGTTCCTGCATCTCTGTGATCGGCTTCTGCATGATCTTCTCGATCATATCGTCAAATTTGCCCTCGTGGATCTCTTCCACACGTTTCTCCAGATGCTCGCTTTTCGGTGCGATATATTTACCGGTGAGGCGTCTTGCCAGAAGGCCTACCATCGGATGGGAAATCCCTGCCGGACATCTTACGGAACAGCAGCCGCAGCTTACACAGTCAAAAGATTCTTCTGCACATTTTTCAAGTTCGCCTCTCTGTGCGTATGCGATATACTGCATGACATTTAAGTCCTGAGTACATGCTTTTGTACAGGCGTTGCATCCAATACAGCTGTAGATCTCCGGATAGAGTTCCATCATTACCTGCTGGTTTGGCTTAAGGTCTTCTATATTATAAAGTCTCTTGTCTGTAGGGAAAAACGGGATGCTTGCCACATACATGCCTTCTTCTACCTGTGTCTGACAGGCAAGACAGGTTTTCAGCTCATTCTGTCCCTTGATCCTGTAGATGGTCGCGCAGGCACCGCAGAATCCGTGTCTGCAGCCGCAGCCTCTCTTTAATGTATAACCGGCATATTCCATAGCTGTCATAATAGTCAGATCACCGGGAACGCTGTATTTTTTACCGAAAAAATATACGTTTACCATATTATTTTCCATGTTGGTATCCTTTCTTTTATCCAAATCGTACGCCATGTGGAACAGCCATCTCACACGTGCCCGTCGCAACGCTCTGCTGAACTAAGTACTAACTGCGACTAAGGAGTTCAGGAGAGCCTTCACTCCTAAGTCTTCGTAAGTACTGGATTTCAGCGCCGCTAAAACCGCTCCTAAAATGGGCATCTTAGCGAGATGGCTGTTCCACATGGCTGTGTACTGGCTATAACCAGCGCATATATTTGAAAGTTTCTTAAGGTGCAATCTATAACTTAGTACTCATTAGGTAATTCATCAACCTCATCACACCTAAATACCGGGCCGTCTTTGCAGACGTATTTGTCTCCGATGTTGCAGCGGCCGCATTTTCCGACACCGCATTTCATACGAAGCTCCAGTGTGGTATATACCTGATCTCTGGAGAATCCCAGCTCTTCCAGTCCTGCCAGAACGAATTTGATCATGATCGGCGGGCCGCAGACCAGAGCGGTCTTATTAGTATCAAAACCAATCTCCTTCAGATAATTCGGAACAAATCCCACATGACCGTCCCAGCCTTCCTGCTCGCGGTCAATGGTAAGATATACATTTACACCTTCTGTTTTCATCCATACTTCCTGGATTTCCTTAAGCTGCACCAGATCATCTGCGGAACGGGAACCATAGAGAATATCTACTGTTCCGTAATCCTCACGGTTATCCAGCACATAATTGATCACGGAACGAAGAGGTGCCAGACCGATTCCACCTGCGATGAACAGGAGATTTTTTCCCTTTAACTTATCTTCCACCGGAAAATGATTTCCGTATGGTCCGCGGACTGCGATCTCATCTCCAACCTGAAGGCTGTGGAGATGATCAGTAAGGGATCCGCATTTTTTGATGCTGAATTCCTGATAATCCTTTACAGTCGGAGAAGAAGTAATGGAAAACATACCTTCACTGACTCCCGGTACACAGACCATGGCACACTGTCCTGGCATATGCTCGAAAAGCTTTCCACCCTCCGGAGCTTCCACACGGAAGGTTTTTACATCCGGTGTCTCCTGACGGATATCTGTGATCACGCCAACCTTGGGGATCAGCGTATCCAGTGTATAATTTTTATGACAGGTACATTCACTCATTCTTTTCACCTCCCTGTTTTTCAAAGGCCTTGATGACTTTTACGATATTTAAAGATTCCGGACATTTCTCCACGCAGCGGCCGCAGCCAACACAGGAGAACATGCCGTCATTATTTAACGGATAATAAACAAGCTTATGCATAAATCTCTGACGGAATCTCTGCATCTGGCTGGTACGGTTGTTTCCGTGAGCCATCATGGTAAAATCAGAGTACATGCAGGAATCCCAGCAGCGGTAACGGTGAACACCGTGCCCTGTGTCGTAATCCTTGATGTCATAGCACTGACAGGTCGGACATACGAAGGTACAGGTTCCGCAGGCAAGACAAGGCTTGTACAGTTTCTCCCATACAGGAGAATTGAAACGGTCCATGTATTCTTCCTGCGCCCATCCTTCCAGTGAAAGATGTGTATATGGAAGAAGCTCGATAATATCACGGATCGCCTTCTTTTCCTCTTCTACCCTTGTCTCATCAGCATCTGCCAAAAGCTCCTTCACAGTTTCTGTCAGAGCATTTCCCTTTTCTGTGAGAGGCTTCCAGAAAAGCTCTCCCTCGATGATCCAGGCTGCAACATCTGCTTCCGGATCTGCGGCATCAATACCAAATACTTTACAGAAGCAGCTTTCCTCCGGTTCATGACAGGCAAGCGCTACGATAGTTCCGTGTTCTCTTCTTGCCTGGTAAAAAGTATCCACCGGATCCCCAAGGAACACATTGTCGAGAACCTTCACGCCCTGCACATCACAGGCTCTCATTCCGAATACGACAAAATTCTGGTCTTTCAGCGCCTGAGGCTCAATGCTGATATTTTTTCCGTCTTTTTTACAGGTATAGAGATTTTCACTCTGCGGAAAGAAAGCATCCTTCGGTGATTTCACGGTTTTCAGTGTTTCAAGAGAAACTTCAGCATCCTCGCTCCATGCCTTGAAGTTCACCTGCTCACTTACCTTTACCGGTAAATATAATTCCTGGTCTGCGGCAATTTTCCGGAATAATGCCGGCAGATTTTCTACTGCGATCTTATACATACATTATCCCCTTTCTGCCACGATCCCTGGCTCTATATCATCAAAGGTAAAGCTGGTAAGCGGACCATTTGACTCCACATCCTCGCCAGCCTGGTACTCACCGTAAAACTCATCAATATCCTTGATAAACTTACGGTTAAACAGATGAAGGGGAATTCCCTGCGGGCAGACTCTGCTGCACTCGCCACAGTCCGTACATCTTCCGGCTACATGGAAGGCACGGATCACATGGAACATCTTTTCCTCAAAGGAATCCACATTTGCCTTCTGGGCGCTGTCGAACTTGTTGCTGTCAAAAACGCATTTGCGGCAGCTGCAGGCCGGACATACATTACGGCAGGCATTGCAGCGGATACATTTACTCAGCTCACTCTGCCAGAATGCGAATTTTTCTTCCGGACTCATCGCCTCGATCCGCTCAACTTCTGCGAAACGGTCAGCGTCCTTTGTCTCCTTTGACTCACCGATCAGTTCATCGTAAATTTTATGCTCTTTTCCTTTACATACATGGCAGCGTTCCAGCATGGCATCTTTGTATGCACAGGTTTTTTCTCCGTAAACAGTATCCACAGTCAGTGTCTCTGCATCTCCGGTAATCTCTGCTCCGGAAATTCCCCGGATACCCTTGATACCCATTTTGCGGATCTTTTCAATATCCAGCTTTCCTTTACAGCCAACACCTACGATATATGCTTTTTCTCTGTCTACACGATGCTCTTTCAAAAGCTGGTTAAAGCTATATGTATCGCAGGGCTTCAGACAGACCATGGTTTTTCCTTCCAGCTTGGAAGCTTCGATCATATATTTGCTTAAATTGGCACCGCAGAATCCATCATAGACAAAATCCTCCAGAGATTCCGGTGTTTCAAAATAGGCTGGTTCCGGATTAAAGGCAAGATCTCCGGCTTTCCACCCAAGGACCCGGACTACCGTGCCATCTGCAAGCAGTTCTTTTGCACGTTTTATCAGCTCCTGCATCTTATATCCTCCAATCTCACGTTTTTACCAAGTGAATGGATCTTCTCAACAAACTCATTCATAGTCTGTGAAAATTTCACGCCTTCTGCGGCAGATACCCATTCCACACGTGTTCTTCCGTTTTCCACACCAATATAATCCAGCATTGAAAACAGAAGTGTCATACGTCTTCTTGCATAATAGTTTCCGGTACTGTAATGGCAGTCTCCCGGATGGCATCCGCACATGATCACACCATCGGCTCCTTTTTCAAAGGCACGGAGGATGAACATGGGATTGACACGGCAGGAACATGGAACACGGATAATCTTTACATCCGCCGGATAGCTCAAACGGCTGCTTCCGGCAAGGTCTGCTCCGGCGTAGCTGCACCAGTTACAGCAGAATGCCACGATCTTTGGTCTGAATTCTTCCTTTGTTTCTATCGACATATTGCATCCACCTCCGCGATAATCTGTCTGTTGGAGAAGCCCTGAAGGTCCATGGCTCCTGACGGGCAGGCTACTGTGCAGGCACCGCAGCCCTGGCAAAGTGCTGTATTGACAACCGCAACTCTTCTTGTCTCACGGATACCGTGATCGTTGACCTGTTTCTCCTCATAGGAAATCGCTCCGTAAGGACATACATTTGCACAGGTAGAGCATCCGTTACAGAGAAGCTCGTCGGATCTTGCCGTACATGGATTGGTTGTCAGCTTGTCCTTTGCAAGAAGCCCTATGGCCTTTACAGCCGCAGCTCCTGCCTGAGCAACTGTCTCCGGGATATCCTTTGGTCCCTGGCATACACCGGAAAGGAAAATTCCTGCTGTCGGTGATTCTACAGGACGAAGCTTTGCATGAGCTTCTGTAAGGAAATTGTTAGTGTCAATACTTGCAGTAAGCATGGTAGCGATCTTACGTACATCCGGATTTGGCTCAATGGCTGTTGCAAGAACTACCATATCTGCTTTCTTGAAGATCTGCTTATTATCAAGAAGATCCGAGCCCTGAACAAGAAGTGTTCCATCCGGCTGCGGAATTACTTTTCCTACCTGACCTTTGATGTAGTTTACGTTATACTGCTCAACTGCTCTTCTGTAAAACTCATCGAAGTTTTTACCAGGTGTACGGACATCAATATAAAATACCGTCACATTGGTATCCGGATATTTATCACGGATCAGCATGGCATGCTTAGCTGTGTACATACAGCAGATCTTGGAACAGTATGGCTTTCCACGGTCATCGGAGCAACGGCTTCCAACACACTGGATAAATACGATCTCCTTCGGTGCTTTTCCATCGGAAAGGCGCTCAAGATGTCCTTTTGTAGGTCCTGCAGCATTCATGATACGCTCCAGCTCCAGAGATGTGATCACATCCTTGCTCTGGCTGTATGCGTATTCATCATATTTGTCAAGCTTGATGGTATCAAATCCGGTTGCCACCACGATTGCTCCGTATTTCTGTGTTACGATCTCATCCTGCTGATCGTAATCAATGGCTCCTGCCTGACATACTTTGGAGCAGACACCACATTTGCCTGTCTTGAATTTCAGGCAATGCTCCCGGTCGATCACCGGAACATTTGGGATGGCCTGGGCAAACGGAGTATAAATAGCTGTCCGGTTGTTCAGTCCTCTGTTGAATTCGTTAGGGATCTTTTTGGACGGACATTTCTCCTGGCAGACACCGCAGCCTGTACATTTGTCCATGTTGACACTACGTGCTTTTTTGCGGATATCAACGGTGAAATCTCCTACGAAACCAGAAACCTTTTCCACTTCACTGTATGTATAGATATTGATCTTTTCGTGAGCTGCAGCCTCCACCATTTTTGGAGTAAGGATACATGCGGAACAGTCCAGAGTAGGGAAGGTTTTGTCAAGCTGTGACATTCTTCCGCCGATACTTGGTGTTTTTTCCACAATATCAACTTCATAGCCTGCATCGGCAATATCAAGAGCCGTCTGGATTCCGGCGATACCGCCTCCGATGATCAGGGCTCTCTTTGTAACCTGGCTTTCTCCCGGCTGAAGAGGAGCATTTAAATTGACTTTTGCCACTGCTGCTCTTGCAAGGATCACGGCCTTCTCCGTAGCCTCCTGCATATCCTTGTGGATCCAGGAACAGTGCTCACGGATATTTGCGATCTCCACCATATATGGATTCAGGCCGGCCTTTTCCGCTGCTTTACGGAAAGTTGCCTCATGCATACGCGGAGAACAGGAACAGACAACCACTCCTGTGAGATTTTTTTCACGGATAGCTTCCTGGATCCTGGACTGTCCTGCTTCGGAACACATATACTGATAATCTTCTGCATGGACAACTCCTGGCTCTTTTGCAATGATCTCCACAACCTTTTTCACGTCTACCGTAGCGGCAATATTACTTCCGCAATGACAGACAAATACACCGATTCTCTGCACTTTCTCACCTCCTGTATCTTCTGAACGCACTTACAAGCAGCTGCTGAGGAAGCTCCGGATCAAGAAGCTCCGGAATTTCATTTGGTGAAAGATAGTCTCCGCCTTTTTCCCGAACAACCAGCTGTCTTGCCCCGTCAATGATCTTTCCGGGTTTTACGTCTCGCGGACAGCGCTCCACACAGGCAAAACAGGAAAGGCATTTCCAAAGGGATGCTGAATTTACAAGTGCTTCGATATTTTCATTGATCACGTAGGACACAAACTGATGAGGCTTGATATCCATCTCGTCAAAGGATGGGCAGGTAGCAGAGCATTTGCCACACTTCATACATTTCAGAGGATTGGTCCCGCTGATCTCCTTTATTTTTTCCGCAGCAGAATGGTTATCTCTCATTTTGCCACCTCCTCTTTGACGCCAAGGGCTTCTGCCAGAAGCTCTGTAAAATAGTAAACCGGCATTTTATTTCCGGAATTTTTATTCAGATTGTATTTGCAGAGCGGACAGGCAGTGATCAGCATATCTGCACCAAAGCCTGCTGCGCTTTCTTCAATCTTTTCACACATATTCTGTGACATTTCTTTTTCTTTCAGGGATATATATCCTCCACAGCATTCATTTCTGTAAGGATAGATCACAGGCTCAGCGCCAAGGGCACGGATAAAATCCTCCATGATCCTTGGATTTTCCGGATCATCAAATGCCATGATCTTTCCAGGTCTCAGAAGCAGACATCCGTAATAGGCTCCGATCTTCTTTCCGGTAAAAGGATTTACTACTTTTTCTTTCAGTTTATCAAAACCGACTCTGTCCCGGAGAACTTCCAGATAATGGAGAACGGTTGTCTCTCCTTCATAGGGAGCTTCCAGCTGCATATAATTGTTGGCTCTGGTCCGGATATCTTCCACATTTTTCATATCATCATTGACACGCTTGATCACATGATGACAGGCTGAACAGATCGTCACCAGATCCTGGCCTTTTTCTTTTGCCTGGTTTAACGCACGGACGGAAGAAAGCTTTGTGGCGATCTCGTCTGTGCCAAGCGGATAAACACCACCACAACACTGCCAGTCCTCGATCTCCTCAAGCTCAAACCCAAGGGCTGCGGCACTGGCTCTGGCATACTCATCCAGATCTTTGGCCTTTGTTCTCAGGGTGCAACCCGGATAATAACTGTACTTCATACTTTTCATTATCCTTTCTTAGTCTAAAATCTGACGGTTTAAATGCATCTTTTTTGTCTAAATATTGTTTATTTTTTAACAATATATACATAAAAAAAGGAAACCTGACTAACACTTACTTGAGAATTTTTCTTAAAAGTGCTCAAATAAAAGAGGTAAAACACTCTTCCTCCGCAATTAAGAAGTGTATTAGCTCGATTTCTTAAACCATCATAACACGATATTCTTATTTCTACAAGTCATTTCCAGTAATTTCTTGTGTTTTTTTTAACACACTTTTGAAAATTCTTCTCATTACTGACACGGTGTTGTAATTTCCTGTGGCATAAAAAAGCTCCGGATTTCTCCGAAGCTTTTTTAATATAATCTCAGTCTATCTGACTCATCCGGCCAGATTACCCGGCTTTAGACCAGGTGACTGTTTTCTTTTTCAATCAGTAAATAATGATCGGGTATCCCGCATCAATCGTCTCATAGATCAGTGCCGCCTGATCCTTTGGCAGGTTGATACATCCGTGGCTTCCGTTGGTCTTATACCGGTTTCCACCAAAAGAGGACTGCCAGGAAGCATCATGAAGTCCCTGTCCGTAGACAAAAGGCATCCAGTAATTGACTTTTACATCATATCCATATTCCGCGCTGGTCAGATTAAAAGGACTTGCCTTATAAGCAATGGGCCATGCACCACGGTATGTTTCCCGGCCCTTCACCGGTTTTCCGCTGACAATATCCGTTTCTGTCACAAGGTTTCCATCTTTATAAAGCCACAGATGCTGGGCATCCAGGCTGACTTCTATGTAGCTGCCTGCAAGATCGTCAGTTCCGTTTCTCTGATAACCGGTTTTGCTGTAAACGGGATCACGGGTAACTGCAGTACCACTTTTCAGATCTTCCACAAGCTGTGCGTACTCTCCGTCCTGGTCGATCCGGTATCCATACTCATTCCCCTCAATGGTCACGTCCGTTCCCGTTGAGGTATGGAAAGTACGGGGAACATAAATGGTATTGTATTTGTTGGCAAGATCGCTGATATAGGTTTTGATGGCATCTTCATCCAGAGTCAGGGTCTCACCTTCCGCTTTCAGCCAGGAACTGATGGTGTCTGCATCCAGCACAACCGTTTCACTTCCAAATGTGTATGTAACTGTAGTACTCCGGTATTTTTTCAGCTGACTGTTCAGACTTGTAACTTTATTTTCCATATCTTCTGTTGCTGTCACTGCCGGGCTGATATATACATGTTTGTTCAACGGGATTGTGATTGTATCTCCAAGAAGAGCTGTATCAAATGCCGCATTCAGATTTGTGTCCACGGTGGTCTCCAGTTTATCCGGATCAATCTCCGTGCCCTGTACCTGTTTCACAAGGATGAATTCTTTTTTCTCCTCATTGTACTGAATGGATGCATCGGTGGAAGATTTTCTTTCTTCCGTTCCGAAATTGGAAAGATCCAGAGCCTGTTTTTCCTGCTCCTCATCTTCCTCGATCTGGCATTCCAGATTTACGTTTTCTTCCTTTGGAAAAATCTTCCGGTTCTCTTCTCTCTGTTTCTGAAGGTCTGTAAGCTTATTCAGAAGATCTTCCTCATTGAGGCTGTACCCCAGATCTTTGAGCGTCATGCTGTAAACCTCCTTGTCATTTTCCTGAAAAGATACCGGCCGGTTTTCAAATTCCGCAGCAATTTTTTCTTCTGCCTGCTTTGCGTCCAGCCTGGAAACCTCCACCCCCCACACGGAAATTTTCCGGCCCAGTGTGTTGTGATCTGCCATGTATGTGTAGCCAAATAACCCGGCCACAGCCAGGATTGCTGCGGCAATACAGATCCCAAGTATGATCTTCAGTGTCTTTTTACTGATGGTTGATTTTTTCTCCATACCCTTATCCCTTGAGTCTTATGTATTATATGTTATGTTGTCACATTGGCTGTTATTATAATACAACGAATCCCCCTCTTCTGTAAAAATGATTTATCCAGGATCCGCCTGAACCGGTAAAAAAAGACAGACTGCCACTCCTCGCGAAAATCTGTCCTTTCATACGTTTCTTTTTTATGTTTCTGTCAGCAGTATTTCCGAACGGATCTTCTGCTGCTTATTCCGGCATTACGATCTTACCTGCGATCGCACAGGCTGCTGCAGTTTTCGGAGATGCCAGATAGATCTGAACCTTGGAAGTTCCCATACGTCCCAGGAAATTACGGTTGTTGGTTGCCACAACCTTCTCCCCGTCTGTCAGGATTCCGCCGGTTCTTCCACAGCAAAGTCCGCATCCCGGATGTGTGATGATGGCACCTGCCTCAGCAAGCGTATCCAGAATACCAAGTTCAATGGCCTGACGGTAGATCTTGCGGCTTGCAGGAGTTACGATCAGTTTTACAAAGTCTGCAACTTTTTTGCCCTTCAGGACTTCTGCTGCTGCCATCAGATCTTCCAGACGTCCGTTTGTACAGGAACCGATAAATACCTGATCGATGGTCTCACCCTGAAGCTCGCTGACATCACGGATCTTGTCCACCTGTGACGGACAAGCCATAACCGGTACAAAATCCTCTGCCTTATAAGTCATGGTCTTCATATAAACGGCATCCTCATCGCCTACAAGACTCTTCTGGAACTCATCAAGCTCTGTCTCACAGTAAGCGGCAGTCTTCTCATCCGGTGTGAAAAGTGCACATTTTGCACCTGCCTCGATCGCCATGTTTGCCATGGTCATACGACTTGCCACAGACATGTTCTCAATGGTGCTTCCGGAAAATTCCAGTGCACGATAAGTTGCACCATCTGCACGAAGGTCGCCAATCAGGCGGAGGATGATATCCTTGGACATCACATTCTCCGGAAGTTCTCCGTCGATCACAACTTTAATGGTTTCCGGAACTTTGATCCACATGGTTCCTGTTCCCAGGATGCTGGCCATCTCTGTATATCCGATACCGGAAGAAAATGCACCGACACATCCGTAAGTGGTAGTGTGGCTATCTGTACCAAATACGATATTGCCAGGTTTTACGTAACCGGCCTCTGTCATCAACTGGTGGCAGATACCGTCACTTCTGTGCACGTTTTTCATACCATATTTGGCTGCAAAAACATCTCCCACATGGAAATGTCTGGTGTCGTCCTGCTGGCTTGCAGGTACAAGATGGTCATAGATCAGAACAACTTTGTCCGGATCCCAGAGTTTCTGAAAGCCCATCTCCTCGAATTTGTCCGCTACAAACGGAATAAAGATATCATGGATCATCACTCTGTCAACATTGACCGTCACGATATCGCCAGGCTTTACTGCTTTGCCTGTGTTATGTCTGATAATTTTCTCAATGATCGTCTCACCCATTATTTCTCTCCTTTCCGTCTTAGTCCAGACCGTTCAGTTTGCGCATGGCTTTTACAAGTCCGCCAGCCTGAATAATATCCATCAGATTCTCCGGAAGAGAAGCAATCGGGTACTGTTTTCCGTTATGGTCTACATGCTCGTTCATCACAACTGTAACTTCATCTCCCTCTTTCACATTGTCGTGAAGATCCGGCTGTTCGATAAGAAGAAGGCCGTTGTTGATGGAGTTGCGGAAAAAGATCCGTGCAAAAGATTTCGCAATAACACACTGTACGCCCAGTGCTTTAATGATCTCCGGTGCCTGCTCTCTGGAGGAACCGCAGCCGAAGTTCTTTCCTGCTACAATAATGTCACCTTTCTGGATCTGTCCTGCCAGCTCCGGGCGAAGGGGACTGAATCCGTACTGTTTCATATCGTCAATGGTTTTCAGCGCCAGATACTCGGTCGGAATGATGATATCGGTGTCAATATCATCGCCCAGTACCCACACTTTTCCTGTAAATGCTTCCATATGTATATTCTCCTGTTTATTCCTGAATATCTTTTCTGAGGTTTTTATACTCTGTCTGCAGTTGCGATCTCACCTGCAATGGCAGATGCGGTAACCGTTGCCGCAGATCCCAGATAAACCTTGGAGCTCGGATGTCCGGCACGTCCCTTGAAGTTACGTGTTCCGGTGCTGATAAGAACCTCGTTCTCACCGATCACACCCTGGCAGCTTCCCCAGCATACACTGCAGTTCGGGTTCATCACAATAGCGCCTGCTTCCATGAAGATATCAATTAGGCCTTCTTTTAATGCCTGGCGGTAGATGGTCTGGCTTGCAGGAACGACCAGGAAACGAACGCCTTCTGCAACTTTTTTACCCTTGATCACCTCTGCGCCTACACGGAGGTCTTCAATACGGCCGTTGTTACAGGAGCCAAGAAATGCCTCGTTGATCTTAATGCCGCAGGTTTCCTCAGCCGGAACTACATTGTCAACGAAGTCCGGTTTCGCTACAACCGGGCGTACTTTGGAAAGATCGAAGGTGTACTCTCTTGCGTAAACAGCATCCGGATCGCTGTGATATACAGCTTTTGGTTCACGGCCATGCTCTTTCAGATATTCCAGAGCCTTGTCATCTGCCTCAAAGATTCCGGTCTTCGCACCGGCCTCAACAGCCATGTTGCAGAGAGCCATACGGTCGCTGATGCTTAATGTTTTGGCGCCTTCGCCGGTAAACTCCATTGCCTGATAATTACATCCGTTTGCTCCGATCTCTCCGATAATGGTAAGGATCAGATCTCTTGCATAAACACCCTCAGAAAGTTTCCCTGTCAGGTTGAATTTCACAGTTTCCGGTACCATAACCCAGGAAGTTCCGGTTACCATTCCATAAAGAAAGTCTGTACATCCTACACCGGTACCGAAAGCGCCAAGTGCTCCATAAGAACAGGTATGGCTGTCTGCACCAAAGATCAGCTGTCCCGGACGGACATAATTCTCGATCATGATCTGATGACACACGCCTTTTCCTTCCCAGAAATCAATGTTGTTCTCTCTTGCAAAATCTCTCATTTTTTTCTGGGACGCTGCTGTTTTCGGGCTGTCAGACGGTACGTTGTGGTCTACGATAAATACCAGTTTCTTTGTGTCTGCGATATGTGGATTTTTTAATTTGTTGTTGTACATGTCAACAGTCAGATGTGTGGTTCCGTCATTGCTCATCAGATGATCCAGCTGAACTGTATAGATATCTCCAGGTTTTACGCTGTCCACACCGGCTGCTGCCGCGATGATTTTTTCTGCGATCGTCATTCCCATCTCTTATTCCTCCTCACGGTTCAGAGAAGCGATAAGTCCTCCCTGATTCAGTATATTCTGCATGTATTCCGGCAGTTTTGTGCAGGAATAAGTCTTTCCGTTGGCAACCGCTGTTCCCTCGGACATATGAAGCTCCATGGTATCTCCGGTCTTCACATCATCCGGGAGGTCCTTACAGACAATTGCCGGAAGTCCGATATTGATGGCATTGCGGAAGAAAATACGGGCAAAAGATTTCGCAATGACTGCCTTTACTCCAAGTGCCTTAAGAACGCCCGGTGCCTGTTCTCTGGAAGATCCGCATCCGAAGTTCTCTCCTCCCACTACAAAATCTCCCGGTTTCACCTTCTTGGAAAAATCCGGATCCAGTGACTCAAATGTGTGACTCTTCATCTCATCCAGATTCGGCAGAAGCAGGTACTGGGATGCAATGATCTGATCGGTATCGAGGTCATTATGAAATTTAAAAATTGTTCCCTTATCCATAAAACAAGTTCCTTTCTGATTGTTATCCATTTCCGGGTTAACATTCCTCTGTTACCCTTTTCGTCCTATATTCTAACACAAAACGTCATATAATTAAAATGTATATTTTTAATACTTAATATAACTTCAAGTTATAAAGTCATTTTCCTGTGATCAGCGCAAAATATCCCCACTCCCACAGAAGTTCTTCAAAACTGTTCTCAAGATATTCCCGGATATCTTCTTCCTCATATCCGGTCATTCTGGAGATCACCACCATATAATCCCGGAGTGTTTCGTAGGGAAGTGCTCCCCGTCCCTCTTTCTGCCACCGGAGAAAAACAGCCTGGCGAATGGTGACATATTCCATACCGATCCACTGCATATGAACCAGGGCATCTTCCAGATCTCCTTCTGATGTCAGAAGATCCGAATATACTTCGTTGGTAAGAAAGCTTCGGAGAAGATTTTCATATGCACGAAGTTCCCGGTAAAAATCCTCCCAGGCTTCCGTCATTTCCTCTTCCTCATACTCTTCCGATAATTCCTCCGCCAACTCCGTCACCGGCTCCAGATACTTCCGGTAAAGTCCTTCTTTCCAGTAATTTACAGCCAGATCCTGCAAAAGTTCATTGCATTCGTCCATAGTATCCAGAACAGGCAGGTCTATCTCGCTGATAGCTCTTTCCAGCTGGTGAATTGTCTTCTCTGAAAAATAATCTTCCACAAGCTCTGTGGTAAGCGGCGTGTTCCGGTGAAGTTCCTTCAGAACATAAAAACTTTCAAGAAGGGTTTCCTCCGGTGTTTTTTCAGGATCCATTATAAGATCCATAACCTTCCGGCGCACAAGAAAAAGCGGCTGTTCCTTTTCTTTTGGAGTTTCCGGAAAAGCGATTCTTTTCTTCTCCTTCCAGATGTCCAGGACAGCCGGGCAACAGGGCATCATGGTCGCTTCCTTATGATCCTGAAATTCATGGATCTCCCTTGGAAAAATCTGGCAGGTCTCTGAAAGCATCGAATCCCCATAAGCACTTACCAGATAGCACAGTCTGTTCTTTGCCAGGAAAGGACAGTCGTGCTCTTCCGTCATCTTCATGATCCGGCTGCCGTCCTTTTTCATGGTATAGGCCTGCAGGCAGCTTCTGTGTCCGGGCACCTCTGACGGCGGCTGGATGGTTTTCCAGTTTCTGTAGGTTTCATCATCTATGTTGATCTTCCATTCCCTGCAGCAGCTGATGGTGCATTTGTCTGCAATACAGGTAAATTCGTCGTAATAATCAGGTTTTAATAATTCCATGTTTCCTCCATATTCTTTATTTTTCAGCTCCAATGTCTCCTGTTTGCAAAATGGACATGAGCTGACATGTTTTATTTTTCCCCATAAACACAGAAAAGCGGAATTCTATCCGCTTTCTCTGATATTCTGTGTATTCGTTTTTATTCTGCATTCTCTCCCAAAAGTTGTCTGTGCACCTTCCGCCTTACAAACCAGAAACAGGTCACCTGCATGATGATCGTAATGATCCAGGATGCCGGATAGGAAATAAACAGTACTTTCAATGATCTGTGAACCGGGAAGATTCCGAAGATCCACACAATTCGAAGGCCGACCGTTCCGATAATAGACAGGATCATCGGCACACCGGAGCGTCCCATTCCACGCAGTGCTCCCGGAAACAGATCCATCTGTCCGCAGAGGAAATAGGTAACTGTGGTATAGGCAAGAATCTCCATTCCGCATTGGATAACCTTAGGGTCTTCCGTATAGATCTTCAGGAGCTGCGGACCGAAAAAGTATGCACCACAGCCCATGGCAAAGGATACGACAAAGGACAGGATCATACAGTCAACAAGTACCCGGTCCATACGTTTCGGTTTTCGCACACCATAATTCTGACTGGTAAAGCTCATGCAGGCCTGGGTAACTGAATTTACAGACACATACAGAAATCCGAAGATATTGTTTGCTGCCGTATATCCTGCCATTGCAATGGAGCCAAAAGAATTTACAGAGGACTGGAGCAGCACATTGGAAAAATTAATCACCGTACTCTGGATTCCTGCTGGAAGCCCTACCTGAAAGATCTGTTTCAGATATTCCATATTTATGGACAAACTCGAAAAACGCAGCTGATAGCTTCCCTCTGTCTGATACAGGCATCGGAGAACAAGGATACAGGAGATCAGCTGAGAAATCACGGTTCCGATTCCGACACCTGCCACACTTAAATGACAAATGATCACAAAAAACAGGTTCAGAAGCGCATTGGCGCAACCGGAAATGATCAAAAAGACCAACGGCCGCTTGGTATCTCCCACTGCACGCAGAATTGCTGCGCCATAGTTATACAGCATAAAAAACGGCATTCCCAGAAAATAGATACGCATATAAAGAGCGGAAAGATCGATCACATCCTCCGGCGTATCCATCAGCTCCAGGCAGATTCTGGCAAAGATCACTCCCAGAAATGCCATGATGATTCCGCTGATCAGAGCCAGCAGGATCGATGTATGTACTGTTTCTGACATTTCTTCATCCTTACCGGAAGCATAAAATCTGGCTGCCAGCACATTGGCACCAAGAGAGATTCCGATAAAAAGGTTGGTAAACACATTGATCAGTGCGGTAGTGGAGCCTACTGCCGCCAGTGCCTCACTTCCGCTGAAACGTCCCACTACCACGATATCCACTGCATTGAACATCAGCTGCAGGATACCGGACAGCATCAGCGGCAGTGAAAACGAAATCAGCTTGTCCATGATCGACCCATTACACATATCGATCTCATACTTGTTTTTTTTCACGATTTCATCCCCCATGTTCATACTTACATAAGAATATTATAGCACCTTTCGTCGGAAAGCTACAATGAAATATTTTTATGGAGAATATGCAGCGGCTGCATAAAATACGCAGCCGCACAGTAACGTGTGTTTATCATTTCACTATCTTTCCAGGAGTCCTGCATCACGAAGGTTTGCAAGAAGTGCATTAAAATCCTCCACAATATCATCTACCGTTGTTGCATTTCCAACAGCAGCTGCCGGGGTTACTGTTCCGGCAGGACCGGTGGCTCCGGCTGCTCCTGCTGGACCAGTGGCTCCTGTTGGGCCGATTGCTCCCGCTGGGCCAGTGGCTCCGATTGCACCAGCCGGACCTGTTGCTCCCACCGGACCGGTGGCTCCCGTTGTTCCAGCCGGACCGATGACTCCCGCCGGACCAGTGGCTCCTGTTGCTCCTGCCGGACCCATTACTCCTGCCGGACCGGTGGCTCCCGTCGGACCCATTGCTCCCGCTGGACCAGTGGCTCCCGTTGCTCCCGTTGGACCTGTTACTCCTGCCGGACCCGTGGCTCCTGTTGCTCCCGTCGGACCGATGACTCCGGCTGGACCCGTGGCTCCAGCCGGACCCGTGGCTCCCGTATATCCCTGTATTCCCGGTTCCCCCTGCGGTCCCTGAGGACCCATAGGACCCGGAACTCCCGGACAGCCTCTGGGACCGGTTGGTCCTGTAGGTCCCACAGGGCCTGGGCAGCCTCTTGTTCCACATCTGTCACATCCACAGGAACTATGATTTCCATAACAGGACATACAGGACAAATCCTCATGACTGTCCTGCTGCATTTCCATTTCCTTACGTTTTCGATGCCTGAACAGCATTCTTCGATCACCTCATAGGAAAATAACTTTCCCTACAGTATATGACAACAGCTTTTACCTGTGCATAGGATCCCCGCAAGCCTGTACCCTGCCAGGAAAATATAATAAATATGTCTTTCTTTTTATGCCAGACCATATTTTTCCCGGAAATATTTCTGGTCATACAATACTCCCGAATCTTCCGGCTTCAGCTCCATTGCTTTCTTATGAAAAAAGAATGCCTGCTCCGGGCATCCCATTTTATCATAACAAACGCAAAGCTGCATATATGGCACAAACCCATGATACTCAGCCATAAAAAATCCACCCTTTTTCTTATCTGAAGGCACAGTAAGCGCCTGCCCGTACCAGTAGGCAGCCTGTCTGGGCAGCTCTCTTTCCAGAAAGATCTTACCGACCTCACAGCAGATTTCCGCCCTCGGCACATCCATAGTCAGACTGTACAAAAAAGCTTCCAGTGCGGACTTTTTCTCTCCCATTTTCCGGTAGCACTGTCCAAGTACAAAACAGGCATCGATCTTATTTTCCAGCCATCCGGACGGATTTTTCAGGAACTCCACCAACACAGCCTCTGCCTCCGGATATCGCTGATGATAATACAGTTCTCTCCCATAATAAAGCTGATGTCTGGGTTCCAGCTTTTCTCCTCCTGCCAGCATTTTTTCATAAATGCGGAGATTACGGTCCGGATCACCTTTTCCACATTTCCGGTGCCGGATCACCACATCTGAATAGATGATGTTTCCCTCCGGAATCACAGTTTCATGAACTGCCCCATTCCATCTGAAATTTCTGGATGTTTTCATTATCCGCTCCCGAAAATAAGAAAATGTTGTTCTCCCGCTCTGGTCAAACCCTGCCGCATATTCCATCATTACAACATCTGTTCCGGGATCCAGAGCTTCTTTAAGACTCTTCAGTCTTTCCAGATTTTCTTCATCCAGGACATCATCCGCATCCAGCCACATCCAATAATCGGTGCTGACTTTTTCCAGAAGGAAATTACGCGGAGCAGAAAAATCGTCACACCAGGGAAAATCATACACCAGCGACGTATACTGCTCCGCAATCTCTTTTGTTCTGTCTGAAGAACCGGTATCTGCGATCAGGATCGCATCCATTACCTGAGAAACCGGCTTCAAGATTCTCTCAAGAACTGCTTCTTCATTTTTTACGATCATACAGAGACTGAGGGAAATCATATTTCAGGATCCTTCGGATTTTTATAATATTTATGCCATTCCCATCAGTCCTATACCTTCTGTCAGTGTACAGCTTCTGCTTTCGGATAAAGCTAAGCTCATCCTCATATCACCAACTGTGGTATATCCTCTATATGTTCTGCAAGATGATCTGCCCCGTTCAGCTCCCCTCTCTCACCATATCCATACAGGCATCCTATAAATGGGCTTTTGCAGGCTCTGGCACATTCCAGATCCTGCCTCCTGTCTCCGACCACCAGATAAGGACCTGTATATTCCCGAATGATTTCCTGCACAATCTCTGTCTTTGGACGGAATCCATACGATTCGCAGTCATAAAAATGATCGAACCATCGTTCCATCCCAAATTCCTTCCAGTGCGCCTCACGATAGGAAGCTTTACAGTTACTTAAGATCACAAGATGATATCCCCGGTTCTTCAGGGCTGTAAGCATCTCCTCTGCTCCCGGATACCACACAGCCTTATGCTTCCTGATCTGTCTGACCATCAGTTCTCCTACCATCCTGCTCGCCTGCTCTTTATAGCTCTGATCCAGCTCCGGCAAAAATGTATTCCACATCTCCTTACTGTTAAATCCCAGCCAGCCGGCAATTTCCGCCGAGCCTATCTCCCGTTCTTCTGCAGCCTTCTGTTCTGTCAGCCACTGATAGGTTTCACGAAATGCCGGTTCATAGATTCCAAGGGTATGATGGATCGTTCCATCATAATCAAATATGATCGTTTTTGTCATCATTTATTTCCCTATCTATTAGAGCTGCTTCATCAGATTGACCATCTCGATCGCAGATAATGCACAGTCATAGCCTTTATTTCCCGCTTTGCTTCCTGCACGCGCAATAGCCTGCTCGATATTCTCAGTCGTGATCACTCCGAATAAGACCGGGATCCCTGTTGCAAGTTCGACCTGTGCGATCCCCTTGGCAGATTCATTGCACACCAGATCATAATGTGAAGTATCTCCACGGATGACAGCTCCCACGCAGATAACTGCATCATATTTTCCTGACTGTGCCATTTTCTGTGCTGTAAGCGGAATCTCAAATGCTCCCGGTACCCATGCTGCAGTAATATTCTCTTCTTCTACTCCATGTCTTACCAGTCCGTCGACTGCCCCTCCCAATAATTTATTCACAATGATCTCATTGAATCTCGCTGCCACGATACCAACCTTCATTCCCTCCGGTGCTACTACTTTTCCTTCTACTAAATTGATCTGTCTCATTTTTTCTTCCTCCTGATATTTGCTGTTTTTTATAAATTTATTTCTTTAAAAATATGACCCATCTTTTCCTGCTTCGTCTTCATATACTTTCTGTCATACTTTTGTACCGGAATCTCCAGAGGTACTCTCTCATTGATCTTCAGCCCGAATTCACCAAGTCCATAGACTTTATCCGGATTATTTGTCAGTAATCTTAATGATTTCACGCCAAGATCTGACAGTATCTGTGCCCCGACCCAGTACTCTCTGAGATCCGGTGCAAATCCTAACTTCACATTAGCCTCCACAGTATCGTATCCCTGCTCCTGAAGCGCATAAGCTTTGATCTTGTTGATCAGTCCGATTCCTCTGCCTTCCTGTCTCATATACAGAATGATCCCTCTGCCTTCCGCCTCTACCTGGCGCATCGCTGTCTGCAGCTGCAGGCCGCAGTCACATCTGAGCGATCCGAATGCATCTCCTGTCAGACACTCCGAATGTACACGGCAAAGCACATCCTCACCATCTCCTATATCACCTTTTACCAGTGCCAGATGATGTTCTCCTGTAATGTCATTGATATAGCCATACATTTTAAAATCACCGTACTGCGTTGGGAGGTTTGCAGCTGCTTCCTCCTTTACATGCTTTTCATGTATTCTTATATAATCCTGCAGATCACGGATCGTAATAAATGTAAGGTTATGCTCTTTTGCCATTTCCCATAGCTGTGATGTACGCATCATAGTGCCATCTTCTTTCATAACTTCACAGCACACGCCGCATTCCTTCAGTCCGGCAAGTCTCATAAGATCTGTTGTTGCCTCCGTATGGCCATTCCGTACCAGAACCCCGCCTTTTCTGGAAATAAGCGGAAATACATGTCCCGGTCTTCTGAAATCCTCCGGTTTTGACTGATCATCCACACACTTCATAATGGTATAGGAGCGTTCTGCCGCAGAGATACCGGTGGTTGTATCTACGTGATCCACTGCCACGGTAAATGCTGTACTGTGATTGTCCGTGTTCTCAGCAACCATCGGAGGAAAGTTCAATCTCGCCGCAAGTTCCGCACTCATCGGTGTACAGATAAGACCCTTTGCATAGGTCGCCATGAAATTAATATTTTCCCGGGTTGCAAACTCTGCCGCACATATCAGATCTCCCTCATTTTCTCTGTCCGGATCATCTGTGACCAGAACTATTTTTCCTTTCTTAAGATCCCTGAGTGCCTCTTCAATTGTGTTGTACTGATAATTTTGTGACATACTGTATATCCTCCTGTTCTAAAACCCGAATTCTTCAAGAAACTCCATCGTAATTCCGGATTCTTTTTTCTCTTCTTCATTTTTTCTGATGCCAAGCAGTTTTTCTACATATTTTCCGATCACATCATTTTCCAGATTAACCAGATCCCCCGGCACCTTTTCCAAAAGGGTGGTTTCTTCTCCTGTATGTGGAATGACCGACACCTGAAAACCAGCTTCATCAATCCTTGCAACCGTCAGGCTGATCCCATCAATACAAACGGATCCTTTTTCCACGATCAGATGCAAAATCTGTGGCGATGTCTCAATCGATACCCAGATGGCATTTTCTTCCCGGAGCATGGAACGTATCACGCCAGTCCCATCAATATGGCCGCTTACTATGTGTCCTCCGAACCTGCCGTCTGCAGCCATTGCACGTTCCAGGTTTACCTGGCTTCCGGCCTTGCAGCTTCCAAGACTGCTTCTTCTGATAGTCTCTGCCATCACATCGGCGGTAAATCCGTCCGGCTGGATCGACGTAACTGTCAGACACACACCATTCACGGCAATACTGTCACCGATCCTTGTTCCTTCCAGGACCTTCCGGGCTTTCACTGCCAGGATCCCTGATTCTCCTGTCAGCTGTATATAACGGACTTTTCCTTTCTCTTCTACGATTCCTGTAAACATGATTCCTCCTGTTTTTTCTCACACACCTGACATCTTATCCGGATGTCCTCACCAATCTGGCAGATATCTGTATATTTCAGTTCCACTGCTTCAGACGGGAATTCAACTCCGATACCTTCTACCGGTGTCTTCCCGGCCACACCGCCAAACAGCTTTGGTGCCACAAAAGCCTGTACTTCCTTTACAATTCCGGCTCGCAGGGCACTGTCATTTAACGTACCGCCTCCTTCCAGGAGAATACTGTCAATGCCTTTGCTTCCAAGATCTGTCATTAGCTTCTTAAGGTCTATCTGATTCTTTTCATCTGGACAGTAAATGGTCTCAACTCCCATGGTATGTAATATTTTTATTTTTTCTTCTGTATTTTTCTGATCTGCATAAGCCACGATCGTCCGGTACTTTTCCGCACTTTTTACGATCTGACTGTCCGGCGGGATCCTGAGCTTACTGTCGCACACAATCCTGACAGGACTTTTCCATCCTTCTACCCGGACGTTTAACATCGGATCATCTGCAAGCACAGTTCCAATGCCTGCCATAATTCCCATGTACTGATGCCGCATATGCTGTACTTCTTTTCGTGCCGCTTCTCCGGTGATCCATTTTGATGCTCCTGTCTTCGTTGCGATCTTCCCATCCAGTGTCATGGCATACTTCATCACTACATAAGGAGTCTTCATAGTAATATAATGAAAAAACACCGGATTCAGCTGATCACATTCTTCTCTCATAAAATCTTCAACTACTGTTACACCGGCTTCCCTTAACATCTGTACACCTTTTCCCGCCACTTTCGGATTCGGATCCCGGGAACCGATCACCACTTTTCTTATCTTCTGTTCAATGATCGCTTCCGTACATGGAGGTGTTTTTCCATGATGACAGCAAGGCTCAAGCGTAACATAAATCACCGCACCTTCTGCTGATTCTGTAAGAGAAGCAATAGCATTACGTTCTGCATGAAGTTCTCCATACTTTTTATGATAGCCTTCCCCGATGATCCTTCCGTCTTTTACGATCACTGCCCCTACCATCGGATTGGGATTCGTCCAACCTTCTCCTTTTTTAGCCAGCTGGATCGCTCGAAGCATATATTCCTGATCCGTCATTTTTATTCCTTCTTTCTTATTCCTGTTCTTTGCCTGGTAGGCCGAGGCTTTTAGCCCTGTGCAATCGGATTCACAGACAAGTGAGTGGTATATTTATTTCGAAAACGATGTACCAGATACAAAAAAATCCTGCAGAAATATCTGCAGGGTGGAATTGATCTGTTACATCTGATCGATAAATGAATGTCTGATTTCCTACATAAAAAGCTCTGAAATGGATCACCATCTCAGAGCTCTGATACTACATTCATTCATACAAAAATCAACTGTACTATCATCTTCTTCCATCCAGACTGTACTGTCGGCTCCGGAATCTCACCGGATCATGCCTTTCGGCTCGCGGGCTCTACCGCCGGTAGGGAATCACACCCTGCCCTGAAGATATCTTTTTGTTTATTTTAATACTTTATCTGTTATTTGTAAAGCGGAATTTTTATTTTACTCATTCCATGCGGAATATTATCAGTGAACGGTAACGAAACTAATCACTAATCCGCATACTATACTCATCTTTTTTTGTATATAACCAATTCAGGATTTTCACCGTCTTTCTCATATGTACATATCATAATAAAATCCATATTTGCCAGAATACCGAAGTATCTGTCCCCTCCGAATTCAGATTCCATTTGATTTCCCAGATAAGTTTTCTGGTCATCCAGAAATTTCACTTTTTGTCCATTTGGCAGTGCATATTCCAGATTTACATATTTACCTACAAGTGCATTCAGTCTGTCTACCCTTGGAAGTCCATCTATATGTAAATCATTTATTTCATTTATCAATTGCTTTTTAAACTCTTCAAACTGCCCATTGTCACTAAGTTCATCATACCTTTTCCAGTAATCTAACTTTGGAAGCATTTCTTTCAGATAAGTGCGTGCCTGTTCTTCGGTAAAGCTTTCATTTACCATATTCTTTACACAAACATCAATCAATTCATCCATATCATTATATGTGTATGTTCCATCTGCATAGCACCATTTACAATACTCCTCATTTAATGCGCCATCCTTATCACGTCCCAATATGGAATCATCATCAATTGGCATCCCGCAGCACTGACAGATCAGCTTTCTCGGTTCTCCCAGAAGCGTATTGATCGAGACATCAAATTCTTTCGATAAGAGCTTAAGTGTATCAGTATTCGGAACGGTATCTCCATTTTCCCAACGTGATACCGCCTGCCTTGTTACCATGATTTTATCTGCCAGCTCGTCTTGTGACATTCCTCTTTCCGTTCTAAGTTTTAAGATTACATTTTTTGTTTCCATAGCCGTCACCTCCATTATCCTATTATAAAGATAGATCCATGTTCTGAAAAGCAACTTCCTGTTACTATAGTCTATCCATATTTTATAATGTAGTATATGAAGTGGATAATATAAGAAAAGCCCTTGAAAATACTGGATTTTCAAGGGCTTTATGGATCTTATTAAAGATATACAGATAACAGATTATTTACCCATCTGTTTTGCAACTTCCTCAGCGAAGTTCTCTTCTTTCTTCTCAAGACCATCGCCTGTCTCGTAGCGAACGAAGCCTTTGATCTGGATCTTAGCGCCGTTCTCTTTTGCTACCTGCTCTACGTATTTGGCAACGGACTGTTTTCCGTCCTCTGCTTTTACGTATGTCTGGTCAAGAAGACAGATCTCTTTAAGCTCTTTCTTGATACGTCCTGTGATCATTCCCTCGATAACCTTAGCCGGTTTCTGGGACTCCTTCGGATCGTTCTGGATCTGAGCCATAAGGATCTCTTTCTCATGCTCGATGTAGTCAGCGCTTACTTCCTTGTCGCTTGTGTACTGCGGTTTCAGAGCTGCGATCTGCATAGCTACGTTCTTAGCCATCTCTTTAACAGCATCGTTAACAACATCTGTCTCAACGTCTACAAGAACGCCGATCTTTCCACCCATATGTGTGTAGGAAGCGATGAATCCGTTCTGCTCCTCAACCTGAGCAAATCTACGGATGTTCATGTTCTCGCCGATTACTGCGATCTGAGCTGCAAGAGCCTCTTTTACAGTCTTAGTTGTATCAAGTGCCCATGCCTCAGCAAGGAAAGCATCGATATCAGCTGCTGTTGTGTTAAGTGCCTGTGCTGCAACATCTGCAACATAGCCCTGGAACTTCTCGTTCTTTGCAACGAAGTCTGTTTCAGCATTAACCTCAACAACGACTGCTTTCTTTCCATCCTCTGTTACCAGAGTTTTGCAAAGACCCTCTGCTGCGATACGGCTTGCTTTCTTCTGTGCTGTAGCAAGACCTTTCTCACGCAGGAACTCAACTGCTTTATCCATATCGCCTTCTGTAGCTGTAAGAGCTTTCTTACAATCCATCATTCCGGCGCCGGTCATCTCTCTTAACTCTTTTACCTGTGCTGCTGTAATAGCCATTGTTTGTTTCCTCCTGAAATATTCTGTTTATACGAATTATTCCTCTGTAGCTGCAAACTCCTCAGACTCAGCCTCGATCTCGCCGTCTGCCTCAGCAGTTCCCTGCTTAGCCTCGATAACAGCGTCAGCCATCTTGGAAACGATGAGTTTTACTGCACGGATAGCATCGTCATTTCCCGGGATCACATAGTCAAGCTCTTCCGGATCACAGTTTGTATCGCAGATACCGATAAGCGGGATTCCAAGTGTATGAGCCTCCTGTACGCAGATTCTCTCTTTCTTAGGATCTACGATAAAGATAGCATCCGGGATTCTCTTCATCTCTTTGATTCCGCCAAGGTTCTTCTGAAGTTTAGCAAGCTCTTTGCGAAGCTCGATTACTTCTTTCTTAGGAAGTACGTCAAATGTTCCGTCAGCTTCCATTGTCTCGATCTCTTTCAGTCTTGCGATACGGCTCTGGATTGTCTTGAAGTTTGTAAGCATACCACCAAGCCATCTCTCATTTACGAAGAACTCTCCACAACGCTCTGCCTCTGTACGGATAGCATCCTGAGCCTGTTTCTTAGTTCCTACGAAAAGGATGTGTCCACCGTTGGCAACGATATCTGCTACTGCATTGTAAGCATCGTCAACCATTCCTACAGACTGCTGAAGATCGATGATATAGATACCATTTCTCTCTGTGTAGATGTACGGAGCCATTTTAGGGTTCCATCTTCTTGTCTGATGTCCGAAATGAACACCTGCCTCTAAAAGCTGCTTCATTGAAATAACGCTCATGTCTTTTCTCCTTTTTGGTTAAATTCTTCCGCACAGGTCGCCTTCTCTCTGGACCCATCCTCACACCGTAGGGCACCATCCTTATAGAATCGCCGTGCGTGCTTATTTTTGCAACTTCTGAATTATAGCATAGGAAATCCCCTTATGTAAAGGGGATTTTTCCAATTTTTTTCTGTTTTTCAGCGGTTCCCGGCAGATTTCAGAAGCTCCAGCTCTTTTTCGGTGAGCAGACGATATTTTCCTGTCGGAAGATCCGCCGGGAGCGCCAGCGGTCCCATGGAAAGCCTTTTGAGATAGGTAACTTTTTTTCCCAGTGCTTCCATCATCCGTTTCACCTGATGAAATTTTCCTTCATGGATGGTAAGGCGGATCTCGGATTCCCATCTCTTACCGTTTTCCTCCGATCCTGTGTCGGATTCCCAGGTGGAAAGGATCTCAAGCCTTGCCGGGCGTGTGAGATCCTTTTCCCCGATATCCACTCCTTCTGCCAGCGCCCTGGCATCTTCTTCTGTCACTTTTCCGGATACCTTTGCATAGTAAGTCTTATCTACGTGTTTCTTCGGAGAAAGAAGCTCATGTGCAAGAGGACCGTCGTCTGTGATCAGAAGGAAACCTTCTGTATCTTTATCCAGACGCCCTACCGGAAAAAGTCCCTTTCTTCTATCTTTCTCTTCAATATAGTCGAGAACCGTTTTATCTCTGGAGTCCTCCGTTGCGCTGACACAGCCTGCCGGCTTGTTAAAAAGATAGTATACATATTCCGGTGCAGCATGAATTTCCTGCCCGTTCATAACCACCTGATCTTCTTTTGTTACTTTCAGTTCCGGTTTCTTCACAGATTTCCCGTTAACCTGCACCTGACCCTTCTGTATGTATTTTTTTACCTCGCTTCGTGTACCTGCGCCGGCATCTGCCAGAAATTTATCCAGCCGGACTGGTTTTTCCATTAATCATTTACCTCCCATTCTGTTACATGGGCTGCCTTTGCATCTGCTCTGATGAAATCCGGGATCTCACCGGCAAATGTCATATAAAGTCCGGAATCCCCGTCGGTGCTCTCCTGTCCTTCCAAAACCACTTCCATTGTGACATCTGCATTCCAGATAGTCCATCCGTTTACCAGCTGTGATGGGCGGATACACTTTTTCAGGGCTTCCAGCTGTTCCTTTTTATCGTAACGGACTTTATAACCGTTCTCTGTTTCTTCAAGATCCGAAACAGGCTCAATGTCGGAAAAAACCTCATCATCTTCGCCGGCAGCTTCGGAGCTGAAGTAATAAACATCAATATACTCAACAGACAGCTCATCCATGGAAAGAGGATATCCTGTTTCTTCCAAAATTGCAAGTGTTCTCTTATATGCCGGATACACCAGAACGGAGGTAGACACCCTCTCTCCTTCCTGAACAGCCGGTACATTCATTCCCCATTCATCCATGTATCCTTCTGACGGAATTCCCGCATAATCGAACATCAGCATTGCGCATGGCTGGTCTTTTACTGTCTGACCGCCGTTTTCCAAAATGTCCTTTCTCAGCGCCTCTGCCAGCGCCTGACGCTTCTCTGCATTTTTCTCAAATAATGTTTGAATATCTCCGTCACAGAAAGTACCGGTGACCTCTTTCAGATACTGTTTGTCCAGCTGGAAAAATGAATATCTGTCTTCTTTCCATGTCTGCTCATCATACAGGGCTTCCATAAGATTCTGTGCCTGTGCGGAGGATACATTATAGCTTCTGCATACACTGAATCCCTGTTTATTTATGTAGCGCACATACATGCGCCTTCCTGATTTTTTTCCTTTTTCATTCTGAAGCCTGATATCCTTCAGACTGTTATATAATGCTTTACTTTTCATCACCGGCTGATCCAGCAGACCGGAACTATTGTCTGAGGTGGCAGTATACCGGATCTTATAGATTCCGTTTTCTTTTTTTTCCACATTGCAAAGCTGCTCTGTATATGAAAGATTGCTTACATTTATCACAACTCCCTGAAGATTGTCATAAGCCGGAAAATAACTGTCATATCCCAGAAGATCCATTTTCATGGTCAGCGCACAGATTGCCACAACACCTCCAAAGATCATAAGCTGCACTTTTCTGCGGAAAAATCTGCGAAAATCCATTTCATAGATCACTTCCAGAATTCCATGGACCAGGATCGTTCCCAGTATCATTCCGAAGATCCACCATGCTGTTTTGGATGAATCTTCCGGAATCATATAAAAGATCAGACCGATCCCCAGTCCGGATGGTATTGTGATCAGTGCACTTAAGACCGGCTCCATCCAGGTATATACCAGAGCTTTTCCGGTATTCTCTGACCTTCGTCTGCAAAATGCCATCCAGGAAAGTGCTGCCATGATAAACAGCGTAAGGATCAGTATCAGCAACTGCTTTCCAAAGCTTCCGCTGCTGTATCTATTTATAAAGCTTACGATCACCATAAGAGGAGATCCCAGATCCCGCACTGTTGCCAGAATTCCGTAACTGCCCTCGTACCAGGTATCAAAAAATAAATGTCCGCTTAACTGCAGCATCACTGCCAGAATGATACTGTAAGTAAACAGCCCTGCCCATGCAAGTGCTCCCATCAATATGGTACCGGTGCAGGCGATCACCAGCACTGTGGAAAAATACACCAGAAGATACATCAGGAGATGGAGCACCAGCAGGATCAGTGCCTTTTTCATAATGGAAAGGCTGTAATATCCTCTGGCTGCCCCGATGCATACCGCAGCAAATTCCATGATCACATATGGCACCAGATAATAAAGAACAGCCAACAATACTCTGTGCAGAAACAGTGCACTTCGCTTTACCGGAAGGCTGTGATAGAAATCCACTTTTCTCGGGGAATACAGATACCAGAAGCCGCTTACTGCTGCAAAAAATGCTGTTACCGCAGCCACAACTGCTCCTATTGTGAGAAAATCACTGCTCCACAGGCTGGAATACAGATAAGAAAGCTGACTCTGAGTATAACTGCGCCCATTCCATTTTCCCATCAGAATAAGTTCCGCTACCGGAAATGCAAGGAGAAATGCGATCATGGCAAATGCCGGGATCCATCTTTGTCCTTTAGAAGAGGATTTCATATACTCACTGGAATAAATTTTTGACTTCATAGCCTGCCACCTCCGTTTCGCTGATAAATATTTCTTCCAGAGTCAGTGGGAGCACTTCACAGAAAAGAGGATTTTTTGCCTGTATCTTCTCCATGATCTCTCTTCTTGTTCCCCTTGCAGTAATAAGCAGCAGGGAGCCCTGATGCTCTGTTTTCAAAACATCCAGCTCTTTCTTTAATTCTTCTTCTTTCTTTTTGTCAGTAAGTACACACTGGATCTTATGGATGTGGAATTTCATATCCTCCAGATCTCTGGAAAGGAGAATTCCTCCCTGATGAAGAAGCCCGATGTGATCGCAGATATCTTCCAGCTCACGGAGATTATGGGAAGCGATCACCGGCGTAAATTCACGACTCATGATCTCCGATGCAAAAATACTTTTTACTGCCTGGCGCATTACCGGGTCCAGGCCATCAAAGGTTTCATCACAAAACAGATATTTCGTTCCTGTACTGATTCCCAGGATCACCAGAAGCTGTTTCTTCATTCCCTTGGAAAAAGTACTGATTTTTCGTTTTCCATCCAGATGAAACTGCTTCATCATTGTCTCAAAACGTGCCTGCTGAAATCCCGGATAAATACAACGGTAAAATTCTGCCATGTCCAGAGCATTGTAATTTGCCGGAATATATGCATCGTCCGGGATGTAGAAAAAATGCTCTTTGATCCTTTCATTTTCAAAAACCGGTTCTTCATCCATCAGCACCTCTCCTCTGTCCTGACGGATGATCCCGGCCATGATACGGAGCAGAGTACTTTTTCCCGCACCGTTGGAGCCGATCAGTCCAAAAACCTCCCGTTCCCCGATATCCATGGTGACCTTATTTACTGCCTGTATCTTACCAAAAGCTTTGCTGCAGTTTTTTATCTCAATCATTGTTTCCCTCCTTATAGCATAAGCGGATCACACCGATCATTTCTTCCTCCCCTACTCCCAGAGCCATTCCCTTTTCTGTGATCTTTTTCAGCTCACTTAAGGTTTCTTCCATACCGATCTGCCTGATCCTGCTGCTGTCTGTGACAAAACTGCCTTTTCCCTTCACCGGACAGATCAGCCCCTGCTGCTCCAGTTCCATATATGCCCGCTGGATGGTATTGGGATTGATGGATAATTCCACGGCCAGCTGCCGCACAGACGGCATCTTGGAAGATGGCTCCACAGCTCCTGACAGGATCAGCATCCGGAATTTCTCTACGATCTGCTCGTAAATGGGACGTCTGTCCTGATAGTCCAAGAATAACATACGACGCTCCTTTCTCTGTAATCTGTGTATTAAGTGTATTAATTCTTTTAATACACTTATGATAGCACGTGATACCCGCCTGTACAAGAAATGGTCTCTTAAATAAATATAAAATCTGTATAAACTTATTCCCCGTAAAAGACTTCCTGTATTTTTCATAAAAAAAAGAATCTGCAGCGGCATCACTTCTACTATGATCCCACTACAGATTCTCTGCGAAGCAGTTATTTATATTTCACCCTGTCTGATCCGGGGTCAGGGGGATATTTGCAATCCCCATTCGGGTCAAGCGGATATTCGCAATCCGCTTCGCTACTTGCTTGATTTGGTTAAACAGCCCGGTAACCACGCTTTTCTCCTCTGCGTACAAAATACTGATATCCTCCGATCATCACCACTGCGAAGATCCCATAGATCATCAGAAGACTTCCTGCTCCTGTTTTTTCCACCAGCGTCTGGGCATATTCACTGAAAATAAGGATCCAGGTATTGGCCCCGATATGCATCAGCACACTGGTCCACTTATTGCCGCCCATCTCCAGAAACCACGCAAAAAGAGCTCCCAGGATAAACGCATACACAGCCTGCAGGACATTTCCATGATAGATCCCGAAAAACGCGGCAGAGATCACAGCGGAAACCAGTACGGAAAAATGATCCCGAAGCCTGAGATAAACCAGCCAGCGAAAGATCATTTCTTCCGCGACAGGCGCTACGATTCCCATCCAGAAGACCATCATAAAAAGGCTTTTCCCTGAAGTGATCTTCGTCATGGTCTCCCCGTAACTGGACGAGATCCAGTTCTGCAAGATCGCCACCAGCACATTGGCATACTGGGCAAATCCTGCTCCTGCCCCGAGAAGAAGCAGCATTTCAGGAACAGAAAGCCTCTGCTCTTCAATAGAAGTTAACCCACCGATCAGCCTTCCTATGCGGTCTTTCCGGTAAAAATATACTGCCGGAAACATAACCAGCACTCCGGTAACTCCGGTGATCACCAGAGTATAACTGTAATAGGATTCCTGTGCGTTGCTGACATGATCCACCAGCCAGAGAAGCACGGCACTTCCCAGGATCTGTCCGATAAGATAATGGATTCCTACCGGATAAAGTTCCCTCCACACCAGTCGAAAAATATTCTGTCTATGCAGAGGGGTCAGTCGAAAAAATTCAGAAGCTCATCTGCAGAAGCTACGATCTGAAGAGGCTGGGCCGCTTCCAGTTCTTCTCTGCTGCCATATCCATAAGATACCGCCACACACTGGATCCCACATCGTCTGGCTCCAAGAATATCATGTTCCCGGTCTCCCACCATGATCACCTGGTCACGGTGATCGGAAAGATTCATTCTCTCCAGAGCTTCCTCGATCACCTGGGATTTGGAAACTTTCGGCCCATTGAGATCTGTTCCCGCGATCACTTCAAAATAACGGCTCAGATTAAAATGATCCATGATCTGTGTTACATAAAAAGTAGGTTTCGCAGAAGCTACTGCCAGCCGGTAGCCACGGCGTTTCAGCTCCGCCAGGGCATTTTCCACGCCTGGATAAACTGTATTCTCATACATTCCTTTTTCGGAATACCGTTCCCTGTAGTATTCGATTCCTTTCTGCGCTGTCTCTTTATCAAATCCCGCATATTTCATAAACTGATCCAGAAGTGGCGGTCCCACAAAAACTTTCAGCGGCTCCAGATCCGGCGCTGAAACACCAAGTTTCTCCAGTGCATACTGTACAGATTTTGTAATTCCCTCTCCGGATTCTGTCAGCGTTCCGTCCAGGTCAAAAAAGATTGCCTTATACATAAATTCCTCCTGTTGTGTAAAAAATCAGTAAGTATGCCTATTGTATCACTGTTTTTCTGTTAAGTCCATGCTTTCATAATACAGCTTCCCGGATTTCACAAAACCCAGAAGTTCTGCTTTCCAGGGTTTCCTGGTTTTTTCCGGTAATTCTGCCAGAAGTTTTTTCCCATGCCAGTAAAAATCGCACTCTTTTCCGTTGATCCGAAATGAAAGGATCTGAAACGGAATATCCGGGCGGATTTCTATCTGAATCCTGTTGCCATCTGTTTTTGTATGAATCGTTGGTTTTTGCTCTTTTTTCTCTTTATCAGGCATTTCTGTTGGTTCTGTCTGGTAGTAAGATAATGCCGGATTCTGGTCCTTTGCTTTTTTTGATGCACCTGAAGCCGGTTTTCGAATTAATCCCGGAGTCGGTATTGCAGATGGACTTGCCGCCAATGTCTGTGTGAGAACCGGTGATTTTGTCGGCACTGGCGTTTTTGTTGGTACCGGCGTTTCCGTAAGATTTGCTTCATTCACAATAGTTATCCCCGGATTTTCATTTTCCCGAATATCCGGTTCCTGAAATTCGTATCTTTCTTCGCTGCCACCGGAATTTTCTGCTGCAGTATTTCCGTTTCCCACAGAGTTCTCTTCCGGAGAATGTACTTCTTCTGCCTGGAAGTCCGAACTCCATCGCGCTGAATCCTCCTGTCCATTTTCTGTTCCTGCCCAAACAGAGGAATCTTCCATCAGATTTTCATCTTCCCGGTTCTCATTACCGTCATTTTTTTCTGTTCCTCCATAACTTTTTTCCCAGTCTTCCGGCAGCTGTCCGGTTCCTTCTCCCACATCCATATCAAATCCACCGGTATCAAGACTATTCATCTCCGACATATCAAATCCATAAACGAGAATGGAACTGATCATCCAGCTGCATAAAATCAGCAGCGACAAAACAGCAGGACAGATTCTCCCACAGGATTTTCCGGTTTTTTTCGATTTTCGCTGATCATTTTTTCTCATTGATCTCCTCCCAAAGTTTCAGATTCCTGCTTTCGCCTTCCTCCAGCAATTCTGTTTTTTCTTTCTTTTTGTAATCTTTCCACAGCTTTTGGCTGGCTTCTTTCTGCCCGATTCGAAGGAGAAACATTCCATACTCTCCATAAACCACACGATATTCCGCATCATACAGAAGAAGATTTTCATAATACAAAGCCGCTTTTTCCGTTTCATCCAAAAACTCCGCATTCCATGCCAGCAACAGCTCAATACGGCGCTGCTGTTCTTTTTCCCTATAATTCCTGCTTAAATCCTGCAGTTTCTTTTCCGCTGTTGCACAGTACTTTTTCCGTTCCCCCGAGTTTTCCGGATACTGTCTGGCCTCGTAATACAGATCTGTTACTTCTGAAATCGCCACAGAAAACTCTTCCCGTTTCAGTAATCCAGCTGTCAGAAACAATATTCCTATCAGAACCCCTGCAGCAACTGCTTCCAGAAAACGTTTTCGCCAGGTAACTGTTCGATATCGGATTTCCAGTTTCTGGATTCTTTTCTGAACTGCTGACATATCCAAATATCTGTATTTTTCCTGTTTTCTGGTACATCGAAACAGAAACCAGAAAAATTCCGGATATAAAAAACACTGCCATTTCTTTTTTCCACAAAGCTTTTCCATGGTTTTTCCCAGGGCATAAATATCACTTCTGGGGCTTAAGTAACCCTGATACTGCTCCGGTGCCGCATATCCTTTCGTTCCTTCACAGATCCGTTTTCTTTTTCCATGATCGAACATGGCGCTTCCAAGATCGACCAGATACAGGTGCCCGGTTTCAGAAAGCATCAGATTATCCGGTTTCAGATCTCCGTAGCAGACCGGCGGTTTACGGTTATGGAGATATTCCAGTACTCTGGTAATCTCCTTTCCTCTTGCAAGCGTTTCCTGTATGGAAAAATTTTTTTCTGAACAAAGAATTTCTTCCAGAGACTGCCCCTTAATATACTCCATAATCAGATAGCAATCTTCTTCTGTTTCCACACAATCTACAATCTTTGGGATTGCAGGATGATCCAGACGCTGCATTAGCATAACTTCTTTTTTCTTTATGATGGGTATTTCCTTCACAGCGCGAAAAATACCGAGTTCCATGTCCCTGGCCAGATACAGACTTCCGCCTCCGCCATGTCCAATCCGTTCTATAACGTAATAACGTTCTTTCAGTATCGTTCCGATCAGACAGATCACCTTCCTCTCATTTCTGTCAGATAATAATTGTGATCATATTTCTTATTAGTTTGGGATTATCCGGTGAATTCCGGTTTGAGATAAATAAAATTAGACAAATAACCGCAAACGAACATGTACGATTCATATTCATTCAGGATGGATTTCATTATAGCATGTCATGTTTCTTTTGCAAAGAGCTTTTACCCAATAAAAACAGAATAAAAAAACAGCCCGCCGGATACAGCTGACAAAAAATTTTCTTCCTGTCCCTGTATCCTGGCGGGCTGTCATTATTTATAATGCTTATACCTGGATCTTCAAAACTGTACTTTACATACGATCCGGTGCAGAGAATCCAAGAAGATCAATGCTTGTTTCAAGCACTCTTCTTGTAAGCTGGAGCAGCTGAAGGAAAGATTCCTTCTGTGCCTGATCTTCTTCGCTTAAGATCTTTGTCTCATGATAGAAGCTGTTGAATGCGTTGGATACCTCATAGATATACGCACAGATCTTATGGGGTGCTTTCTCCTCAAAAGCATTCTCAACCATTGCTGCAAAGCCGGAAAGCTGAAGCATCAGGTTCTTCTCGCTGGCATTAACTGCCGGAAGGATCTTACCTGCGCTTAAATCTCCTCCCTCCTGTACATAGCGGTTGAGAATGGATTTGATACGCACGATGGTATAAAGGATGTACGGACCTGTATTTCCCTCAAAGGAAGTAAAGCGGTCTACATCAAAGATATAATCCTTGGTTGCCTGGTTGGAAAGATCGCCGTATTTGATTGCGGAAAGTCCTACGATCTTGGCAGTCTCTTTGGCATCTTTATCTTTTACACTACGGTTCTCCACGATCTTGCTGTACATTTCCTCATCAATATCTGCGATTAGATTTTCCAGACGCATAACGCCGCCTTCTCTTGTCTTAAAAGGCTTGCCGTCTTTTCCGTTCATGGTACCAAAACCAAGGAAGGAAAGCTTGGTCTCCGGTTTTACAAGACCGGTCTTTCTTGCGCAGCGGAATACCTGAATAAAGTGGAGTTCCTGACGTTTATCTACAACATAAAGGATCTCATCCGGCTGGAAAAGTTTCATACGCTCTACGATGGTAGCAAGGTCTGTGGTCGTATAAAGGGAAGCTCCGTCAGATTTCAGAAGCATGCACGGAGGGATCTCCTTGGTGTCGCTCTCTTCTTTTACATCTACAACAAGAGCACCCTGATCCTCATAGGCAAATCCACGTTTCTTCATATCCTCTACCATATCCGGAATGTACGGCTGTGCATCGGATTCTTTTTTCCAGAGGTCAAAGTCTACGTTCAGGTTTGCGTAGTTTCTCTTAAGGTCTGTTACAGATACATTCATAATGTGGTTCCAGAGAGCCATGTATCCAGGTTTGCCCTGCTGAAGGAGATGTGTTGCCTCCAGTGCCTCATTACGATAAGCCTCGTCCTCTTTGGACTTGCCGCTGGCACATGGATAGATCTCTTCCAGTTCGCTGATAGTAAATGGTGCTTCTGTGGGATATTCACCTGTAAAGCTGTCATCAAAATATACCAGCTCCGGTTTCCGGTGTTTCAGCTCTGTGATGATCAGTCCCATCTGAAGGCCCCAGTCTCCAAGATGCACATCGCCGATGACCTTATGTCCTACAAAACGTCCGATACGCTTGATACTCTCGCCGATGATCGCAGAACGGAGATGTCCTACGTGAAGGGGTTTGGCTACGTTTGGTCCGCCGTAGTCGATGATGATCGTCTTCGGGTTCTTGGCAGTTTCAACGGAAAGCTTCTCATCTTCTGCCATCTTATTCATATATTCCGCAACGAATTCCGGCTTCACATCCAGGTTGATAAATCCAGGCTTTACAACTTCTGCTCTGGAAAAGATCTGGCTGTCTGAGAGCTGTGCTACCACATCATCCGCGATCATAAACGGAGCCTTGTGGTATGTTTTGGCTCCTGCCATGGCACCGTTACACTGATATTCACATAAGTCCGTTCTGTTGGAAACAGTAACTTTTCCGTAAGACGGATCATAACCTGCTTTTTCAAATGCTGCGGAAAGTTCTTCCGCCATCTGTTCCATAATCTTCTTCATGTTTCAAACTCCTCATATCTTTGTTTCTGTATTTTATGCTTATAACGTCACTTTTCTTGAACATGCGACTGCAAGGGCACCATAACCGATATGGCAGGCAACACTTAAGGAAAGGGGATCCATATGTATCTCCATTCCCGGAAATACCTCCTGGATCTCTTTTTTAAATTCTTCTGCTTCTTCCAGATTTCCTGTATAAGCAGCCTGAAGACACATCTCACCGTCAGATGCGTATTCCTTAAAACGTGTTTCCCAATCATTCTTCATTGCCTTCAGCATGGCACGTTTGGCCTGCTTCTTGCCACGGACCTTGGCGTAGGCATCCAGCTTCTCTCCCTGGATCTGAAGTACAGGCTTCAGGTTCAGAACCGTTCCGATGGCTGCTGCTGCCGGTGTGATCCTGCCACCTTTTTTCAGATATTTCAGGGTGTCAAGTGTGATATAAATACTGGAATCGAGTTTCTGATCTGTAAGGATCTTTTTGATCTCTGCGGCACTTTTTCCTGTCTCGGCAAGCATCTTAGCATCCATTACAGACTGTCTCTGTGTTACGGAAATCCGCTGATTGTCCACTACCTGAACACGACCATTATAATCAATAGCAAGTCCCATTGCAGTAGAACAGGATGCACTCAATCCGCTTGACATCGGAATATGAACGATTTCCTCATAATCTCTCAGAAGCTTGTCCCACAGATCACAGAGATCAGCCGGACTTGGCTGAGATGTGGAGATCGGTTCATCCTTCTTAAGCTTCTCATAAAACTCTTCCTGTGTGAGAGTTACACCTTCAAGATACATTTTTTCATTAATATAAAACGGCATCGGTATCACATAAACGCCAAGCTCTTCGGCCTGGGCCTGTGTGATACCGCTGTTGCTGTCTGTCACAATGGCGATTCTGCCCATTCTCTATTCCTCCCAGTATCCATCTTATCTCTAAAAAAAGTCATAAAATCAGTGTAACATATTTTTCACAGCATCTCAATCCAAAATTTTTCTCTGTTTTTTCAGGTTAATTTGCACTTTTCTCAAAATGCTGGAAGTCTTTTGGATTACCCCAATCTCCTCCCCAGGTAAAGCCAAGTTGTGTAAAGATCTGATAACAGATATCATCATGGGTGATCACATGAGGCAAACCGCTGGATCGATCCAGATACTGCTGGGCATTTCCGTGTGCACAGCTGCCATAGCCGTTATTATATGTTACATATGGATTTTGCTGGGAATTAATATCGATAGCCCGTCCAAACGCATGTTTTGACAAATTCCCACTGCCTGTAGCATTTCGAAAACAAAATGCGGAAGTATTATTGTGTTCTATGGAATTGTAATCACTGCTGTCTCCGTCTCCTGCCCAGTAATTATCGATCAGAACCATCTCCTGGATCTGATATTGCTTTTCATACAACTGCTTGAATGCACTGAGAAAATCATCTACAATCTGAGCATTTACGATCAATTCTCCAACCTGTACCTGTCCCTCAAAATTATAGTGAAGGACTTTCAGATAACGAAGATCCGATAATGCGACATAATCATTGGCATAGTAAGATTTCCCGATGATACGGTTGTAGATCTCATCGCCCTCCACGATCTCATATGCCTGAAAATATTTATCCAGATCCGTTGCGGAAATCTGTGACGGATCTACAATTTCCTTCACTGCCAGATCTGTAATTCCCGCACTTGTTTCTCCGGGTGTAAGTGCACCGTTCTCTTCTGTCTGAGGTGTTGGCGTTGTCTCCGGTGCCAGTGGCGGTCCTGCCACCTCCCCGGTCTGTGTAGCAGCTTCTTTTTTTTCTTCCGGAGCCTCCGTTGGTGTTGGGGACGGTTCTTCTGGTGTTTCTGTCGGAGTCACGGTCGGAACTGGTGTCGATGTTGGCTCCGTTTTTTCTACGGTCTCTTCTGCTCCGATTTTACTTTGTCTAAAATCCAAACTGTCCGAAGCCTTATGTTGTGACAGATCCTTCTCTCTGCTTCTCATCGAAAAAAATATAGTACCTCCTGCCAAAGCTACAATAGCAACAATAATTATAATAATAGGATTTCTATGTTTTTTCCCACCCTGCATATTATTATTAAAATTACTTTCTGGTTCTCGTTCTAATCCATCATTCTGAGACTGAGGCCGTCTCCAGTAGGTATTTCCGCCTTCAAACTTTTGTCCACATTCCGGACAAAAAACACTTTTATCCGGAACCTCACAATTACAATTAAGACATCTCATGCTCTTTCTCCTAGCATTTAAGCGGACATTCATATTTCACCTTTATTACTTGCTCACAAACAAATACCGTTTTGGTTAAATATTTATTCCGCTATTTTTATAGTCAGAATGCGTCTGACACTTCATCAATTCTTACTTTGTCTACTGAAGATACTCACCCCACAGACGATCTGTAAAAGAATCAGAATAATCAGCACAATGACCTGTATAACTATTGTTCTATTATTGTTCTATTATTGTTCTATTATTTTTCATATTTTACCTCTGTCTGTCTCATTATTCTACCAATACTCGAACATCTGTAATACATGTGTCATCCCAGCTGGTGCCCTGATGCACGCCATCAATTCTTATCTGGATGGAAGATGCCTTAAACGGATGATTCAGCATTACATAAAATTCTTCCCAGGAATCCGGAAAATCCATCTGAAAGGAAAGGTCATCCAGTGTGATCGTTAATTTTGAAGGTCTGTTGTTTCCATAATAATATTTACCAGATTTCCAGTTTCCAAGTTTAAGGGCAATACATCTCACTTTTTCATTTTTATATTTAAAATTTGCTGTAATGCTCTCCCCGATTCCCGGTCCGTCAATACCTTCTTCCCAGTTCGTATCGGTATTATTGTCAAATGCAAGCAACGGATCATTGGAAACTCCGCTTGCCTGTTTGAGTTCTGATGATGCACTTGCTGATTCTATATATGCTTCATGGATATTGCTGAAATCTACAGAGGATTCACTCACAAGAGAAGCTGTTATTGCTGATGCAGGATAAGCCTCAGGCGTAGGAGTAGGCTTCGGTGTAGATGTCGGTTCCGGTGTTGCTGTTGGTTCCGGTACAGCTGTTGGTTCCGGTACAGCTGTTGGTTCTTCCGCTGATCCAACTTCTGACACATCACTCCCCGAAACATCTGTATTTCCAATACTGTAATCCGAACTGTCCGCAACTTTCTGTATGGTCTCATCCTTCGCCCTGCTTCTCAGTGCAAAAAATGCTGCGCCACCTACAGAAGCCACAATGGCAACAACCGCAATTATGATAATGAGCGGATTCTTGTTTTTTCTTCCACCCTGCATGCTGTTATCAAAATGATTCCCTGCTGCCATTCGCTCCGGTCCATTATTCTGAGACTGAGGCTGTCTCCAGTATGTATTCCCGCCATTTTGCTGCCCCGGATAGGGCCCGCCGAAATTCTGGGACTGATTTCCATAGGAACCTCCAAAATTCTGATTCTGAGAAGGATTTCCATAGAAGCCTCCCTGATTCTGAGACTGATTCCCATAAGGATTTCCATAATTTCGAGGTGAGGTTCCATAAATATCTGAAGAATTCTGAGGCTGATCCCAAAGAGAATCTTCCGTATCCTCAGACCGATCATTGTATGTATCCTCTTTATTCCGCTGCTGATCTCCATATACATCTTCCGCATCCTGCTGCTGATCATTATATGTTTCTCCGGAATTTTCTGCCTGACTGCCATTTACACCTTCAAGCTTTTGTCCACATTCCGGACAGAAAAGACTTCCTTCCGGAACGTCGCAATTGCAATTAGGACATCTCATACTCTTCCTCCTAACATATCAAGCGGATATTCGCAATTTACCTTCACTGTCTGCTCATAAGCACATAACTGCTCTGCTGTTCTGGGTCAATCGGATATTTATTCCGCTGTGTTTATTTTGTTTTTTACTGCCAGAATACGTCTGACAGATTCGTTGATTCTTTCTTCTGTTATTGTTCCATTCTGCACAGCATTTCTGACACCCGCATATGCCGCCGAAAAATCAGCAGGCATCAGGATCATATCTGCGCCCGCCTGTACCGCTCTTACAGCGGCATCTCCTGATGCATACTCATTGGCAACTGCTCCCATATTCATTGCATCCGTAATGACCAGCCCCTGAAATCCCAGCTGATCTCTCAGAATTTCTGTACATATGGTATAAGACAGACTTGCAGGCGTGTCATCTCCTGTGATACCCGGGCAGGAAATATGTCCCATCATCACAAAATCAGAGCCTGCTTCTATACCTTTCTTAAATGGAATCCACTCACAGTTTTCCAGTTCTTCCCTTGTTTTATAGACATAGGATTTTCCTTCATGACTGTCTTCATAAGTATCCCCATGTCCCGGAAAATGTTTCAGGGTAGACAGCATTCCTTTCGTATGCAGCCCTTTTACCTCTGAAGCTACCATAGCCCCATCGATTGAAGGGTCACTTCCAAAAGAACGGCTGCCTATTACTGTATTCTGCGGATTTGTCAGTACATCCGCAACCGGAGCGAAGTCTACATTAAATCCCAGTTCACTTAAATAACTGCCAGTCTGACATCCGGTCTCATACGCTTTCAGGCTGTCTCCAGTCTGTCCGATCGCCTGCATGGAATCATATACCGGTGTTTCCATAATTCCACTTTTTGCAATCCGGCTTACAATACCGCCTTCTTCGTCTACTCCCACAAAGATCGGTACTCCACCTGTCTCCTGTGACATCTGCTGATAGCCTGCGATCAGATTTTTTACCTGATCATAACTTTCAATATTGGCAGACATCAGAATTATTCCTCCCACCGGATAAGCCTCATAGGCTCCTCTTGTTGTATCTCCTGCGCTGACTGCATTCCCTGCCAGAGTTTCCGGGGTGATAAAAAAAAGCTGTGCTATTTTTTCTGCCAGAGACATCTGCTGTATTTTCTCTTCAACGTTTTCTTCCTGTACCGGGTCTGCTTTCACCTGCACATGGGTAATCCCGGATGTACAGATGAAAGTGATACCTGCCAGCAAAATCGCTGCGAATCTTTTTTTTCTGCTATTCATATTCACATATATATCCTATTTTACCTGAAAAAGATGGAACAACACTTAAAATATCATCCGGCACATCATTCATATACCAGCCTCCATCATTGGATAAGAGATCCAGTACATGTTCTTCTACTCCGTCACCATAAAAGCTCGGTTCACCGGCAAACCAGCAGGAAATTGTATGAGCCGTCCAGCTTGCACCGGAATTCAGTGCTTCTCCGAACAGTTTATTATCATTGTCTGCCCAGTAGTATTCATACTGATCCATCTCACGCCTTCCACTTATATAGAACTGTTTTTTCGCATAGTTCGTATTTGACTGGAGAAGATTTATGATTGCTGCATATTCCTCCTGGGTATTGATTCTTACAAGATATCCACCTTTTTGTCTGCACCGGTCAAATGCCTGCGTCCAGGTACAGTCTTCTATGACAACTTCATAAGTATGTATCTGTTTTTCTGTATCCGGAGCTTCTGTCGGTGTCGGAACAGGGGTGTTGGTCGGTACTGGGGTGTTTGTTGGTTCAGGTGAAGGTGTCGATGTACTCACCGATGTTGGAATCAATGTAGGTTCCGGCGTCTTTGCATTTTTTGTCACTTCTGACTTTTTCGCCGCTTCTGCTACGGACATATCATCCAGCTGTTTCTGCTTCGCTGAAAGCGCGCCGGGCAAAGCGATCCTGTCTGTTTTTACTGCATATACTGCTCCGCCTGCGATCACAGCAACGCCTGCCACTGCCGCAACTGCTACAGCAACAGGAAACTTCTTTTTTTGTGGAGCCGCATAATTCCCACCACTTTGGGGAAAACCTGTCTGTCTTATCTTTACTCCACATTCCGGACAAAAGATGCTGTCATCCGGTATGTTTTTTCTGCATCTTGGACATTTCATAGTTTATTCCTCTGCCTGTTATGCGTTTCCATCAGAAGTAGTTTCCTCTGAGTTTTCTTCCTCCCCGGAATCCGATTCTGCGGCTCCGGCGTCATCCACTCCGCTTTCATCACTTTCTTCGGTCACTTGTGAATCCTCAGAATTACCATCATCTGTGACATTATCCGCGCTTTCATCATTGTTTGTTTCCTGACCATCTGGCGCTGCTGTTTCATCACCTGGTGTTCCCTGATCCGGGTTCTCCGGTTCATTCACTGGTTCTCCCTGGCCGTTGGAATCTGCCGGATTCTTTCCCTCAGGTTTCTTCTGCACTGCAGCATCAGGATCATTTTTTCCCTGCTTATCTGATGGCTGCTGTTTCTTTTTATCTGCCGTATCTTTCTTTTTGTCATTGCCTGCCTGCGCAGGTACCGGCTCTCCTGTCGGTTTTTCCGGAATAACTTTCTGCTCTGTTTCCTGCATGTTCTCCTTTGGGGCGATCGCGGTTTTTACCAGACTTGCAGTACCTGCAAGTGCCATTACAGTAAACACAATAAACAGAATGTTTGTTACTTTATTCTCTCTCATTTCATACCAGCCTCCTTTACGTCCTTTTCTTTTTGCTGTATCCGTTTATTAACGGTAATATCCTGCCCCTAACTGCTGAAGTCTGGCAATTCTGTCGTGGCTGTCCGGATGTGAGCTTGCCAGTGCGGCAAACAGCCCGGAAGCTTTCTGCTCATGTGTACTGAAATAATCAAGTAATGCACACAGCTGGTCTCCATATCCAAGCTGAAATGCAAACTCATCGGCCTCAAACTCATTTCCACGGCTGGATTTCATGACAAGCAGTGTTCCAAGACCTGTCCATATCCTGAGAAGAAGATTCACTGTTATTACAGCGAGAAATCTTGAAAAGATCATAAATAAATGCGTAATAAAACCATCTTCGCCACCCATAAACAGACACATGATCGTAGTAATGATATCAAAGAACCAAAGGCCGATATTAAAGAATGTAACAAGCATATTTACAAACATATTACCAACCGAGATCAGCAGGATAAGATCTGTATCTTTATGTGCAAGATGTCCGAATTCATGTCCCAGTGTCGCCCGGATCTGCTCATCCGGCATATTCAGAAGGCCTCTTGTAACACATACTGTCTTTCGTCCCGTTGCAAAAGCGTTCGGACTGTCATCATCTGTGATATACAGCTGAATGCTGGAATTCAGAGAAGGATCTTTCTGTTTTGCTTTCGCATAAACTTCCCGGAATATCGGTTCCAGACGGTTGATATCCTCTGCACGTTTCAGTTTTTTACATCTTGTCTGAAAACGAAGGTACCATTCTCCGATCGGTGACAGTGCGATCGTAACAGATACAAGATATAAAACAATTCCGATCACAATTCCAAGCGGAATATTGTCTGGTACAAACAACACCGTAAATCCGCAGACAAGTGCCACATTCAGGATCAGATAAATGATTACGGAAATATTGGACTTTCGAAACATCCTTGTAAGGAAATCAAAAAGATAAAATCCACTGGATCCGCTGCTTACGCTGACACCTGCATTTGATGTATTCTTTGTTTTTACAGGTTTTTTATTTGTCTGGCTTTTTGTTGGCTGCGAAGTATTGATTCTCGTGTCTGCCATCTGCTGGTTCGGGCTGTTCTGATCCACTCCTGACGGACCCGGATTTCTCTGCTGATTCCAGTTTCCCTGTACATTGATCTGCCGGAGTTTATGGTTCCGGGGTCTGCTTTGGGAAGACTGATTATGTATTTCCTGGCCTTCCGGTGACTGTTGGCTACGGTTATTCTGAGTACTTTCCAGCTGTGTACCCCAGTTATTCTGATTATTTTCTGCCTGTGTACCCCAGTTATTCTGATTATTTTCCGGTTGTGAAGTCCAGCTATTCTGAACATTTTCCGGCTGTGGGGTCCAGTTATTCTGAACATTTTCTGGCTGCCGGTTTTGATTTCCCTGGCTACTTCCCTGCGGTGGTCTCCAGTATCCCTGACTGCTTGCAGCCTGGCGTCCCCAGATTCCCTGGTCATCGGATGGCTGCCCCCATCCATTTCCATTATCCTGGGAGGCCTGGTTATTTCCGCCAAGCAGATCTGAGCCACAGCCCGGACAGAATCGCTCTGATCCGGTCCGCAGTTTTCTTCCACAAAATCTGCAGAACTTTGCCATACTCTTCCTCCTTTTTTTATCTGTATCGAATATACAGTTCTTTATCTCTCTCTTCTTTTTGACGCAATAATGTTATGGATAATGATAACAATATCACCTGTGATTCCAACCAGGATCAGTCCAATACTGATAGCCATGGTAATCTTGTCAGGAACCAGAAGACAAAGTACCAGAGATATGACAACGCCGACCAGAAGTGCGACTACAGCCGCTATGATCAGAATTATCGGTGAACTCTCATCCTCTTCATCCATTTCTTCATCTTCATCGAGCTCATACCGTGTCCTTGCCGAACCCGGATATGGTCTTCTCTGCTCCGGTCTGTCATAAGATTCCCGGTACTCTCTCCTGGACACTCTTCCACCGTATCTCTTGCAGTAAATACTCTTCCACTCATCGTCAAGACGGTTCAAAAATCTTCCAAGATTAAGTTCTCTGGCAGTATCCTCCTTCAAAAGCTGGTAAGATGCCGCAACATCATTGTTTGCAAAAGCTTCGGGTTCTCTTGCTGCCAGACGTAAAATTCCATTGCCGGCTGCATTTCTTATGGCATCTGCTTCAAAAAGCTGAAGCCTTTCTGTATAAAGCAGTAATTCCAGAGCTGCACGAACAGCCTGGACAGGCGTATACTCTGTACCATAAATCTTCCGCAGCACATTCTCCAGATTAAAGTCTTTTTTTCCTTCCATCATCATGATCAGCTGCTCCTGGAGCAGGGCAAAAAAGTAACGATACTCTGGCCGTTCTTCTCTCTTAAGTCTTTCATCAACTGGCGTCAGATACGCTGAGATATCCTGGCTTTTCAGGATTATATTCTGCATTTTTTCCAGATTTTCCATATCCTGACTGTAATAAATGCACCACAGAACATTAAGACGCTTCCAGTCTTTCGGGAAAATCTTCCGGCGATCACATTCCTGGATCATATTTTTAAGGAAGCCAACCTGCGCTGCATTTAATCCGAACACCTGTATTGCATTCATCTTTGCGATCAGAGATAAAAATTTATTCTTCAGCTTCCGCTCAATTCCTGAATTCTCACCAAATATCTTCTTATAATTTAAAACCTCATCCTGAAATACTTCACACCAGGCAGCAAGTTCATTATTTCCCTGCTTTTTTTGGCACTGATGTCTCAGCATATTGAAATATGCATTTACGATCACACTGTATGTCTGTTCATTCAGCCACTGATTTTCTTTCACACCGCTTAAAAATACTGCTGTCTGATCCAGATTGGCAAGGACATATTCGGAAAGAACCATTTCCTGTCCACCATGGATAAACCACTCTGTAATGATCGCCCATCGCTGTTCTACTGTCAGCTGTTCCAGAAGGAGTCCCTTTCTGTCATCTTCCGCATGCGCATATAACTCGTACAGAATCATGGATACATAAGGTTCCGGACAATCTGCCAGGTCAGAAAGTGCCTGCTGGATCTCTTCCATATCCGAATATCCGCCTGGTTTCCGGCAATTATAGATTTTTGCACATTCCGATACATAAATCGCTTCCTGTATGATCGCCTTTTTTGCCGGCACATGCATCAGCCATTCGTGCAAATACTTTCCTGTTTCATGGAATACCATTGCCTCGCATTTTTCTCCCAGCTCCGCAACGATGTATTCAAACAGAGGTCTCCATTCTACGTTCAGGAACTGTCGGTCTCTGAATGTGGCAAAATAGATCAGGTGCCATACTGCTTCTGTATTCAGAACCGTTTCTTTTGAACTGCACTGCTCTTTAAAACAATTCCACAGCACATCGGATCTGTGTTCCTGTCCTGGAGTTTTTTTCAGTTTCTTCTCTTCCTGGCTTAAAAGACCATGCGCCTGTTTACGCAGATTGCCGTTTCCATAAAACAGCTGAAAAAACAGATTTCCATAAATTTCTTCCATGTTTTCATCTGTGATCTCAGAATAATTTAACGGACGGCTTAATGCTCCCATCAGCTGTGAAGTATACTCCCATTCATCTGTGCTCACACACTTTCTGTACCAGTCCTTCAACAGTGCAAAAATATTTGCTTTCACCGGACTGGAATGGGAAATCTGATCATCTTCACATATTTCGATCAAAAACGTTCTGAGGAAATCTTTTTTGTACCATTCTGCCTCTGTCTGCTCTCTGACATTCTTCAGAAAATCCAGGAATTTCTCTTCTGCCAGAGCATTTTCGCTCTCAAGAAGCTCCCTCAGAAGCTGTGCAAGAACTTCATCTGTCTGGTCAGATGCCAGATCCTGTATCAGGCATACCATGATCTCATCCTGACAGTTTTCAGGATAGATATTCTGCTGGACCAGTTCTATGAGATCCTTCTTTATGTTATCCGAATATCCCGGGTCCTGTGCTTCGCAGCTGAGCATTTCCCTGAATATCGATGCAGCATATTCTGTCCAGTATCCTGCTATATAGTAGGATACTCCAAGTATAAGCTGTTCTCTGGATCTTTTGTCTGCAAAATTCTGCTTCCGATTATCATTCAGTCCAAATATAAGGTTAAACATTTCCGGTGTATTCGCATTTTCATAAACCCGTTCCTGTCCGAAAAACTGAATGTATTGCCTGTTAAATTCCGCTTTTTCTTCTTCCTTCTGCAGGGTATCCCATATGAATCTGCCATAGGATGTATCCAGATCTCCACTCACATAACTTTTTTTGTTCTGAAGGTCAATGATAGAATATTCACTGTTTACCCATTCTTTTGCAAATCCACTTTCCATAAATATCAGCTGATACCCCTTCAGGACAGAAGCCTCCGGATTTGCTCCTCCGCAGGATACTGCACTGATATTCTGACTGATGAAATCCGGCAGAACTTTCAAAGTTGCCGCAATGATCTGCTCAGCATAACCATTTCCACCGGTTGCATTCCATGCAGGGCGGAACTGATCTGGCAGTACAACCAGAACTTTGTCATTCTCATGGCCCCTGTAATCCATATATCCAACTCTCTGGACAATGCTGCTGATATAATCAATAAAAAGTTCCTGTGTAAAACCTGCACGTTCAAAAACAGAAATTTCCGTTTTTTTCTGTGGATTTTTAAACAGGGAATACTCCGGATTTGCTTCGATACGCCCACGGGCACCATTTCTTTTTGACTCTTCAATTCGCGCCTGTACCGATGGATAAGGTTCAAAATTCTGCAGATTGAGTGCATATTCCGGTTCTCGTAAAAAGCGTCCCTTATCTTCCTCTGCCAGAATGTAACTGCTGCTGTATGTAAAATCACGGAACTCGCCGGAACTTCTTTCACCGGACATATTTCCTTCTGCTTTCAGTCTGTATGCACGACTTACTACTGTAAGCTGCTGATTCAGCCTCTTGATCTTCAGAACGCCTCGATATGTTCCGGTGATCTCCGAAGGAACAGGCCGGATATCCTCCAGTGTTCCTACTGCTTCACATTCTCTGGCTACAAGCTTCGCCTGATCTTCTCTGGCAAACATATCTCTGCTGATGGTGACTGTCGTACTGTCTCCCTTTGAACCGGAACGTGAAAAATATCCTTCTGTACATCGGGAATATATATGTTGTCCTATCATGCTGTTTCCTCCTAACGTCTATGAAACCAGGAATGTTTTTTTGGCGGTTCCGGAATCTGCTCATCCCAGTTTTCCGCAAAATTTCTTCCCCATTCATTAACCACCCTCTGTGGTGCATCATAAAATTCTCCTCTGAAGAAAGGAGGTACAAAATTCAGTCTCATCAGAAGATAAAGCAACGGTTCTTCCACACGGATCGGATGGATCAGACGGAAATTATCAAGATTATCTCCGCTTACCTTTACAGCTGCTCCCAGAGCGGATACAGAAATATAATATGGACTGAAAAATGTCTGATCCAGGAAATTTGATAATCCTCTGGAAAGATACTGGATACACGCTCTGGTAGACTGATTCATAGGATTAAAATAAGTATCCTCCAGATTGGAATCCGGAATCATCTGAAATCTCGGTGCGATCACTGGCTGATTCAGCGGAATTCCCAGCTGCTGGTAATTTTTGTACAGAAGATCAGTTTTGGTCAGTGCAACAACACTTGGCCTCTGAATCTGTCCCATATCTCCGGTAACACAATCCAGGATTGATGTTTTCATGCCGGAAATCGCTTCTTCCAGCTGATCGATATCACGGTTCATATACTGTTCCGGAAGCCGATTGTACACACCCTCCAGAGTCTCCGGATCAACCATCATGATAAATCCATCCGACTCCTTAAACTGGGGAACATTGATATTGGAAAGATCCTCATTTCGTTCTCCGTTGAACATCTCGCCTCGCATATCAATCAGACCCAGAATACATTTCTTATTAGACTGTGCAGATCCTGGCATTGCGGTATAATCTGCCTGAAGAAGATACGGAGTTTTTCTGTCCTCCTGTGTTGTCGCCGGAAGTCTGTTCTCTCTTCTTATGTGTGAAGCAAACTGTTCATATTCCCTTCCTGTAACTCCCAGAGTCTCAAAATGAACAAAGCCCTGCGGAAGTCCAAAATTTCCTCCGCTCAACATCATGTGTAAAACTGTAAGATATACTGTTTTTCCTGCGGAGCTGGGTCCCATAAGGCTCACCAGGTACATCGGCATTTTTCCTGCCTGAGGGATCAACTGTGAATGACAATGCGGACAGTAGAACTTTCTCACGATTCCACTTACCTTTTCCTCACCGATCTCCAGATCTTTCACCTCTACAGCCTGCACCAGTTCTGTATTTCTGCACTCATCACTGACTGCATACTCCGGAGAAATGGTTACCGGATACACCTCTTCATTTGTGATCACGCTCTCACTTCGAAGCTGTGCAAGACTTTTGTACTGAATTTCAATATGCTTCTCTTTCAGCACAAATTTATTTGCTCCAGATTTTCTGTCATTAAGCTGAATATCATCAGACTGCCGGATTCCCTCAAAATTATCTGACCTGATCTCATCCTTCGTAAGCTTCACGCATCGTTCTGCTTCTCTGATGGGACGCAGGCACTGTATACATTTTATCGGATAATAACTCATATCTGCCTCCTGCTCCTTTTATTTTTTATGAAAAATCGAAAACAGTGAAAATTTTCCTCCTGTGTCCTGTTTCGAACGTGGTATCTGAATCGCTTCTCCACTCAGTTTTATATTTTTTTCTTTTGTCTGCACCTGTGGCAATCCCGGCAGTTCCGGGAAATAAAGATTTCTGTATTCATTGATTCCCGCGCGGATCTCATTTGGAATTTCAAATCTCAGGATCGTTCCTCCCCAGAAATATTCATAATACAATAGTCCCTCCGGGATTTCTTTGTCACTCTGAAGCAGTAAAGTGTACCCTGCATTTGTACAAACCCAGTTCCATTTCACTGTGGCAATTCCACAGTATACATTTATAAGATACTGTTCCTGTGACGCAAGTGCCATGATCTCTCTTCCGGAAAGTTCTCTTCTGGAGTCTGTCACAAATATAAGAAAACGTGTACTGTTGATACTTTCCATATCCAGATTATCCGACTGAAAAGAGACTTCCATGCAATGATTGATGCACTGCGAATAACTGATCATTACCGGAATACTCACATTCTCTTTATAAATCCACACGAAATATGCATTTTCTTCATTTTCAGATATTGTCCATGAGAAGCGGAACCGGCCATAATCCATCTGTCTTCCTTTTAAGTCTTTTAATGCTATTACCATTACTTTCTCCTTTGTTACTCAGAGTATATGCGGTTCTCTGCAAAACGCCCGGAAATACGGACGATCTCGATACGGTCATCCTGAGGGCAGCCTTTAAAACTGATATCATAAGTGGGCTGATTCCGCAGACAGCGGCACAGGAGATTTTCTTCATTTCCCATCACAAATAATGTCTGATGACTGCTTGCCTGAAATCCTCCGATAAGTCTCACAGGAAATTTCCAGTTCTCTTCCAGTTTTTTAAAAAAATGTGTGGAATCTCCCTGTACAAGATTTGTCAGGCGTACCTTCATATATTCTTCACGGTTTTCAAGACTTCCCGCAACGATCCGGTTACAGATCTCCAGCAGATCATTTCCGGTTCTGTTTTTCTGATCTTTTTCATGATCCTTAAAAAAGCCTGCTATGATCTTCTGATATTTATGAAATATATGGATCACTTCATGGGGATGATTATTATTATATTCTTCCATCCATCGTCTGGCTTCTTCCTGTGCATCTGCCACAAATCCTCCGCCGGTGTTAAAAAGAAGTTCTGTCTGTCCCAGTCTTTTTTCCTGGTTGCTGACAGCCTGCTCCATAGATTGAAAGACATCATCCAGCACTTTCTTTTTCTGGCGGAACCTTTTCATGTTTTCTTTCTCCGGCGCCAGTCCTTCTGCAATGATCTTCCTTGGAGCCTGACGGATCTCTCCTGCAAGCCACTGTTCACAGGACTGTCTCATGTCCGGATAAAACATCCCCTGACGTACATCAATCACCGGACTGTTTTCCAGGATCTTCTGTGATCTTTCTTCCAGAATGCCAAGATGATTTACTGCCCCATTGAGTTCCAGCAGATATTCATCAACAAACGAATCCCACCATTCCTGTACCACCTCTGCTGTAGCCTTAATGGGATGAAGATAATAATCGTTGGCAAACTTTTTCAGCCGTTTTTCCAGTTTCTGCATATCATTGCCAGGAATCACACTGTATATTGGTGATGTACATATTTTTCCATCTGGTCCATGAGGTATTTTTTCCATTCGCTTTTTCCAGGATGCACTTTCAAAATACTCGTACTTCATTTTATCAAATGCTGTAGTCCGCCTTCTGCCGGCACTTTTATAATATTCATGTACTGCCAGTAAGCGATTCAGTGTAAGAGATTTTACCGGTTCACATACAGAAATGGCTCTTGCCGTAAAAAAATATTCTTTTTCATTACTCCTGACCGGAAGAAGAACACCCTGGGTTTTTTCTTTATCTTCACAGTCTGTATCCTGAAATATCATAAGCATGATTATCGTTTTGATCTTCTGTTCCAGATTGATCTTATGTCCGTTCTCATTGACATCAGAAAGTACGCAGCATGGACAGCAGCATTCCAGATAATTTTTGCGGCCGTTTTCCATGATCCGGTCCATTTGGCGGCGCAGCATCTGTACTTTATATTTTGTGAGATCTACATTATAACTTTCCACCATCAGAAACGGATGCCATTCCACAGAAATCTGGCGTTTTCTCATTTCTGTCTGCATCATGATCCAGGAATCCGCCACTCTCTGTTCATCTTCTCTCTGACACAGACAGTCTATAAGAAATACCGGACATATCAGGATTTTGTCAAATCGGACATCCAGATAATCCTGCGATGCCTGATTGATCCTGCCTGCAAAAGCATGAAATGCCTCTTCTCCTGTTGTTCTTTCCCAGTCACTGATGATCTGGACAGTTCTGATATCCGATACGATCTTTTTTATTTCCTCTTTAAAAAGCAGCTCTGCTTTTCTGCAGCTTGTCTCGCTTCCTATCACCCAGATAAACACCAGTGTTTTCAGAGATACAAAGTTCTGGCTGTTAAAAGTTTTCTGTTCTTCTGCATCATTAAGAATACTCTCCAGTTTTTTTTCGATCACTTCTGTATTTTTTTCTGCCTGATACAGACTTTCTTCCATTCAAGTCTCCTCCCACTTATGTTATATTTCAAGGAAATCCGGCCTAAGCCGGATCTCCTTTCTCTTCTCAGATATTATTATTTGGATCTTCTCCGGAAGGATTTCCCCATGATGGCATTCCGGCATCTCCCGGCTGAGAAACCGGCTGGCTTCCTGGCATTCCATTTCCTCCCTGAGGATAGCCCGGCTGACTTCCCGGCATTCCCGGCATTCCGGTTCCTCCTGGATAACCTGGCTGACCTCCCGGCACTCCTGGCATTCCGGTTCCTCCCGGATAGCCTGGCTGGCCTCCCGGCATTCCTGGCATTCCGGTTCCTCCCGGATAGCCTGTCTGGCTTCCCGGCATTCCTGGCATTCCATTTCCTCCCGGATAGCCTGGCTGGCTTCCTGGCATTCCCGGCATTCCGGTTCCTCCTGGATAACCTGGCTGACCTCCCGGCATTCCTGGCATTCCGGTTCCTCCCGGATAGCCTGGCTGGCTTCCCGGCATTCCGGCTCCTGCAGGATAATATACGATCATCTGCTGCATTTTTGTATCAAAAACCTGCTGACCTGGCTGCGGCTGTGCGATCGGCTGATAGGTCATCGGATCCAGATATCTCGGCACTTCCGGCTGATACATAACCTGCTGGCGCATCTTCGTATCAAAAACAAGCTGGCCCGGCTGCGGCTGTGCGATCGGCTGATAGGTCATCGGGTCCAGATATCTCGGCACTTCCGGCTGATACATAACCTGCTGGCGCACCTTCGTATCAAAAACAAGCTGGCCTGGCTGTGGCTGTGCGATCGGCTGATAGGTTGTTGGATCCAGATATCTCGGCGGCTCTGCCTGATGATTTACAGGCTGCTGTTCTTCTGTCCGATGAATATCATGATGATCCCACTCCTGATGGTGGTCACTCAGCTTTGACTGCTCGTCTATTGGAAGCATTCTGGTCATTTCCTCAATGATTCCCTGATAAAAATCCAGTTTATTGATACATTCTGCTTTTTCATCCGGTCCTGCATTATAGAGTTCCTGACGTACCGTTTCTACCTGTTCCTTATATTCCGGAATATACTGCTCCCGGATTTCTTTATAATGTTCCTCTCTCTGTCCCATACTGTCTTTGATACGCGCTCTCAGATTTGTATACTGTGTATCAATTTCTGCACGCATCTTCTTATCCAGAAGTTTACAGAGTTTCCGATACACCTGGTATTCCCGGTAGTCCGGAGCCATTTCCTGTCCAACCATCAGCGTGATCGGCATCGGATCCATGTCTGATCTTTTATATACCACATCCATGATCTCATTTTCATAGATCATATGAGCTACTTTTGCGTATGCATAATATTTCGGATAATAAAGTTCATCTTCCAGCTGCTGGATCTTTTCTGCAAGCTGGCATTCTCGTTCCAGCTGTCTCATTACCTGCGGATATCTCAGGATATTTTCACGGATATTATCTTTTTCTCTTTCCAGCTTATTTCCCTGTACCTGATTGTTTTCGGAATTTCCGATGCTGCGCAGATACGTACCAAATGGTTTCAGAACCAGCTCTTCTCCGGAATCCCATACTGCCATCTTGATCTTTGTCAGCTGCTCGATCTTCTTAAGAATTGTCGGCGCATTTAAATTGGCCTTGCTTACAGATGCGGCAACTTTTTCATTGGCTTTTTTGAGGACAATATTTCCATTATGTTCTGTGATCAGGTCCAGCTTTACTGCTTCATCAAAAAGTTCTCTGTATTTTTTATTATTTTTTCTGGTCCGTTCACAGGTATAAATTCCATGCCAGGAAGGTTCTACATACGGAGACGGCAGATAATCACGCCACTCTCTGATCAGATGTTTACCCATTCCTGCTTTACCAAGCATCTGTTCCTCATATGCCTCTTCCATCTTTTCAAGGAAATCATTGGAATACAGTGGAAATCCGCTGGCAACCTTGACAATATAAAATCTGCTTCTCTCATCACTCTGCTTGATAATGACTTTTGTACTTAAATTTTTTGCTCTAATATGTGCCACTGCGGTCTGATAGATTACCGGGCAGTCACTTGGAATGGACAGAATGGAAAATTCATCTGTCTTTCCATCAAACTGTGCACTTTTTTTATACATGGCATAGGACTTGTCAAGAAGATGATCGATGCAGTCACCGATATATTGGTTCAGGCTCTGTCCTGATTTCAGTTTCGTAGACATAATATTTTCCATGTTGATCGTAAGAAGTTTGCTGAAATGCTCAGAAATAAATCCGGAAATAAATCCTGGAACATCTACAGTTCCTGCAATGTTCTCATCAACGTTGTCAATATCTCTGCCGATCCACTTGTGGATATTTTCTGCCAGACTTCCAAGGAAAGAATTTTCTGCCGCAAGAACCGCCGCATTGAATTCCATCTGCTTCGTATGTTCAAACTGCAATGGGCGGATCAGAACATCCGTATCTTCCTGCACAACAGCTTCCTGTGCCTTGATGATCTCCACATTGTCATGGAATATCTTTGGAAGCTCAAACAGTGTATCTGTCAGAGGTTTCAGAATATTATCATAGTATAATTTCAACCGTCCCTGAAGAATCTCAATAACTTTTACGATCTCTTCATTTAAAAATGCAGATTCTTCATTTCTGTACCATCTTTCAACAGAATCCAGATAATCTTTTGCAGCCTGTTTTTTCTTTCCAAATCCCGCATTCGTTCCCATGACATACATCTGCTGCATTTCTTCCTTCATTCTCTGGGACTGGCCTGCACACTGGCCTTTCAGTTCATTGCAGTAATTCTTAAATCCTTCCAGCATATGATAGAGAGAATAACTTTCCTCTGATTTCACAAAGTATCTCAGATATACAGGACCTGTTTTCTTATTCTGAAGATTTGATTTAATGTAATTTTTCAGTTTTCCTTCCAGATAGCTTGGAAGATTTCCGGATTGTTTTACTACCGCACGCTGAAAATCCGCAAGCCAGTTATAAGCGGCATTATACGGTGTGTTATTTGGCCAGATATCCTTATAGTCAAACTGCTGCAGTGCCGGTCTCGGAATAACCTCTCTGTACAGCAGACTTCGGATATTATCTTCTGTCATTTCCAGATCACGATATACTGTGACATTAAATTCTTCCTGCGTTGGACGATTTCTGAACATTCCCTGATCCAGACGTTCAAATACACGTGCAGCAACCAACGTTGAAATCTCTGTATAAGGAATTTCAATCTTTGCGGCACCAACGGACAGGTATTTATAGCATGCCGGATACGGAGCCCTTGTCTCCAGTGCGGTCATATATCCCTGAATGTTATTGTACATCTGTGTCATTGCGGTATTACCACCATCACCGCCACCGGCTTCTCCCGCAACGTAAGCAAAAATATTCTCCGCAACAGAACGCAGGATCTTTTTGTAACTGAACTGGTGACCGTGGATATCTGAAGCATCCAGAAGATGGCAGAAATCAAATGGTGCTGCAAATTCATTTAATTCATAGCCAGGAAATTTCTGATGGTAACGTTCCATATGCTCACTGGAGTTCATCCAGTAATCCAGTTCTTTCAGGCAGGCAAAACCGTTTGCACGCAGAGATGTATCTGCACCACCATTTAACTCATTGACATCTGTCATGATCAGATAGCCCAGGATATTTACATTTGGTATGGATTCTTTAGCCACTTTTCTTAAAATATAGGCCATATCCAGAAATGTACCTGCACCGGTACCACCGGAAATACCGCTGAATAAGATGATTCGGATATCATTGATCTGTGTATTGCTGATAAGACTGCTGATCTTGCCCTTAATATCTGCAACTACTTTTAAGATGTTATTTGCCAGAAGCATACGTCCGATCTGGCGGATTCCACCTGCACCATCCGCACCTGCAATAGCATTTACATCTTTATCAAACCACTGCCAGTATTCTACACCATTGTCTTTCTGTTTCAGGACATTCTCGATAACCTTGTCTACCGCATCCACAGAAATATCACAGAACTCTGTTCCACGTCTGTCAAAATGTGCGGTACCATATGCAAGATTTTTGGTTTTCTTATCGGTATCAATTTCCAGAAATCCAATATTTTTCGGTGTGTCCGCAACAGGTGTGCTACTTTCATCAGTAGGAAGGATCATTCTATTGGTGATCTGATCCTTAATGCGGATCAGTGCATCCGCACCACTTCCTCCAAGTCCTACAAACAGCACTGCCTGTTTTTCCTCAGGCGCAACTCGTGCGCCTGCGTAATAAATACCGCCATTCTGGCCAAGGCTCAGTGCCTGCTCCAGTAAGCTGATCGTTCTTTTTTCTTTTGCCATAACATGTCCTCCGTTTAAGGATTATTTTATACCGTTTATAAAAAATAACTGCGATCAGAAAAAGTCATCTCCGCTTCCGTCACTTCCGGAACCGCCAAAGTTAAATCCGCCGTTTCCTCCCGGCTGGGTATTTCCCTGGCTGTCGCCACCAAAACTGCCACTTCCGAAGTCGTTTCCTCCCTGGTTGTTTCCGCCTCCGAAACCGTTTCCTTCCTGGCCGTTTCCTCCGCCGAAGTCATTTCCGCTTCCGAAACCATTTCCACTTCCGAAGTTGTTTCCTCCCTGGCTGTTTCCTCCGCCGAAGTCATTTCCGTTTCCGAAGCCGTTTCCACTTCCGAAGCCATTTCCTCCCTGGCTGTTTCCTCCGCCGAAGTCATTTCCGTTTCCGAAGCCGTTTCCACTTCCGAAGCCATTTCCTCCCTGGCTGTTTCCTCCGCCGAAGTCATTTCCGTTTCCGAAGCCGTTTCCACTTCCGAAGCCATTTCCTCCCTGGCTGTTTCCTCCGCCGAAGTCATTTCCTCCTCCGAAACCGTTTCCGCTTCCGAAGCCATTTCCTCCCTGGCTGTTTCCTCCGCCAAAGCCATTTCCGCCTCCGAAACCGTTTCCGTCTCCGAAACCATTTCCACTTCCGAAACCGTTTCCTCCACCGAAACCATTTCCTCTCTGGCCACCATATGGACTGCCAGTATGGCTGATATCAAAATCACTTTCTCCAGATCCATAAATAGATCCGGACATTTTCTGTTCTTTTCCGACGATCAATGTCAGCACACTTCCACCCTGCTCAGATGGGCTGACATACTGAATGGAAATTCTGTCGCCTTTTCTGACAGATTTTTTTACACCCTTTTCAGTGTCGATCTTCTGATTATCAATCTGGATCATGCCTGTTGTCTTTGGAAGCACACAGACTTCAATTCCATCTTTTAATGCTTTCAGCTTGATATTCTGTACCAGAGCCTGAAGGCCTGTACGCATAAACACTTCATTATATGTATTTCTTGCTACCTGATCCTCATTGATCACAGTCCCCAACAGCACTTCGGATTTTTTGCCCGGCAAAGTCATAGATACGCTGCCTGGTGTCAGGCTCTGAAGAGCAGGCGGCAATGTGAGCTGCATAGTGAGCAGATCACGGAATTTCGGTTTCATTGCACGGAGAATGAAGAAAATTGCAGCGATCACTGCAAGGATCAATACCAGTACTCCGATAACGATCGTCCATACGGATTTTACGTTTACCCGCATTGTAAATCGTGCGCTCTGTCCATATTCATCCGCAATACGGAGATTTACATCCTGACTACCATTTTTTAACGGAACGATCTGGAATGTTTTGGTATCTGGATTAAAGGAAACCTTCGCATTTATTTCACTGTCTTCTTCAATATCACAGTTAATCTTGGATGTTGCGTCGTATGTAGTGATCTCGTCCAGAGGAATTTCCTTGGTCTTTCCGAATGGTTTTCCCAACAGTGATACTTTTTTCACATCTCCGCTTTTTACAGATAACGGAGTACTTTTTATGATCATCTTGTATGGGGTTGTTTCTTTTGAGAAACTTTCATTTCTTCCATTAAGAACTACTTTTACTGTATAATCACCCGGCTTCTCTGCCTTCATGGTGTATTTGAACCTGTAGCTGTCTGTATCCATAGGGATCTGCTGTTCTTTTCCACTGGCATCTGTGATAATACAGGTAGCAGTTGCACCATACAGAAGATCATCATCTGAAATTATCTGATCTCCGCATTTCAGAAGTGCTGTCATATTGATATCATCACCTGTTTTCGGTGAAGATTTATCCACATCCAGAGTAAGGTTCATATCAAATGTGGTCAGCAGATTGATCTTGATCGAATCCTTTGCGTCGCCTGCCACACTTACAGTCCATTCACCTTTCTGCGGATTCTTAACCTTAATGGTCATATAACGTTTATCAGAAGATACCGTGATATTGTGTTCTTCATCCTGAGGTACTTCTTTTCCGGAAGGATCGATGATCTTCGGATCTGACACACCTTTTTCTGTAAGAATTACAATATTAGCCGCGTAAACGCTTGCATTGTCAACAGTAAAGTTTGTTGTATATCTTCCTGTTTTGGAATCATACTGGGAAGGAAGTTCCGCACTGCCGCCCTTTGTGTGGTCATTATAAATGTCTTCAATAATACCATTCAGCTGATCTGAAGATTTTGTTTCATAGAATTTACCGCCTGTCTTCTCGGCAATATCGTTCATTGTAGCGGAATCCAGAGAACCATCATAATTCAGTCCGATGGTATATACCGGAAGGTTCAGAGATACTGCCTCTTTGAGAGTCTTGCTCAGTTCTTTCTGGGATTCTTCTACTGTACGTGGTCCTTTTGGAAGATCTGTTCTTCCGTCGCTGAGCAGAACGACCATCGGATTTCGTCCGGAATTAAAAGCCTTTCCCTCTTTCAGAAGTTTTACGGCTTCTGTAAGTCCCAGTGCGATATCGGTATCATTATTGATATCATATTTGATCGCTTCCATGCCTTTTTTGAGTGTATCTTTTCCGGTGCTCAGATCGGTAAGTCCCACACTGTCAAGAATAACATGGGAATAATATACATAACCGGCTCTTGTGCCCTCTGCACTGAATGCACACAGTTCTGTAAAGAGCTTTCCGGCAGTCGGTGCCATGTATTCCGGGTCTGCCCGCTCCATGGAACCACTTCCGTCGATGACATAAATGACATCCAGATTCAGATTGTCTTCTGTCGACGGTGTTGCTTCTTCTGCTTTTACCGGTATTCCTGTCACACAGGTAACAACCAACAGCAAAAGCATTACTAAAAAACGCGCTGTCTTTTTCATGTTTTCCCTCCATTTTCCCTTTTATCTGTGCCTATTTTTCTTTAAAATTATCACTATTGCACAAATAAACAGCATATTTTTGAATACTGATATAATATATATACTTAATTATACTTCATCCTCAATTGCCACGCAATGTTACAGTGCTATTATTTTCGACTATTTATGCCTTATTTCGAACAAATTATGCCTTTTACTTTTTTAATGCACTATAAAAAAGCAGACGAAATTTTTTTTATAAAAAACTGCCACTTTTAACTAAAGTGACAGCTTTTTTTGCAACAATAATATTCTATTCCATCTCTCTTACGATCTTTCTGACCGGAAGAACAAAGGTCGGAGATACGGACAGTTCATCCAGCCCCATCTCCACGAATCTTTCAGTAAGTGTGGTGTCTGCGCCAAGCTCACCGCAGATTCCTGCCCAGATACCTTCTTTATGTGCATTGTCCACAACCATCTGGATCATACGGAGGACAGCCTCATGATGAGAATCATAAATGTTGTCCAGTTTTGCGTTCTGACGGTCGATTGCCAGAGTGTACTGAGTCAGGTCGTTAGTTCCGATACTGAAGAAATCAACTTCTTTTGCAAGAAGGTCACTGATCATAACAGCAGCCGGTGTCTCGATCATGATACCCTGCTCCACATCATCACGGAACGGGATACCCTGCTCCGTAAGCTCTGCTTTCACTTCTGCTACGATCGCTTTGATCTGTTTTACTTCTGTTACGGAGATGATCATCGGATACATGATGGAAATATTTCCGAACATGCTTGCACGGAAAAGTGCACGCAGCTGTGTCTTGAATACTTCCGGACGGTCCAGGCAGATACGGATCGCACGATATCCCATAGCCGGGTTCTCCTCATGTGCCATATTGAAATAATCGATCTGCTTGTCTGCTCCGATATCAAGGGTACGGATGATGACTTTCTTACCGGCCATGTTCTGTGCTACTGTCTTATAAACCTGGAACTGCTCTTCCTCTGTCGGATAATCTTCTTTCTCCAGATATACAAATTCGCTTCGGAAAAGTCCGATACCTTCCGCATCATTGGCAAGTACGTTGGCAACATCGCCGGTACTTCCGATGTTTGCATAAAGATGAAGCTTACGGCCGCTCTTGGTAACAGTCTCTTTTCCTTTCAGTTCTTTGAGCATTGCACGCTGTGCAAGTTCATCTGCACGCAGGTCTTCGTATTTCTTAAGGGTTTCCGCATCCGGATCAACGATCAGATTTCCGCTCTTTCCGTCTACAACTGCCATTTTTCCGTCCATGGACTCGTCGTATTCGATATTGATCAGTGCCGGAATGTTCATAGTTCTTGCAAGAATGGCGGTATGTGAGTTGGAAGAACCTTTTCTTGTAACAAATGCAAGTACTTTGCTCTTATCCATCTGTACGGTCTCACTTGGTGCAAGATCCTCAGCAACTACGATCACCGGTTCAGATGCCTCAAGTTCTCCATCTCCATGGCCGGAAAGTACACGTACCAGACGGTCAGAAATATCCTTCACATCAGCCGCTCTTGCTTTCATATAATCATCGTCCATCTGTGCGAACATTGATGAGAAGTTGTCGCCAGTTGTTGCAACCGCATATTCTGCGTTTACAGACTCTGTGCGGATAATGTTGTGGATGGAATCAAGATAGTCATCATCATCAAGCATCATCTGATGAACTTCAAAGATTGCCGCTCCGGACTCTCCAACCTCCTGAAGAGCCTTGTCATAAAGCTTCTGAAGCTGTGCCACAGCCTGCTCCTTGGCTGCCTCCACACGCTTTACCTCTTCTTCCGGATCCTCCACGTGAACACGTTTTACACTGGTGTCAACCTTCTGGAGGATTGAGATCTTGCCGATTGCAATACCGGAAAATACAGATTTACCTTCCAAAACCTTCATGAAATTATCTCCTTCTGTTTTAATATTTGCCCACTTATGGTGTATTATATCACACTATCCAAAGATTCTGCCATGATTTTTTTATGATCTGGAAAAAACCTGTAAAAATTCCATTTATGCTTTCTTTTTTTTGCCATATATACAGCAAAAGTGACAAAATAAACGCTGCCATTCCGCGAAAAACACATTGTACCTGTTCTGCCTGGATGGGTGTCTTCGGAAGTACCAGATACCACTGGAAATTTTTTTTAACTTCTTTTCATTTTTTCGTCCAGAAGCCAAAATCTAACCACTGATCCAGAATCCAGTCTTTTTATGCCTGTACAGCTCAGATCCCGAATAAAAACGGTTCTCTGGGTCTTGTTATCCTCCACCCTCTGGATACACTGGAACATCAGATATTTTCTCAAAGAGCAGCTTTTGGGCTGGGGCTTTCCATTGCAAATGAAATCATTTCTCTCCAGAAGGGAAAGATCACTGTCTCAGAGACTCCCGGGGGCGGCGCCACATTTACAGTAATCCTTCCAGAACAGTCACTTTCTTGAATCCATAAAATATTGAGGCATAAAAATACCGGCCTCCAATTGTCAGATCTTCAGATCTGACTTTTGGAAGCCGGTACATTGCTGTAAAAATGTATGCGTTTTTTTATTTGTATTTACTCACTTCGAAGTGCATCGATAGGATTCAGGTTGGCTGCTTTCACAGATGGAAGAAGTCCGAAGATCAGGCCGATCAGCATGGAAAATACTACAGAACCAATAATGGCTGGTATGCTGATGGCCGTTGGTGCCCCGGACACCTGCGCCACTACTTTTGACAGGATGATACCAAGTACCACTCCTATGATTCCTCCGATACTGGTCAGCACCGAAGCCTCCGTCAGAAACTGCCCGAGAATAATATTTTTTCTTGCTCCAATGGCCTTTTTCAGACCAATCTCACTGGTACGCTCTGTGACAGATACCAGCATGATATTCATAACACCGATACCACCGACAAGAAGGGAGATACTTGCGATCCAGATCAGCTGCTGATTTGTGCTTTCACTGAGTTTCTGCAGATTTTTGACCTTCTCCATGATATCTTCTGCTTTATATTTGAAATTGGATTTATTCTTCTCATTCTGGATTCCTGTATTCAGGACATCTTCTGCCGCTTTTCCCACTGAACTCATATTATCTGTACTGTCCGCACGGACTGTCACATTCTGAGGCTGATCAAACTTAAATGCCACAGGCCAGGTTGTATCCGGGATCATCACACTTCCCATAATAGTCTGAGAATATTCCTCATACTCGGACAATGTATTGATCTTAGGCATATTATCTTCGCTCTGAGTGATCACGCCTACGATGATATAAGGTTCTGCTCCGATCTCGATGGTCTTTCCTACCGGATTTTCACTTCCAAAAATATTCTGCGCAGCATTGGAGTCCACCAGTGCAACCTTTCGATAGCTGTCATAATCCTTCTGCACAAAACCACGTCCGGACTGGACCAAATATCCCATCGTTTTCAGATAACTGTTATCAATACCATATACTGTTCCGCCCTGAAAACTTGTATTCTTATAATAAACACTTGCGGACTGACTGCTGTAGTAAAATGTAGAACTGATCACATGGTCCAGATCTCCAATGGCTGTTTTCTGCGAATCGGAAATGACGGGCGGTGTGGCAGAACTTCCATAGGAGCCATAGTCCATGTCATAAGTGCTGTCTCCGTCATAGAGCAGCACCTGCACAGTATTGTTTCCGGAACCGATCAGGTCTTCCTTTATCTGTTCACTGGTGCCCTTAATCGTAGATACAATTGCAATAATAGATGCAATACCAATAATAATACCAAGCATGGTCAGAAAGGATCTCATCTTATGTGACCATATTCCCTGAAATGCCAGGCGTATATTTTCAAGCATGAAATTTCTCCTTCCTGTTATTCATTATACATATCATCCAATGTTACTTCTTTTGTCTTGGCACCTTCCTGTACCGTATTTCCGTAAGGAAACGCAAGAAGATCATCCGACTTCAGACCTGAAGTTACAATGGCATAGTATCCGCTGTTTACGATACTGTCCACAGTAACCTGCTGTTTTTTCAGAGTTCCTTTTACATCTTTATAAACATAACTGGTTCCATTTTCTGTGCGGATAAAGGCCTTCATCACAACCAGGCTGCCTTTGGACAGTTTATTTGATTTCAGAGATATTGTCACATAATCCTGATCTGTAAACTGAAGCGACTGATCAGTGATCTCTGCATTAAAGGTATAGTAAGATACATTGGGATTGGAATCTCCTCCATAATAAAAATTATTGGAAGAATCCACCGGATAGTCTGAAACATTTAATACCTTTGCCTCAAAACTGCCGGAATCATAACTGGTACACTGGAGAAGAGTCCCCTCTTTCATCTGATCCCGCATCAGCTCACTGACTGTTCCGGTAACATAGAAACCATCTTTGCTCTTTACCTTCAAAAAAGCATCTCCATTATAGGAACCGGTTGCTTCATCTCCAATATAGGCAACGGTTCCATCCAGCTTGCTTGTCACAAGTTTATTTTTTACTTTATTTTCCAGTTTGGTGATATTCAGATTACTCTCTTCAATATCCAGTTTCAGGCTTGAAACCTTATTTTTCTGGATCTTGATGGCATCTTCTCTGGTCATGGTCGTACTGTCCGTACTGTCATCTCCGTCACCACTGTCATCCGGAATTTCATCGTCATCACCAGTATCATCGTACTTCATTGCATCATCCAAAGTCAATTCTGTCTCTGCATACATATAAACAGGATTTTCCAGAAGACTTCCATCGATCAGATAATATCCTGTACAGGAAAGTTTTCTGTCTTCAAAATCCGCAATGGTATCATTCTCATGAAATTCCAGCTGAAACCAGCTGCCACCTTTCTGAACTACTTTTGTTCCGTCTTCACTGTATCCTGCCATCCGGTTAAAAAATGAACCCATGACAGTAACCTTGCCTTTTGCACTGCTCACCAGAAAAACATACGGATCATCTTCTGTTCCGGTTCCTGTAAATGGCTGAGATGTATAATCCAGTTTCTGATAAAACTGCGGTTCTCCATCTGTGATTCCCGGAATTTCTTCTTCTGTTGCATTCGGATCAGGAAGTTCATTCGGCCCCAGTGTCGGTGTCGGCGTAGGTGATACGGAAGGTGTACTGTCATCTCCTGCATTCAGATCCGGCGTTTCACCATCTGTAATATCATCTACCGCAGGATCCTGATAAGACGGATCCATGATAAGACCATCATCAGAAGAATCCTCATCTTCATCCAGCTGCTCACCGTCTGAAGTTTCCCCTGCTGCTGCCTCTTCCCCATCAATGACATCTGCTTCCTGAGACTCTTCTGATGCGGAAGCTGTATCTGTAAACGCACTGAGAAGCAACGGCTGAGATGCCGACGCAAGATAACTTCCATCTACTGCAGTTCCCAGAGAACCGGTTGTGGACTGCATCTCATCATCACCGCTTCCATCAGAAGGAATATCCGTGCTTGTCATATTACTGTCACCGGTATTTCCATCTGTAGAATTCAGCTCTGTATCATCTGTGCTGTCCGTACTGTCCTCAATAGGTCCTCCGTTCTGAAGACTTGTCAGACGGTTCTGGGCTTTTGTAAGATCCTGTTCCTGTTTCTGCAGTTTCAGCTTTGCAATATTCAGTTCCATCTCTACAAGCGTCATATCAAAGGAGATCAGATTGTCTCCTTTTTTTACATCATCACCCTGAGAAACGTAAATCTTCTCAATGATCATATCTTTATCCATATTTACATTCTGCGCAACATTTGTGGTGATGGTTCCATCCAGCGTTGTTTCCGAATACCAGTCTGTCATAAGGTTGCTGACACTTGTTACCGGTACTTCTGTCACCTTGGATTCTTTTACATGCATAAGACCTGTATAAATACCAGCTGATGCCAGTGCTGCGATCAATACACCGACAATTATTCTCTTCACCACTTTCATGTTATCACCTCTTTTCCTGCAGCTCACCATCACGGATCATAACAACTCTCTTGGCGTGTGCCGCAATTTCCGGATCATGCGTGATCATCAGTACAGATACTCCCTCATCATTCAGCTTCTGAAAAAGTTCCATGACCTGTGCTCCGGATTTTGTATCCAATGCTCCCGTAGGTTCGTCTGCAAGCAAAAGTTTGGGATTGTTTACAATCGCCCTTGCAATGGCAACTCGCTGCATCTGACCACCGGAAAGCTGATTCGGCTTAAAATTAACCCTGTCAACAAGTCCTACACGCTCCAGCGCTTTCAAAGCACGTTCCCTGCGTTCTTTCTTTGGGACTTTTGCATAATTCAGAGGCAGCTCAACATTTGTCAGCGCACTCTGTCTTGGAAGCAAGTGAAAACTCTGGAACACAAAGCCTATGGTTTTCAAACGAAGATCTGACATTTCATTCTCCGTGCACTTTGCAATATCCTCTCCATTCAGGAGAAAAGTTCCTTTCGTAGGTTTATCCAGACAGCCGATAATATTCATCAGTGTGGTTTTTCCAGAACCGGATGGTCCCATGATTGCTACATATTCACCCTCTTCCATCGAAAAATTCACATCTTTCAATACTGGAACTGTCATTTTCCCCTGCTGGTAATCTTTATATATTCCCTTTAAATCCAAAATCATTCCGTCGGTGCTCCTTCCATTGGAACGAGGTCATCTTCCGGAGAAAGCCCTTCCGTTGTGCTCATATCTCCATCCAGACCGCTGTCTTCGACCATATCAGGTTCTGATCCATCGCTTTCCATATCGCTGTAATCTTCATCAGAAACATCCTGGGAATCTTCATCAGAAGTATCCCACATAGCCGCAGTTGTCTGATCAGCGGTTCCCTCTACAACAGACATTCCCTCTTTAAGTTCCTCTGTCGGGAATGCGATCCTGTCTTTCTCTGTAAGCCCGTCCGCAATCTCGTATTCCGCTAGATTTTCATCATACTGTCCAAGTACAACATCTCTCTTTTCCAGTTTGTTCCCACTGCCTGCAACCCATACATAAGGGCTATCTGTATCCGCATCCACAATAAAGTAATCATTCAGCCAGATACCTGCTTTATTATCATCCTGTCCCTCATCCGGTTCAATATAAACATGCTGTCCAAGCATCAGACCATCCGAAGAATCCAGATTCACATAAAACGGATATGTACTGGAGGAAGTCTGATCATCACCAGTACTGGACATTCCAAACATTGCAGCATCTGAGCTGCTGTTAGTAGCCGAATTATCCATATCAACGGACCCCATTGTCCCTTTCCAGGTTTTTGATGCGTCTACCCTGGAGCGGATGATCACTGGCGTTCCCTCTATGATCGAATCCCGGTTTACTTCATTTACCGTTCCCTTTACACGGTAAGCCCCTGTACTCAGGATCGTAATAAATGCATTGCTGGAACTATCTCCAGAGCCTGAGTCCGATGAATCCGCAGTTCCTTCCGTCAAAGTATCATCTACCCCATCAGAACTGTCGCCCCCCATCTTGGAAGTATCGATCTTCTGGACTACACCATCAATTTCACTTCGCACCTCAGTATTCTGCGTTGCCTGGGAAAGCTTTTCGATTTCTGCCTGTTTACTCTTCTGATCATACTCATTCTTCTTGAGATTCATTTTCTGAGTTTCGATCTCTATTGTATAAGAAAGCTGGTTATCAGCTGTAGCTTTCTTTTTCTCAGCTTCCAGAGTCGTAATCTGATCCGAAATGCTTAAAGCTTCGTTTTTCAGCCGGTCCAGTGCCAGCTGTGCTTCCTGCAGACTCTGCTGGATACTTCCCAGATCATATTGAAAAAGGAGCTGACCCTTTTTCACTTCTTCACCGGTCTTTACCTGTACTTCTTTTACTTTTCGCCCGCTCTCGATCTTTACCTGCACAGTTTCCTGCGGTTCCACCACGCCTGCATAACGATTCTCCACACCGGAATCCATTTCTGAAAGCTTGCTTATCTTCGTTACATATACGGTATCACTGCCGCTTACAGTCCCCATATGATGACTGTAGTAATACCAGCCACCTGCTCCAATACCGGCTGCCAGTATAATAATTCCCAGGGCAATTAAAATACGTTTTTTCATATATTTCCTCTTTTCTCAGCATTATGCCGAAACTACAAGTTGCTTCAAACATCATAGCAGATTAAAGAGAAAAAGAAAAGTCTTTGAGGAAAACGATGCAAATTTCACAAATTTTTCACCATTTTTTTTATAAAAATAGTATAGTTTTATGCGATTTTTGACTTTTGAGGCGATATCTGATAAAATAAGATGTAAATTTTTTTGAAAGGAAAGAACGATATGAAGACAGTGAAATATCTGCTGGCTTTCTTCTTTGTTTTTCTGGCAGTCTCCATAACCGGCTGTTCCCACCTGGCAAAAACATCTGCGGAGAAAGCGATCAAAAAGGATCTGGATCTTCTTAAAAATCTGGATTCCGAAACGACCATGAAATACATATCGTATCAGGAACTGTTTCCAGATTCTGATGATAATACGGAACTTTCTGATGATATAAAAGAAGTCTTTTCCCTCTTCTTCCAGAATTTTGATTACAAAATACTGGATATATCCATTGACCAGGATCAGGAAACTGCTTCTGCACACCTGCGGCTTACCACTCTGGATTCCCAGGCGCTTGCGAAAGATTTCATTACCCAGAGCCTTAAAGATGAAATCTTAAAAGCCGCTTCCAGTGAAAAAAGCACAGATAATGATGGGAATTCTCTGGAGCAGCGTTATCTGCATCTCCACAAACTCCTGAAAAAAGGTTCCTATAAAACCATAGACCGAAATGCTTCCATTCAGCTGATCAATCATGGTTCCTCTTCCGAACCGGACTGGGATATCACACACAGTTCTTCTCTGGAAAATGACCTGGTTGGAGGTCTGATCACCTATTTATCCGATCCGGATCTTGTCCCAGCTGATGAAACCCTGGCAATTTATCTGAAAACCCTGCAGGAAATGGATGTTCAGCAGATGTCCAATTACCTTGGTCTGGACTCCATCCTGAACACTTCAGACCCAGCAAAAAATGCCATTGCATCCGCACTTATGGAACAGTTTCACTCCTGTTTTAACTATAAAATAACAGACAGTTCCATCTCGGGCTATCTTGCTCAGGTCAGTGCACAGCTGACTACTTTTGACAGTGATTCGATTCTCTCTCAATATGAAAAAGAACTAAATACCTATCTTGGTTCCGCTGATGCAGTGATTGACGGCTCTCAGAAAAGATATGACAAATCTCACGAACTTCTTCTTGACAGTATCAAGAACAACGAATCAACCATAACTGCCAACGCTGTTTTTCACCTGATAAATGACGGCGCTTCCTGGAAACTCGAAGATGCCGGAACCGAACTTGGCAATGCTATTTTTGGAACACTTACCGCATCTCCTGTCCCTGAAGATATGACAGAGGATATTTCTGACGATCAGGGCACCGGAAACGAAGAGGTCTCTGATGAAGACAATAATTCCGGTGACAATGAAACGGAAACAGAAGAAGTCGATGATAATGTCGATGATTCCGACAGTGACGAATAAAATTAATCCGGCAGATGTTCGCAACTATACAGGGGACTTCGCTGATCCAGTAAAAAACTCCCATTTGAATTTCCTGGTCATACAGACTGAAACGGAAAACAAATGAGAGTTTTTTTATACTCCGGATATGATTTTTATAAAAAGCAGTGCAAGTACTATAAGAATAATAGGCCGGATGATCCGGCTTCCGTTTTTCATAACCATGCCTGCCCCTGTATAATGTCCTGCAATAGAAAATACAGATGCTGCAATTCCAAGCATGATCACGATCTTTCCGCTGAGCAGAAATACCACAAGAGCCGCTACATTGGAAGAAAGGTTGGTAACCTTCATGGTACCGGACGCTTTTGCCACACTCATTTTTCCAAGTCCTGTATACAGAAGCAGGAGAAAGGTTCCTGTCCCGGGGCCATAAAAACCATCATAGCAGCCCACAGCAAGAGAACACAGGGCACAGATCAGAATCTGTTTCTTTCTGGCGATCTCTCCGCCTTTTTCATCCATATTCTTCTTACGCAATACATAAAAAGCAACTACCGGAAGTACCGGGATCAGCATATAACGCAAGATTTTATCACTGGCAACAAGTGCTACATGTGCTCCCATTGTTGATCCCAGAAGCGCCATCGGGATACACGGGAGTACCAGAATCCAGTCTACAAATTTATTCTTACACAGACGTACCGTAGAGATCAGAGTTCCCGTTGCTGATGACAGTTTGTTAGTAGCAACGGCATTATGTATGGGAACTCCGGCCAAAAGATAAGCAGGCAGGGAGATCAAGCCTCCCCCGCCTGCTACAGCATCTACAAATCCGGCAAGAAATACAAGTGGACAAACGATCAGAAATGTATAGATTGTCGGCTGCATGATTTTTATTCTTCCTCTTCTTCCTTCGCAGGCTCAAGATCAAGTCCCAGCTCGTGAAGCTGTGCCTCACTTACCTGACTTGGTGACTGAGTCATCAGACAGGAAGCATCCTTAACCTTCGGGAATGCGATAACATCACGGATGGTATCTGCTTTTGCCATAAGCATAACAAGTCTGTCAAGACCGTATGCCAGTCCTGCGTGAGGCGGAACTCCGTATTTGAAGGCATCCAGAAGGAAGCCGAACTGCTCATGTGCAGCTTCTTTTGTGAAGCCAAGTGCCTCAAACATTCTCTCCTGAATATCATCCTGATGGATACGTACACTACCGCCACCGATCTCATTTCCGTTAAGAACGATGTCGTATGCTTTTGCACGGACCTTTCCCGGATCTGTGTCAAGAAGCGGCAGATCCTCTTCCATAAGCATAGTGAACGGATGGTGCATCGCTGTGAAACGGTTCTCCTCCTCGCTCCACTCAAGAAGCGGGAACTCTGTTACCCATACAAAACGGTACTCGTTCTTGTCAAGAAGATCCATCTGTTTTGCAAGCTCAAGACGAAGGGCACCAAGTACATCGTATACCAGTTTTGTCTTGTCTGCTGCGAAAAGGAGCAGGTCTCCCGGCTTACCGTCCATGGCTTTTACAAGGGCATCCATTTCCTCATCCTTCATATATTTGGCAAAGGACGATTTTCTGGTTCCGTCCTCTGCGATGGCAATGTATGCAAGACCCTTTGCACCATAACCTTTTACGAACTCAACAAGTTTGTCAATCTTCTTTCTCGGCATTGCACCCTGGCCTTCTGCGTTGATACCACGAACGCTTCCGCCGTTCTCAAGAGCACCTGTGAATACACCGAAACCGCAGTCTTTTACGATATCGCTGACATCATGAAGCTCCATGCCGAAACGCATATCCGGCTTATCAGAACCGAAACGGTCCATAGCTTCCTGCCAGGTAATTCTCTGGATCGGAAGTTTTACATCGATGTCCAGAACTTCTTTGAACAGGAATGCAAGATATCTCTCATTAACATCGATAACATCGTCTACGTCTACGAAAGAAAGCTCCATATCGATCTGTGTGAACTCCGGCTGACGGTCAGCACGAAGGTCCTCATCACGGAAACATCTTGCGATCTGGATATAACGGTCAAATCCGGAGCACATCAGAAGCTGTTTGTACAGCTGCGGAGACTGTGGAAGTCCGTAGAAGCTTCCCGGATGAACACGGGATGGTACCAGGTAGTCTCTGGCTCCCTCAGGAGTACTCTTTCCAAGCATCGGTGTCTCGATCTCAAGAAATCCCTCGTTTGTGAAGAACTGTCTTGTAAGCTGAGCAACCTTGCTCTTCATCATGATGTTTCTCTGAAGATCCGGTCTTCTTAAGTCAAGATAACGGTATTTCAGACGGATCTCATCTTTTGTCTTGCTATTCTCCTCGATCGGGAATGGCGGTACATCTGCCTCAGCAAGAACACGGAGGGATTTTACGCGAAGCTCGATCTCGCCTGTTGCAAGATTCTCGTTTACAGCTCCTCCACGTTTTTCTACAGTACCGGTTACGGCAATGACAAACTCGCTACGGAGCTTGCCAGCTTTTGTAAAGCCTTCCTCGTCAATGCTGCCATTCTCAAAAATCAGCTGCATGATTCCGGAACGATCACGAAGGTCTACAAATACAAGACCTCCTTTATTTCTGGCTTTTGCCACCCATCCCATTAATGTTACTTCTTTTCCGACCATCTCTGTGGTCACTTCTGCACATCGGCAGGTTCTGTGCAGTCCCTGCATGCTTTCAGCCATCTCTTTATCCTCCTCAGACTACTCTGATCGCAGTCTTTTTATTCTGATATCTTTGTTCATCAACAGATATTTAGTCTCTGTTGAAAAATTCTACAAACTCTGTATAACCATCTGCTGCCAGCTGGTCTTTCTGGAACTTTTTGTTCTTCTTCATAATAGAGATATTGATCTGTGTACCGGCACTTCTCTCCTCTGTTGCCTGTTTCAGGATGTTCAGAAGTTTGTCCGCCGGCATATTCTTCTCGATCAGATATGCTTTCTTTCCATTCTTGGTTGGGATCTCATAGCCTCTCTCAAGAAGCAGCATGACGATTCTCTCAAATCCGATGGAGAAACCGCAGGCACAGGTATTATTTCCTGTAAATTTACCGATCATCTCATCATAACGTCCGCCACCGCCGACACTTCCGCCGAACTCGTCCATGGAGATCTCGAAGATCGGGCCTGTGTAATAGGACATTCCACGTACCAGTGTCGGGTCAAAGGACATCTTGAAATCTGCAGTTTTTACAGATTCTACCGTATTGATAATGGTCTCAAGGTCCTCGGCGATACCTGCCTCCAGAACATCGGAAAGTTTCTCTTTAATATAACGGACACCCTCAACATCGTTGGTGATCTCACGGAAAAGTCCCAGATAAGTGTCAATGCTCTCTTTTGCAAATCCCTCTTTCTCAAGCTCCTCAGCAACACCCTCAATGCCGATCTTATCCATCTTGTCAAGGATGATAAATACAGTGTCAAAGCTCTCTGCCGGGAATCCGCTGTACTGAGCCATTGCCTTCAGGATTCTTCTGTCATTGATACGGATGGTAAAGTTGTGGAAATCCAGTTTTCCGAGAAGTGTTGTTGTTGCAAGTACAAGCTCAATTTCAGCCAGGTAAGTCGGCTCACCCAGGATATCGATATCACACTGCATAAACTGACGGAAACGACCTCTCTGCGGACGGTCAGCTCTCCATACATTTCCCATCTGAAGTGCCTTAAACGGAGCCGGAAGCTCATTGGCATTATTGGAATAATACCTGGAAAGCGGTACAGTCAGGTCATAGCGGAGACCGGAATCTGTCAGATCGTTCTCTGTTTTTGCAGTATCCAGTTTCAGTTTTTCACCTCTCTTCATGATCTTGAAGATCAGTTTTTCATTTTCACCGCCCTGCTTGCTGCAGAGATTCTCAATATGTTCTACACAGGGAGTCTCGATCGCGGAAAAACCAAAGGTTCCGTACGTCTCTCTGATCATATTCATCACATAGTTACGGATTGCCATTTCCTTCGGTAAAATGTCCTTCATTCCTGTAACCGGTTTCTTTTTTAATGCCATAGTTTCCTCCTTTATGAATCACCCTCTGAAATGCAAGAAACACCTGCATGTCAAAGTTTTTAATCTCATCGATCATAAGTTTTAAGACCTCATCGTTCTCAAGTGCTTTCCGGTAAGGTCTGTCCATGCTTAACGCTGCATATACATCACACACTCTCAAGATTCTGGCTCCTATGGGAATTTCTTCGCCGCTTTTGTTACTGGGGTAACCACTGCCATCAAAATTCTCATGGTGGTAGAGAATACTTTCCAGAACGTAATCTGAATATCCCTGATCTTTCAGGATCTCATAACCCAAAGTAGAATGCATACGGACATACTTCAATTCTTCAATGACCATCGGATTCTGTTCCTGTCCGTTGATATATCCTTCCAGCTTCAGCTTGCCGATATCATGGAGCATTCCGGCAATGGCCAGCTGATAACATTCTTCCTTACCAAGGCCAAGCTCCTTTGCCACATCATAAGCAAGATTGCTGACAACAACTCCATGTTTCAGTTCTGCGGAAAGATCCATTTCCAGAATCCGGTCCTGCGTAGTCTCATTTATCTTCTGTACGCTTTTCAAGGATCTGTCTCTCCTTTCCGTCTACAGCCATTTTTCAATGCCTGTGCGTTTTCTCTCGATCATCTCATCAATACGTGCGATATAATTGGTAACATCCTTTACATTCTCCACACGCTCGATCCGCTGTCCGTGATCAAACACAAGCTTGGAGGAACCACCTGCACCCAGTGCGATGATCGGCTGCTTTTCCTCCATAATCAGTATATTGTAAATCCCCGCTTTGTCAACCTCAGAATAACCGACATTCTCGAAATTTCCCTTCATATTCTTCTGCCTGTACAGATAATAAGGACCCATTCCCATCTCGTAGGCAGTTTTCATGGTAAGGTTCATGATCTCCTGATTATTTTCAAAAGTCATCTCCTGGTATTTGTCGCGGAAGATATTCAGTCTTGCCGCACGCTTCACAGCAAGAGAATGTACCGTCAGGCTGTCCGGCCCGAGAGCTTTTACCTCGTCCAGTGTATGCTGCACTTTCGTGATATCCTCACCTGGAAGGCCTACGATCAGATCCATATTGATGTTGTCAAACCCGACTTCTCTTGCCAGATGGAACGCATTTTTGGTCTGCTCTACCGTATGACGTCTGCCGATGATATCCAGGGTCTCCTGATTCATGGTCTGCGGATTTACGGAAATTCTGGTAACCGGAAATTCCCGGATTGCCTGAAGTTTCTCCAACGTAATACTATCCGGTCTTCCTGCCTCAACTGTAAATTCCTCCAGTTCCTCACAGGGAAAATATTCCGTGATCGCGCCAAGAAGTCTCCGAAGCTGATCCGGTTCCAGAGTGGTAGGTGTTCCACCGCCAATATAAACCGTATCCAGTTTCCGATTTTTCATCATCTGGGAAACAGCCTGGATTTCTTTGACCAGTGCATCCAGATAATCTTCTACATATTTACGCCATTTTTCCAGTGGATAGGAACTGAAAGAACAGTACAGACAGATACTTGGACAGAAAGGAATTCCCACATAAAGGCTGTAACCGTTCTCATAATCGATATTTTTCAGGATATCCCGCTCACGGTTGGCAATGGTAACTGCAAGGGCTGTTTTTTCCGGGCTTACCAGATACTGTTCTCTCATATATCTGGCGATCTCTGTATTCTTCATTCCGGATTCCAGCATACCCATCGCCATTTTTACAGGACGGATACCCGTAAGATTTCCCCATGGAAGTGTCTTTCCTGTAGCTTTGGAAAGCATCTGATAAAGGGCATATTTGATAGCGTCTTTATTTTTTCTGCGGGTATCATGGGCATCATCGCAAGAAATAAGGGCATCCGAAGCTTCTCCACTGGATTGCCCTTCCATCACAGCCCCGTGAGCTGTCTTTTTCTCTATTCCGTTATCGTAACTGATGGTATAACCTTCTTCATCACGGGAAACCCGGAAGCGGATATCATAATCCGCATCATCCTCCTCATAAAGAGAAGTGATCTCATTTCCGGGATAAAACGCTTTGATCAGCTCATACACATCATGTTCAAAATCTCTGTTCTGAAACAAAATGCCAATCTTATACAAATGGATTATACCTCTTTTCGTAACCAATGGTTGTGGATGTGTCATGTCCCGGAAATACCTCTGTATCTTCCGGCAATGCGTCCACAAGCTTATGAAGACTCCTTACGATCTCCGCAGAACTTCCGCCCGGAAAATCGGTTCTTCCAACAGAGCCACAGAACAATGTATCTCCGCTGAAAAGTACGCCCTCATCCTCAATATAGTAGCAGCAGCTTCCCTTGGTGTGTCCCGGTGTATGGAACATCTGGATGGAAAATCCGGCTGCTTCAAAAATCTGACCGTCATCCAGAAGAACATCCGGCTTAATGGAACAGGATCTTCCATAAACATCAGTCATATTTACTGTGGGCTCAGCCAGCATTGCTTCTTCCTGTCTGCAGGCATAAACCGGGATCTGATATTTTTCCTTCACTTCCTTCACAGCCATGATATGATCAAAATGGCCATGGGTCAGAAGGATTCCCACCGGTTTTCCCTGCATAAGAGCTACTTTCTGAAAAACCTTCTCCGCATAGTCTCCCGGATCTACGATCAGCAGCTCTCCGGTCTTCTTATTCTTCAGAAAATAGCAATTGGTAAACACCTGCCCCAGCACGCACTGCTGCATTTCAAGCTTACTCATAAAATTTCCTCCGTTTATCGGGTCAGCCCGTTGTTCTTTCTACGTCAAGAACACTTTCAACCTGACGGATCTTCTCGATCAGGGAATTCAGTTCCTGTTTACTGCATACATTAAAGGACATGGAGATCGTCGCACGTTCCTGCTTGTTGGTACGGCTGTTGATGGAACGAAGATCGATCTTCCGCTCTGTAAAGATCTTGGAAATATCTACCAGAAGTCCGGTACGGTTGTTTGCGTAAACCTGGATCTCTGCTTCGTATTTCTCAGAATCTGCCTTATCCGGCATCTGCCACTCTGCCTCAATGAGACGTTTCCTGTCGATCTCCGGCATATTGAGGACATTCACACAATCCGTACGATGAATGGTGATTCCTCGTCCTCTTGTAACAAAGCCCACGATCTCATCTCCGGGAATTGGACTGCAACATTTGGAAAAGCGGACTGCCACATCGTGGATACCTTTTACCACAATGCCGCTCTTGCTCTTGGCAATGTGCAGCTTCTCCTGTGACTCGGAAGCAGCTTCCAGAACCTGCTCATCTGTAAGATTCTTCTTGTGCTCCCGCTCATAGGCTTCTACCAGTTTATTGAACACCTGGCCTTCCTTCAGGCCGCCATGTCCGATAGCTGCCAGTACGGAATCCCAGTCACGGAAACCGTATTTATGCATTACGGATTCCATATACTGCGGCTTGGTGTACAGGCCTGGTTTAAATCCTTTGGTCTTGGCATACTGGTTCAGCATGTCCTTACCTTTCAGGATATTATCTTCTTTCAGTTCTTTCTTAAACCACTGGTTGATCTTGTTCTTAGCCTGTGTACTCTTTACAATCTTCAGCCAGTCACGGCTTGGGCCCTGAGAATTCTGAGATGTGATGATCTCAATACGGTCGCCGTTTTTGATCTTATATTCAATAGGAACCAGTTTACCATTGACTCTGGCACCTACCATCTTATTTCCTACTGCACTGTGCACGCTGTATGCAAAATCGATTGGTGTGGAACCATTGGGGAGAGTTTTGACATCACCCTGAGGCGTGAAACAGTAAACACTGTCTGCAAAAAGATCCAGGTCGTTTTTCAGAAGGCTCATGAACTCCCGGTTATCGGACATGTCTCGCTGCCACTCCAGGATCTGGCGCAGCCAGTTCAGCTTCTCCTCCTCGCTCTTGCCAGGTTTCTTGCCATCGGAAGTTTCCTTATATTTCCAGTGGGCTGCAATACCATATTCTGCGGTTTTATGCATTTCGAATGTACGGATCTGGATCTCGAAAGGCTGTCCGTTGGGGCCAATCAGTGTTGTATGCAGAGACTGATACATGTTGGCTTTCGGCATTGCGATATAATCTTTAAATCTACCCGGGATCGGCTTGTACATCTCATGGATAACACCAAGTGCTGCATAACAGTCTTTTACGGTGTCCACAATGATACGCACGGCAAACAGATCATAGATCTGGTCAATGGTCTTGTCCTGGTTGACCATTTTCTTATAAATACTGAAGAAATGTTTCACACGGCCATCCACCTGCGCCTTGATGTTGGCATCTTCCATGTGCTGCTTTACCTGCTTCACAATAGAATTGACAAACGCTTCACGGGCACTTTTACGAAGGGCTACTTTTTCTACAAGGTCATAATAAACATCTGGTTTCAGATATTTAAGTGAAAGATCATCCAGCTCTACCTTGATCTTGGAAATACCAAGACGCATGGCAATGGGAGCATAAATATCCATGGTCTCTCTTGCCTTCTCCTGCTGTTTCTCCGGTCTCATATACTGCAAGGTACGCATATTATGAAGACGGTCTGCAAGTTTGATCAGAATAACGCGGATATCTTTGGCCATTGCAAGAAACATCTTCCTTAAGTTCTCAGCCTGGACCTCTACCTTATCCTTGGAATAGGACAGCTGTCCCAGCTTGGTAACACCATCTACCAGAAGTGCTACCTCAGAACCGAATTCCTTTTCCACTTCTTCATAAGTCATCCAGGTATCTTCTACTGCATCATGAAGAAGACCTGCCACAATGGTCTCCTTATCCAGCTCAAGATCCGCAAGGATGATCGCTACACAGAGAGGATGAATGATATAGGGCTCACCGGATTTACGTTTCTGATCCTTGTGTGCCTCACTAGCCACTTTATAGGCCTTTTCGATCATGGAGATATCTGTAGACGGATGATATTTCTTCACGCTTTTTATCAGCTCCTGATAAAGAACCTCAGGGCTTGTAAAATCATGCATGGATTTTACCGCCGCATCTGCCTTCCGGACAGATTCCATTTTTTCTTTTTCTTCTTCCTTCTGTATTTCAATGTTCTGTTTTTCCGTATTTTTTGTCTCTGCCATTAAATCCCACCTGCCTGTGCACAATTTCATACTGCCGTATGACTACAACAGTTCACATCCCCTTCCACCGACAAAAATTACTTTCCGTCGTAGCAGATCACAGATGCTACATCATAGCCTTTCAGACGCTCACGTCCTTTCAGGCCTGCAAGCTCCATGAGGAAAACAACTTTCACAACGATGCCGCCAAGCTCTTCCACAAGCTTAATAGCTGCTTCCACGCTTCCGCCTGTAGCGATCAGGTCATCTACGATTACAACCTTCTGTCCTGGCTTGATAGAATCCTTATGCATCTCGATCGTTGCACTTCCATATTCCAGATCGTAAGTTCTGGAAATGGTCTCACATGGGAGCTTTCCTGCTTTACGTACCAGAACGAATGGTTTATGAAGATTGTATGCGATCGGCATACCAAAGATAAAGCCTCTGGATTCAAGACCTGTGATCACATCGAAATCTACACCTTTCAGACAGTCCTGCATGGAATCAATCGCAAGCTGTAATCCATCCGCATCCTGGATAACACTGGTGACGTCACGGAAAATAATCCCTGGCTCTGGAAAGTCCGGGATACTTCTTACATATTCTTCTATTTTTTTCATAATAACCTCCAATGGTTTAATTTGTCAATCAGATGATAGATAGTATAGCACTTTTTCTGTAGGGAATCAATGTGCAACCCGACAGAACTCGCAGAATTCCGACAGGCTTTGGATTGCATATTGCCCAGTGCACGGTCCACTTTCCTGCCTTTCTGTCAGTTACAAACTGTCAGGATCTGTATTTTTGCGTGCCGATATTCCTGTTATTCTGTAAGATAATTTCGGATCACGATCTGCAAAGTCTCTCTTCCCTGATATCTGTTGATTTCCGGATAATATGTTACAGCAACAGAACTGCTGTTTTTCACTTCATTTATAAATTCATCCGCTTCTCCGAAATAGACCGCTTCTATCACACAGCCCGTGCTGTCTGACAGCTGAAGTTTCGCCACATTTCTATTTTTACCAAGAACACGGCTGCTTAAAACACGAAGTCCTTTCTGTGCAAAGATCGGCTTGGTATTTCCTTTTCCAAAAGGTTCCAGCAGGGATATCTCTTCCACAAGTTCCTTATTAATATAGGAAACCGGCATCGGCACATCGATAACGATCTTTGGCATCAGATCTTTTTCTGTCAGCATACAGTTTTCGTTTAACCGTCTGCGGAATTCTTCCACATTTTCTTCTTTGATAGAAAGTCCGGCAGCCATGGGGTGTCCTCCATACTGCTCCATCAGATCCCCACATTTTACCAGTTCCTCAAACATGGAATAGCTTTCTATGGAACGGCCGCTGCCCTTTACCATTGTTTCCCCTTTTGTCAGAACAAAGACCGGTTTATTGTACTTTTCCCGGATACGTCCTGCGATAATTCCGGCAAGGCTTTCGTGACAGTCCGGTAAATAGATCACAAGAACACGGTCCTGTCCGATTTCTGTCTCTTCCACAATACGGATCGCTTCTTCTTTTCCTTCTTCGGTAAGAGCTTTTCTGCTCTGATTCAACGCGGTCAGATCACCGGCAAGTTTTGCCGCTTCCTCTTCCGTCTCCGCACAGAGAAGTTTCAAAGAGCGTGCAGCGGTATCCAGTCTTCCGCTGGCATTGATACATGGCCCCAGCACAAATCCCACATGATAAGCAGTGATCGGCCCATCTTCCAGACCGTTGGCACGGATCAGTTCACTGAGACCTTTGTTGGAAGTGTGAGAAAGTCTTCTCAGCCCTTCTTTTACGAGGATACGGTTTTCCCCCTGAAGATCCATGACATCTCCTACTGTGGCAATGGCCCCCAGTTCCAGAAAGTCCTCCAGCTCTTTTGAGGGAATACCGCAGGCTTCATAGAGAGCTGTCACAAGTTTCAGGGCAACCACTGCCCCGCAGAGTCTTTTTTCCGGATAATTACAGTCCGGCTGTTTGGGATTTACAATGGCATCGGCTGGCGGAAGGATCAGCTCTCTGCCGGCTTCTGTTTCTTTATAGGGAATCTCATGATGATCGGTTATGATCACTGTTATTCCTTTTTCCTTTGCCATCGCAATCTCATTGTACGCCGCAATTCCGTTATCACAGGTAACAATTACGTCAATCCCATCGTTCACTGCTCTTTCGATCAGGTGCTCGTGGATCCCATATCCGTCAGCCACCCTGTCCGGAATATATGTATCTGCCAGTGCACCTACTCGCTTCAGTCCTTTAATGAGGATGAACGTGGACACTACACCATCAATATCATAATCTCCGATAATACGGATACGCTTTTTTTCTTTTATTTTATTTCGCAGGATTTCCACTGCTTTATCCACATCTTTCATTAAATGTGGGGAAGCCAGTTCTTCTACGGTTCCGTAAAGGTATCTGCGGATCTCCTCTCTGTCCTGTACATCCCGGTTCCGGATCAGTCTGGCGATTACCGGATCAATTCCAAACTCTTTCCCAATTGCCGTAAAATCCGCCCGTTTTGCGGCAACAACCCATCGTTCCATGTTGTTTCCTCCTCGATGCTTTGTCGCTTTCTTCCTTCAAAGCGACACAATAATAATATTGTAACCCATAATCCCGTCTGGCTGCAAGTTTTTTGTGACGCACAAGAAAACACCGCATAAAAAAAAACGTTCCGCCGGGAAATTATCTTTCCCGATACGGAACGTTTATGTTATTTGGCAGTTTTACTCGGATTTCTCCTCGTCGCTCTGCTGTTTTGCTGCTTCCTGCGCCGCAAGACGCTCAGCAACTCTTTTACGGTTTTTCTTCTTTGGCTGCTGCGGGGCTGCCGGCTGTCCGGATGGCTGTTTTGCCTTTTTCTCAGAGGAAGTCTGAACGGACGCTGCTGCAGCTGCCGGTGCGGCAGTACGGTTCTTTCTGAAAGTCTTCATGGTGTACCACAGAGCACCTGTGATGCATACAGAAGAATATGCTCCGCCAATGATACCTACCATCAGAGGTGCTGCAAATTCTTTAATAGAGGAAACGCCCATCACATAAAGAATCGCAACCATAACGAAAGTTGTAAGAGATGTGTAAATGCTTCGTGTCAGAGTTTCTGTAACACTGGTGTTTACGATCTCTTTCAACTTCTCATCTTCGACTTTCTTTCTGCCCTTCATATTCTCACGGATACGGTCGAAGATGACGATGGTGGCATTGATAGAATAACCTACGATCGTCAGCATACACGCGATAAATGTATTTCCTACAGATGTTCTGGAAATAACATAAAATGCAAGTACGACCAGGACATCATGAAGAAGTGCAAGTACCGCACTGCTTGCAAAGCGGATATCCTTGAAACGGAACCAGATGTAAAGAAGCATGAAGATCGCAGCTACGATAACGGCTACGATAGCATCTCTTCTCATCTCATTGCTAACGGTAGCGGAAATATTCTCAGATGTGATCAGGCTTGTGTCTACATCAAAGTTTTCTTCCAGTGCCTTGTTCAGTGCTTCACGTTCCTTAAGGTCCAGAGAACGTGTTTTGATCACTACCTGATTGGTTCCCTGAACTTTGGTCGGCTGTACGTTCTTATCTCCTGTCACGGCCTCAACAACCGGTGTTACCTCAGAGTCGATCTCCTTGATATCCATCTCTTTGTTGAAGGTTACATTGGTAGAAGTACCGCCGGAGAACTCCAGACTGTAATTCATGGCTTTATCACCGATCACATTGCTGTGGATCAGCATTCCCACAGGTCCGCAGAGGATCAGGATAATGGAGATGGTAAAGAAGATCTTTCTCTTTCCAACAAAGTCCACAACCTTACGTTCTTTGGCAACACCGTAGAATTTCGGATCACGGACACCAACTGCGTATACTGCATTGATCACAAGTCTGGACACAACCAGTGCTGTAAACATGGAGATTACAATACCCATCGCCAGCGTGTAGGCAAATCCCTTAACGGAACCGGAACCCAGCCACATCAGCACGCAGGCTGCGATCAGTGTTGTGATGTTTCCATCAAAAATAGCGGAAAACGCTTTGCCAAATCCACTCTTGATCGCTGCATGGACCGAAAGACCTGCCGCGATCTCCTCACGGATTCTGGCGTAGATGATAACGTTGGCATCCACCGCCATACCAATGCCCAGAATGATACCTGCAATACCCGGAAGCGTAAGGGTGATATCAAAGGCATTCAGTGTGATCAGCATTAAAGTTGTATAAAGGACCAGGGCAACAGATGCAACCAGACCAGGAATGCGGTATGCGATGATCATGATCAGCATAACGATCACAAGACCGATCGCTCCGGCTTTCACACTTGTAGCAATAGCTTCCTCACCAAGCTGTGCAGCAACTACGCTGGAACGAAGCTCGGTAAGCTCAAGGCTTAAGGAACCGATTCTTATGTAAGAAGCAAGGTTCTGTGCCTCTTCTGTGCTTGCCATTCCGGTGATCTGAGCTTTTCCGCCGGAGATCTCCTCATTTACATTCGGAGCACTTAAAACCTGATTGTCATATACAATTGCGATCTGCTTGCCAACATTTGCCTTGGTAGCTTCCGCAAATTTGGTTTTTCCATCTTTTGTAAGAGTCAGGCTGACTGCGTATTTCTGAGAGCTTGTGGATGAATCCTGATAAGCACCTCCCTCAGCATCTGCAACGTCTGTACCTTCCAGTACAACAGAACCGGCCTTCTGGATATCCTCGATGCTTCTTGCAAGGACATATCCGCTCTCGCTGTTTCCTGTTGTAAAGTTCTGGTTTCCGTCTGCATCTGTCTGATCGATGAAATACAGGGAACCTGGTTTTCCAAGTTCTTCCAGGATCGCATTTGCATCTGATACTCCCGGAATCTCAATGGTAATACGGTTGGAACCTTCCTGATACGCCTGTGCCTCAGTACTGTACTGAGAAACACGCTGCTGCATCTTGTAAACAGTATCGGACATGTCTTCCTTGCTCGGATTGCTGTCCTTGGCCTGGTATGTGATGCTGACACCGCCGGCAAGATCAAGTCCGGTGTTGATGTTCTTAGCCGAACCTGTACCTGTAGGGCCAATGCCTACCGCAGCCACATAGCAGAAGAATACTGTGACAATCGCTGTCAGAAGCAGCACTGCAATTCCTCTACTTTTCTTCATTTTCTTTTTCCTCTCTTATTCCGCCAAAGCGGCTTTTATCATGATAGCGCACTCCACACGCTTCCTCTGGAGTTCGCATCCGATCTTATAATTCCCCCGGATATCTCCCCCGAAATGATAGCCGTTTGCCGCACAGCCGCCGCTGCAGTAGAATCTGGCAAAACAGTCTTTACAGTCCGGTTTGGTGTAGACGTTACATCTTCCGAAATCTTTTACGATTTCAGGTTTTGTGATTCCCTCGTCTACATTACCCATGAGGTACTGTTCCTCACCGACAAACTGATGGCATGGATAAAAATCTCCCCACGGTGTGACAGCCAGGTACTCAGTTCCTGAGCCACATCCGGAAAGACGTTTGTATACACACGGACCACCGGTAAGGTCGATCATAAAGTGGAAGAAGTTGAATCCTTTTCCCTCTTTTTCTCTTTTGATCATTTCTTTTGCAAGAATGTCATACTGTTCCAGGATCTGAGGAATATCCTCCTCACGGATGGCATACTCTTCTGTATCTGCTGCTACAACCGGCTCCACAGAGATCTGTTTGAAGCCAAGGTCAGCCAGATGAAGAACATCCTGGGAAAAATCAAGATTATGATGGGTAAAGGTTCCTCTTACATAATACTTGTCCTGATTTCTGGACTCCGCAAATTTCTCGAATTTCGGCATGATCAGATCATAACTTCCTGCACCTTTACGGAACGGGCGCATGTAATCATGGACTTCTTTTCTTCCGTCCACACTTAAAACTACATTTCCCATCTCTTTGTTACAAAATTCCATAACCTCATCATTTAAAAGAACGCCATTGGTTGTCAGTGTGAAACGGAATTTCTTATTATGAAGCTTCTCCTGCTCTCTTCCATATTTCACAAGATCCTTTACAACCTGCCAGTTCATAAGCGGCTCGCCACCAAAGAAATCCACTTCCAGATTCTTTCTGGAACCGGAATTGGCGATCAGGAAATCCAGTGCCTTCTTTCCAACTTCAAAGGACATCAGCGCACGTCTTCCATGATACTCTCCTTCTTCCGCAAAACAGTATCTGCATGCCAGATTACAGTCATGGGCAATATGAAGGCAGAGAGCCTTTACAACAGTCTGACGGTTCTTGGTAAATTCGTCAATGATATTCTCATAAATATCCTTTGTAAAAAGCATTCCCTGTTCCTTTAGCTTCTTACATTCAGTTACTGATGTTTCCACATCTTCTTTCTTAAAACGGTCGCCAAGCTTCTCGGCAATAGCATCCGCTTCCATGCCTTCTTCCAGATACGGCAGTACCTCGTAGGTTACTTCATCTACAAGGTGGATACAGCCGCTGTTGATGTCCAGCACGATATTATATCCATTACTCTGATAACGGTGAATCAGACTCATCTTCCCGCAATCCTTTCTAAAAATCTTTTATAACCCGACAAAACGCGCCCTCCGGCGCGTTTTGCTGGATACCTGTTACTTTCAGATAAAACAAGTGAAGCAGCGGGTCTCCCGCTGCTTTCCACTCATTCAACGGCTGCTTCTTATTTATGCTCGCAGCTCTGGTTTCCTACTGTACAGGAAGTCTTGCAAGCAGACTGACAGGATGTCTGACATTCGCCACATCCACCCTTCTTAACCGTGTTCTGAAGGTTCTTTGTATTTAATGTCTTGATATGTTCCATGATATATCCTCCTTTATGTATTCTATTCTCCGCCTAGTATAGCATAAAATTGTCGATTTTCAAAGCATTTTTTTGCAAGCTTTTACGACAGCATTCCCCCGATGGCTCCGCCGCCCAGGCACATAAAAAAAGTAGTCACTGCATGGATAAAAGTCATATCCCATTTTCCCTGTGCCAGAAAAGATACCAGAAGCAGTAGAACATAATAAGACAGCCCTGTAACAATTCCCCACAGATAACGGTTCTTACGCATAATTCTGCCGGCGGCAAAACCTCCGGCCAGGCAGGACACCACATAAATAAAAACAATTCCTGCAGCTGCCACTCCTTCGCCCAGCTCAAACTGAAAAAGCAGAAAAGCCAGAAGCAAAAGAAAAAGTCCTGTCAGCCCATAAGACAGTAATAATGACCACAACACTGTTTTTACACGCATAAAAAGCCCTCCCAGTCTCATTATACGGGAGGACTTTTACTCTTATTCTTATTAATTTTATTTCTTTCTCTTTTTGAGGAATACCGCCACACCGGCTACAACTGTCGCTGCCACAAACAGAATTACAAAAGGAAGAATCTGTGTCGTATCTCCGGTATTTACCTGTTTCTTGGATTTCGCCTGTGAAGACTGGTCTTCGGACTCACTGCTCTCAGTACCGTTCTGTGAAGAAGAGTCTGTCAACTCTGCTGTTCCGGAAGACAGATCTTTGGATGTATCCATTTCATCTGTGCTTTCACCGCTGTCATTGGAAGTATCAGTCGAACTGCCTGCTCCCGTATCTGTGGAAGAAGTATCCGCTGCCGGTGTCACTGTCACACTGCTGTCGCTTCCCGCATCCGGTCCTACCAGAGATTTACTTCCCGCAATACCGAACGGACTGAAAGAATGCGTACTGAAAGTCATGGTATCTCCATCCACACTCGGGATGATCGTTTCCATAGCGCCATTGTCAAGAAGGTGCTCAATAGAATATGTATAGCCTGCTTTTACCGGCACGGTTACACTGATGTATTCTCCATCTGGAATCTCATATTCTGTATTTTTCTGAGTATCCCAGAGTTCAAATTCATAGGATTTAAAGATCGCAGCATCCTCTTCATTGGTAAACTGGTAGTCATCACCTCCGGAAACACGGAACTGCACATACCACGGAAGGTCAATACCGGATACTGTGATTCCATCACAGGTATGATTCTGTACAGCAGTTGCAGCTTTCTCCGCATCTGTCAGATCAGTAGCCGCATTCTGAGGACGTTTATCTTCTGCATCGTCTTTTCTGTCAAAAATATTATCCTTGTTATCTTCCGGTTTTTCTGTGATCTCTGGGATTTCTGTTGTATCCGGGGTCTCTGTTACCTCTGGAGCGTCATCTTTATTATCTGCTTTACTATCTGCAGGATCAGAATCTGCGGTGCTATCATCTGCTGCAGGAGTTGTGCTCACTTCCGGTGTTTCTGTTACTTCCGGTTTCTCATTGTCCGGCGTATCGTCTTCTCCAGCCGGTGTTGCGGTTGCCTCCGGTGTCTCCATTATCTGGGGTTTCTGGTCCGATTTGTTCTGGCCATCTGTATTCTGACCATCCTTATCACCAGAAGAATCTGTATCTTCTTTATTCTGATCTTCAACAGCACTGCTGTCTTCCGAAGTATCTTTCTGGTCTCCGCTCTCGTTGGAATTATCTTCTTCTACTGTTTCTTTGTCAGACGTATCTGAGCTGTCCTCATCACTGTCGGAAGTATTCTTTTCTTTTTCATCGGATTCCTCATATTCATAAGAATCCCTGTCCTCATCGCTCACATACTCCTCTGAAGTGCTGTCAAGACTGCTGACAACAACAGTTACATAACCGGTGATCGTTCCTGAAGCGCTGTCCCATCCTGGAAGTCCGGAAAGATCTGCACTGGTTGACGGTTTAAATACAACCTCACAGGACTGCACACGTTTCTCCGGGATATAAGATCCATCCACCCAGGAAAGTGTTCCATATGAATTAGATGGAAGTGCAATATTTCTCAGTGCAGTTGGACTGTCAATCGTAATATTGTCCGGAATCACAGCCCCGGATTCAACACCGGAAGTGCTGTCCGCATATGCCGGGAATGCCTGTCCCCCCATCAATGTCATAGATAACGCCGCTGCTGCCAATATCGAAAAGCTTCTGCTAAAAGTAATCTTTGTATTCTTTTTCATAATAATCTGCACCTCTATATTCAAAATTTTCGTTTTATATTTGTTATTTATCTGAAAATTCTTTTACATAAAATATCGAACGCATTTATCATGCGCCCGAATTAATATTTCTCCAAAAATTAATATCTTGTTAATCTTTCGTAACAGATATTTCGTTTTTTCGTCAAAAGCATTATAACACAATTCTTTTTTTTACGACACCCCCAAATTAATTTTTTTTAAGCATCACAGAAAACTGTTTGATTATTCGTGTCATTTCTCCCATTACTTCGTCAATTCCCTCATTTGTCTCACTCCAGTTACTTTTATCAACCGAATCCACACAACATGAACATACAAAAAAATCTGTGTCCGGATAAAGCATTTTATAATACATTAATGCACGTCTTGCATGGCAGGCTTTACAGCAGAGAATCGCCTTCTGGATATTCAGGTGCTCTCTGTCTGTTACCTGCCTGGAGTAGATTGCATTTTCATAAGTAAACGTAGCCTGATCCTCTCTCAGAATAGCTTCCCTGGGCACTCCATTTTTCATAAGGACATCTCTTAAAAATTCCCATTCTGTCTTATAAGCCCCGGTATAATATTCTTTTTTTTCCAGCACTCCTGCAAATTTTCCAGCTGTAATACTGTATCTCCCGCTTGGAAGTATCTTCGGCGCCATTCCACACCTGTACAGCTGTGCCGCCTTTTCGGCCATCTGCGGATATCCGTTTCCGGGAACAAATATCACATCCGCTTTTTCCGGTTTATCTTCTATAAATATAAAATCTTCAATCTGTTTTAAAAATTCCTCATACATTCTCTGTTTTCCTTCCCTGTTGTATCTCAAACAGAAATATTCTTTTTGCAAAAACAAACATTTCTGATCTTCTTCATTTTTGTGTATCATATCATGCTTTCTCATGGATACTGTTTCAGATTCTATCCGGATCTCCTGTTTTATCTTGTAACGATCACGGTACTGTACCCATGGTCTCTGAGACGTTGCTCCATATTCACCGCATTACCAAGCTGCAGATATGCACCCACCTGAACTTTATAAAGATCATTCTCCTTCAGGATAAATGCCGGAAATCCCTGATCTGTCAGCTGATACAGCATCCGGTCCGCATTTTCTCTATTTCGAAAAGCCCCGGTCTGTACACGATAATATAACGGAGCATCTACTTTTTCATCATCCAGGGTACCCAGTATCGCATCTGCAATGCTTTTGGCAATCTCTTTAAACTTCTCATCAAAAAGCTGATTATCCTTCTCCGAATTAATAAATCCGGTTTCTATCAAAAGTGCCGGCATTTTAGTCCTTCGGAGAACAACAAGCCCTGGTCTTTCCTTTACTCCCAGTTCCTGAAATCCCAACTCGCCAAGTGCACCTACAATATTCTGTGCCATCTGGTACTTTATGCCTTTCTTATCATAAACCAATACCTCAACTCCGTTGTATTGTCCAGATTGCGGACTGCTGTTTCTGTGAAAAGAAATAAAATAATCAGCACCTGTTTCATTAGCTATCCTCGCTTTTTCAAAAGGAGTCTGATAAACATCCGTAGTTCTTGTATACACCACGTCTACCCCATTATCCTCCAGAATCCTGCCCACAGCAAGTGCCAGTTTCAGATTATCATCCTTTTCTTTACGATCTTTATAAACAGCTCCCGGATCTTCCCCACCATGGCCTGCATCCAGAACAATCTTATATGCCATATTTTTCTCCCTACAAAAATATCCAGTCATAATAAGATATGAATCTGTCTTTTTCCTGTGCATAAGTTTATCATTTTATTTTACCGGACAGATATTTATGACCATACAGAGGATTTTCCCGGATTTGTCCTGAATATTTTTTTTCAATCAACGCATTTTCACGTTAATTCTTCTTGACTTTTAAGCGTTAAAGCATTATACTAACACAATCAGTGTTGCTTTTTTAATATTCAAAAAGATGCAACTATATCGTGAGGAGGAAAACAATATGAAAAAGCGTATTTTAACAGCTGTACTCGCAGCAGCTCTTGTAACAGGAACCTGTGCTGCCACAGTAAGCGCCAAAGAAGAAAAGGCTTACACAATAGGTATCTGCCAGCTGGTCCAGCATGACGCACTAGATGCCGCAACCAAGGGTTTTGAGGATGCCATCACTGAAAAGATGGGTGATTCCGTAAAATTTGACGAGCAAAATGCACAGGGTGATTCTAATACCTGTTCTACCATTATCAACAGCTTTGTTTCAGAAGGGGCAGACCTGATCCTTGCAAACGCAACCGCATCTCTTCAGGCTGCAGCTGCCGGAACTTCCGATATCCCGATCCTTGGAACAGCCGTTACCGAATATGGTGTCGCTCTTGGAATTGATGACTTTGACGGAACAGTAGGCGGGAACATTTCCGGTACTTCTGATCTTGCTCCTCTTGATGAGCAGGCAGATATGCTCCATGAGCTTTTCCCGGATGCAAAAAATGTCGGACTTCTCTACTGCTCAGCAGAGCCAAACTCCCAGTATCAGGTAGATACAGTAAAAGATGCTCTTGAGAAGCTTGGTTATACCTGTGAAGATTATGCATTCTCTGATTCCAACGATCTTTCATCCGTTGTTACCACAGCTGCCAATGACAGTGATGTGATCTATGCACCTACAGATAATACTGTAGCATCCAATACTGAGATCATCAACAACATCTGTCTTCCGGCAAAGGTTCCGGTAATCGCTGGTGAAGAAGGTATCTGTCAGGCATGTGGTGTTGCAACACTTTCCATCAGCTACTATGATCTTGGATACAAAACCGGCGAAATGGCAGTCAGCATCCTTCAGGATGGTAAAGATATCTCCAAAATGCCGATTGAATATGCACCAAAATTCACAAAAGAATACAACAAAGACATCTGTGACGAGCTTGGTATTAAAATTCCGGATGGATATGAAGCAATCGAAACAGATAAAACAGCTGAATAATCGGTAAAAAACCTATTATACACTGATACAGCGAGAAGGGAGTTCCCCTTCTCGCTGTTCGTGCATAAAAAAGAGGAGGATAATTTAACATGCAGATTATGAGTTTAATAACCGCACTTCCAGGAGCTGCCGCACAGGGGCTTATCTGGGGAATCATGGCGATCGGTGTGTACATTACATTCCGCATTCTTGATATTGCGGATCTTACCGTTGACGGAACTTTATGTACAGGCGGCGCTGTTTGTATCATGATGATGCTCAGCGGACACAATGTATGGGTGTCCATGCTGGTTGCAACAGGAGCCGGACTTCTGGCCGGTCTTGCCACCGGTATTTTTCATACCTTTATGGGCATCCCGGCTATCCTTGCCGGAATCCTGACACAGCTTTCCCTTTACTCTGTTAACCTGAAGATCATGGGAAAAGCAAACCAGGCGATCAATGTTGATAAATTTAATCTTCTGGTATCCCTTCGACGTGTCAAGGGTGTTGCTCTGACACAGAATACGCTTTTTATCGTAGCAATTATGATCATCATTCTAATTGCAGTCCTTTACTGGTTCTTCGGAACTGAACTCGGATGTTCCCTGCGTGCGACCGGATGTAATCCAAGCATGTCCCGTGCACAGGGTATCAACACAGACCGCAATAAGGTTCTGGGACTGATGCTTTCCAACGGACTTGTTGCTCTTTCCGGCGCTCTTCTCACACAGTACCAGGGATTTGCAGATATCAACATGGGACGTGGTTCCATCGTTATCGGTCTTGCTGCAGTAATTATCGGTGAAGCGATCTTCAGCCGTATTTTCCGCAACTTTGCACTGAAGCTGTTAAGCGTTGTATTTGGTTCTATTCTTTATTATCTGGTACTTCAGATTGTTATCTGGATGGGAATTGATACAGACCTTCTGAAAATGCTTTCCGCACTCGTCGTTGCATTTTTCCTTGCTTTCCCATACTGGAAGGGCAAATATTTTACAAAAGCCAAACAGGGAGGTAAATGATCATGCTGAAACTGATCGATATACATAAAACATTTAATCCGGGCACCATCAATGAAAAGGTTGCTTTAAACGGCGTGGATCTTCATCTGAACGAAGGTGATTTTGTTACAGTCATCGGAGGAAACGGCGCCGGAAAATCCACTATGCTGAATGCAGTTGCAGGTGCCTGGCCTGTAGATTCCGGAAAGATCATTATCGGTGGAACCGATGTCACAAAACTTTCCGAATATAAAAGAGCCGCGTATCTTGGCCGTGTATTCCAGGATCCTATGACCGGAACTGCTGCAACTATGGGAATTGAAGAAAATCTCGCTCTTGCCAAACGCCGCGGAAAATCCCGCCTTCTCCGTCCGGGCATTACCCGCCAGGAACGGGAAGAATACCACGAACTCCTGAAGATTCTCGGTCTTGGTCTTGAGGACCGGCTCACTTCCAAAGTCGGACTCCTCTCCGGTGGCCAGCGTCAGGCATTGACACTTCTGATGGCAACCTTAAAAAAGCCTCAGCTTCTTCTTCTGGATGAACATACTGCCGCCCTTGATCCAAAAACTGCTGCCAAAGTCCTCGAGATCACCGACATGATCGTAAACCGTGATCACCTGACAACCATGATGATTACTCATAACATGCGTGACGCTATCACTCATGGCAACCGCCTGATCATGATGTGGGAGGGAAAAATCATTCTGGATATCCAGGGTGAAGAAAAGAAAAAACTTACCGTTAAAGATCTTCTTGATAAATTCGAAGAAGCCAGCGGCGAAGAATTTTCCAATGATTCTGCTCTTCTCAGTTAAAATTTCTGCAGAATCTATATAGAAAGAACCAAGATGGATTTTATTCCTGCAGACAGGATTTCCATCCTGGTTCTTTTTTGTTTATCTACGTTTCTATTTCACTTCTACAGAAAACTCCCCGGTACGTCGACTATATCGGTAAATGGACGATGTCAAATAATCTTCTTCCGGAGTTGCTTTTTTGACTGTATCCAGGAGAACCTCTTTCAGCTCTTCGGGATAAACTTTATCTGTGCTATGTACCATTACTTCATGAATGCTGGTAAACACAAGATACAGATCAGACTCCAGAAGCTCTGCAAGACGTCGGGCTACACCTGGAAGAAAGATTGCTGCTGCTCCATTAGTACGTTTTTCTGTGCTGAGACAATTCCCTGATATCCCTTTATTCGGATGATAGGATCCCAATATGTCCATAAAATTATCTCCCCTGTATTCCTTATCAAAAAGCATTTTTTCCCAGTGATATATTCTGGGTGGACTGATAAAATATGTATTTACCAGTGCTGCCTCAAAAACTATATCCGGATCTTTTTCCCATTGTTCCAGAAAATGTTTTTTTACTTTTGTACTAAGAATATATCCGTCTTTTTCTCCTGCCATATAATAAAGCACAAGCGCTATATCCCCGACTTTATGATGGATCGTATCTTTCAGGACATCTCTGTTTTTATCTGCATTAAGAAGGCGGATAAAAAGTTTTCCTTTCACTTTTTCGTAATTCTCCAGTTGCTCTATGTCACAGATAACACAGTTTTCTCTGGCTTTTTTTATTTCACATACACAGTCATGAATGATATTTTCCAGTTTGTGCTCTTTACAGTACCGCTCATAAAGTTCTTCCGTATGTAATCCACAGATCTGGCGCGACTTTTCAATATCTCCGCACTCCACAAAAAGCCTGTCTCCTGTGCAGCCATACTTTTCGCCTTTTTTTGCAAAGTAAATCTTCTCCTCTTCCATATCCATAGCAGCAAGAAGAAGCCTCCTCAGATCTGTGATAAACATTTCATAGCCTTTTTCCATATTTAATTCCTTTCTGTGAAACAATGCGGACGAATGTCCTGATTTGATGGTGCCAGCCCTCAACAGGTCGGCAACCTCTGAATTGAATTATTGAATGAATAGAATAAATATATAGCTTTGAGTTGTCTGCTGTATAGAACAGTATAAGAGAAGTTTCTGAATTTGTAAAGAAGTTTTCATCGACAGAAAAAGCAGCTTTCGCTGCCTTTTACTGTCAAATTTTTTATATTATTTCACATTTATGTCTCATCAGAGGATCCTGTTGATGTCCTGTTACTGAATTTCTCCATGTTCCTTCAGATATTTCAGAAATCCCTCACATCCTTCCAGCACATCTTCATAAGTTTCATCAAAATTTCCCGTGTACCACGGATCTGCAATATCACGTCCAGATCCTGAAAAAGTGAGAAATTTATAAATCTTATCTTCCGGATCATTTCTCAGCACCCGGTTCAGATTCCGTATATTTGCAGTGTCCATACCGATAATATAGTCAAATTTATTATAATCCGCCCATGTGATCTGTTTCGCTCTGTGCGGAACCAGTGGGATTCCTACTTCACGAAGTTTATTAACAGTTCCTCTGTGCGGCGGATTCCCAATCTCCTCGGTACTTGTCGCAAAACTGTCGATCAGGAACTGCTCTGAAAGACCGAGTGTTTTTACTTTGTAGGTGAAAACACTTTCGGCCATGGTTGAGCGGCATATGTTGCCGTGGCAGACAAATAACACACTTATCATTGCTTAAAACTCCTTGAAATGCTGTATTTACGCTGTTTGCAGGCATTTTCCGATAATCTTCAATTCTGTCATTTTCCTGTATATCACAGCATAAATTCGTATATTTTCTTATCCAAATTTAGTAACTTCTTAGTAATAATCAGCCTGGAAAACAGGCTTTCTAAGAACCTTATAATCAGATTATTTTTAATTCTTTTTTCTATTATTTTATCATACTATGCCAGTTTTGCAATCCTATTCATCTCTTCTTTTGCATCAATTAATCCCAGATGCGTATATACATTTAACGTAACCCCTATATCAGAATGTCCCATTAAATATTGGAGTGCTTTCGGATTCATTCCAGCTTTCGCCATATTGGAACAATATGTATGCCTGCATACATGAGGCGTGATCTTTGGCATTTGTTCCTCATGAGTACGATTATACTTTCCTAACGCCCACTGAAAATGTTTTTCCCAATGGAGTGCTACCTCAGGCATATCTTTTTTATCTAGGAATAGAAATCGACTATATCCATCTATAATCGGCTCAACCCTTACTTTTTTACGGTTTTTCACAATCTGTTCAAAACATTCATAAACTTCATCTGTCATCGGTAACATTCGTGTTCCACTTGAAGTTTTGGTATCTTCAATGACGTACTGCATTCCTCTGGTTCTCTGAAGCTGATGATTTACATTGATTTTTCTCTCCTGAAGATCAATATCTTTCACTGTCAATCCACAAAACTCAGAAATACGAAGTCCAGTCTTAAACAAAATAAACATTCCATTATAGTATTTTGAGTAATGGTCATCATTTCGGATAAACTCCAGAAATAACTCTTCCTGTTCTTTTGTAATTGCCTGTCTTGTAACACTGTCATTTACGACAACTGTACATAATTGAAATTCAAAAGGATTCTTGCGCAGTAAATCATCTTCAACTGCCATCTGAAATGCAGGTCTTACAATTCCACGCACACTGTGAATGGAACTGTATCCTCTTCCATCTGCTTGCAGCTTAATAAACCATGCTTTTGCATCCGACAATTTTATTTTATCTATTCTTCTGGTTCCGAATTCTTCTTTTTTTATTATATTGATCACAAAATCATAGTTCGCCTGAGTGTTATGACGAACCCCCTTTTTTTGTCCAATATATTTTTGAACCAAATCCAAAACTGTTAAATTTCCTCCGTAAGGTACTATACCATCATGTAAATCTCTTTGGATATTTTTTTCTTTTTCCCTTAGAGCTAAGCATGGTCTGCATCCAGTTGGCAGAGAATCTGTTGGCTCTAATTTCCAACTATATAAAAACTTCTGCTTTCCATAACAATCTGTATATACAAACGCATATCTTCCATCTTTTCTCTGACTTTCTCCGTTTCGTAAAATTCGACCTTTTTTATCCCGTCGTTTTTGGTCACGTTTTGTTTTACCCAAACGTCTTCGCCCCTTTCTACGAAGAAGCCCTAGCACGATATAGGTATTATATCATACCAGGGCTAACATTTCCACTTTAAAGTGCTAAATTGTTCGTATATTTTTTACAAAGACGTAGTCTGATCCAGAAAGGCCTCAAATTTCTTACGGTTAATCAATGATTTACACCCCACCTGGACTGTAAAGCAACATTCTGAATTTAGATGTTCCGAAATAAGCATCCTTATTTTCTTTTCACCTATTCCAAAATATTGCACTGCTTCATCCACCGTAAGCATATATTTTTCCCAAATTGGAATCTTACCTTTTTCAATTTTAATCGCCACTCTTCTCTCCTCCTTTTCTCTTTGGACAAAACATTTTTATCTGCCCATGACAATTTACAATTTTATACACTGTCATCGGCAGATAAAATTACAATACAGGTGGCAGTTCAGTACTCTGCCCACATCGGTTTTGCACCGTCATTAAATATGACCAGATTTTTTCTGGAAGTATCATTATCACAGATATGCTTCGTCGCCCTGTGCAGCTGCTACACATTTTGTCAAATTCTTCTCGCTCCATACCTTTACTTCAATGTTATATTTCAGCATTTCCTCGTATTTACTCCATTAACAGAGCAGATATATCATGGCGGATTTACCTAGTGGCTCTACATATCTTCACGTCCTGTATGTAAAACAATATACAATTTTCAAGGTACAAAATTCCTGAAGGGGAAAAGGAATCTATATTAAATACTCCCTTTACTGATTACTTTTCCTTACATATGATTTCGTATCAAATCCCAAGGTCTTAGTAATCAGTTTTGTTTCCAGGCGTTGACGCAGAGTTTCATCTACACAGTAATGCACCTGTCCAAATTCGTCAAACATTTTTCTGGTAGCCAAAACTGTTATGTACCCTTCATAATGCTTCAACACTGCCTGGATTGCCTCAGTATCACCAGTTGATGCTGCCTCAATAACATGGAATGGCAGCAAATCAAATGCGCATTTCTGTTTTTTACTTTTTTTCATTTGCAGATTCCTCCATATTTTTTCTCATCAGTTCCAGTGATCGTCTACGATGCTCATTAATTGTGCTGCGTACAAGATTCATTTCTCTGGCAATGTCTGCATCACTCATATCCATAAAATATGATAATAACACAACATTCCTTTTCTTTTCAGTAAGTGTCTGCAGTGCTTCAGCAATCAATGCATCTTTGACTTCTATATCGTAACCCAGGACCTGAAAACGATGTGTTTCCATTTCATGCTCATCCATTATAAAAAGTCTGCTCAACTCCTTTTCTGATAATTCTGACAACATCACTTCATACTTCTGGCGATATGCCATATGCTTTTCATAATTAATAACTTCGCTTTTCAATGCCAGCTTGCACAGAGAATCAAACTGATGTCTGACTGTCTGCTCATCTTGAAAAGAGGATTGCTCCATAAGAGTTCACCTCCTTCCCCGCCGGTAGGCAATAAGCAAAGTTCTTGCTTCCCCTTCACACATATCCCAAACGGATAAGTGCATTTGTCGGGGTGTGGGAAGAAATTTTTAAAAAATTTCTTAATAAATACGAGAAAATTGTTTTTCCTGTATTTTGAGGTATATAAAAAACGTCCTAATGGGTAGTTTTTAGCCCATCGGACGCTATTTATATCAAAAGATGATATTTTGCCATCATTTCTTGTGGCATATAATTCACTTTTTGAGGTAAAGAAATTTATTTGCTTTTTTGAACTATTTATCTATTTCATCCGTCACGTAATGACGGATATGATACCAGACAATAAAATTCTTAATCTTTCCAATACCTCCGGATCTGTTTTACGGAAATTCAGAATTTTATATGTCTTTTAAAAAGTGAAATATCACCCTCTTTTTTAGTGAATTATTAGTTCATTTTCTTTCAGGAAAGGGAACTATACACTAAACATGGAGGTGTATCATATGCCAAAACAAACAGATAAAGAACTGGGATTGTTTTTTAAGAACGCCCGACACGAGCAAAAATTGACTTATGAAGAATTAGCTGAAAAAGCAGAAATGTCCAGCCGATATTTAAAGGAAATTGAAAATGGGGGCCGAGTTCCCAGTTTTCATAAAATCAGAAAACTGGTACGCGCTTTAAATGTTCCTCCTGAACCATTGTTTTATCCAAACAATCATACAGATAATCTTGATTATCAACGCCTGCTCATGTACCTGTCAAAATGCAACGATGAGCAAATTACCGCTATCCTTGCCATCGTAGAAGCATACCTGCGCACATATAAAATTCCTACAGACCACGATAAACAAGAATATTGAAATCCAGCTGAGTATTAGCTGAATTATTCTGAATTATATTGTTCCATTATTTTAATTAACTTTTAAAATATCACTAAAGCAAAAATACAGTTATGTATATTCGCAAATTAATATACATAACTGTACCCAATCAATGCCTTTTATTCATAACCAAAAACTATTATTGTACAACAACCAATATTTATCATAAAATCGAAATTACATTAGTTGCTCCTCAAATCAACAATTTCCCATTCATCATCGAACACACCTTTACTATTTTCATATGTTTTAGATTGCATTGCCACACATAATAGTTTTCTTGGTCTGCTCATGCCAACATAAGCAAGTTTTCGACTATAATCAAACAATTTTGATGTCCCAAATTTTCCAGCACCGTAATATGGAAGAATTCTTTTTAAATCCGATGCACCTTTTCTATCCGTTTCAAGATAAAGAGTTGCATCATGTGTTTCTCCCTTAACTCCATGAATTGTGTTAAATTCTATTCTACGTCCTCTGATCGGATCAATGAATATATTTTTTTCAGATTTTTCTGTTTGATTTACAGCAATATTCTTATCAAGAAAATTTTCTGGCAAACACTCAAAAATATCTGCTGATTGAGAATTCTTAACTTTTAAAAGCTCATTTATCTTTTGTCTCATTAAACAATCAATGTTTTCTCTATCAATATTTTGTAATCCTGACAGGTCGTATATCCACTGACGATATATCTCTCGATATTCATCGTCAAGCAACCGCTTTATTGTAATTGTAGAAAATTCCCTGCCTGATATCGGATGTCGAACTTTAGCATAATGAAATATTCGGCATAAAAGTTTACGAATAATACGTTCTGTTTTATATAGCTTTCCTTCTAATAAACTTGTCATGATATCATCTAACAATATCCAATAATTATATTCACCAGATTTCTTTGGAGAACTGTCAAATTCCGACCAATAACTACCTATTTTAAGTCCAGATGATTCCTTTTTTTTCACTGCACCAATAGCTTTATATACACCTTCACTATCATAAAGGCCATGTACCTCCAATGCATTGATAAAACCACTAAGCACTCTATCTATTTTCTCTGGATCAAAAACAAGTAACACTGGTTTAACACCCGTTGTACCTGCTAATGTTATAATATTAGCGTTATCTTTTCTTAATCTACAAATTGCATCAGCAATTTCCTGACTATATCTACACGATGTTACAATCGGTAAGAATCCGTCATTTGGAATCCAATCGGATGTTTCATTTTCCGAAGAATTATAAATAGCCTGGTCTGAATCTCCAATTTTAATTACTGTACAACTTTCTGTATTAAATATTGCATTTATTGCTTGTCGTTGAACATCATCACAATCCTGATATTCATCAATAAATACATATTGAAATCGTGATGAAAATAAAGCTGTATATGTTTCTGGTAAATTATTAACTGCAGTTTTAGCATATCTATAGGCATCTTTAAATTTCATTATGCCTTCCTCTTTAAGGAGATCATAGATCAACATTTTATACTGTTTGACAGATACTTTATCTGCTCCAGCTAAAATTTTCTTTTGTTTTTCGATACAAAGGGCACCGTCTTTTCCTATATACACTGCCTGCGTATGTTCAAGCCGTTCTGTAAATTTCTTATTAGTAATAAAATTATTTTTTACAACATACTCAAGTGCACTATATTTTTTATTATTTTGCATTCTGCTAAGCATATGCTGTGCATAAGTCACATCATCAACCGCTTGCACATTTCGCCCTATAATATTTCGCAGATATGGCATGGTTATGAACTTATCAACAAATGACTGAATCGTACCAATATAATTTGGATAACTAATAAGTTTATCTGCATAGCCTGATAATCTTTTTCTGATTTCATCTACCGCAACATTTGTATGAGATAATACACAAATTCCTGCACCGTTTGCAAATGGCATTCTATCAGCCAACAACTTCAATTTTGCAAGAAGAACTGTTGTCTTTCCACTCCCCGGACAAGCTGCAACATCCGTTGAATGCCAACAACGTATAACATTTCTTGCATCTTCTGAAAAGTGCGCTCCCTCTGGAAGAAGAAGTTTTTCAGTTGATTCAATATCTTGATTGGAAATTTCCCATTCCTTCATAGAAGCCTCCCTTATATCGCTTCTCCAGCTGCATATTTAATAGCTTTCACAATATAGCTTAAAAATTGATCTCTTTCAATCATAGATTTTAGTTCGGCTTTCTTTTGATCTGCTATCTTCATCCTATACAAATCAAGATCAAACATCTTTTCTTGCCTGAATTGTTCTGGTATTACTGACATTTTCCAACGTAGAACTGAAGCTAAACATTGAGCAACAATAGCTTTTAAACTACTCTTTCCGTCTCCATCGAGCATTAAATTGTAAATTTCATATGCTTTTTCCCAATCTGGCAAATCATTCCATTGATTGTTTTCTTCTTCCATTTCTTGATTAGCTTCAATGATTTTTTCTTCAGTCAATGAAATATATTCTCTTGCATTTAAAATTTTCTTCCCATAATGGACTGATTTATGAAAATCCTCTGAAAAACAACTCAATGCAATACAATATTCCAAGGTCCAACGTGGTGATGTAAATCCTCGAACTGAGCCGTTGGTGTATTTTTTATTTTTTTCTTCTTCTGCCTGAGCTGATTCAGATATCTTTTCATTTAATCTTCTTTCCTTCGTTTCTTCATCAATATCATACGGCCTTACATCACAATCGGTAATCACAGAAACCGGAATTCCAATAGTACTTCCATCTTTCCTTACCATAATTCTACTATATCTCAAAAAGGCTGTACTTCCTACATTCACAAGAGATATTCCATATTTTTCCAACGGATAACCAAGGATATCTGCAATCACAGGAATTAAAATATTCTCTGCATCACCTTCTACCATTATAATGCCTTTTGCAAAAAACAAATTCGCTTTCGTTGAATCAAGGAATCTCTGAAGGAACAGATAATCTCCCTTTTGAAGCCCTGTCTTTCCTTCAGCCAAATCATACCCCCAACCAGATTTCATTAAAATAAGATTTTTAAGATTGATCTTAGAGGCAAGAATTGGACTATGTGTAGATATAATAATCTGTACATTGTTCTCATTATATTCATTTTGAAGATAGCTAATCAATCGAAGTTGCGCTTGCGGATGCAAATGGGCCTCCAATTCCTCAACTAGAGCCAATTTCATACCTCCATCAATATCATCCTTAAGAAGTAATAATTCCGCCGCGATAAATAACAAATTTAGTTCCCCCAAGCCAGGATTAAGCTCTGGCGCATTTAGCGATAAAGATTCAAGTATAGCCTTTAACTGAATATCAGATGTTCTTAACTCTGCATTGCTGGCCTGTCCCTTATCGTTAAACGATTCCAAATTATTGCGAATTGTTTGAAGAATATGCTTTCCATTTACATCATCCGTAAAGTAATTTTCTATCTTCTCGTTTGCCTCTTGAAAAATTTCCCTAAGCATATGTTCTTTTTTATCTTTGAAAACTGGATGACTAAGAAGTATTTGCGAAATTCTAGAGCTACGCCCTGAACTCATTTCACGTTCAGCATCACGAAGTGGTTTCAAATAGACCGCTTTCAACAAATCTCTAGCTTTTCCATCAATCGAAATCCCCTCTTCTATGTCACCTACACGTAATTCCTGAAAAATTTTGTGTCCTTCTTTCCATGCACGATAATGAAGTTCAAGCATATATTCTACATTGTCACCATTCTTTTTAAACGTCAAATATTCAATAAAATTTTTCGCCTCATTTTGGGCAAACTCTGTAATGGTACAATCAATTTTAAACTCTGAACAAGCCTCTCCACCAATTGACTTATAGAAATCATCATCTACAGGTCTAATATACTCATTACTTTCCGTTAACAAAACTAACTTAAGCGCATCAATCACTGCTGTTTTTCCAGAATCATTCTCTCCAATCAAAGCATTTAAGCCTTTGTGAAACGTAATTTTTAATCCAGGCAAACCATTCACTGACTTGAATCGACGGAAATTGTAAATTTTCAATTCAGATACAATCATATTTATATTTTCCTCTTCCCTTCCAACCATAAGCTACAATTTTTCTCATTTGTAGAGTGGTCTTTTTTTAATAATAACATAAAAATAAATAGATATACACTTTTTATTCTTTCCCTCTGAACTATCAAAAAATTTTCTATAAACTAAGGCGGCATGGTTTCCCATACCGCCACTCTTAACGTGCATATTTTTCTATCATTCTCTTAACATTCGTGGATTTCTTTATTGCCCCTATATTAATAAGAAACTCAACTACATCCATCATTCCCTGGTAATAAGCCCGCTGCTCCTCTTCATAATGGAAATGTTCTAACTGATCCAGATATTTATTCCAGAAATTCTGCTCACGCTCTGGGATTTTTTCCAGATGTAGTGGCAGCTTCTTTTGTATTTGTTTCAAATTCTTCTCTGCTTCTTTCCATTCTTCCGGCTGTACTGTATATTCTCTTTCTCCGGAGTCACAGCGCAATTCCTCAAATAAATTCGATACTGCTTCATAAAATTCATTCATCTTCTTTCCACCTCTCATTAGAATTATTTCTCATTACAGGCAGCATTATCATTTTCTTATTTCAAAAATCAAATAAACTTTCCAAAAACTTCATCTTTAGAAGTATAGTAACAATATTTTTCCCTAAAATCAATAATAATACTTCATCTTTAGAAACTTTTGAGGATCAGAATGATTATTTATTGGGATAAAAAAACGAACAGTAAAAACAGAATAGGACAACGGGTAAAAGAATTACGAAAGGCTCATAATCTTACTCAGAAAACACTCGCTGCCAAATTACAACTTGCAGGATATGATTTTAATGATCTGGCAATCCTGCGAATTGAACAAGGCACACGTTTCGTTCCCGACTACGAAGTTGTCGCACTGGCCGAAGTATTTAATGTTTCCTGCGAATATCTTCTTGGTCTGACGGACGCTCCTGCAAAATAATTCAATTGTATTGCTGCCCATTCTATGCTAAACTATGGATAGATACTTCTGAACAACATACACTATTTATAAACCGTATGATTGGAGTGATTTCATGGAATTAACAAAAAAAGTCCCTACAACCGATAAAAACCAGGAAAACAATCATCTTCTCCGCATGTTAGACCGGGGAATTGATGATATGGAAGCTGGTCGTGAATTGCCACTGGAAGATGCTTTTCGCAAAATCACAGAATTAAGGGATGCACGAAGAAATGCAAGAATATAAAATTATTTTAACCTGGGAAGCAATTTACGACGTCACAGACATTGCAGATTATATTGAAGAAGAATTCGGCCAGCAACGTGCTGACCGTTTTCAATCTGATCTGAAAGAACAAATGCAGAATTTAGGCCAGTTCAGTACTGCCTTTCCCCGAACTCAAATTCTGTACAGAGGATATTCCATACATAAAAGATCTTTTCCGCCATCTATTATTTTTTATATTATAATGGAAGAAACAAAAGAGATTCATATTCTCCGAGTGTTGCGCCATGAACGAGATTGGGAAAATATCCTGTTGCAAAGACCAACTTATACATATCCAGAATGAATACCTGGGAGCCGATCAGAGATTTTTCTGAAAGGCTTCCTTTTAAATTTTAATTACTTCCCACTGTCAATTAAATCATAACTCATATCCAGAAAATCTAGCGTCTTAGCTTCACTGACAGATTCATCCAAAAGAATCGTAATCCAGTGTCGCTTATTCATATGATACCCCGGTAAAAATCCATACGTTTGAATTAACATCCCAACCAGATCAGGGTCACATTTTACATCCAGGATATTAATTTTTCCATCTTCTTCTAATCCCAGTGTTTTCTTTTCCACTGCCATAATTATAGCATACCATTTTCCATTTTTATGTCGAAGCACCGCAGAATCAGGATCTTTTTTCCATAAATATTCCGGTTCCGTTCCATATTGCTCTTTCACATATTGAAAAATTTCCTCACGTTTCAAATTTATCCCTCACTTACGATTTCTTGCTCTGATTATACGCTATCAGGATTATATTCTCAACCACTTCTCACAGTTCCATTTATGTTTTATAGCTTTTGCATAGCCTGCTTTGCAGGCTACACCCCAAAAGAAGCAAGCACTGCCAGTGTCATGACAACTGGCTCATTTTGTCAAATTCCCTTTCCGGTTCATTCTACCAAAATGTATCAGGGAGTATCCCTGGCCCTCTCATATTTTATAATTTCTTAATTTGACGCTTTCACCCAGTCCTGTTAAAATAACTTACAGATACATCTGTCCAAACCAACAAAAAACCAAGTACCATAACTGTCATAGCCGAACTGGTTAGACAGTTTTTTTGTACTCTTTTTTATAGAAAAAAACGAATTGGAGGATTTCAATGAGCAAACGTACCAGAATTCATCCCGTACAATTTTATTTGAATGATGACGAACAATACATTTTAGAAGAAAAATATCGTCTTTCCAGGATGAAAAGCAAATCTGCCTTTCTACGGAAAATGATCTTATATGGATTTGTATATGAAGTAGACTACTCTCATATCCGAAAAATGAATACCCTGCTGGGCAATATCAGCAGCAATTTGAATCAGATCACCCATCGTATAAACAGTACCAATACAGTTTACCCAAAGGACCTGGACGATATAAAGGAGTTAATGGAAAAAATATGGCAGTTACAAAAATCCATGGTATCAAAACAACCGTTGATAAAGCAATAGAATACATCTGCAATCCAGATAAAACTGACCAGAATCTATATATTTCTTCCTTTGCCTGCTCTCCCGAAATAGCCGTTCTTGACTTTAAATACACTTTGGATCATACACATGACTGCAGAGATCCGCACAATACAAATAAGGCATTTCATCTGATTCAGGCATTTTCCCCTGGTGAAGTTTCCTATGAAGAAGCCCATCAAATTGGCAAAGAACTTGCGGATCGCTTACTGGAGGGAAAATACTCCTATGTTCTGACAACACACACTGATAAAGGTCATGTACATAACCATTTAATTTTCTGTTCTGCAGATAACATCACTTTTTCTCATTACCATGACTGTAAAAAGAATTACTGGAAAATACGAAATCTCAGCGACACTTTATGCCAGGAACATAACCTGTCCACAATTATGCCAAATGGTAAAAAGGGAATGAAATACAATGAATGGGTTGCAAATAAATCTGAATCCAGTAAAAAAGCGCAGCTGCGAAAAGATATCAACCAGACAATCCGAATCGTTTCCACTTACTCAGAATTTCTTGCATTTATGGAAGCTAAAGGATATGAAATAAAAAACGCAGAATTTGGCGAAAGCAGCAGAAAATACATTACCTTTCGTTCTCCCGATATGTCCCGTCCAGTGCGTGGAAGTGCTAAATCTTTAGGAAAAAATTTTACTAAAGAACGTATCAAAGAACGCATTGAAAATAAACGTCAGAAAGCTATTTTTCCTTCTGTTCATAACAAATTAATAGATACCAATGCTCCCAATATAGCAGGAAACATTGGACTTCAGAAATGGGCAAATAAGGAAAATTTAAAAATTGTCTCTGCTGAATATAACAAGATGTTCACACATAATCTACATAATTTTTCAGAACTTGAAGACCGCATAGCCTTGTTACATATGCAGCAAAAAGAGGTAAATACCTCTGTTGTTTCTCTCGAGTCTCAGATACGCCATCTTCGAGAAATGCTAAAATATGCCGAACAATATCAGAAAAATAAAATTTACGACGACCATTATAAAAGCTCCAAAGATCCAGATCGTTATTTCCGTAAATATGAATCTCAAATTATTCTTTTCGCGGGTGCTGAACATATTTTACAGGAAAATGGTATAAACCTGAAACATCTTAATTCCAATAAGTTGCAAGAGCAAATTGCAGATCTTATTTCCAGAAAAGAATCTCTAAATACTCAATACGTTTCTTTTAAGCAAGAAATAAAAGAGTTGGAATTGATACATCAAAACCTGTCCAAATATCTCAAACAGGATGCTCCTGAAATACAAAGATCTTCTCATAACAAACTCCCTTCTTTGTAAAACCATAATAATAGGCAGCGATTTCACTTGCTGCCTAAATTCCCGTTAAACCGATATCCTACACCTCGTACTGTTTGTATATATAATGGTTGTCCAGGATCATCTTCTATTTTTTCTCTGATATTGCAGATATGTCGCATAACCACATTATAATCACCGGAATAAGGTTCATTCCATACCAGATCATAAACCATTTCTTTTCCAAATATTCTACCTGGACTTTTCGCTAAAAAAAGTAAAATATCATATTCATATTTTGAAAGATGAACATCACTATCATTCTTTTTAACAATTCGTTCCTGTAGATATATTTTTAATTCTCCAAACCTTATAATTTCCGGTATGAATTGGTTTTTATGTTCCCAGCTAGTCAATATGTTTTCACTTATGCTTCCATTAGCATCTGTGATTCTCTCAATAATTTCTATCTTTTTCACCTTTATTGCCTCTACATTATTAATTTTATATTCTATATATCATCTGCCATTTGACTTTTTTCTTCTACAAGTAATATAATATATTTATTACATATGTAGGATTTAGCAGGAGGATTTTATTATGTCACTACCCCAGATTTCAGAAGCCGAATTTGAAGTTATGAAAATTGTATGGAAATATGCTCCCATCAATACAAATGAAATTACAGAAAAACTTACTCTAACTACCAGCTGGAGTCCAAAAACAATTCAAACTCTTATCAAGAGACTTGTTTCCAAAAAAGCTCTTTCCTGCGAAAAACAAAGCCGGGTATTTGTCTATACTCCATTAGTCCAAGAAGATGAATATATACGCCAGGAAAGCAATTCTTTTTTAAAGCGATATTATAATGGAAATCTTTCTTCTATGCTGGCTTCTTACCTTGAAGACGATAAGCTCTCTTCAACAGAAATTGATAACTTACGCCATTTATTATCAAAACATCAGAAATAGGAGGTTTTGAATGAGCAACTGGATCATCCACTTTTTAATCAGTAATATCTTCATATGTATTTTTACACTTGTAATAATCGGAACAAAAAAACTTCTGAAAAAATATTTATCTGCGACTACACAGTACCATCTCTGTTTTCTTTTATTTTTATTACTTGCCGTGCCATTTTTTCCTGTACAGATTCATGGCTCACAACTTTTTTCATGGTTACATTTTTTTCAAACTGACTCAGGACTTAACTCTGGTACCGACACGCTATCCGAACTTACCAGTAATACACAAAATATTTTGTTAAACCAGGTGAATGATTTTTCAGTTTCCATCAGTAGTCAATTTTCTGGAGGCTTGAATACCATACTCTTTCTAATATGGATAACGGGTGTTATGATTATGTCAGTCCTCACCCTTCATTCATTAAACTATGTACGTTCCATAAAAAGATCTGCTCTCCCGCTTCAAAATCAGCAGGTAAAAACTATTTATTACAATTGTTTAAAGGAACTTAAAATCTCTCACCCAGTATCAGTCTACAGTACTGCATTTTTAAAATCACCAGTTTTAATCGGAATAATACATCCCAGAATTTACATTCCCATCCATTTAATTTCCGAACTGAATCCTGATGATATGCGTTTTATGCTGCTACACGAATTACAGCATTACCGTCACAAAGATACATTTATTGGCTTCCTCATGGTCATAAGTAATATACTCTACTGGTTTAACCCTTTTGTTTGGTACACTTTAAAAGAAATTCTCTGTGACCGTGAAATAGCCTGTGATTCTGCTGTATTGCAGATGATTTCTGCTGATGAATACCAAGCTTATGGAACTACACTGATTAATTTTGCAGAAAAAATATCCTCTTTTTCCTCTCCACTGGCAGTTGGAATGTCCGGAAATTTCAGGCAGATGAAACGACGTATTCTCAACATCGCCGTTTTTAGGAAAGAAACTCTTTATCAAAAAATGAGAGCATTGATAATTTATCTGGTCATTAGTGCTGTTTTTATTGGATGTACACCCATTTTATCCATTGATGCCTCTACTCAAAACGTATATCATTTTAGTGATACAGACAAAAATATCTCCCTGTTAGATATATCCGAAACATTTGGAACATATGATGGATCATTTGTTTTGTATGACAATAATTTGGATTCCTGGAAAATATACGATCTTGAAGAAGCCACCAAACGTATTCCGCCAGAGTCTACCTACAAAATATACGATGCATTATTAGGGTTGGAATCCGGAATCATCACACCAGAACACTCTTCCATGACATGGAATGGTGATGCCTTTCCTTTTCCATCCTGGGAAGCTGATCAGGATTTAAACTCTGCTATGCAAAATTCCGTTAACTGGTATTTCCAGGCAATTGATTCGCAGCTCGGAATTAACAGAGTCCAGGAATTTTTGAATAAAATAGAATATGGAAACCAAACAACCAGTTCAAATCTGGATTTATACTGGTCCGATTTTTCATTAAAAATCTCGCCTTTAGAGCAAGTAACATTATTAAAAAAATTTAACACAAATGAATTCCATCTAAATTTCCAAAATGTATTTTCTGTTAAAAATGCTATAAAAATTGCCAGTACACCTAATGGTAATTTCTACGGAAAAACTGGAACCGGTCGTGTCAACGGACAGGATATCAACGGCTGGTTTATCGGATATGTAGAAACTTCCGATAACAGCTATTATTTTGCAACCAATATCCAAAGTGATTCTAATGCAACTGGCAAAAAAGCATTTGAAATCACTTCTGATATCTTAAAAAAATTACATATATGGAATTAACAAATATGAAAGGGCTGATAGTTGTTATCAGTTCTTTCTTTTTATTCTATATTGATATTTGGGAACTTCTTTCGTACCATTATTCAGAATTTTATTCCCCATATATTTAAAACTCTTATCATCGTTGAACTTAACAGTCAGCTCACTTGTAATAACGGCATCATTACATATAAATGTATCACATACAGCATCAACAACCAACACACTGTTTCCCTCTCCGCTATCTCTTATTTCAACGACCTCCGGTAAAGATGTTCCAAAATGAGTAGGGCTATAATTTAAACAGCCTAATCGTTCCCAGTCATAAGTTTGATGTTCCGAATCAAATACTGCCCATTTTTTAATTTGATCTGCTGTTATCGGCAAAAACTCCATTATCAGATTTTCAAACTCTTCTGCCGGAATTCCACTTGAGTTACCTGAAAACTCATATCTCTCCCCGTATTTCATTCGATATAAATATTCATATAAACCATTATAATCTAACCCTTCCATATCAGATCTATCCCAATCAGAACATAAAAGATTATTCCCCTGATATCCAAGCAAATACACACACCTCTTTGAAACTTCCCTGCATTCATCACTTAAAGGTTTAATTCTTATCATAGAACTGCCATCAACCGCTTCTGATACTTCCGGATACTTTGGAACGCATAGCGTATAACCAAACCAGCCTTTTTCTGTATATTTCCATTCTTCTATCCTTGTATACGAAACATATACAATAGATGGATTGTCGTTCATACCCCAAACAGCTTTCACAGCCAGCAAATACATATCTGTCCCATCATAATTGAATTTGAGTCTTTCTATCCCACCATCCCTGTTAATCCTATATAAGACGATATCTCCTGTCAGATCCTGTTCTGCCCTGAAAAGAAATTCTTCCATTTTAGAATAATTAGCCATATTTGAATACGGTGCTGATGTAATAACGGGGACATTTTTTTCCTTTAATACTTCCTGCATTTCTTCCATTACTGTCTCAGAAACTACTATATTCGATGAAGTCCCTTTATCCGCCTTTTGATAAATGACTTTCATCTGATTCATAACATTCTTACAATCTTCAATAGCTTCTTCTTTCACGACTTCATCTACTGGCAAATCATATCCTCTTTCTTGTACAGCATAATTCGCAGTTTCCTGTGAAATATATTCTAAATCAGCCCCTTTACATTTTGTATTTCCTATGAAAAAGCATCCCGAAATAAATAAAACGCTCATCATCTTTTTCAGTTTTCTTTTTGTAATCATATCAATTATCTCCATAACATTCCTCCCACTTTTCGTCTGATAATCTTTCCGTATACCAGGTAACCTCTATTTCTGACCTTGATACATAATTGGATACATATTGAAATCTATCTTTATCTAACAGCCGAATGGTTACGCTATGACAAAACGCCTGATCTAATTCTTTTTGTGGCCATACCGCATTTACTTCCAGTGTTATTGTTCCATCTTGATTTTCTATGTAGGAAACAACTTCCGGATATGGAATATATGGTGTGGGAGCAAAATCATATACGATTCCTCTGGTTCGATACCGATATGTCTGTATTTCTGTGTGAAATACCGTTCCTGTCTGCAGTATCTCTGCGCTTATATTAAAATATTTTTGAAATATCGTTTCAAATGATTCTTTTGGGATTTCATAAGTCTTTCCTTCCTTAAATTCATCAGTTTTTTCTTCCATTGAAAGTAAACGATCAAAAACATCATAAAAATTTATTCCATCATAATTTTTTTCACTCCAATTAGAAGTAAACAATTTATTAAGTGTATATCCAAAAGGAAGTATATATTTTCGATTCAACTCCCGACATTTTTTATTTAACGGTGCTACCCGAAAGTCCCGATATCCAGACGGTCCATCATATCCTGCCGGATGATATTCTTCTATAAAGAAATGCCCGTTTTCTGTATATTTCCATGAATTAGCTCTAAACTCATGATAATATGTTTCCTGCCAAGTGTCCTCTTTCCATTTAAAAGAGCTTACTTCAACGTCTATTTTCCCCTGTTTGGTTTTCAGATCATACCGGATAAAATAATCCCCTGCTATAACTTGAAATATAGTAGTTTTTCCATTCTTCTCTTTTTCTGCTTTTTTCAAAAAATCATCTACTTTAATACTTTGAACCATATCCAGCTGATTGTAGGAATCAATTACTGCATATCCATATTTTCCAAAATAATCCATACTTTTTTGTATTGTACTCAGCTCATATAGTGCATTTTCTTTCACAGCATTCTCATATATGTTCCGATAGCCTTCTGCTAGCATTTCACACTCTCTGTAAATTTTTTCTTTCGTATCTTCAATTGTCTTTTTCTGCTCTTTCTTTATGCCACATCCACTACAGACAGCAAGAAAAATAACTCCCACAAATATTTTCCAAATTTTTTTCATATCATTTTCCTCTTACATTTGTAATATTTAAAGGTAAAAATTATTCATTACCAAGATATTCATCCAGTATCGCCTTATCCTTTTCCACCACATAACCGCTTCCTCCAATATCTTTCACATTCTCTACCATACTGATGAGCAAAATAGGATTCTTTGTATCTCTATCTGTAGTAAAAACTGTAAACCAGCCAATTTCTGTTCCAGATGTATCTTCTTTTGTAGCTTTCAGTTCCGCTGTTCCGGTTTTTCCTGCTAATCTAATGTCTTCCCGGCATGCTCCATAACCAGTTCCTTCCGGGTTATTCACTACACCCTCTAACCCCTCCATAACCTCCGAAACAATTTGTGGTGAAAAAGCATCTTTTATCCAGATTTCACTGGAAGTGCTTCCACCATCCGCGTGAAGATATGGCTTTATCATATTTCCATCATTTAGAAAAGCCGTATAAATGCTTGCAAGATGCAAAGGATTTACCAGAATCTGTCCCTGTCCATACCCACTGTCAGCAAGCTGGATTTCTGTTTCTATCTTGTCCATATTAGAATATTGGGACTCTGACATTTTAATATCAAATGGAAGTTCCTGATTAAATCCTATTTGATTTAGAGACTGCATCAGTTGATCCGCACCAATTTTTAATGCTGCTTTTGCAAAATAAATATTATCTGAATAAATAAGCGCATTTTTCAAGATCACAGGTTCATAATCATGAAGTGTAGTCACTGTATAATCTCCCCACGAGGAATCTTTCTGCCACGCCAGACCCTCATTTCCAAAATCGTCATTTGCAGTAAATGCCCCCACTTTTAATCCAATTGCAGCAATTACAGGTTTAAAAGTTGAGCCAGGACACCATGTCTGGCGAAAGCGGTTGTATAAAGGCCTGTCTTCATTTTCATTTAATGCACTCCACTGGCTGTTGTCCATTCCACGTACAAAATCATTATTATCATAAGATGGCGTACTTACCAACGCCAATACTTCCCCTGTATAAGGATTCAAAGCTACAGAACATCCTCTGTCTTCTTTAAATTGTTCATAAAGAGTACTTTGAAGATCACCATCAATCGTAATATGGATATCTTCTCCATCTTTTCTAGGCTCATATGCAATAACACTTTTTTTATTTCCATTTGCATCTACAATACAGATTTCACACCCATCTGTTCCTTTTAGTTCTTTTTCATAAAGCGTTTCCAGTCCAGTCTTTCCAATCACACTGTTTGTACGATACCCTTCCCCTTTATGTTCCTGCAAATCTTCGGCTGTAACCGCCTGTACATACCCTACCAGATGAGAGGCAGCTTCTTTTAGATAATAAGTTCGTACTTTTACATCAGATAACATAATACCTGGAATCTTCAATAATGTGTCCTGCTTTTCTTTTTCTTCCAGAACAGTTTTATCCGGATTCACTGTCAAAAGATCGACCTCTTGTATTTTAGGAATTGTTGCTACTGGTACAAAAGAATCTGCTTTTACCCAACCGGCTTTTAACTTATCCTCAATTTCGTCTGCTCCAATTCCAAGATACTCTGCCAGTTTTTTTATTGTATCTTCTCTGTTCTCCATCCTGCCCGGAACAATTCCTACCGAAGATGCAGTTCCCTCTCCAGCCAACTGACGACCATTTCTGTCTAAAATATCTCCTCTCTTTGCCTCTTCTGACGTTACCTGAACTTTATCCGTTGCAGATAACTCTGGAAAAATCAACTGATCCTGCCAGATTAAATGATATCCTGTCCAATCATGTGAAAATACCGCATCGTTGGTAAATTCTACATTTCCTGCAGCAGTCTGCATATTTGTTGTATAGGAAACTGCCGCATTTCCGTTTTCTTGTCTTTTTACTGTAATATCGGTTATGGACAGATCAGACATCTCAATGCCTTCATATATTTTAGAATTTCGTTCTATAAATTCTTCCTTACTGTTCATGCTGCTTTTTTTCTGATCCAGCATGGCATACATTTGCTCATATTCCCCTTTTTCAATATATTTCATATATTCCATTAGTCTTTTTTCAGGAACATTACAATTCATTATTGTTACAATACCGATTCCACCACCAATCAATATACCGCTAAATAAAACTATTTTTGTAATAATCTTCGTGTGTTTTTTTCTTTTCTTTTTTCTCATATAGTTTTATTTCTCCTTTTTTCATATTTTCTTAAATATTACACTTGTAATATTTAAACGTCAAGCTTTTTCTTAGGTTTATATATGTAGACAAGAGAAAAGATTTGCATAAAAAAGAAAGGGCATCTCAAAGCCTTCTTTGATAAAGAACTTTACGACACTCTGAGGTAATGGTTTCTCCGGATGTTTCCCAAACGCTATAATCACTCTCCAGAAGAACCAAAAACGATTTTTAATTTTCTCTCAGAAAAAAAAGAACTACTCTAAATCTGCTGATCTTTGAAATAACCCTGCTCGTTTCTTATAATCACAAACATATTCAGACAACACATTCTTTGCTGGCAGATTATTATAGCAGAAAACGCAACAAATCCCTTTATTAACTTTTGTTCCATATATTTCCTGTACCAATCCTATTGTTTCATCATCTGAACAAAAGCTCTTCGGAATCTCCCTACAATCCCTGATAATAACGCAAATCTGTTTACTATGTCCTCTCTGTCAGTATACAAGCCAGCTAATCTCTTTATTATAGTATCTAAATACTTCTTCCCAATTCCACTACTCAAAATTTCTTCAGTCACTGTTTCTGCAGATGTGTTTTTATATCAGCCAGAGTTCCCCTGGCTGAATTCTTCCAATATATACCTGTTAACACTTCTCAATGCTGACACTTTTTCCTTCGCTTTACTACACACTGGCTTGAATTCATTCCTCCTCTTCCAGTTTCGATTTATAATCTTCCAAGTCCATAAGAAAAGTCTCATAGCCTTCATCACTCATGCAGAACAGCTTTCTTATGGTATTGCAGACAAGCCCGATCATGTCCGCATCCCCTTTCAGGAATGGAATGATATGGTCGATTGCTTCCATCGTGTCATTTCTGTTCCCTTTATCAAACATTGCGGTTACTAAACATTCGTCTGTATCAAAGTTCATTGCCAGATCCATCATAATTCTACATCCCCCTTCTTATGTGCTTTGGATTTTTCTGCTTCTTTATTTTTCTGTTCCTGTGCTTTTGCCCTTGCCTGAAACTCTTTCAACGACTGCAGTACAGATTTTTTCAATTCCCCTCTTTCGCCCTTTGCCGGCTCTTTCTTTTGTGTCTGGTTCTCTTCCACTGATACGGATTCTTTCTTGACTGGTGCTTCTGAAACTTCCTGTTTCACTTCCACAGTCTGTTCTGCTTCCTGCACTTTTCCATGTTTCTCATTCAGATACTTTTCCATATCGTTAATTGCTTTCTGTACTAATGGGCTTTCCTTATAATGAGGAATCATATCTATCAGTTCCCTGTCTACTCTATCCCAACACATCAGTTCATATTCCCCGGAATAATCCTTATCTCCATCCTGCAGATCAAATCCAATCCCTTTACCTCCATGCAAGCGATCTGCCGGAATACTTTCATAAATTTTAATCGCTTCTTCCAGAGTAAGATTATTATGGTACTCTCCCATGACCGGAAACTCCATGCACTCTGCCACATAAAAAGTAATCGTAGCTTCTGGTTGCTCCTGTTCTGGTTGTCTGGTAAAGATAGAAAAGGTTTCTGCATTTTCCAAACGGGAAAGTAATGACCGGGCAGTTATCACATCACTGTCTATATCCGATTCTTCTGCCACCTCAGTCAGCCAGTCTTTTAAACCTGCTGTCTCCTTGTTCAAAATATCCTCTGTGAGTTTCTCAACCTGTTCTTCCCTATTTTCAACGGTATCTTTATATTCATAAGTATCATATTCATAACTAAAATTATCCAAGTCCACTGCGAGTTTCCTGATTTCCTGCTGATCAAGATAGGCTTCCGATTCCTTTATATACTCTGCCAAAGTAATTCTTTCTTCTAAGATTGGGTTAATGTCTACTTTAATGCCTGCTATTGCCATACCATACGAATTCAATTCGTTAAAAAAACTATCCTCTCGAATATTTCCTCGATAAGAAAGCACCACATCAAGATCAGAATCTGCACGATACAGGTCATCTCTGCTTCTGGAACCATGTACTCTCGCCCCAATCAATGTAACTTCATTTTCCAGTCCCATTTCTTCCAGAACAGCTCTTGCATGAAATAAAACTTCATATTCAATTTCTGCCCTGTCCATCCCATTCAATGCTGTTTCACATCTGCCAAGTTCCGAAGTGAATCGAACATCTCCACTGGCCAGCACTTCTTTAGAATGACTGATTACCTTATCCCGAAACTCCCTGTCATCAACTTTTACACATTCAACATCTTCCAATCCTTCATTTTTCAAGCTGGCATACATTGCTTTCTGAATAGAATCTTCTGGATTTCCACAGGCATCTCCTGAAATTTCATGAAGTTCCTGATCATAAACCAGGTATTTATAGCCATCCTCCGTCGGTTGCACTGTTAAATACATACCAGACATTTTAAATTGTACGGTTATTCCCTCATAACTTTTTAATGCCGCTTCCCTGTCATAACCATCAAAAAAAGCCTTTGGGCAAGTACGTTCAAATTGTATCTTCTCCAGTCTCTCTTCTTCTGCATATTCAATTTCTGCATACATTTCTTCATAATCCATCACGCTTGCATCTTCTATCGAAAGTCCTTCCTCTTCCAAAATATTCTCCATTGCTTCAGTAATAGAAATAGTCGGATCATCATAAACGCCGCCATCCAGTTCCAGATAATCTTTATCATAGAATGTATAATCATAACCATCTTCTACCGTCTGAATTGTAAAATACTGATCTCCAATCTGGTATGCTATCTCTGTATCATGCACTGCCAGACTGTTTCCTATCTCTTTAAAAGTATTGTATATCTGCGGATTCAGCCATCCTTCCACTTCCTGGCAATCATAAATCAATGTATCTATTCCATTCTTACACTGAATAAAATCAAGACTACCTCGCAACGGTGCTGTATTTTCAATTCCAAGAGCTTTCATTTTATGATTAGGCAGAGAGTAATATGCTCCAAGGGCAGCTCCCAAATCCTTATATCTCTCGATCTTCATCCCACCTTTTGCTGCCAGATCTTCGATCACATAATATTGGTCAATATAATGATTTTCTGGCATTTTCAGGTCAATGCCATTATTTTCTCTGACTTTATGTATCTCGAAAAAGCTAAATTTCTGTTCTTCACCCCGCAGATTCTGTCCGGTCAGTGTCGGCTCCCATGTATCTGTACTGATTGGCTGCTGTTCCATGATTTTCATAACTGTTCCGTCTGCTAAGATGACTGTTGCCTGGTCTGGAAGATCTATCAGGTCATACACCGTTGCACCATTTTCTTCCAGATATTCTGAAATAGCTTCCCTGGCTCCTTCATCAAATCCATGCCAGATGTCCTCTGCCACCAGTGTCCCATTTTCCGATACGATAATATCTGCCACGTCCTGACCGTATTCCTCATTTCGCATCTGGAAGAATCGCTCCCCATGATATGTTTTCATATCCATCGCATACCAGGTGCCTGTATGTCCTTCTGCGTCATACCCTCTTGTAGTTTCAGTGATATGCTGATTTTTCACACCAAGCACCTCTTCCAGTTTCCGGGTACGGATTTCTTTTCTTGCCATATCAATAAATCCATTCAGGACTGCAGGATGGCTGCCCACAATATAGTCCCTGTTCAGATCCATTCCCCGACTGATATTTTCCGGAATATCAATGCCATCTGCCCACCGTTTATTGCCATCAGAAAATCTTCCATCATAGGAAAGCTGTTTCAATGTATTTGCCAGAACAAATGCAACTCGTTCTTCCCCGTATTTTTCAAACACGCCTACTGCAGCATCTGGATTTAAACGCATACCGTCGAATCCCTCTGTGATTGCCTGTTCAATTGCATTTTTACAGTCAATGTTCAGTTTTCTGGAATCCAGGTAAGCATCTACATTTCTCTCCTGCATAGCCTTTTCCAAAGTTCCCATATAAACTTCCGGATATGCTTTTACTGGATTGGCATTTAACATTTCAGCTCTCTGTGCTACAAAGTCCGGCAGTTCTGTAAATCCAAAAGAATCTACATAGTATGCGGTTAATCTGCCGCCCCGGTTCATAATGATCACATCACTGACTGACATGGAATGCCCAGTAAAATCGTTTGGTCGTTCTATATTAAAACGCTCAAAGAGATTATCCAGTGTCGTAGCATCCCTCAGTCTTTCACTGTAAACCATCTGATAGTCTTTGCCATCTACGGTAAATCCCATTTCTTTTGCCGCTTCCAGACTTAAAAACTGATACCCTCTTTCTTCCTGTCTACTGTTGATCTGGTAAATTCCATAGCGGTTTCCATCACTTTCTAAAAGAAGTGTTTCTTTGATCTTTGCTTTTTCTTCCGGTGTCATAATCGTTTCCTGACTTCTCCGGTAATTTTCCCATTCAAATTTCGTCACTCCGAATAACCCGTCATGCTGTAAAATATCCAGTTCCAGATTCATAATTCTTTGCGACTGTTCCTGACCACCAACTGCTCCGGTCAGTCCATAAACCGTTACTCCCTCATGGTGCAATTCCACTGCCCGTTCCCTGGTAAGCGGAAGCATACTTTCTGAATAAAATCCGGCTTCATGCAATTCTGATAAACCAATCATCGAATCCGGCAGACTTTCAATCTGTTCCTCCGCTTCTCCAATCAATTTTAGTACCGCTTCTCTGTTTCCATCCAGAATAGATTCTGCAAGATTCTCTGCCAGTTTTTCCATTGCTTCCCTATCATCCAGTTTATAAGCAAAATTCACGATAAGATTTCTCTGGTCATTGCTGAAAATCGTCCGTTCCTGCTCCAGACGATTAATAGTCTGTTCTGCATACTGCATGGCACTCATTTCTTCTGTCTGCTCCACAACATCTGCTTCCTGCTCTGCTCTTTCTATCTGAAGTTCTTTGAGTTTTTCCTCAATCTGTCCGATCATATCAGCAGAAGTCTTACGGATGGTGTCCATAGAAGCACGAAGCTCTTTCATATTTTTACCGGAAGACCAGCTTGCAATATAGGAAAAAGAATACTCCGATGTGTCCAGTCCGAAATGGTTACATACCACATAGGCAACACTTTCTGCTTCTACTTCCCTTGTAAGCTGATCTTTTACGATGCCCTCTGCTTCCATCTGATCACGATCATGCAATACTGCATGTGCGGTTTCATGCACCGCTGTTTTCATGGTTTGTGCCTCACTCATGCCAGGCTGGATAGCAATATATTTATCGACAAGCTGATAAAAGCCTTTCGCCTCCCCATCAATCTCAATAAAACGGATAGGAACCGGGGCAACCATTTTTAATGATTCCATAAAATCATGGTAGATCAAAACATCTCCATCCAGTTCTGATACCTCAAACTCTGGAATCGGTTCTCCTGTGGTCTGGCTGACATCAAATACTGTCGTAACCCGGAATTTTGTAATAACACGCTCTACTACTTCTGTTTCCGGCTGTCCATCTTCCCCGATCACAATCTCGCCTGTTTCTGGATCAGTTTTTTCAATCTCCTGTTTCTCTTTAAACGGAGCCGGGGCAATAATCTGGATGCCTTTTTCCCCTCTTTTTACCTGTCGGTTGAATTTCTTCTGCCATGCCTGATACCCCGCTACCAATGTTGCTTCCGGTTTCTGCATGGTGATCAGCAGTGTGTTATTAAAGCTGTAATTGTGGAACTTTGACATGGTATTCAGATATTCGGTATATCTCTCCGATGTAAAGATTTCCTTTACTCCCTGTTCCAGCCGTTCCGATATTTCTTTTAACTGTTTTTCTATATTATTTGCCATAAACAAACCCTCCATTTTATGTCCCCGCCAGAGAAAAC